>Ga0207761_1000451_pt1 | contig 14355 bp, 12 predicted proteins | sample LuqExpMetageno34_FD_187792 | JGI IMG/M metagenome (GOLD analysis project Ga0207761, IMG submission 187792) | Tropical forest soil microbial communities from Luquillo Experimental Forest, Puerto Rico - Sample 34 (SPAdes) | ecosystem: Environmental > Terrestrial > Soil > Tropical forest ... | reverse complement strand
CGGCGTGCCCGGTGACGAGGAGCTAGGTCAGTTTTCGTTTCTGTCAGCGAGCGTTACGGTCCAGCACGGCGGCGGCACACCCGGTGAGGGCTATGTGCAAGCTCCCGATGGAATCAGAAGAGCGTCCGCCGTTCCCTTCTCTCACGAAGCGAAAGGCGTTAGCCGGCGAGCTTCCGATCGAGATCCTTCTGTCTCGCATGATTCGTCGCCAGCATCTCGGCTACTGCCCTTGATGACACCGGCAAGTTGATCCCCACTGGCGGGGTCTGCTGGTTGTCTTGCTCACACTCCGGGCAACTCACGATCCACGAGTCAGGCGCGCGTTGTCGGACCACTGGATGGTGCCGTTGCATCTGTCTCACCCCCGCGCCCAGCCGAGCGCCTCCGGGGCGACGCTAGCGGCGCCATGCCAGCTCCGCCATGCGGCTCGGCGCCCCCGCGAAGGTGCGAGTGAACGCGCAACTTCGGGAGGCGTTTCGCGTGCAGCCCCGGTGGGTAATGGAGGTGTCAAGTTCAGCCCGGACGTGACTGAGGGCCGAACGGGGGGTGAAGCGACAGCTCCCGGGGTTTCTCCATGCGCGCCCCGGAAGCTGATTCGCGTCCTGGTTGTTTCACAACGCCAGCGAGGTGTTGTCAACCAGGAGAGGTGTTGTCGACCAGGAATCGGCGAGCACTACTAACCCCGGCTCTGCGATCTCTGGACAACCTGAAAGTTCGCCGCGACCTTGGTCCTCGAGCCAAGGACGCATCCGTAACGCAGTGCTCTGGCAGCCGCCGGCGTGGCCGACACGATCGCCGATGTACTGCCGGCCAGAACGCACGACCCCATGAGCGCTATTGCAAGACGATTCCTCGGTGTGCGCATCGTCTTCGACCTCTAGCCCTCGCGAGATTCCGCAGTTTGAAATGCCAGTTGCAAGAGCCAGGATGACAGTGCCGGTCTGATTCGTCAACCGGGTCTAGGACTTCTTACCGCTCAAGACTTGCGTGGGCGGCGCGGTCTCCCCAAGGTTCCCTCAAGAGCACACGAGCGCCGTCAGCTTGGGCTCGCGAGGTCGGCAAAGCCGCATTTGCTTGGCGCGTACTTTTGCAAGCACCTGCGGGGTAAGTTAGCTTGTGAATACACGCACAAGCAGGCCCCTCAAGCCCTGGGAAGGAAGAACCAACGATGGGCAACAAGGCCTGGATGCTCGTGTGGGCCGGAGTCGCTGTCTCCGTTGTCCTCTGCGTCTACGGGGCAGTGTGGAACTGACGCTCGCCACCTTGGTGACGAGTCGTGCCGACTGAGCAGAAGCCCTGACGAGGATGCGGCGGATCGGCCGATCAAAGGCGTTAGAAGTGCTTGGGGCTCGGCTCGTTGGCGTCGTCTGGCCTTGACCCTCTAGAGGAAGTTCGGCATCCCGACGTTCTGGTCGAATCCGGAAGGCCCTCCGCGTCGTTGCGACCACGGGCGCCAAATCCAGAGGATCGCCCCCAGTCCTGCGAGCCCGAGGAGCAGGAGGACCAAACCCGCCGGGTGGAGGCTCGGCGGCACCATCGGCCCAAAGTCGACGGGGTGTCGACCAGACGGGTTCACGAAGAGCGATGGGAGCGGCGGATGGCGGTGCAGCGCGAAGGGGGCCGCGGCGGCGCTCACGCTTCGGTTAACCACGGGATTTCCGAAAAGGAAGGCCAGACCCAACGCCACGAACGCGGCAGCGACCACCGCGCCCAGTGCGAGGGCGAGCGTCCGCACCTGGATCGTGCCGCGAGCGGGCCGCGCCGGGCGGACGAAACCACGTGCTGCTGCCCAAGATGCGGCGAAGGACCTAGGGTCGAAGTAGCCGTTGCCCAACACCTCTTCGGCTGAGACACCCTCCGCCTTCGCTTCGGCGAGGTCCGCCTCGAGGTCGGCGGCCATCTCGTTCGCCTCGGCCTCCGGCACCCCGAGTCGGCTCCACTCCCTCCGACATTGCTCGACGAAACTGCTCACGCCAGCACCTCCGCTGCTTCGAGGCCGAGAACGGCGTCGACGGCGTCGCGGGTCTCCCGCCACGCTCTCGTGCCGGCCTCGAGAGCTTGCCGGCCCTGGCGGGACAGCCGATAGTACTTCCGGGGTGGTCCGCCGTTACTCGCCGCCCGATGGGTGTCCACGAGTCCGTCACGTTCGAGGCGGCCGAGGAGGGGATAGATGGACCCCTCACCCACGATCGACAAGCCGCGCTCGCCCAGTCGCTTGGTCATCTCGTAGCCGTAGGCGGGATCGTCACCCATGACGGCCAGGAGGCACAGGTCCAGGACCCCCCGCAACAACTGGGTGCGCCGGCCACCACTCACTCCCATGCGTCACATGATAGCGGGCAGTGCCTTGCGGCGCAAGGCACTGCCCTCGGCGCGCCGCGTCGTCCGCCCCACCTGTCGTCCGGTGACGAACGTCGCTGGAAGATCCGAACAGGTAGTGACCCCACGTTCGGTAGTTCCGTGTCCCGACGAAGTCCACGGGATTATCCCCGCTCGTGAGCGAAGAAGAAGCTCATCATGAGGTTCGTCGCATCGATCTGCGTCGTCTCGGGACCGAAGACTCTCTGTGTTGCGGGCACTGGTTGTCCCGGCCAACCATGACCGCCCCCGTCGACGATGTAGAGCACGGTCGCCGCCTTGCAGCCGGTCCAGGTCCTCTTCTGGACCTCGCTGGAAACGCGTACGGTCGTGGGCCAGGGCTGACACCCGTTGTGTCTGGCCCAATCTTCCATCGACCGGTCGACCCCCATCGGGGCAGGAAGACCGGCAGGCGCGTGACCGTGGAAGTAGTAGAGGTCGGCGATCCTGGTCGCGTTGAGCCCGCCGCCCGTGTAGGGCAAGATTGGGTCGACGGTGCCATGGAAGGCGAGTATTGGTTCGGGCTTCCCGGGACATGGCGTCAGGTACTCCTCCCCTTCGACCGGTGAGATGGCCGTGACTTTGCCGGCCAGACGGCAGCCGAGCAACGAGGACATTTGTGCTCCATTGGAGAGTCCCGTCGAAAACACCGCCGAGGTGTTGATACACATCGTCGACTCGAGGCGGTCGATCAGACTCGACAGAAACGTGACGTCATAATTCGACGCCGTCGGGGCTGCGTCCCAGTAGGGCGTCGATCCCGCGAGCAACCCCGAAGGTGCCACGCCGATGAACTGGTAGCGGGGGGCATTCGTGGCGAAGCGGACCACCAAGGGCATGTACGTGTAGGACACGGAGAGCGGGTGCAGTCCGAGGACAAGGGCGAAGGGCTTTCTGCCCGTGTAGTCGGGCGGCACGTCGAGCTCGTACACGCGAGGGATTCCGCCCGAGACGAGCGACTCGGTGTGCACTCCCGACAGGGCGACAGCCCCGGCATGGCAGCCGGCCGATGCGGTGAGCCGAGAGGTCGACGACCCCAGGTGAACGTTGGCACCCGCAGGTGTCACGCACGCGAGGAAGGCGAGAGCGAGGCACAGCGACGCCAGTGTGGGCAGCGCGATTCCACGGCGTCCCATCAGGACGTCGTGGTCGAGGGCGCGGTTGAGGGCACCACACCCCGGCGTCCGTGTTGGACGCGGCCGCTCCGGGTGAGGGAGAAGCAGATGACACCCCCTTGGCCGGGCCCTTTGAACAGGGTGAACCCGTAGCCCCACACGACGTCGGAGCCGACGATCGCGGCTCCCCCGCCGACCTGGGCGGGCGGTTGATACGACCAGAGCTGAGCCCCACTCGACGTGCTGAAGGCGTAGTCGCGGCCTGCATCGGTGCCGACGAAAGCGAGTCCGTGAACCCCGGTCACCGGTGCGAAGATGTTCCCGGCGAGGGGCTTGGACCACAGTCTCCTTCCGTTCATCGGATCGAGAGCGACGACGATGGAGTTATTGGTCGTGGCGTTCGAACCCGGATCACCGACGTTGGAGCCGACGATGAGGCGGCCGTCGAGAAAGGCAGCCGAGCCGAGGATGCCGCCGAAAGTGCTGCCCGGCGTGAGCTCGGCATGCCAGAGCGTTCTGCCCGTCCTGGCATCGAGCGCGTGGTAGACGCCATTCTTCTGTCCCACCCCCACCACCTGGCGCCCGCCACAGGACCACAGGTTCGGCGACGCCCCGACGTCGGCGTCCCTGCCCGTGTACTGCCCCACGCCGAAGACGTCGGGCGTGGTGAACTGGGACCACCACGCAAGTTTTCCGGTCGCCACGTGGAGAGCCAAAAGCGAATCGGCCAAGTGACCGGTGGGCTGGGAGATGTTCTGTCCCGTTCCCACGTAGAGCAGTCCCAGCTTCGCATCGACGGCTGGGGTTGACCAGATCCCCTCGCCCGCCCCGCTAGTCGCGTTGTTGGGAGTCGTGACGAAGTTCCAGATCTGCGTGCCCGTCGGCGCGTCCCAGGCCCCGATCGACCCCTGGAACGTCTCGGGCGGCTTGCCCACCACCTCTTCAAACTGCGCAGTCCCCAAGATGACGAGATGGCCGACGAGGACCGGTGACGCATTGATCTGGGAGTAGGGGTTCGGATTGGTCGTGGCCTTCCAGACGACCCGGCCAGTGCCGGCGTCGATGCGGTAGAGAGTGGACCCCGCGCCGACGTAGAGGGCGTTGCCCACAATCGCGGGCGAACCAACGACTCCGATTCCCACCTGGGAGCTCCACAGCTGCGCTCCCGATGACAGCTTGACGGCCCAGACCGTGCCGGCCTCGTCACCGAAATAAGCGACGCCGGCCGACACGGCTGGCGTCCCGGTTACTCCGACGAGTTTGTCCTTCTGCCATGTCGGCGACAGGGTGCCGACCGAGGTCCTGTCGATCTCCGTATCGGCGGCGTTCTCCCCAGTGTTGGCAGGACCATTGCGGTAGTCGCTCCAGCCACCTTGTCGCGGGTTCGACGTACACGCGGGCCCGGACGCGAGGGCCGCATCGGCAGATGTCGTGGATGCATCGGCAGCGGCGCCGACGAAGTCGGGGCAGACGAGGACGAGCACGATGCCCACGACGACCAAACGCAACCAAGTGCCGTTGCACGCACTCCTTCCGACAGGTCCCTCCGTATCCACCCACAGGCTGCCTCGCACGTCGAGCCCGCGTGCCTGCAGCCGTGCGTTCCCCACCCGACTGAAGCTAGCGGCAACCAGCACTCACCCTTGAGTCTGATCTCAACGGTCAGGAGCGGACCGTGGTGGCAATCGGAACGAGATGGTGTCGTCGGGGACTGGTGAGTCGAGGCACGTTGCGGATCGCCTGGTGAGGCGAGGCACGTTGCCGATTGACCGGTGATCACCCTCCGTGCCGTTCACCGTGCCAACGGCGGAACAACGCCGTCAGGTCTTCGCGTGCCCGGGGCGTTAGTTCATCAGGAGTAATTGACCCGCTGGTCGCAATGACAGCCTGGATTTGCTCCAAGTACGCCGAGCAGTTGGGACAAGCCCGGATGTGCTCCTCGAACCGGCGTCGCTGCCGACGTGAGAGCGCGCCCTCGAGGTAGTCAGTCACGAGCTCGACCGCCTGCTGACACTCAAGATCCCTTCGCAGCGCGAGTCGCATGATCAATTCTCTCCCATCGCCGGCAGGAGCGCCTCACGGAGCCGGTTCCGGCCACGGTGAAGAAGAATGCGCTGGTTTCCACTGCTGATGTCGAGGACGTCACACACGTCGTCGCTCGAAAGCCCCTCGACGTCGCGCAAGAGGACCACCTGACGCTGCCGCTCGGGGAGCTCGTCGAGCGCAGCGCGAAGGATGGGGCCGAGCTTAAGGGCATCGAGCCGCGTGTCAGCCTCGTCCCCCCACTGCTGCACGGGCATCCGCCATGCGCCGGCGTCGTCGAAGAACGTCGCACCAACAGCGCGGCCCCGTTCGACAGGGACGTGTCGCCGTTCGCCGGTGCCGGCGGAGCGAGCCCGGTTAGCGAGGATCCGAAAGATCCACGTCTTGAACGCCGCGCGCCCTTCGAATCGCTCGAGTCCACGAACTACACCCAACCAGGTGTCCTGGACCGCCTCCTCCGCCACTGCTCGATTAGCCACGAGTGAGTGGGCGAAGCGCAGCATCGGTTGTTGGTAGCGCTCGACGAGAAAGACGAACGCCCCCTCATCGCCGGCGCGGAGGCGTTCGAGCAATTCTGCGTCAGTCTCCACGATCCGGATGCTACGGCAGAGAACATCGTCCCTGGAGGTCGCCACGAAGCTCACGTCGGACCGTCTCTGCGTCCGATCTGACCGTTACGCAATGACGCCCCGCGTAACGCGCGGCGACATAGCGCGGACTGAATAGTCGAACGCCCCCGCTTTCGAGGAGAGTGCAATGCGAAAGTTCGTCCATGTGGCCGCCGGTCTCGGAGCAGTTCTCGGAGTCTCGGCCTGGGCTCCCTTGGCTGCCGCCGCGCAAGACGGCGCCGGCGGCTCTGGAGCCGACAACGTCGTGTTCGTCCAGACCGACGGGCTCGCTGCGAACCAGGTCGTCGCTTATGACCGCGGCGCCGACGGCTCGCTGACCTGGTCCGCCACCTACGACACGGGCGGTCAGGGCGGCCAGCTCGACGGCTCGGTGGTCGACCACCTCGCCTCTCAGGGCTCCCTCACCTATGACGCTGGCAACGGTCTGCTCTACGCCGTGAATGCGGGGAGCAACACGGTGTCTGTGTTCGCCGTCGACGGTGATCGTCTCAGCCTGAGACAGGTGGTCGCCTCGGGCGGGACGTTCCCGGTGAGCATCGCCGCCAACGGCCGCCTGGTCTATGTGCTCAACGCCGGAGGGTCCGGTTCGATCTCTGGGTTCCGCGTCGCCGGCGGCCAGCTCCACCCGATCACTGGTTCGAGTCGTTCGCTGGGCCTGACCATTCCGACCGACGCGAGCCAGTTCACCCACACACCCGGGCAAGTCGCGTTCTCACCCGACGGCGCCCAGCTCATCGTGACCACTAAAGCGGGTTCCAACGCCGTCGACGCCTTTGCCGTGGACCCCGACGGTCGGACCGCTTCGACACCAGTCGTCAACAACGAGACGGGTACCGTCCCCTTCGCGGTGACCTTCGATCCTGCCGGGCACCTGCTCGTGGCCGAGGCTGGGACGAATGCTCTGGCCACGTTCTCACTGGCCGCCGATGGCACGCTGGCACCGCTCGACGCGCTCGGCACCGGCCAAGCGGCCACGTGTTGGGTCGCACTGGCGCAGGGCTACTCCTACGCATCGAACGCGGGAAGCGCGTCGTTGAGTGGCTTCGAGACTGCTCCGAACGGTGAGCTCAGCGATCTCGGCAACACGACGACTGACCCTGGGACCGTGGACGCCTCAGCATCGAGCGGTGGACAGTTCCTCTACGTCCAGACCGGAGGCAGCGGCATCGTGGACGAGTACGCCGTACACGCGAACGGCTCTCTCGGCCAGATCGGTTCGATCGCCGTGCCTGGTGCCGCTGGAGGAGAGGGCATCGTTGCCTCGTGACGCCCAGCGTCTTGCTCAGTCGCCCCGTGGAGGGTGATTACCGGCCTTGCCGCTTCAGCCAGGCGAGGCATGCCTCGGCCACGTCGCGCCAGCCTGAGTCGATCGTCAGGGAATGGCCCCGGTCAGCGAACTCCACCAAGTCGGTGACCGCGGTCGAGTGCCGATACTGCTTCAGCGTGGACTTCGTGATGGCCTCAGGCACCGTGTGGTCCTTGCCACCCATGGTGAGCAGTAGCGGTCCGCGATCCTCGTTCGCGGTGTCGACCTTGGCCGGAGAATGCGGTGAGAAGGCCGCGCTCGCTGCCTCGAACAGCGGCCGCGCAGGAGACGGGATCGTCCACTTCTCGTACAGCGAGTTGGACTCCTCCTCCGACAACGCATTGCCGAAGCTGTAGCGGAACTCCTTCGCGGTGAGCGAGACCGCCTTGTGCTTGTTGGTCGGGTTCGCGAACACCGAGAGGGTCCCGCGGAGCTGCGATAACGGCAGCTGGAGGACGCCTTTGATCTGAGCCGCGTCGATCGCGATCGCAGCGGCGCCGCGGTCCATCCCGAGGAGCTTCTCCGCGATGAGGCCGCCGAAGGAGTGACCGATCAGGATCGGCGGGGTACCCAGGCCGTCGATGATCTTTCCGTAGTGCTCGGTGACATCGCCGATACCGTGGTTGGCGACGCTGTCGGGGTCTTTGCGTGTGGCTTCGACCGTGTCCGCGTCGCCCGGCCAACCAGGCGCGACCGGCTCATAACCCGACTCTGCGAACAGGTCCTGCCAGGGCGCCCACGACGTCGCGTGGAGCCACAAGCCATGGATGAAAACGACGGGGGTCTTAGTGTCGGTCACGGCGTTCCTCCTTGAGGGACCTTTCCCTCATGCCAATCGTCATCCCGGCGTCGAGGTGCGTCAACCGCTTCGGTAGTCGACCGAGGAACCGGGTCGACGGACCTGGCACTCAGGCCCGGTCGACGAGACACCCGTCTGCGATCCTGTCGGGTATGGCACTGAGCGACGAACGCAACGATCTCCTTTCGGCCCTGGAGAAGCACCGGGGTTTCCTCCGTCAGACGCTGGCCGGGATCACCGACGAGGAGGCCGCAAGACGCACGACTGTGAGCGAGCTCTGTCTCGGGGGGATCGTCAAGCATGTGACCCAGGTCGAGCGGGGCTGGGTAGGGTTCATCCAGCGGGGGCCCGAGGCAATGGGCGGTGGGTACGACGAAGCGGCCATTCAAGCCCACGCCGACGGCTTCCGGATGCTCGATGGTGACACGGTGAGCGGATTGTTGGAACAGTACGCGAATGCGTCCGCGCAGACTGCACAGATCGTCGAGGGCCTACCGTCCCTGGATGTCGCTCATCCCCTCCCTGAGGCACCCTGGTTCGAACGGGCCGACTGGACGGCGCGACGAGTCTTGCTGCACATCCTGGCGGAGACCGCGCAGCACGCCGGTCACGCCGACATCATCCGAGAGGCGTTGGACGGCTCCAAGACCATGGGTTGACGGGCCTCGTCATTGCCTTTACGCCGTGCATGAGGCAATGCCTCGCTGAACTCGTGTCTGCGCGTGGAACCACACCGTCGCGCCACCTGCGACGTAGTCCGGCGACCCCAGTGCGCGGAAGTACAACGCGTCGAGTGGCCGCGGGCGGGCATTGGCGGTTGTCGAAACCACGGTGTTGACCTGATAGCGCAACAGGAACCCGCGCAGCTGACAGGCGAGCTCTGTGTCGTCATTGGGGACACGTCCTCTTGGATAGGCACTCCCCCCGGTGGCGCTCGCCCACAGGAAGCGCTGAACGGCCGCGGGTTGGAGAACATCGGGCAGGATGCTGCTCGCACCCCGCGCATTCGGGACCAGCGCATAGCCGCCGATGATGCGGAAGCGCATGCGGGCGACGGCTTGCCACATCTGCGGCTGGACGTCCTTGACGGACGGGTACGGCGAGATCAGCACCACACTCCCGTACGGGATACGGTCGGCGGCCGCCGAACGAAAGAACGCGGGCACCGCCACCGGGCGCGTCTTGAGCGGCCAGGCCGGGAGCCACGACAGCACGCTCAGCGCGGCCAGGAGCCCGAGCAGGCCCACCCACACTGGCCGGAGGCTCCCGTCGATGAAATGGGCACTCGAGCCGAACCCGTGCGTCGGCGCCGCGCGCGACCGCCATCGGCTCCGCAGGTCCGCCATGGCGAGGGCGACGATGATCGTCGCGAAGATGGCCGTGTAGAGGGACAGACGGGCGACGATGATGTTGTCAGCGAGCGGGAGATGGCGGAGCAGGTCCCACGGCAGCGGGATCGACGTGACATGGTTGTGGACGACCAGGTGGGGACCGAGCGACAGCACGGTGGTCACGATTCCCATCACGCCGGCGAAACGGATCCATCCATTTTTCCGGCACACCCAGACCAGGACGACGAGCAGGACCATCAACGGAATGCCGAGGTAGCTGTCGTTTTCCGACAAGTTGCCGAACAGCAGACGCGAGTCCGAGATGGCCAGCCGATGCGGCGCCACCATTTGAAGCTTCGTCGGGCCGATCGTTGACAAGAGATCCGCGCTGAAACCGCTCGGATATGCCGGTCCGCGGTAGCGGAAGGGCCCTTCGGTCATCATCCATGTCGGATAGGCAAGACCCGCCACGACGATCCCGATCGCTGCCGCGAACGCGTTGCGACTTCGCCGCAGCGACAGGATCACGCTCTGAGGACGTGCGACCGCAAGGACCACACCGGCCAGCACGACGATCAATACGGTGGTCGCCGCGATCTCGGCCGAGATGTAGAACTGCGCGACGATCGACAGACCGAGTCCGACGCCCCAGCGCAGCCGTCGATTCCCGTCCCGGCATACCGTCTCGTACGCACAGAGCAAGATCACGGGGGGCAGCGGCACGAAGGCAAGGTTGAGGTGCTCCAGGTTCTGGGTGACTACGTACGGCGAAAATCCGTAGAGAGCGCCACCGACGAACGCAGCGGCCTCCCAGCGGACCCATCTGCGCAACACGAGGAACATGGAGAAGGCAGAGAGCGGAAACGCGAGCCAGAGGAGCAGGTTGAGGCTCGCGATAGGGCTCACCGTGAGCGTCAGCGGGGCAGTGACGAGTCCGAGAAGCGGTGCCGACGTGTTTTGTGCGAGGTTCACCCCCTCCGGATAGTTCAACCAGTTCGTTGCGAAGAGGTTCTGCCCGTGCGCAATGGCATGGGGCGTCCATGCCAAGTACCAGACCATCTGGTCGAGGTCACCGCCCCGAATGCGGTTCGGGTCACCCGGCCACTCCGGGTAGTTGGCCCACAGCGCGACGAAGGCATAGGCGGCGAAGGCCGCAAGCAGCCTCAGCCGTGCTCGGCGCCGCCGCCCCTCCTGAGCCTGCCCCGTGGTCAATGGTTGGGCCGGAGCTCCAGAGCGTGACGGTTCGCGCAAGGTGGACGTCACCACTTCGGAGTCTTTCTCTGAGAACCCGGTTGCCGGAGAACTTAACCGGCGCGACATCCGAATCCAGGTCGCCGTGCGCCCGCGCTCGCACGACCGCGTGCACGGGGCAACCTGTCGCGGCGGCGGTCGCGGCAGGGTCACGAGCCGTCGCCCCCCGGGATCAGGGCCGGGGCAGTGAAGCGTTCGCCGCGCCGCTCACAGCGGACAATTCGCCTCGGCCCCCGCAATCAACGTGTCGACGTCCCGTGGCAGGAGCACCGAGGCTGCCTCCGCGGACCGGGCGGACTCGGTAAACCGCTCGAGGTAGCGCGCTCGCGTTCCGTAGAGCTCTCTGACCGTCTCAATGGGAAACGCCTCGTGATAGCCGAGCAGCCTCCCGAAGAGATCGGGCGTCTGCGCGATCGCGCTGTTGTGGGCGATGGGCACCTCGACGTCGGGCAGGCGGATGCCGCCCAAGGCAATCCTGTGCTCGTCCCGGACGATCTCGGGCGGATCACCACGGAAATCGATCCGGGGTTGGATCGGCGGCGCGGCGCCCTCGGTCATCCATGCCTGGACGTGATGCAGGGCGGCGTCGACGACGGGCGCGGGCGACACCTGGTTCACCTGCACCAGGTCGTCGAGAGGCATCGAAAAGCCGAAGTCGCGCTCCATCCGCGGGGCGGACGAGCGCATCCCTTGCAGGGTGACGTGCGAGGAACCCGCGATCTCCCAGTAGCGGAAGCCGTCGGTGTCCGGTTGGCGCACCCGATAGCACGACGTGGCCTCGCACTCGGTGTTCACCACCATCATCGGAACGCCGAGGTCGCCCCGCAGCACGTTGGTCCCCTCGGCGATGTGGGGCCGACCCGGGTCCGACGCTGCCTCGTTGACCGTCATGACTGCATCGCCGACCTCCAACGGCGTGCCTCCGCCGAAGTACATCAGCAGCATGAACGCGTCGAAGAGCCCGGTGTCCGGTTGGATCGCATTGAAGTAGGTGGCCAGGCGGGCCGCCGACTGGGAGGCGCCCATCGCCACCAGGCGGCGGACCGGGAGGCCTCCCATCGGGTCGGCGCCGTGACCCGGCCGCCCCGGACCGACGCTGCGTGCCGCCTGGCTGAAGATGTCGAACGAATAGTCGTCACTCGGCACGTCGAGGGACCCGTAGCGCTCCGGGTCCCACGCCCGCAAACCCTGGGGGTTGTCACCCGTGCCGTGCACCCCGACCCGCTGGGCCGAGACGGCCGCCACGGCGTACCCGCCCTCGAAGACCTCGGGGCTGTCGCCACCCCCGAAGTTCTCGTAGCCCGCCGAGACGTTGTTCCACAGCACCAGCACCGTGCCGTTGAAGGCCCCCGAATCGACCGGGCGGACGACGACCATGCGTGTCGCGTACGGCGCGGACTCCACGGGCTCCACCGACCAGCGCCCGTCGCGCGTCAGGTCGCTGCCGTCCGCAGGCGCGAAGCGAGCGGCCTCGCCCTGCACGAAGTACTCGTTCTGGCGGTAGCCCAGCCCCTCCAGATCGACCACGGGTCCCCCGAAGGCCCAACCATGGGTGCCTCCGGTCACCGGTCCAATCACCTGCATGTGATCCTCCCTCGCGCAGGCTCGCGCGGGTACGACGCCACCGACGGCAGTGCGCCCGCGAAGCTACTTCGGCCATCGCCGCCGCCTACCATCTCGCAATCGAGTGGGAGGTGAACGATGGCGGAGACACCACGCGTCGTCCTGGTCACCGGCGCGTCCGCGGGCATCGGACGCGCCACGGCCGACCGCTTGCACGGATCGGGGTGGACGGTCGTGGGCGCGAGCAGACGGGGCGCGGCGTCGGGAGGCTGGCAGGGGCTGACGATGGACGTGGACGATGACGACGACGTCGCCCGCGGGATGTCCGGTGTGCTGAGCGAGCACGGCCGTCTCGACGCCCTCGTCGCCGCGGCCGGGTGGGGCCTGGCCGGCCCGGTCGAGGCCACCCCGATCGCGGAGGCCAAGGCCCAGCTGGAGACGAACTTCTGGGGTGCGGTCCGGGTGGTGCAGGCGTCGCTGCCGGCGATGCGGGAACGGCGAGCCGGACGCATCGTCCTCATGAGCTCGATCGGGGGGATCATTGCGCTCCCGTTCCAGGCCTTCTACAGCGCGAGCAAATTTGCCTTGGAGGGCTACGGCGAGGCGTTGGCCTACGAGGTCCGGCCGTTCGGCATCGAGGTGACGCTGGTCGAACCGGGCAATTTCCGCACTGATTTCACCGCCGGTCGACGACGGGTGACGGACACGCCCGACGGGGCCTATGCGGCCGCCGCAGAGAAAGCGATCACCTTGATGGAGCGCGACGAGACCAACGGGGGGTCGCCAGAGGACGTCGCGGCTCTGGTTCAGCGGGTGCTGGCATCGTCACACCCACGCCGGCGCGTCTCGGTGGGCAAGGCAGGCGAACGCGTCGGCATCCCGGCCAAGCGGCTGTTGCCTCACGGGCTCTTCGAGAAGGCGGCCGCGTCCAGCCTGGGGGTCTGATCGCGACGAGCCGGGCCAAGGGGCGCTCGGTGGCTCAGTGGGTCTTCGACACGACGCCGAAGAGGACCTGGGCGCCGGAATGCTCGACATCCTTGGTCGCGGTGACCAGCGCGACGCGTCGCGACGATGCCATGTGTCGGAGTCGCGCCACCGCGTCCGCCGCCGGCGGCAGACGAAGCTCCTGGGTGTAGCGCCGGGCGAACTCGTCGAACCGTCGCGTGTCGTGCTGATACCAGCGCCGCAGCTCGGTGCTCGGCGCCACGTCCTTGGCCCACTCGTCGATGGCGGCGCGGGCCTTGGTGACGCCGCGTGGCCAGAGGCGGTCGACCAGGACCCGGTAGGCGCCGTCACCTGGATCCTCGTCGTAGATGCGTTGGACCGCGATCCGCGTGCCGACGCTCGAAGCCATGACCACTGCATACCCCGATTCCGCGGCGCAATGCGACGGCACGGAATTGGGGCACGTCACGGCGGTCCAGCGCCGCGACGTCGTCGTCGACGTGCTGCAGTACCTGCGATGACCGGCTAGCAGGGCAAGGCCGAGCCGTAGGGCTCGAGGTCGATCCCCGGATAGCGCGCCGCCACCCCGGCCAGCGTCTCGTCGGTCCAGTAGGGGTCACCGGGACGGGGGAAGCCGAAGAGGTCACGCTCGCGCACGCTGCACTGCGGGATGAACTTGGCCCAGCGCTCGGGCGACTGCTTGGGCCACGCCATCTTGCCGGCCCAGGTTGTCCCGCGGACCTGAAAGTCGGCGAGCAACGAGAAGCGCGCCCTCCGCTCCCCCGTCATGTTGGAGCCGCGGTGCAGGATGTCGGTCCGGTAGACGAGGAGGGACCCCGCCGCGCCGGTACACCGCACCTCCGACTCGGCCAGCGACCCGAAGGGCAGGTACAACGGCGTGTAGGGGACGTCCTTCCCGTCCTCGTAGGGCACGATGCACGTCGGCCCGTCGGCGTCGGTGACGTCGGAGAGAAAGACGAAGGTCGTCAGCTGTTGGTAGCGCTGCTCGAGCCGC
>Ga0207761_1000450_pt1 | contig 14358 bp, 14 predicted proteins | sample LuqExpMetageno34_FD_187792 | JGI IMG/M metagenome (GOLD analysis project Ga0207761, IMG submission 187792) | Tropical forest soil microbial communities from Luquillo Experimental Forest, Puerto Rico - Sample 34 (SPAdes) | ecosystem: Environmental > Terrestrial > Soil > Tropical forest ... | reverse complement strand
CACCTTCAACACAAGCCCGGCATCCGAACCGCATCCGACCAGGGCGCGCGAAGAATCTCAACGTATAATTTAGCTACGACATTTCCAGGCGCCAGATTCCGATCCGAAACTGATACCCGCTTTCTGATCGCGGATTGCTGATCGCCGATTACTTTTCCATGCGCTACCGCAGCACTACCGGCAAAGCTCCACTTACCTCTCTTCGAGGCGCTGTCCTGCGTGGACTCGCGCCCGATGGCGGCCTGTACATGCCGGTCGAAATCGCCCGCCACACGCCCGAGGAACTGGACGAATTCCGCAGCTTGCCCTTCACGGAGGTTTGCTTCCGTGTGGTGCGTCCCTTCGCCACGCCCGATGTCCCTGAAGAAGTTCTTTGGCAAATCGTCGCGGAGGCCATCAATTTCCCAGTCAAGCTCGTCTCGCTCTCTCCGGCGCTGCACATCCTCGAACTGTTTCACGGTCCGACGCTGGCGTTCAAGGACTTCGGCGCGCGCTTCATGGCCCGGCTCATGGGCTATTTTGTACGCGGCGAATCCCGGCAGCTCACCGTGCTTGTCGCCACTTCGGGGGACACTGGCAGTGCCGTAGCGCACGGTTTCCTTGACGTCCCTGGCATTCGCGTTGTGATTCTTTATCCTTCCAAGCGCATCAGCGAGGCCCAAGAAAAGCAATTCACCACCCTGGGCCAAAACATCACTGCCCTCGAAGTTGCGGGCGCGTTCGACGATTGCCAGCGCCTGGTCAAACAAGCCTTCGCCGACGAACAACTGACGCAGCGCGCCTTTCTCACTTCCGCGAATTCCATCAACGTCGGCCGCCTGCTGCCGCAGATGTTCTACCACGTGGCTGCGTATCGTCAGCTTCCGGTTGCGTCCGTACCGCTGGTGGTCGCGGTTCCCAGCGGCAATTTCGGCAATCTCACCGCCGGTCTCTTCGCCAAGCGCGTCGGCCTGCCCGTCGCGCGCTTCATCGCCGCCACCAACGCGAACGATGTGGTTCCACAGTATTTGCTTTCGGGCGAATACAATCCGCGCCCCGCAATCGCTACGTATTCGAACGCCATGGACGTCGGCAGTCCTAACAATTTTCCGAGACTCCTCGACCTTTGCCGCAACCGCCTGGAGAACGTGCGAAAAGAAATCTCTGGTGAGTACGCCACCGACGAGGAAACGCTTCACGAAATGCACGATGTTTGGGAGCGCTATCGCTACGTCGCCGATCCACACACCGCCGTCGGGATTCACGCCTGGGAAGCCTACCGCAAGCGCCACCCCGAGCCTTCTCAGGGCTTGGTGCTAGCCACCGCTCATCCCGCCAAATTCGCCGATATCGTGCAAAAGGCCATCAACGTCGCACCGCCTCTACCCGAACGCCTCGCCCGCCATCTCCAGCAGCCCAAACTTTCCATTCCTCTTTCTAATGATTACAACGCGTTGAAGCAATTCCTGCTCGCGCATTGATGGGGTGCGCCTCGCGAACGCTTGTGAGGGTTCACGTTCTGAGGTGGACCGCTCTTGCCAACCTGCCCTGGATTAGCTAAGCTAGCTTAGCTAAGTCAAAAGGAACGCCATGCCAACCGTGACTATTCACAAAGCCAAAACCAATCTCTCCCGGTTGATCAAGAAAGCGGCTGCCGGCGAGGAGGTAATCATCTCCCGTGGCGACAAGCCTGTGGCCCGTCTTGTTGCCGTCGGTGCGACAAAAGGGAAGCGGCAACCAGGTTCTTTGAAAGGCAAAATCAAGGTTGGTCCTGAGTTTTTTGAGCCACTTCCTCCAGACGAATTGGCAGCGTGGGAGTAAATTCTCGTGCGTGCGTTGCTAGATACCCACACCCTGCTCTGGTGGCTTTCAGACGATCCCCAACTGACGCCAAAAGCCAGAAAGTTTATTTCCGCGACCGCCAATTCCTGTATCGTCAGCGCCGTCTCTGCCTGGGAGATTGCGACAAAGGTCCGCATCGGAAAGCTCCCGCAAGCGGCCGAGGTCATCGTCGATTTTGCGTCACAAATGGAGCAAGAGCGGTTTGAGGTTCTGCCGATCTCCCTCGATCACGCCCTCCGCGCCGGTCTGTTGCCAGGTCCGCACAGAGATCCCTTTGATCGTATGCTCATTTCTCAAGCCCAGGCGGAGGCTCTTCCAATCGTTGGCAACGATCGTATATTTGACAGTTACGGTGTCCGGCGAATCTGGTAGCTCGCTTAGGAATTTCGCCGTAGCCGGTCCAGCGCCAGGAACAGCAGCGTCCCCACCAGCGCATTGACAGCGGCCGCAACCACCAGATGCATGTTGACCCACGCTTCCGGCTGGGCCAGGAGCAAGCGGCGGATCAACACCAGAACCGCCTGGTGCAACACAAAAAATCCAAAGATAAGCGCAAACCGCGCCGCCGGATGTTCGGTATCGAGCCGCGCCCCGATGGATGACGCCAAATACCCCACAATCGTCTTCGCAATTCCGTAATAGCCCAGCGGCACCGTCGGCCCGCTCAACGCATCCTGCGCCAATCCCATCGCTGTTCCCAGCAGCAATCCTGTCGATGGATTCCGCCGGCTCAACCCAAAGTAAATCGTCACCAGGAGCGGCAACTCGATGATATTCAGCCTCGGCATGTACACCGGCACCGACGCCTGCAACACCAGCGCGGCCATTGTTGCGAACAGAATCGTGCCCGGGAAAAACTTGTGCACTTCTATATGCGTTTCGCCAGTGCGCAGCTCGTAGGTTTCGTTCATGGCTTTTCCGCCGTCGGCACTGCGGCTCCGGAATTTTGCGCACCCGTTTGGGCGCCCTGTGGCTCCGCTTCCTTCGGGAACTCCACAGGAGTCTGCGACAGCAGAACGATCACCGTCTCCAAACGATCCAGTTTCGCGGCCGGCTGCACCCGTATTAGCTTGAATGGATTCCCGCTCTTTACTGCCACTACCGTGCCCACGGGAATATCGCGTGGAAAAATCTTGTCCATCCCGCTGGTTACAATCTTCTCGCCGACCTTCACATCTTCCTCGGTCGCCACATACTTCATGACCATCATCGGGTCGCCCGTTCCGCCTACGGGTCCTTGCGTCCGTGAATTCACCAGCATCGCGCCCGCGCCGCCTTCTTTGTCGGTGAGCAGCAGGACTTGTGAGGTGTCGCGGTACACCGCAATCACTTTTCCGACCGCACCGTCGGGCGTAATCACCGCCATATTCCGCGTCACGCCGTCCCGTTCTCCGCGATCGACTTCGATTGTCCGGCTTGCCGTGCCTGCGCTCACCGCAATCACCCGCGCACCGAGCAGCGGCACCGATGCATGTGCCTGCTTGAAATTCAGCAGCGCGGCCAACCGGTCCGCCTCCGCCGACTTGCTCTGCAGTTGGGAAATCGTCAGCTTCAGCGCATCGTTCTCAACCCGCAGCGCCTCGTTCTCCCGCGAGGTCGTCTGCAGCGCGAAATAGTGATGCCACACGCCGCTGATTCTTCCGAATCCCCACGCACCGCCGCGCTCAAAGGGCGAAGCCGCGGACACCGCCCATACGCGAATCAAGCGTCCGCGTGAATCTTTCTTGATTTGCAACGCGAGCAACAGCACTTGCGCGAGCAGCACGCCGCCCAGCAGCGCCAGAGACTTGTGTCTTGAAGGAATCGCTACCATTTCCTGATCCGTGATACACGTCTCGTGACCTGCAGACTGGAAGGTGGGTTTCCCTTCGACGGGTCACTGTAAACCGAAAATCTCCTGCCCCTTGGATCGTTGATCTTTGATCGCTGCTTCCTCAGTCGATGCAAACTTGCCGCAGCAGTTTGAAGTCGCTCAGCATCTTCCCGGTGCCCAGCACCACCGACGCCAGCGGATCGTCCGCAATCGATACCGGCAATCCGGTCTCTTCGCGGATCCGCTTGTCCAGGTTCTTCAGCAGCGCGCCACCGCCGGTCAGCACAATGCCGCGATCACTGATGTCAGCCGACAATTCAGGAGGTGTACGTTCCAGCGCGACACGCACCGCATTCAGAATCGTCGCCACGCATTCGCTCAGCGCTTCGCGAATTTCACTGTCATCAATCGTCACTGTGCGCGGTACGCCCTCGATCAGGTTCCGGCCCTTCACTTCCATCGTCAGCGGCTTCTCGAGGGGGTAGGCCGAACCGATCTCCATTTTGATCTGTTCGGCAGTTCGTTCGCCCACCAATAGGTTGTACTTGCGTTTCAAGTACTGCATCACCGCTTCGTCCATTTCGTTTCCGGCCACGCGCACCGACCGCGAGTAGACGATGCCGCTCATGGAAATCACCGCGATGTCCGTGGTGCCGCCGCCGATGTCCACCACCATGTTGCCGCTGGGCTCTTCAATTGGCAGACCCGCGCCGATCGCGGCGGCCATGGCCTGTTCCACAAGATAAACTTCGCTGGCCCGCGCACGATACGCCGAGTCCTGCACCGCCCGCTTTTCCACCGGCGTAATCTCGCTCGGAACCCCAATCACAATGCGTGGATGCACCAGCACGCGCCGGTTGTGCGCTTTTTGAATGAAGTACGTCAGCATCTTTTCCGTGACTTTGAAATCCGCGATTACGCCGTCTTTCATCGGCTTGATGGCAACCACGTTTCCCGGTGTCCGCCCCAGCATGTCTTTCGCTTCACGCCCGACTGCTACCACCTCGCCGCTCGCTTTGTTGATCGCCACAATCGACGGCTCGTTCACCACAATTCCTTTGCCGTGCGAAAACACCAGCGTGTTCGCTGTGCCCAGGTCGATCGCCAAATCCGACGAGAACAGACTGAACACCGACCTCAGGTTGTAACCATTCTTATTCATGGACTGCTTTCCCCCTGCGGAGAGGGCACTGCCCGGCAGGATTACCGCGCACGCCAACCACCCGCGCAACATTCTATTGTCGCCGGATTCGCGGGCTCGCGCAAAATCCCCACCTGCTGTTCCCCAAACTTACTTCGGCACGACGATCGAAACTTGTTGTTTGGCGGTCCCGCCTCGCCGATTCGACCCGATCACCACAATGGTGTGCTGTCCCGGTTCCAGCGGCTCCGTGAAGTGCCGGAACGTGCCGTCTGGCTCGATGTTCGCCACCGGTTGGCCGTTGATGATCAACGCTGCGCCTGGCTCCGTCTTGCCGATGAGCTCCGCTACGCGCCCATGAATCTGCGTGCTGACGATTTCCAGGCGCATCTCCTGCGTCTTGCCCTGCGCCACCAGCGTGAACTTGAACGTCTCGCTATACTCGCTGGTCTCTTTCTTTGCGTTCGACGCGGTCACGTTCCAGAAATAGTCTCCGGAGTCCAGGCCGCTCACTTCCGCGCTGGTTCCCGTCACCTTCACTTCTTTCACTAGCTTGGTGAACATCGTCGTTGAGCTGAGCCGCAGCGTATACCCCACCGCTTCATCCACGGCTTGCCACTCGAATCGCAGCTGCGCTGTCTTGGGATTCTCGGAAATGATTGGCGCCAGGTTCAGCGGCGAAACCAGCCCCGGAGGCGCCAGCACGTTCGACTTCTGGATCGACCCGCCGGCAGGGAAGCTCGCTTTCTCCCACTGCGTCAGCTCGATTTTCTCGTTTCCACGTTGCACTTCCGCGCCGCCATTGGCCACCACGATTTCATGCTCGTTGCTGTTCGGATCGTTCTTCACCGTCGCACGGCTGTTCTGCTTCATGAACGCCGTGGCGTCTTCCACGCTTACCGCCGCCTGTGAGTCGCGCAAAGTCCATGTCGGCGTCGCTAGGTCCACTGCGCCGGTATTGATGCGCACTTTGGTCTGCGAATGGTCGGGCGTCACGTTGTTCTCTTCCACCGTGATCAGCGTTTCTTTGTTCACTGTGTACTCGGTACCGTCGGCAAAGGTGATACGGGCCGCGCCATCGCTTCCCGTCTGAATCAAATCGCCCTTGTCGAGCGTGGTGTGGTAATCCGCATCCACCCACGTCACCGAATTGACCTTCTTCACCTGAACGCGCCCGTCCAGGTTTACGAATTTCGCTTGTGTCTGCGCGCTAGCGACGATTTCCTCCGCGGTATTGCCCAGCGCTTTGTTCAGCTTCTTGGTGACTACTTCGGTCCAGTTCGGAACCGTCACGTACATCCCCGCGACGATAATCACCACCACCAGGAAGATGATCAGCGCCACGGTCTTGTAAGTGACCGTGTGCCAATACACTTCCACGGAGTGAATCTTCGGCGCTTGCGGCGGCACCGGTGGGGCCGAGGTCGGGCGGCGAGGTTCAGTCGGTGTTTGCGTGGTCACAGAAGTAAGTGCTGCCGTTGCTCCAATTTCGCAATGTAGCACACCGTTTTGCGCGCGTACGAAATCCCCGCTCCCTCGTTGTTAATTTGCAAATAGCCCTTCCGCCGCTTTTCCCCTGTCCCTACGGCCAGTTTGCTGTGCGGCGATTTACCGCCGCTTTCGTGGTCGTTCCCAGGCCCGATCTGTCGACTCTCCTTCACTTCTTTACTTCGGCTCTTCTCTCAAAGAATTTCCACTTATCGAAATTCTTCTCCACCGCCACATCAAAAAATCCCACCATCATCTCGTCGGACGTCTGCTCTCCCCAGCGCACCGCCGCGTCCGGGTCCGGATTGTGCGGATTCGCTTTCGAATTGTCGAACCATGCCACCGCCTGCAATTCCGTCCCCGCCTTCAGCTCCAAAGGCTCCGCAAGGCGATAACTCATTTGCCAGTGAAAGTGATAGTTCACACGCAACAGAGGTTCGATCGCTTTATCAGCCCGCACGATGTTGTATTCGAATCTTTTTCCCCGCAGGTGCATGTGCGGGAAGAAACTTAACAGCAGCGCGTCATTCGGCAACGTGCCCCGCGCTTCCACGCGATAGTCGGGCGCTCGCGGAGGAATCACGAAATGATCGTTCGTCAGTTGCAGCGTCAACACTCGCTGCTGCACTGGCTCTTTTGTGAAAATCAGCCCGATCCGCGACACATCCGTCCCTGCCTTCCCATTCGTGGTGTAATGCATCTGGAACACCAAATCCGATCCCGCTGGCACGTACTTCGCCATTCCCATCGGCCAATTATCCGGTGTGCTTCCTGGGGCGTACACCAGCAGAATGTCGCTGTCTGTCCACATCGCATCGCGACGGTCTTCTTCCGGGCTGAGCGTCGCCGCCGTGAATGGTTTGCCCAGCGGCGCGTGACGCAGCCACGCTGATCCCGGCGGCCGCACATACACCACGGCATGGTGAACGTTCTCGGGCATCCCCGGCAGAATCTCCGATGCCTGCACCCACCGCCCCTCGGCAAAATGCGTGGGCACAATTTCGTAGGTGTAATCCACTTCGCCATCCGTTGGAATCCTGACTCCCACCGGCATCGCGACAGTCAAATTCGGTTCTGGGATTGTCCACCGCTCCGCCCACTTCCGCTTCGCTGGTGCATCCGCGGCGTTCCCCTCGGGCGCCTTCGCCTCAACCCATGCCGCAAGAGTCGCAATCTCCGCATCGCTCAACGATGGATCATTGGCGAACTTGCCGATCCCCTTCTCCGCAAACCACGGGGGCATGGTCCGCTTCTGGACTGCCGTCCGAATCGCGTATGCGTAAGGCCGCGTCTGTTCATATGTCTCGAACGACATCGGCGCAATACCGCGCGCTCGATGACACACCTGGCAATGCCCCTGCAGTATCGGCAGCACCTCTCGATAAAACGTCACCGCCTGCCGTCTCTGATTTTGTGCTGTAGCTGCGGAGAATGTAGCGAGCACTAAAGTAAACGCACCAACGCTTTGGAGTGCGGCGACTTGTCGCCGCTTTCGCGATTTGTCCAACGGCATGTTCCTATGTACTTGAGGGTGCCTCATCCTTCGCGGTGTTTGCGATCTCTGCGCCATCCCGCGACTCCTGCGGGATGAACGGTGGGTTCTGACGATCGAAGGCCACGGCGTTCCGTTCTTTCCTTGTTTCCTTACATCTTTACTTCATTCCTTCATTCTTTCAGCAGTATCTCCAAATCATCCGGATGAATCGCGCAAAGCAACGCATCCTCTTTCTCAATGTCCCCGTTCTTGATCAGCGTCACCAGCGAATCCTCCAGCGTGAACGAACCTTTCTTTTTCGTCAGCGGAATCTCTTGGTGCAAATGCTGCAACTGGTTTCTCCGAATGTGATGCCGCGCCCCGTACGCTACCATCAGCAACTCTGCCGCCGGCACACGTCCACCATGTTTGCTGGGCAGCAGCATCTGAGTCAGCACGGCCGAGAGCGCCATAGCCAGTTCCTGCCGAATCGCATTTTGCCGCTCCAGCGGAAACGAATCCGAAATCCGCGCCACGGTCGATGCCATATCGGTCGTGTGTAGTGTCGACAAAACCAGATGCCCCGTCTCCGCAGCCGACACCGCAATTCGCATCGTCTCCGGATCGCGCATTTCTCCCACCACGATGACGTCTGGCGCCTGCCGCAGCGCGGCCCGCAACGCCGTCGGAAAGTCTGGCGCATCCGCTCCAATTTCGACCTGCTCAATCACGCTGCGAATGTGGGTGTGTTCGTACTCGATCGGGTCCTCAATCGTGACGATGTGCCTTGCTTCGCGTGCATTGATCTCATGGATCAAAGCCGAAAGCGTCGTCGACTTTCCGGAGCCGGCCGGCCCGCCAATCAGCAGCAGTCCTCTCGGTAAGTGCGCTAGTTGCGCCACGCTCGGCGGCAAATGCAAATCCTGCAAGGCCGGCACTTTCGACGGCAGCGCGCGAATCGCCGCGGCGGCGTGTCCTCGCTCGCGATGCAAGTTGATTCGAAACCGCCCGACGCCCTCGATTCGATACGACGCGTCCGCAATTCCCGCCTCGCGATATGCCTGCAGCGCGTGTCTCGGAAGCGCCGGCAACACCGCCGCCTCAATATCCGGCCCATCCAACGCGATCGGCTCCAGCTTTCTCACTTCGCCCTGCACTCGCAAACACGGCGGCGCATTCTCCACCAGCAGCAAATCGCTTCCCCCGCGCGACACCAGCGACTCGAGCCAGTGATCCAGCCGCGCGGTCGCCACCAGCTCCCCGGGGTCGGCCTCCCGCCCCTCATTCATCTCCCGCACCAGGCGGTTCAATTCCCCCGATTCGTCCATAACCGCTCCGGCTTCTTGTCGAGCCGAAGGGAAGTGTGCTCCAGTTCAACATGCTTGTCTATCGTCGTTGGTCATTTGACAATGCCATTGTCATTATGACAATATGGTTGTCATGAAGGATCGCGCTCGCGCAGCCGTTCGGCTCTTTGATGAGATTGGTGCCCTGTCTCACCGTCTGCGCTCTCTTGCCACCGATCTGCATGGCCACGGTGCGCAATCCGCTGGACGCCGCGGCATTCTGCGAAGTCTTGACCGCCTCGGTCCTCAGACCGTGCCACAACTCGCCCGCGCTCGCCCGGTTTCGCGCCAGCGCATTCAGGTCATCGTGGACGCCCTGCTTAAGGAGCGCCTGATCGCTGCTGAGGCAAACCCGGCGCATCGGCGTTCCTCACTTTTGCGCCTCACTGCCAAGGGCCAAGATCAGCTCGAATCCATGCAGAAACGCGAGTATTCGCTCCTTGCATCTGCGCCGGTTCCTCTCAGTGCGAACGAAATCGATAACGCCGCTTCGATACTGGAGTCTGTCCGTATTTTCCTCGAGAGCAAAGAATGGAAATCTCATGTCGCTAAAAGAGCCTAACGGATCGCTGTACGCCACTTGGTACAACCAATTTCGCTTTCCTCAGGGCTGGCGGGGGTGGCTTGTCGGCCACCTGATGGCCATCAAAAATCGGTCCCGAAGTCTCTGGGTGCTTTCTCTCCTCGATTTGAAGCCCGGGCACCACGTTTTGGAGATTGGGTTTGGCTCCGGTGCCGACATTCGACGCGTCGCTGCCATGCTCCCCGAGGGCTTCGTCGCTGGTGTTGATCAGTCCGAGGTTATGCTCCGCCAGGCTCGCGGCAGAAATCAGCGCTCCATCCTAACCGGGCGGGTCGAACTACATCAGGGCGTTGCCGATCGGCTGCCGTTCCCGGCGGCGGCGTTCGATCGAGTCTTTGCCATCAACGTTGCTCAATTCTGGGATTCGCCCGTCGATACTTGCCGCGAACTTCGACGCATTCTCAAACCAAACGGTCTCGCCCTCCTCGCAGTTCAACCGAGGAATAAAAGAGCAAATGAAGCTGACGCTGATCGCGTAGCGGAGAAACTTCACAGCTCACTTGTCAGTGCGGGGTTCGCCGGGGTTCGGTTGGAACGCCACGCGATGCGGCCAGTGTCCGCCGTTTGCGCGGTCGGTACGGCGTAGACCGCAGGCCTACGCCTGGCTCTGCTTCTTCATCGCCGCCCGCACATCCAGATTCCGCATCAGTCGGTGCAAATAGTTTCCGTGGACGCCCAGCGCCTTTGCCGCTTCGGTGATGTTCCCTCCACTCTGTTCCAGCGCGCTCAGAATCAATTCCTTCTTCTTCTGTCGAATCGCTTCGTGGTACGTCACGCAACCAGCCTCGCGTTCTCCACCCGTTTCGCCGCCGGTCTCCATGACCATTTCCGGCAGATCGTCTGCCTGAATCCATTCGGATGTGCCCACCACGACGGCGCGTTCCATGGCATTTTCCAGTTCGCGGATATTTCCCGGCCACTCGTACTTCATCAGGCACGCCAGGGCCCCTTTCGAAATTCCACGGACCGCCCGGCTGCACTTCTCGGCATATCGCGCTGCAAAATGTTCAGCCAGCAGCGGAATATCTTCGTGGTGCTCTCGCAACGCTGGAAGCGTAATGGAGATTACGTTCAGGCGGTGGAACAAGTCGCCGCGGAAACCTCCATCTTTCACCGCCTTTTGCAAGTCCCGATTCGTCGCGGCCAGAAAACGCACGTTGATCTTGATCGCCCGGGTTCCCCCCACCCGCATGAACTCCCGCTCTTGCAGTACCCGCAGCAACTTCGCTTGCAGAACCGGCGAAAGCTCTCCGACTTCATCCAGGAAGACGGTTCCGCCTTCCGCTACCTCCAGGAATCCTTTTTTCTGGCTGATCGCGCTGGTGAATGCGCCCTTTTCATGGCCGAACAACTCGCTCTCCAGCAGCGTTTCCGTAAACGCGGCGCAATTCAGCGCCACAAACGACTCATTCCTCCTTGCGCTGTTCTTGTGAATTGCCCGGGCCACTAATTCTTTCCCGGTTCCGCTCTCGCCATGAATCAGAACGGTCGCGTCGCTGGGCGCCACGCGCTCGATGAACTGATAGACCTCCTTCATTTTTGCGCTGCGCCCGACCATGTCGTGCGTCAGACTGACCTCCGCGCGCAGTTGCTCGTTCTCCAGTTCCAGCCGCTCAAACTGCCGCGCGTTTTCAATCCCCATCGCTGCGAGGCCCGCGATCGCCGACACCAATTCCAAGTCGCCATCGTTGAAGCGTGTTCCTGCGTTCCTGGTATCCAGATAAAGGACACCCAAAAGCCGCTCGCCTGCCGCCAAGGGCGCACACAGGATCGATTGCGCCATCGCTTCCGCGGTAGCCCCCGTGGATTCGCCGGCGTCTTCCAGGATCGATACGCGCTCGTCCACCACGCGTTGCAAAATCTCCTGGCTCACTTGCACAGCGTGATCCGGTCCCTGCACGCGGTCCCAGGCGGTGTGCGACCGAATCTCGCGCGTCTCTTCATCCATCAGCAGAATCGCCCCGCGTTCCGCCGGGATGACATCGAACACCATCCCCAATAGCGTCCATGTGAGCAGTTCGGCGTCGCGCATCCCGCCAATGCCTGTGCTGATACGCAGCAGTACGCTCAAGTTCCGCGCCATGCGCTCCGAGGCCGGCAACGCCGCGAGGGACTCCGGACGCAGAAAAGTCAGCTCCTCATACCGCAACTGCTTCACCTGTGTTCCGGCTCCTACGCCTCCCCCCACCTCCACCTCGCTGCTTTCCGCCCTCCTCGCGTTTTCCAGGCTCAGCAGAAAGACGGAATTGCCAACCGTGATTTCATCGCCTTTCGTCAGTTCCCGTTCTCTAATCGGAATCCCGTTGACGAGTGTCCCGGCCCGGCTTTCCAAATCCTTTACCACTACGCGGCCATCGTCGATCTCGACTATGCAGTGGCGCGGCGATACGGCGGAATCCTCCAGCCGGATCTCGTTGTCCTCGCCGCTTCCAATCGACAGACAATCCCCTAAGCGAAATATCGACATTCGCAATGGTCCACGGATCGCCAGGAGCTTCGCGGGCACAGCACCCTTCTTTGGGCGAGTTTGGCTGGAGAACTCCGCCGCTTTTGAGGGGCGTATTCTAGCTGCAATTCCTGGCCGACGCACTATCCATTTGGATAGACGACTATCCGTTGCGCTCATTTTGCTTCGGTAGATCGAAGTGACTTTGCTTTCGACCGTAAGCCTCAATTTTTGAGAGAATTCCCGCAACCTGCTTTCAACGGGGCTCTGGCAAATGCCGTTCAGACTCGGCCTGCACGATTTGCTCTAACTGTTCAGATAGATTTCTGAGGGGAATCGGCCGACCGCCGACGGCTATCCGTTTAACGTGGGTTTCTTTTAATTCGTTGGCAGAAAGCTGGTTACGAGGCTCCAGGAAAACCGCACCGCCGCTGCTCCGGTTTGGCATCGCGGGTGCCTTTAGTTAATGCGTCCTGCCAATCGCAAGACAAAACAAAACGGGGTGATTTATGAAACTTCGCAAAATGATTCGCTGGCAACTGGTTCTCGCGGGACTCGCCGTCGCAATGTTCTTCACGCCTACTGCGCACTCGCAAGAGATCACTAACAGCACTTTCGACGACAGTACAAACGTCGCAGGCTTTGCCCAGTCGAGCGCGGCCCAGCCCTCGGCTCAGCAGATCCCTGTTGCAACCGCTGCTCCTACTGTGAACGAGATGACGTCGATTCAGGGATCGCTGGCGCCAAGCAATGCCGCACTGATCGATTCGCCATGGGTCGCCGCTGGTCTGACGGTACTGCTGCTCAGTTGTGTAGCGCTGTCGGCCATCAGCGAATCGAAGCGCAGGCGTAATTCCTACGCGGTTCGCCGCCAACCCAGCTATCGCAACGCCTGACGAGCTTCACTGTTTCCACCCGTTGAACCACTCGCTGAGCCCTGGGCGCGACACCTCCGGTCCCGCCCAGGGCTTTTCGTTTTTAACGGCCCCGCCTATTCCTCTTCGCACTTTCCCTCCCATTCCTCTATAATCTAAGGTTTGTTCCGTCACTCAGGAGACATCTGGAATGGCTGGAGTATTTGACAACCAGAAAACTGGCGTCCGCGTTCTCTTCGGCGTCATCATCGGCATGCTCGCGATCAGCATGCTCCTTTATCTCGTGCCGCAAGGGCCCGGGACCGCGGAATCCGCAACCGACGTGGTTGCCACCGTCGGCGACCAATCCGTCACCCTCGCGGACATCAACCAACAGCTCAATGAGATCCGCCAGCGGGGAAATCAGATTCCCGCCCAGCTGGAATCTCTGTACGCGAATCAGATCTTGAAGTCCCTGCTGATGGAGAAAGAAATCGAATACGAAGCCAAGCGCCTCGGCATTACCGTGACCGACAAAGAGCGCGCCGACCGCATCAAGCAGTACCTTCCCGCGGCCTTCAAGGGAGACACCTTCGTTGGAATGGACACTTACGCCGCTCTGGTCCAGCAGAACGCCAACATGACGGTTCCGCAGTTCGAAGAGGCGGTTCGCACTGGCCTGATTACCGAGAAGTTCCGCAAACTTCTAACCGATGGCATAAGCGTGAGTCCCGGCGAAATCGAGCAAGAATTCCGCTTCGAAAACGAGAAAGTCAAGTTTGATTATGTCCTGGCCAAGCCCGACGAACTGGCCGCGAAAATCAATCCGGACGACGCTGAGATCAAGTCCTACTTCGAGCAGAACAGATCTAAATTCCAGATTCCCGATAAGCGCATCGTTCGCTACGGCCTTCTGGACCTTGCGCAGCTTCGTCAGAACACCGTGATCTCCGACGGTGACCTGAGGATGGCCTATTTGGGCAATATCCAGCAGTTCCAAGTCCCGAATCGCGTCCACGCCGAGCACATCCTCTTCCTCACCACCGGCAAAACCGACGCCGAAGTTACGGAAATCAAGAAGCAAGCCGAAGACGTCCTGACGCAAGCCAAGAAGAAGGGCGCCAATTTCGAGGATCTGGCGACCAAATACTCCGAGGATCCCGGTTCCAAGACCAAGAAAGGCGACCTCGGCTGGTTGGTGCAGGGTCAAACCGTCCCCGAATTCGAAAAAGCCGCCTTCAGCCTTAATAAGGGCGAGATTTCCGATCTGATTAAGACCCAGTACGGCTTTCACATCATCAAGGTCCTCGATAAAGAAAGCGCTCATATCAAACCATTCGACGAGGTCAAGGACCAGCTCCGCACCCCCCTCCTCCTCCAGAGAGTGGACCA
>Ga0207761_1000448_pt1 | contig 14403 bp, 10 predicted proteins | sample LuqExpMetageno34_FD_187792 | JGI IMG/M metagenome (GOLD analysis project Ga0207761, IMG submission 187792) | Tropical forest soil microbial communities from Luquillo Experimental Forest, Puerto Rico - Sample 34 (SPAdes) | ecosystem: Environmental > Terrestrial > Soil > Tropical forest ... | reverse complement strand
CCGAGACCCTGATCGTCATGCTGTCGGTGCCGTTCGCGCTCGCTGGCGGGCTCTGGCTCATGTGGGCGCTTGGCTTCAATCTGTCGGTTGCGGTGGCAGTCGGCTTCATCGCGCTCGCGGGCGTCGCCGCCGAAACCGGCGTGGTGATGCTGATCTACCTCGACAACGCCATGAAGGAGCTCCAGGCCGAGCGTGCCATTGAGGGCGACGAATTCACGCACGACGACCTCTACGCCGCCATTATGGACGGCGCGGTCGAGCGCGTGCGTCCAAAAATGATGACGGTCGCCGCCATTATGGCAGGCCTGCTCCCGATCATGTGGAGCCACGGCACCGGCGCTGAAGTGATGCAGCGCATCGCAGTGCCGATGATCGGTGGCATGGTTTCGTCGACGGTGCTGACACTGGTTGTGATTCCAGCGATCTACGCGGTGGTGAAAGGCTTCTCGCTTCGCATGGCGACGGCGGCTTCGCAGGTTGCCGCGGAGTGACGCTAACATCGGTTGTGCTTGAGCCCGCCGCGCGCGTTGTTGAACAGTTAGCGCCGAATACAGTGGAGCGCGGTTACCGCGTGGTCATGAACGCCGTCGCGCGATTTTTGATGACGCAATGGTACGATCTTTGCGCAGGACCCTAGTGGCTAGTCTGCCGCTCTAGTCGGCTTGCCGTCGCTCTCGCCGCTCGCGAATACGGCGATCAACGCGCGCTTGATCGCGGCCTGTCGCGTCGGCGAGGTGATCTGCGCGCCCATCAGGTCGGTGACGTAGAACACGTCGACCACGCGTTCGCCGAATGTGGCGACGTGCGCGGAGGCAATATTGAGGTTGAGCTTCGACAGCGTTGTGGTCATTTCATATAGCAGGCCGGTACGGTCGAGGCCGGTGACCTCCACCATCGTGTAGCGGTGGGACCACTGGTTGTTGATGGTGACCGAGGGCTCCAGCGCGAACGCCCTCAGGCGGCCCTTCGGCGCCGCGCGCTTGCTAATCAGGTCGGGCAGCCGCAGTTCGCCGCGCAACGCCTTCTCGATTGATTCCGCGATGCGGTTGGCGCGGCGCTGCTCGTCCTCGTCGCGGTCGAATTCGCGTGACAGCGAAATGGTGTCGAGCGCCATTCCGTCAGTGGTGGTGTAGATCTGTGCGTCCACGATATTGGCGCCGGCCATGGCGCAGGCCCCGGCGATGATCGACAGCAGCCAGGGATGGTCGGGCGCGAGCACCGTGAGCTCGGTCACCGCGCGCTCGCTATCAAAGGCAATGGTGGTGGCCAGGTTCTTGTTGTCGTTCTGGGCGGCTCGCACGAAGCGGGCATGCTGGAGCTTGTGCGGCAGATCGACCTTGAGCCAATAGGCTGGATAGTGCTTGGCGATATAGGCTTCTAGCCGCTCCGGCGGCCAGTCCTTGAGCGCCGCGCGGAATTCCGCTTGCGCGCTGGCCACGCGCTGGGCGCGATTGACCTCGGAGAATCCGCCGGTGAGCACGGGCTCGGTTTCGTAATAGAGCGTTCGTAGCAATTGCGCCTTCCAGCCATTCCACACGCCGGGGCCGACCGCGCGGATGTCGGCGGCGGTGAGGATGGCGAGCAGCTTGAGCCGTTCGGCCGACTGTACAACCGCAGCGAAATTCTCGATGGTCTTTCGATCGGACAGGTCGCGCGACTGCGCTACGGTTGACATGACGAGATGATTTTCGACCAGCCAGGCGATCAATTCGGTGTCGGCCGCCGAAAATCCGAAGCGCGGGCAAAAGCGCCGCGCCACCCGCGCGCCGGCGATCGAATGATCCTCCAGCCGGCCCTTGGCGATGTCGTGCAGGAACAGCGTCACGTAAATGATCTCGCGGTGGCCCGGCAGCAGCTTTTGGATTAGATCGTTGGCGAGCGGCATGTCGCTGCTGGCGCCGCGCTCGATCTCCGCCAGCACGCCGATGCAGCGCAGCAGGTGCTCGTCCACCGTGTAGTGGTGGTACATGTTGAACTGCATCATTGCGACGACCTTGCCGAAGGCCGGCACGAAGCGTCCCAGTACGCCGGCTTCGTTCATCCGTCGCAACACGGTTTCCGGATCGTTCCTGGAGGTGAGGATTTCCAAGAACAGGCGGTTGGCTTCATCGTTCTCGCGCAGCTCGGCGTCGATCAAATCCAGCGCGCGTGTCAAAGCACGCATGGCATCCGGGTGGAACGCCAGATTGTGCTTCTGTGCCAGATGGAAGATGCGGATCAGGTTGACCGGGTCGTGCTTGAAGGCATTGGCGTGGGCGAGCCGCAGGCGGTTCTTGTCGACGATGAAATCGTCGCTCTCGGCGAGCTTTGCACGTTTCACCGGCCGCAGCTTGGCCATCATGCGGCTTAGCACCGGCACGCTCTTGGCGTGGCTGTCCTCCAGCTCGGCGCACAGGATCGCGGTGAGATCGCCGACATCCTTGGCTACCAGGAAGTAGTGCTTCATGAAGCGCTCGACATCCTGCTGGCCTGGATGCTCGGTGTAGCCGAGCCGCTGCGCGATATCGCGCTGGATGTCGAACGACAGCCGCTCCTCGGAGCGGCCCGTGAGGAAGTGCATGTGGCAGCGCACCGACCAGAGGAAGTCCTCGCAGCGCTGGAAGCGCTGATATTCCTGCTTGTCGAATACGCCGCGCTTGATCAGCTCGTCCGGCTCGTGCACGCGGTAGACGTATTTGGCAATCCAGAAAAGCGTGTGCAGATCGCGCAAGCCGCCTTTGCCGTCCTTCACGTTCGGCTCGACCAGGTAACGCGACTGGCCTGAGCGGCGGACGCGGTCCTCCCGTTCGGCCAGCTTTGCGGCGACGAATTCGGCTGCTGTGTTGCGCACCACCTCTTTGTCGAAGCGCGTCACCAGCTCGTCGTACAGCTTACGCTCGCCGAGCAGAAAGCGCGCCTCCAGGATGGCGGTGCGGATGGTCATGTCCGCCTTGGCCTGGCGGATGCATTCGTCGACCGAGCGGGTGGCATGGCCGACCTTTAGCCCGGTGTCCCACAGGCAATAGAGAATCGCTTCCGCGATCGACTCGCCCCAGGCGGTCTGCTTGTAGGGTAGCAGGAACAGCAGATCGATATCGGAGCCGGGCGCCTGCAGGCCGCGTCCATAGCCGCCGGTGGCGACCACCGCCATGTGCTCGGCCTCCGACGGGTTCTGCGACGGATAAAGATGCTTGGTCGCAAACTCGAAGAGGATGCGGATGACCTCGTCTTCCATCCGGCACAGCCGCTCGGCGCAGCGGCGGCCGTGGCGATCCTTGAGCAGCAGTTCCTCGGCCTTGGCGCGGCCGTCGTTGAGCGCGGACTTGAGCCGCTGCGCCAAGGCCCTGAGCAATTCGCGCTCGCCGCCGGTATATGCCTTGGCGAACTGTTCTAGGTCGGCGGCGACCGCGCGCGCGTCGATCAGTTCACCGGCGCCCCGGGACGGGGCGTGCGGTCGCGTACGGGTATCTGGACCGAGGGCGAGAGAGGCCATGGGGCAACCGGGATAGCGGAGGCGGGCCGGGAAGTCACCGCCCTCGCGCAGCATATCGGACGGTAAATTTCCCGCATTTAGGACGAAATAGCGGGGGTCCAGAAGACCCAAATGCCGTCCAGCCGACGGGTGACGGCCGGTCAGGACTATGTTTTCTTGTTTTGGCCGGCCTCAAGCTTGGCGACGACAAAATCAAGGCGGGAGGAAATTTCATGCGCAGCTTTCAGGTCTGCCGTTGTGGCGAGCCAATGCAATTCGCCGAAACCGCCACGCCGAAGCCCAAGGGCAGCGAGGTGGTGGTGAAAACCTTGGCAGCTGGCGTCTGCCATAGCGACCTGCACATCTGGGAGGGCTTCTACGATCTCGGCCACGGCAAGGCGCTACGGTTGCAGGAGCGCGGCGTGAAGCTGCCGCTTACCATGGGCCACGAGAATGTCGGCGAGGTGGTCGCGGTCGGCCCACGTGCGAAGGGTGTCAAGGTCGGCGACAAGCGGTTGGTCTATCCGTGGATCGGCTGTGGTACCTGCGCGGTGTGCAAGCGCGGCGACGAACAGCTCTGCATGGCGCCCCGCTTCCTCGGGGTCTATCGCGACGGCGGCTATGCCACGCACATCCTGGTGCCACATCCGCGTTATCTCGTGCCTTATCCGAGGGTCATGAAGCCGGAGCAGGCGGCGCCGCTGGCCTGCTCAGGCGTCACCGCTTATGGCGCGCTCAAGAAGCTCGGCAGCTTGGTGAAGAGCGAGCCGGTGGTGGTGTTCGGCGCTGGCGGGCTCGGGTTGATCTGCATTGCGATCGTCAAGGCCATGAAGGGCAAGGGCGTCATCGCGGTCGATATCGATCCGGTCAAACGCGATGTGGCCAAGCGCCAGGGCGCGATCGCAGCGATCGATCCCAATGCGCCAGACGTGCTGGCGCAGATCCAGAGGGCGGCAAAGGGCCCGGTCTGGGCGGCGATTGATTTCGTCGGCAATTCGCAGACCACGCAGCTCGGCGTCGATAGCCTCGTCAAAGGCGGCAAGCTGATCGTAGTCGGCCTGTTCGGCGGCGACATCACGCTGTCGCTGCCGTTCCTACCGATCCGCGCAATGACCATCCAGGGTTCCTATACCGGCAGCCTCCAGGAGCTCAATGAGCTCATCAAGCTGGTCAGCAAACAACCATTGCCGCTGGTGCCGACCAAGACCGTCGCGCTCGAGGGCGTGCAGCGCGTGATCGCCGACATCAAAGCCGGCAAAGTGGTTGGGCGGATGGTGCTGACCCCGGCAGGCTGACAGCAAGGGACAACAGAATGGACGCCAAAGCGGTGGCGACTGCGCTCGATATTCCGCTGTGCGCGCGACGGGTTTCCGCTGAAGGCGATCTGGATTTTCGCGGCACACTCGGTGTCGCCCAAGATGCCACCGTCGGTTTTAGGCAGATCCGCCTAAGCTTCGATCGCGATTCGGATGCGACGCAGGATAGCCTCGATCAATTGCTCAAGCTGACCGATCGCTATTGCGTGATCTATCTGACCATTAAGAGCGGCGCGCCGGTCGATGTAACACTGGCGAGGGCGTGAATTGGCTTTGTCCCGACGCACTGCACCATTGCAAGGCTGTGCGGCTGACCCGGGACCCAGAAATCGCTATGAGTTGCACGCGTCCCGAATCAGCGGTGCACCGATCCTCTTTGCTGCGTGCTGCCGCGCGGCCGGGGCGCGAGTTTGAGAAATGCCTCCCGACCTTTATTTCGTGCTCACGCTGATCGTAAAAATGGCCATCACCGCCGGCTTCGTGCTGGCGGCGACGATAACGGCCGAGCGCGCCGGCCCATTGATCGGCGGCTTGGTGGCGACGCTGCCGATCGGCGCCGGGCCGGTCTATGTGTTCCTCGCACTCGACCACGATGCGCATTTCATCGCGCAAGGCGCGGTGGCGAGCCTCGCCATCAATGCGGCCAACGTGGTGTTCGCGCTGGCCTATGCGCTGCTGGCGCAGCAACGGCCATTGATGGTCAGCTTGCCGGGTGCGTTCCTGGCCTGGCTGGTGTTTGCGCTGTTCGTGCACGTGATCCCGTGGAGCTTTGCTACCGCCGCGCTGATGAACGTCGTGGTGCTGGCCTTCAGCCTCCATGTGGCGCGGCCGTTACGCGAAGTGCGGGTGCCGGTCTATCTCGCGCGATGGTACGATCTGGCGATGCGCGCCGCCATGGTAGCGCTGCTAGTCGGAGTCACGGTCTCGCTGAGCTTTAGGATCGGACCGGGCGGCAGCGGCATCCTCGCGGTATTCCCGATCGTGCTGATCAGCATCATACTGATCCTGCACCGGCGGGTAGGCGGCCCACCCACCGCAGCGGTGCTCGCCAATGCCATCACCGGGCTGGTCGGCTTCGCCTTCGCCACGGCGGTGTTGCATTTCGCCGCCGAGCCGTTCGGCACCGCAATCGGGCTCACCCTCGCGCTGATGACCTCGGTCGGCTGGAGCTTTTTGGTCTATGCCGCGCGGCTGCGTGGCTTTTCCATCTGAGCGGCCGATGCTGTTCTTCATGTTCGGCCTGCTGCTCAAGATCGCGATGACCGCTTCGATCGTGGTGGTCGCCTCGCTGGTGGTCGAGCGCAGCGGGCCGTTCATCGGCTCGCTGATCGCCGCGCTGCCGACCGCCGGCGGCGCCGCCATGATCATCCTCGCAATCGAGCATCCACCGGCCTTCATCGCGCAGAGCGTGGTCGGCAGCGTGGTCTCCAACGCGATGGTGGCGATCTTCGCTCTTACTTACGCTGCGCTAGCACAGCGGCGCTCGTTGTGGGTCAGTATGAGCTGCGCTCTGCTGATCTGGTTCTGCTGCGCCGGTCTGACCCGCCTGTTGGATTGGAGCGCCGGCAGTGCGGCGCTGCTAAACGCCGTGGTATTTCCGCTCGCGATTCTCGCCGGCACGCGGTTTCGTGTCGGCGCCGTCGTCAAATCGCGCGTCAGCTTGAGCGGCGCCGATTTGGTCTGGCGTGCCGGCATCGTCACGCTTTGCGTAATCATGGTCACCGCCGCCAGCGCCGCCATCGGCTCGTTCGCCTCGGGCCTGTTCGCCTTCTTCCCCGTAGCGATGGGCTCTTATTTCGTGATCCTGCATTCGCGCATCGGCGGGCCCGCGACCGCCAGCGTTGCGGCGCATGTGCAGGCACCGCTGATCGGGCTAGGCCTGAGCCTGCTCGCCGTCCATTATCTCGCCGAGCCGCTCGGGGTGTGGTGGGCCTACGTGATCGGGCTGTCGGTCGGCATCGGCTGGAACGTGCTGCTATGGCTTTTGCGGAGCTGGGGACTGCGCCGCTAATTCGGCAGTCCTTGCCGTTGCGCTGGATCAATGCGCGTCTGCATTGAAAGGGAATGATGAATTTTTTGGGGTAATAAATTCATGCCGTGGATGGCGCGTGCAATTAGATTCGGGCCGGTTCACGTTGTCCTGGCGATCGTTCTGGCGGCGATCGGCTTCGCCCCTTCGCTCCGCGCGCAGGCTCCGACCAACGGGCTGATCATGCTCATCGAATTCGAGAAGATCGATGGCATTCGCCATTGGGAGACCGAGCTCGATCGGCGCGGGCTGACCGCGCTTGTGCAGGCGCAGTCCAATGTCCTGAAGGAGCATCCCGACGACTTCGCGCGTCTTGCCGCCAAGGGATATGCGATCTCAGGAATCGACGCCGAGAAACCGTTCTGGGACGTCGTCTATGACGAGCAACTCGCGCATGCGCGAGGTGAAGCAATCCGTCGAGCGCATTACGCACAAGCCGATGCGCGTGTTCGGCAGTCGATATTTCGCCTATGACGAAAATACTCTGCGCGCCGCGGACGCGCTTGGCATGAACTACGTGCTCGGCCGCGGCACTGCCGGGGCGCTGGCGACCATCTACGCTGCGCGCGAGTACAAGGCCAAGATCATCTCAGTCTCGAACGTGCCCTTTGCCGAAATGGGTTCGGGTTCGCTCTGCGACTACAGCCTGTGGGCGCGCGGTTCGACAGGAAAGGAGTTCGGCAGCGTCGTCGACAAGGTGCTGGCGAGCGGCCTTTCCGGTCTGATCCTCGTCTCGCATGCTTATATTGGCGGGTTGTACGTGGAATGGTGGCGGGTTTATGAGGCGGCATTGGCGAACAAACATGTCACGTGGCGTGCGTTCGACCAATGGGTGGGCAGCGTGAAGGTTGCCGCGCAACCTTTGGCGGACATTCCCATCAACCGCGAGGTCAAATATGACGTGCCAAGACCGGCGGTGCCGTTAGAAAAGTTGGAACTACTGCCGGAGCTGCAAAAAAAGTCGAATTGATCGGATACCTTGGTATCCAATGAAGCGGAGCGCGTCGCGTTACTTCTCCGCAGTCCCCGCGAGCTTCTGCTTAATCATGTAGAGCGCATCCATCGCCTCGCGCGGCGACATGTCGTCGGGATTGAGCGTGGCGATGGCGGCGATCACCAACTCATGTGCGTCGTGATGCACTTGCTTTGATGGCTGGTAGGGCGCCGCGAACAGCGGCAAGTCCTCGATGCCCTTCGGAGCGGCGCGGTCCTCCTGTTCGAGTTTGGATAGCACCAGCTTGGCGCGCTCGGTCACGCTCGCAGGGAGGCCTGCGAGCTTGGCCACCTGGATGCCGTAAGAGCGGTCGGCGGCACCCGGCGCCACCTCGTGCAGGAACACCACGTCGCCTTTCCATTCCTTTACTCGCACCGTCGCGTTGTGCAGGCGGCCGAGTCGCGCGGCGAGCGCGGTAAGCTCATGGAAGTGCGTGGCGAACAGCGCGCGGCAGCAGTTGACGTCATGCAAGTGCTCGACGGTGGCCCAGGCGATCGACAGACCATCGAAGGTGGCAGTGCCGCGGCCGATTTCGTCCAGGATTACCAGCGAGCGGCTGCCTGCCTGATTGAGGATGGCGGCGGTCTCTACCATCTCGACCATGAAGGTCGAGCGCCCGCGCGCCAGGTCGTCGGCGGCGCCGACGCGCGAGAATAGCCGATCGACTACGCCGATGCGCGCAGCCGCAGCCGGCACGAAACTGCCAGTTTGCGCCAGAATTGCGATCAGTGCGTTTTGCCGCAGGAAGGTCGACTTGCCCGCCATGTTAGGGCCGGTGAGCAGCCAGATGCGGCCGGCTTTTGCCTCGGCCGGCGGCGACAGATCGCAGTCATTGGCCACGAACGGCGTGCCGTCGCGCGACAATGCTTGTTCGACCACTGGATGGCGGCCGCCCACAATTTCGAAGGCAAGGCTGTCGTCAATCAGCGGCCGCGTATAACTACGCTCGGCGGCGAGATGTGCGAGCGCGCTGTCGACGTCGAGGCAGGCGAGCGCCTCGGCGCATTGCTTAATCGCGGCGCTGTCGGCGATCACCGCCGCGGTGAGCCGTTCGAACAGCTCCAACTCCAATCCGAGCGCGCGCTCGGCGGCGCTGGCAATCTTGGCCTCCAGCTCGCCCAGTTCGGTCGAGGTGAAGCGCACCTGCCCGGCCAGCGTCTGACGGTGGATGAAAGTGGCATTGAGCGGCGGAGCCATCAGCTTGTCGCCGTGCTGAGCGGTGACCTCGACGAAATAGCCGAGCACGTTGTTGTGGCGGATCTTGAGGGCGCGGACGCCAGTCTGGTCAGCATAGCGCGCCTGCAGTGTGGCGACTACGCGGCGCGATTCGTCGCGCAACGCGCGGGTATCGTCGAGCGTCGCATTATAGCCGTCACGTACGAAACCGCCGTCGCGCTTCAGGGCAGGCAGCTCGGCAGCCAATGCGGCCGACAGCTCAGCGGCAAGCATGCCATTCGGGCAGCGGCAGGCCTGCAATGCATCGGCGATCTCAGCCGGCAACTCCTTAAGCTGGCCGAGCGCGCGCGAGAGCTCTGCCGCCGCCAGCAAGCCGTCACGGATGCCCGCAAGATCGCGCGGGCCGCCGCGGCCGACCGCAATGCGCGACAGCGCGCGGGCGAGATCCGGCCCCGCCGCGAGCCGCGAACGGGTGTCGGCGCGCGCCGCCGGGTCGTCGACGAAACACGCCACGGCGTCGAGCCGCTGCGCAATCGCCTTCGGATCGGTGAGCGGCGCCGACAGCCGCTGTGCCAGCAGCCGCGAGCCTGCGGCCGAGACCGCGCGGTCGATAGCATCCAGCAGCGAGCCGCGCCGCTCGCCGGCGAGCGTGCGCGTGAGCTCAAGATTGCCGCGCGTGGCCTGATCGATCGTCATCGTCGCGCCGGCGCGCGCGCGCAACGGCGGCGATAGCGGCGGGTGCTTTCCGAGCTGCGTACGCTCGACATAAGTGACGCAAGCCGCCGCAGCGGTCAGCTCGATGCGGGTCAGCGTACCGAAGGCGTCGCTTGTCGCCACCGCGAAGAACGACGTCAGCCGTCGCTCAGCGGTGGCGCCGTCGAATACGTCGCGGGTGAGCGGGGTCACCGCCGGCAACGAGCGCCAGAGTGGCACCAGGTCGGCATCGCCGAATAGCGCGTCGGAGACGATAATCTCGCCCGGTTCCAGCCGCGCGATCTCGGCGGGAAGCGCCGAGCGCTCGCATTCGGCGACGCGAAACTCGCCGGTCGAGATATCGATCCAAGCTAGCGCGAAGCGGCTGTCGTCGTCGCTCGACGAGCTGCGCGCGCGCGCGACCGCTAGCAGGTAATTGTTGCGCTTGGCGTCGAGCAGCGTGTCTTCGGTCAGCGTGCCCGGCGTCACCAGCCGCACCACGTCGCGCCGCACCACGCTTTTGGAGCCGCGCTTCTTAGCTTCGGCCGGGTCCTCAAGTTGTTCGCAGACCGCAACGCGATGGCCAAGCGCGATCAGCCGGTGCAGATATTCGTCGGCGCGCTCGACAGGCACACCGCACATCGGGATGTCCTGCCCGAGATGCTTGCCGCGCTTGGTGAGCATGATGCCGAGTGCGCGCGAGGCGGTCTCGGCGTCGTCAAAGAACATCTCGTAGAAATCGCCCATTCGGTAGAACAGCAGGCAGTCTGGATTGGCAACTTTGATCGCAATGTACTGCTCCATCATCGGCGTGACGCGCCCGGCGTCGCCGGCCGGCGGCGTTGCGTCGGTCGGTGCGTCAGACTCGGATAGGCCGATGGGATGTGTGAGCGCCATGAGCGGTAATGGTAGCAGATGGGCGAGACATTTCCACGAGGCAGAGCGCCGCCTCCACACTCAGTGTCGTCATCCGCGATAGCGGATGACCCAGTAATTGCAGGCGAAATACGAATTCGAGACGTTTGCGATTACTGGATGCCCGCCTTCACGGGGCATGACAGAAAACTGAGCGCAGCCTCAACTCTTGAACTTCACACCCGTCAGCGCCTCGAGATTGCCGTGCCAGATCTTTTCCTTGTCGGCCGTCGGCATACCGATGCCTTCCAGGATGCGCAGGGTCTCACGGGTGTACATCGTGCCCTTCTCGGGATCGAACGGGCAGTCGGAGGCAAACACTATCTTGTCGAGATCGTAGAAGGCGAGCCCTGCATGGGTCGCCGGTACGCCGCCGAACACTGCGGTGTCGGCGTAGAAGTCGTGCTTGAAATAATCGAGCGGCCGCTTTTTCAGCCGTTTGAGGATAACGCTGAGGTCCTCGTCTGAAGTGCGTGAGCCGAGCTGATCCCAACCGGGGCCGATGCGGCCTTCCAGCATCGGCACGATGCCCCCGAAGTGGTGGGTGATGATCTTCACGTTCGGATATTTGTCGAGCACGCCGGAGAACACCAACCGCGACATGGCGGCGGCGGTTTCGTAGGACCAGCCCAGCGTCCACCAGATTTCGTATTTCGATTTCTTCTCGGTCAGATAATCGGGGAAATTGGCGGCGCGCGCCGGATGCATCCAGATCGGCTTCTTCAGCCGGTTCATGGCAGCGAAGAATGGATCGAAATCGGGATGGTCGAGCGGCATGCCGCCGATATTGGTGTTGATCTGCACGCCGAGCGCGCCGTTCTTAAGCGCGCGCTCGCATTCGCGCACGCCCGCATCGGGGGCCGCCATTGGCGCCTGCGCCACCCAGCCGGGGAACTGGTCGGGATATTTGGCGCAGATCTCGGCGAAGCCGTCATTGATCAACTTGCAGTATTCCTCGATCTCTTGGCCTTGGGCGAGCAATTCGATCGGCGGCATCGGGTAGGACAGAATCTGCGCGTAATCCTTGAAGCCGTCGACGATGCGGCGGCGGGTCTCAAGATCGTGAATGCAGGGGATTTCGCGCACGCGCTTGCCGATATTGGCATGGCCGCTTTCTACGATCTTTTTGAAGAACCGTTCCGGCACGAAATGGGTGTAGGCATCGATCCGCATGCTGTTCTATGGTCCTGTTTTTTTTCTTGTTGAAGTTAGTAGGGAGTGATGACGTTGAGTAGCGCCTGCCGCCGTTCGTTGACGACGACGTCCCGGGCGCGCGCCAGCGCGTCCGGCAGGGCGGATGGCTTCTCCACGCGCTCGGCGTGGGCGCCTTGCGCCTTTGCCATCTCGTCATAGGGCGGCGCCGGATCGAGATCGGCAAGCATGCGGCCGTCGTTCTCGCCGGCGACCCCGTCCTTGAACATCGACAGCGTGGCGCGGCGCACTGCGCCGTAGCGGCTGTTGTTGAACACAATGGTGAGGATTGGCAGATTATGAACGGCCGAAACCCAGTGGCCGACGGTCGGGTTGGCGAACATATATGCTCCGTCACCGAGCGTGGCGACGATGAAGGCATCAGGCGCGGCGAGCTTGGCGCCAAGCGCGGCGCCCAGACCCCAGCCGAGCCCGCCTGCCGTTCCGACGGCAAAGAAGGTGCCCGGCTTCTCGCGCGGGCAATGATCGGGTCGCAGCGGGTATTCGTTGAAGATGACGGCGTCCTTGCCCAGCGTTTCGCCGATGCAGCGCGAGAGATATTCCGGCGAGATGCGCTCGCCGGCGGCCGAGTCCTTGGCCAGTTGTGCGCGCCGCATGCGCATGCGCTCCGTCAGACGGGCGCGGCGCGCGGCGATGCGCGCTTCCGCCATTAGCAGGCGCGGTTCGACTGCTACGATCAAGTCCTCCAGTGCGTGGGTGACTCCGGCCTGGATGCTAAGGTCGCTGGGGAAGCTTCGCATAGGGAAGCGCACATAGAACGGCTCCTCACCGACATGAGCGATGCGGCAGCCGGCCGGCGGATGCTGTAGATGCGGAATCCACGGCACCTCGGATTCGAGCACCATCACTAGGTCGGAGTCAGTGAGCAGCGAGCCGGGCTCGAAGCCGAAATGCATGCTGTGGCTAGACGGCAGGCAGACATTGTGTGGGTTATGCGTGACGACCGGAATCGCGCACCGCTCGGCGAGGGCGGCAAGTGGGCGCACCGCGTCGGCCGGCAAGCCGCTGGTGACGATCAGCGGCCGCTCGGCTGCTGCGATCCATTCGGCCAGCGTGGCGATCGCCTGCGGCGTGGGATGGGCCGGCGCCGCCTGCGGCCGCGGCTTCATCGGGCCGATCGGCTCGCTGAGAGTCGCCGACAGCGGCTCGCGCGGCAGCATCAGGTAAACCGGCCCGCGCGGATGCGCCATCGCCACTTCCACGCCGCGCGCCACCACGTCTCCGATCTGCGCCGGCACGCGCAGTTCGTAGTCCCATTTCACCAACTCGCGCACCATGCCGGCCTGATCGAACATCTCCTGTGCCCACTGGATCGGCCGCGAACGGGTACCGAACGAGCCCTTCTCGGTGATCGGCGTGCGCCCGGCGGCCAGGATCAGCGGGATGCGATCGCGCGACAGGTTGGCGAGATTGTTGATGGTGTTGGCAGTGCCGACGCTGGTGTGCACCATCACCGCCTGTGGGCGGCCGTTCATCAGATAGGCGCCGTGTGCCATGGCGACTGCCAGGTTCTCGTGCGGCACCAGCACCGGTTTGGGCACCTTGGCGTTGGTCTTCTTGGCGCGGCCGAAGGCTTCCACGATCGGCGGGAAGTCGGTGCCGGGATTGACGAACAGGTAGTCGGCGCCGTGATCGGCCAGCGCGCGCAGGAAAGCTTCGGCGGCAATCGCGGGCCGTTGCCCGGTAAGTGAAACGGCCATGCGTTTCGCCCCTTGCGCGCCCCTTGGCGCAATTCTCGAATATTTTGTCGCTTTTACTTAACTGTTAGGAGGCTGACAACGGAGGCGGGCACTACTCCGCCGCAATGCCGAACGCGCTTTGGCCTTCGATCTCCGCCAGGCATTTGGCGAGGCCCTCGCCTTCTGGATCGAGCAGGGCGGCGGTGCGCGCGCTGGCGACAGCATCGGCGGCGCGCGACGCCGGGATCTGCCCCGTCAGCGCCGGACGGATTAGCCGTTCTTCGATGATACGGTAGTTACCGAGCCCGCGCCCGAGCGTGTCGCCATAGCCCTTGATCAGGCGAGCGCAGTCGGTGACCTCGAGAGCGAGTTCGAGCGACTGGCGCGCCGCCTTTCCGATCGCGCCGAGCCAGGCTTCGATCTGTTCCTGCTCCTGTCGGTAGCGGTATCCGAACGGGCGCACGCGCCGCAGCTTTGCCAGCAGCAGGAAGCGCAAGTAGCCGCTGATCGAGGTGGAATTGACCTCCATGCCAAAGTAAGCGCGGCCGAGCCAGCCCTTGCGCTTGGAAAGCCGCAAGATCGGGTGCGCCAGAAGCGGCGGCAACAATTGGCAAAATTCCTCGATGCCGGGCTTGAGGAAATCGTGGACCGAAAATGGCTCATCGGTGACGCGCAGTTCCTCGCGCGCGATGCGCCGCATGCGCTCAGGCGAAATCTTAGCTTGCGCCACTCGCACCACGTCTTCGTATGACATGCGCACGGCGAGGTGGCGTGCGATTTCCTTCAGCAGCTTGCCGGCCGCACCGGCGGCTTCGTCGGCCTCATTGAGGGCACGCAACCGGTCGAGATAAAGCCGCGCATAGTCGCGGTCCTGATAAGCGATCAGGCGGCCCACGCCCGCAGCGATGACGGATTGCGCCGCGGCCGGCATGGCGGCG
>Ga0207761_1000445_pt1 | contig 14422 bp, 13 predicted proteins | sample LuqExpMetageno34_FD_187792 | JGI IMG/M metagenome (GOLD analysis project Ga0207761, IMG submission 187792) | Tropical forest soil microbial communities from Luquillo Experimental Forest, Puerto Rico - Sample 34 (SPAdes) | ecosystem: Environmental > Terrestrial > Soil > Tropical forest ... | reverse complement strand
ACGATCCGCTATTTTGATCTGTTCCTGCTCATTGATAACGAAAAGGGTGACGTTACCGAATTTCCCGAGGCCGTCGAGATCAAGGCCGCGGCGGCGTGAGCGGAGCGCACTAGCCGCGTTGCATGCTCTGGGCCGTCTTCACGCTGATCGCCGCCGCGGCCCAGACCGCGCGCAACGCCACGCAGCGTGAGCTCACGCGCACGCTCGGCACTGTCGGCGCCACCCATGTGCGCTTCGTGTTCGGCTTTCCGTTTGCGCTGATCTTCCTATTCGGCCTGTTAACGGCGACCGGAGAATCCTTGCCCGCGCCACCACTCGCGTTTTGGCCCTGGGTGATCGGCGGCGCACTCAGCCAGATCGCCGCCACCGCGCTGATGCTATGGGCGATGGGCGAACGCTCGTTCGTTGTTGCCTATGCCTACATCAAGACCGAGCCGGTGCAGGTTGCGCTGTTCGGCCTGGTCTTCCTCGGCGACCGTCTCACGCTCTTATCTGCTGCCGCCATCGTGACCGCGACCGCTGGCGTGATCGCGATGTCGCTCAAGCCAGGCGCGGGCCAAACTGGCACCGAGCGTTCGATGCTGATCGGGCTGGCCGGCGGCAGCATGTTCGCGCTGTCGGCGATTGCCTATCGCGGCGCCATCCTGACGCTGGCGCGGTCCGATTTCGTGTTGGCGGCAACCTTCACCGTCACGGTTGGGCTTGTGATCCAGGCTGCCCTGTTGTCGCTATATCTTGCGCTGCGCGATCCAGCGGTGCTGGCCGCAATCGCGCACGCCTGGCGCCCGTCACTGTTCGCCGGCTTCATGGGTGCCTTTGCCTCGGAATTCTGGTTCCTCGCCTTCGCCATCACCAGCGCTGCCAATGTGCGTACGCTGGCGCTGGTCGAGGTGCTGTTCGCGCAGGGCGTGACGCGCTTCGTGTTCAAGCAGCCGGCCGCCCGGCGCGAAACCGTCGGCATCGTACTGGTGGTGATCGGCGTTGCGCTGTTGGTGTGGGCATATTAGCGACAGCGAGCGAAGCCTTTCCGCTGGCGTCCCTGATGGTGGGGTTCCATGTGCCGTGAACTATCGATAGGCTGCGGAGTAGGGTCCCGGCCCTCGCTGCGCTCGGCCGGGACGATATTCTCAATTCCGCTCGTCTGGCAAAATCGGCAGCGGGTGGAATTCGATCCCTTCCTCCGCGAGATCCTTGGCTTCCTTGGGCGAGGCCACGCCGTAGATGGAGCGGTGCTCAACCTCACCGTAGTGCATCTTGCGCGCTTCCTCGGGGAATTTTGCGCCGACATCGTCGGCATTCTTTGTGAGCTGCTCGCGCAGCTCCTTCAGCTTGGCGCGGAATTCTCGCTCCCGCGGCGAGAGCATGGCTACTGGCGCCGGCGGCGCTACTGGTGTTTCGGCAATGGGCGGCGGCGCCTGGAATTCCTTCGCAGTCGCGGACAGCCGCGGCGCCATGATCGCCTTCTCGACCTTGGCCGAGCCGCACTGCGGGCATGCGATCAGCTTGCGCTTGGTCTGCTTGTCGTAAGCGGCCGAATCCGCAAACCAACTTTCGAACTCATGGCCGTTGTTGCAGACCAAGGAATATTTGATCATTGCGGCCTTCGCACGACATGCAGATGGGTCGGCTCCGCCATCGGCTCGACGATTTCGAAGCGGCGGCCATGCTGCAACGAGGGGATGCGCGCGCGCGCCTTGTAGACCTGCGTTAGATCAATTTCTGCCATCACCACGCCCGGCTCCGTGCCGCCTTCCGCTATGATACGCCCCCACGGGTCAACGATGAGTGAATGACCAAAGGTATCGCGGCCGTTCGCGTGCTTGCCGCCCTGCGCGGCCGCAAACACGAAGCAGCCGTTCTCGATTGCGCGAGCGCGATTGAGCGCGTGCCAATGCGCCTCACCGGTCTGCTGGGTGAAGGCGGACGGGATCGCAAGCATGGTGGCGCCGGCTTCCGCCAGCGCGCGGTAGAGAGCGGGAAAGCGCAGGTCGTAACAGATCGTCAGGCCGAGACGCCCCCACGGCAGATCGCACAGCACCGCCTGCTCCCCCGGCCGGTAATTGCGTGACTCGCGATAGCTCTCCCCGTTGGCCAGATCGACATCGAACATGTGGATCTTATCGTAGCGTGCAATGATCTCGCCCTGCGGGCTGATGAGGAACGAGCGGTTGGCGGCGCGCTCCGGCGTGAGCCTGATCGCGAGCGAGCCGATGTGAACATAAATGCCGAACTTGCGTGCGAGCTCGCGCAGGGTAACGAGCGAAGTATCGGTCGCCTCCTCGACGATAGTGGCGAACAGCCGCTCGCGTTTGACTTCCATGATGTTGGTCATCTCGGGCGTCTGCACGTAATCGGCGCCGGCCGCTTTCGCCTCGCCAATCATGTGTATGACGGCGTCAATGTTCGCGGCAGGGTCGAGCCCCGACCGCATCTGGATCATCGCCGCCTTGAAGGTGCCGGCACTCATGTGGGCTGCCCTTTGCCGGCGAGAAGCGCATCGAGCTTGCCGTCGTCCTCGAGCGCGTGCAGCTCGTCGCTGCCGCCGACATGGATATCACCGATGAAGATTTGCGGCACGGTCATGAGCCCGTTCGCCCGCTCGATCATCTCGACACGCCGCTCGCGGTCTTTGGAGAGGTCGATCTCCATAAAGGCTACGCACTTGCGGGCCAACAAAGCCTTAGCGGCATGGCAATAGGGGCAGTAGCGGGTGGTGTAGATTTCGACGGGCGGCATAAGTGTTTTGGGCTCGGTTTTCCGCCGCCCTTATATGGGAGTGCGTACCGGCGCGACAACCCGGGCGAAGACCGGCACGTCGACATGCGCTTAGCCCCCAGCAAGGCGCGGGCTCAGGTATCGACAGTGGCCCCCTCGTGGTCAATCAATACCGCCGCTGCCTCTCGATCAGGGCTTTTTGTTCGACGCGGCACGCGGAATGCGTCCTCAGCACATCGGCGTCGGACAACAGCTAATCCCTGCCACGCGCAATCCTGCGGCCCATCATGTGCGCAGTGTCGAGCCGGTCGCCATATTTGAGGGCATGCACCAATGCGCGCGACCTCGCCATAGTGCACCGCGACGCGCGCGGTCGAAGGCCGACCGGAGGATTGGCGATCGCCTCCATCGATAGCTAGCCGGGGCCAGGATCGTAGATAAACGGGGTGCCGGGTCGCGTGCAGTAGAGCGGCTCGATCAGCGACAGTTTCGACCAGCAGCTCGCGTACAGGCCGGCTACGTCGCCGAGCCCAATCGGCAGGACGAGCACCGCACTGTCGGCGCCAGGTCGAGTGCCAGCTGCCACTCAGCGCCGACAGCGCCGTGAAATCTAGCGAGGCGCGCGGTCACCTCGCCCTAGCTTGCAGACACGAGCTCGTTCATGCTGCAAGGGTAGCAGATGTCAGCGAATCCGACCATCTTCGACCGCCAATTGCTGCGCGCGCGGCAGGAGCGCGCGCGGGCGCTGGGGCCTGAGACCTTCCTGCTCGACCGCACTGCTGCCGACTTGGGCGAGCGGTTATCCACCGTGCTTCGCCGGTTCGATCGCGTGGTCGATCTTGGCACGCCGACCGATGCAGTGCGGCGGGTGCTCGCTGCGAGTGGCAAGATCGGCAGCATCGTCGCCGCCGAGCCGACGGCGGATCGGTTGGGCATGCCGCTTAGCGTCGCCGCCGACGAGGAGGCGCTGCCATTCGCCGATGGTGCACTCGATCTGGTCGTGTCGGCGCTGGCGTTGCAATTCGTCAATGATTTGCCGGGCACGCTGATCCAGATACGTCGCGCGTTGAAGGCCGACGGACTTCTGCTGGCGGCGCTGATCGGCGGCGACAGCCTGATCGAACTGCGCGAGGCCTTCGCGGAAGCCGAGAGTGAAATTGAAGGCGGTATCTCGCCGCGCGTGGCGCCGTTCGCTGATGTGCGCGAGCTCGGCGCGCTGCTGCAACGCGCCGACTTCGCACTGCCGGTGGTCGACCGCGACCGGCTGACCGTGCGCTATGATTCGGGGCTTTCGCTGATGCGCGATCTGCGCCGCATGGGCGCCACCAACATCCTGCACGATCGGCGTCGCACCCCGCTCAAACGCGCGACCTTGGCGCGCGCGGCTGAGATCTATGCGCGGCGGTTCGCCGATGTCGACGGCCGCGTGCGCGCGACTTTCGAGATCGTTTGGCTCGCCGGTTGGGCACCGCACGAAAGCCAGCAGAAGCCGCTCAAGCCCGGCTCAGCCGCGCGGCGGCTGGCCGACGCGCTTGGTGCCAAGGAGATCTCGACTGGAGAGAAGGCCAGGCAGTGATCAATCCGCTCTGCGCGCGGCGCGATGTTAGCCTTGAAGTCCCGCTTAGAGTCGAGCGCGTTTTGTCCGTCTGCAATGATGAATACCGGGCCGATGAAGGTTGAAGCAGAAGGTCGCCGAGCGCGTGCCGGCGGTCCTCGCAAATGTGCTTGACAAGTTGGAAGATTCAGCTGCGGACAAATAAGATCACAAACGCGATCCAGGCCTTGCCGCGCCGTTCCAAAACGTCGATGCGCCGCGACCGGCGAGGGCATCACCGATCTATTAGAGCGGTTTGCGCTAAAAAAATTCACCAGCTTCTCGTAGAACATCGTCATCATGTTGTTGCTGACGTCTGTCGCCGTGCTGACGATGGTGATGCTGACACAACAGGCGATCAGCGCGCATTCAATGGCCCTGGGCCGTGGCGCCGTGGGCATCGCGGTTGAAGCGGACCAGACGGTTTCCGAGACTGTTCGAGGCTTCGAATAGCGATCTAAAGCAGCGTCATCAAGTGCGACACCAGCGGCACGTCTGCCGGTGGCATTTCGTAATCCCGCAGCCGGTTTGGCTTCACCCAGGCGAGCCGCTGTGCTTCCAGCGCGGTGACCGTGCCCTCCCAGCGTCGGCAGACATAGAGTGGCATCAACAAATGGAAGTCGGCATAGCTGTGGCTGGCGAACGTGAGCGGCGCGAGACAAGCATCGCTGACGACGATCCCTAGTTCCTCTTTCAACTCCCTAATCAACGTCTGTTCCGGCCGCTCGCCTACCTCGACCTTGCCGCCGGGGAATTCCCACAACCCCGCCATCGTCTTGCCCTCTGGCCGCTGTGCGATGAGCACGCGGCCGTCGGCATCGACCAGGGCGCATGCGGCGACAAGGACGATTTTTGCGTTCACAGCCCTTTAGCCTCGAGAATATCCGGATCAGTCAATGCTGCGGCAGCGGCGAGCGGACCTGCCGCAATGGTGAACGAGGTATTTACGAGCGGTAATCGCCGTTGATTGCCACGTATTCTTTTGTCAGATCGCAGGTCAGCACGCGGTCGCGACCCTTGCCAAGGCCGAGCGCGACCTTCAGGTAGATTTCCGGCTTCTTCATCTCTGCGCTCACCACCGCCTCATCGTAGCCGGGATCGCGCGCGCCCTTGTGCGCGACGCGGATACCGCTGAACCAGATTGAGAGCTTGTCGCGGTTGGCCGGTTCGCCGGCTTTGCCGACCGCCATCACCACGCGACCCCAATTGGCGTCCTCGCCGGCGATCGCGGTCTTTACCAGCGGCGAATTGGCGATCGACAGCGCGATGCGCCGAGCGGACGCTTTCGACACCGCGCCCTCCACTACGATCTCCACGAGCTTGCGCGCGCCTTCACCATCGCGCGCCACCTGCTCGGACAGATTGGCAAGCACCTTGAGCAGCGCCTTCTTGAAATTCTTCAGCCGCGGATCGGCGGCGCGGGCGATGCGCGGGCAGCCTTGCGTCTGTCCGGTCGCGAACATCATTAGCGTGTCGGAGGTGGAAGTGTCGCCGTCGATGGTCACCGCGTTGAAGGTGTCGGTGACGCCGCCGCGCAGCATGGCCTGCAGCGCGGCCGCCGAAATCGCCGCGTCGGTGACGACGAAGCAGAGCATGGTCGCCATGTCGGGCGCGATCATGCCGGCGCCTTTGGCGATCCCGTTGATGGTGACCTTGCTTTTGCCGATCTTCGCCGTCGCGGTCGCCACCTTGGGAAACGTGTCGGTAGTCATGATCGCCTCGGCGGCGGCGAGGAAGTCGCCCGGCCGCGCGCGCGCGATTAGGTCCTCCATAACACCGTCGAAGGCTTGTGCTTTCAGCGGCTCGCCGATAACGCCGGTGGAGGCAAGGAACACCTCGGTCGACTTGCAGCCGGCGGCCTTGGCGGCTATCCGCGCGGTGAACTTGCAGGCGTCGCGTCCGCTCTTGCCAGTGAAGGCATTGGCATTGCCGGAATTGACAACCAGCACGCGCGCTTTGCCGGACTTGAGCTTATCGCGGCACCATTCGACCGGCGCTGACGGGCATTTTGAGCGCGTGAACACGCCCGCCACGCTGGTACCGGCGGCGAACAGCGCCAGTAGCACGTCGGTGCGCCCGGCATAGCGGATGCCGGCAGCGGCGGTGGCCAGCCGCATGCCGGCAATCGCCGGCATCTCCGGCACCTGCGTGGGGGCAAGGGGCGAAACTGTTGCTGACATTTTTCGTCACGGCCTGGCTTATCTCGGTCATCCACCTCTTTGCGGATGGCGATACTTAGAAGACGTGGGTGTTCGGGACAAGCGCGGGCACGACAAAAGTATTATCTATCTACGCTTCCCCGCGGACGCGGGGATCCAGCGCTGGTTTCCCGCTCGCCCGCGATTGAGCGGTTGCAGCGCTCTTACTTTTTATCAGGTGCCGCGGGCGTCGCCGGCTTGTCGAGGCGCTCGATCTTGGCGTCCTTCCGCAGGCTCATCACCAGATCCGATTGCGCTTTGCCGATCACATAGCGCTCGAGCTGCGGCTTGACCTCGTCGAACTTAGGCGGCTGCTTGCTGCGCTTGTCCTCGACCTTGATCACGTGCCAGCCAAACTGGGTCTTCACCGGGTCGGAGATCTGACCTTTCTCCAGCCTGAAGGCAGTGTCGGAGAATTCCGGCACCATCTGCTCCTTGCTGAAATAGCCAAGGTCGCCGCCATTGGCCTTTCCGGAGGGATCCTCAGTCAGATCGTTCGCGAGCTTGACGAAATCCTCGCCCTTCTTTAGGCGCGCGATCACCGCTTTGATCTTTTCCTCGGCTTCCTTGCTCGCTTTCTCGTCATTGGGGGTGGCGCGGATCAGTATGTGGCGGGCGTGCACTTCCTGCTCGTCGCTTATCTGCTTGAGTGCTTCGTCATAGACTTGATGCATGGCGGCGTCGGTCAGCGCATCCTTGCCGACCGATTGCATTAGCGCTTCCATCAGCAACTTCTTGCGGTTGAATTCCAACTTGCGCTTGAAGTCGTCCGAGTCGCCGAATTTCTTGGCCTCGGCGGACTTCGCCACCAGGATCAGGTCGGCCGAGATCTGAACCAGGTAATCGTGCTTGGCCTCGGGCGACATTGGCGGCAGTTGACCGGCCTCCTGTTCGGCGATGGCGAGGTCGCTCTGACGGATCTCGACGCCGTCGACTTTGGCCACGACCGGGTCCTTGTCCTGGGCATAGACCGCCCCGCTCGAGATGATGAGCAGCGCCAGGCTGGCGGCGAGAAGGACGCTCCGGAGTGGTCGAAGCGGCAAACCGGCGAATGAGGCAATCGTCATGGCGCTGTCCTTGGAAGATGGAGTGGTCTGCAACTCGTGCGACCGACGGCGGCCTTTTCGCCCAACAACCATGGCATTGCAATGACCGATTGTCGGTAAGTCTTAACGTCCCCGTGAGCGCATGATCCCGGAAATCGGGTACCGGTTTTCGGATAAGATCATGCGTCAGTAAGCGTTAGCCCTGTTAAGGCCCGCGGCTAGCCGCCAATTGACATTAAACCAACCCCCTCCTATTTCCTTGCTGACCTCGGATGGTCACGATTTGCAAGGCGCTTTGCGTCCGATTTGCCTCAAAAGTGCCGTATTTCCGGAGCGCCGGAAGTAATTTCCGGCCGCGGCGGCGTGGTAAAAGTCCGCGCCGCGAACGTTGTAGGAGCTTCCCCTTATGATCGGCGCCGTCGCACGCAAGCTGTTCGGCTCCGCCAATGACCGGCGCATCCGCAGCTATCAGCCGCGGGTGGCCCAGATCAATGCGCTGGAGAAGGAGCTGGAGGCGCTTTCCGACGAGGTGCTGAAAGCGCGTACCGCCGAGTTCAAGAAACAGGTCGCCGACGGCGCCTCGCTCGACGACATTCTCATTCCCGCCTTCGCCACCTGCCGTGAGGCGGCCAAGCGTACGCTCGGCCAGCGCCATTTCGACGTACAATTGATCGGCGGCATGATCCTGCACGAAGGGCGCATCTCCGAGATGAAGACCGGCGAAGGCAAGACGCTGGTCGCCACGCTCGCCGTCTATCTCAACGCGCTATCCGGGCGCGGCGTGCACGTGGTCACCGTCAACGACTACCTGGCCAAGCGCGACGCCGAATGGATGGGCCAGATATACAGCTTTCTTGGCTTGACGACCGGCGTGATTGTGCACGGTCTCGATGACGAACAGCGTAAGAAGGCTTACGACTGCGACGTCACATACGGCACAAATAACGAACTCGGCTTCGACTACCTGCGCGACAACATGAAGTACCGGCTGGAGGACATGGTCCAGCGCGGGCACATTTACGCCATCGTCGACGAAGTTGACTCGATCCTGATCGATGAGGCGCGCACGCCGCTGATTATCTCCGGGCCGCTCGACGACCGTTCGGAATTTTATAACACCATCGACAGCTACATCCCGGCGCTCGACAAGGCCGACTACGAGGTCGACGAGAAGCAGCGCACGGTGACCCTAACCGAAGCCGGTATGGAAGGGCTCGAGCAGCGGCTGCGCGACGCCGGCCAGCTCAAGGGCGGTTCGCTTTACGATGTCGAGAATGTCTCGGTCGTGCACCACGTCAATCAGGCGCTGCGCGCGCATAAGCTGTTTCAGCGTGACAAGGACTACATTGTGCGCAACGGCGAGGTCGTCATCATCGATGAGTTCACCGGCCGCATGATGCCGGGCCGGCGCTATTCGGAAGGCCTACACCAGGCACTCGAAGCAAAAGAGCACCAGCCAATCCAGCCTGAGAACCAGACGCTAGCCTCGATCACCTTCCAGAACTACTTCCGTATGTATGAGAAGCTGGCCGGCATGACCGGCACGGCGCTCACCGAGGCCGACGAGTTTATGGATATCTACGGCCTGGAAGTGCTGGAAGTGCCGACCAACATGCCGCTGGTGCGCATCGACGACGACGACGAGGTCTATCGCACGGCCAAGGAAAAATACCGCTCGATCATTGCACTGATCGAAGACTGCAAGCTGCGCGGCCAGCCGGTGCTGGTGGGTACGACGTCGATCGAGAAATCCGAGCAGCTCGCCGACATGCTACGCGAGGCCGGCTGGGAGGCGCACGACTTCACCGATCCGAACGCCTTCGCCGCGCTCTATTCCGGCGACGAGGGTGCCACCAAGGCCAAGGTGTTTGCCATCCTCAATGCGCGCTATCATGAGCAGGAGGCCTATATCGTTGCGCAGGCTGGCGTGCCGGGCGCGATTACCATCGCCACCAATATGGCGGGCCGCGGCACCGACATCCAGCTCGGCGGCAATGCCGACATGCGCATCCGGCAGGAGATCACCGAGATTGAGGATCCGCGCGAGCGCGAGAAGAGCTCGCGCGCGGCCGAGATCCGCAGCCAGGTGGCGCGGCTGAAGGAGAAGGCGCTCGCCGCCGGCGGCCTCTATGTGCTCGGCACCGAGCGGCATGAGAGCCGGCGCATCGACAACCAGCTGCGCGGCCGTTCGGGACGCCAGGGCGACCCCGGCCATTCCAAGTTCTTCCTGTCGCTGGAAGACGACCTGATGCGGATCTTCGGCTCCGACAAGCTCGACGGCATGCTGCAGAAGCTCGGGCTGAAGGAGAACGAGGCTATCATTCATCCGTGGATCAACAAGGCGCTGGAGAAGGCGCAACAGAAAGTCGAGGCGCGCAACTTCGACATCCGCAAGAACCTGTTGAAGTTCGACAACGTGATGAACGACCAGCGCAAAGTGATCTTCGAGCAGCGGCTTGAGTTGATGCGCGACGAGGCGGTCGACGAGACCATCGCCGACATGCGGCATTCGGTGATCGATGAGCTGGTCGCTAAGTACATCCCGGCCAATGCCTATGCCGAGCAGTGGAACGTCGCCGGTCTCGAGCAGGCGCTACGCGACGTGCTTGCGCTCGATCTGCCGGTCAAGGACTGGGCCAAGGAAGAAGGCATCGCCGACGAGCAAATGCATGACCGCGTGGAGCGGCGCGCCGACGAGTGGATGGCGGCCAAGGTGGCTAAGTGGGGTCCCGACGTCATGCGCTACGTCGAGAAGTCGATCCTATTGCAGACGCTCGATCACCTCTGGCGCGAGCATCTAGTGATGCTGGAGCACCTGCGTCAGGTCATTGGCCTGCGCGGCTACGGTCAACGCGATCCGCTCAACGAATACAAGGCGGAGGCCTTCAGCCTGTTCGAGGCGATGGTGGCGCGCCTGCGCGAGGCGGTAACCGGCCAGCTCATGCGGGTGGAGATCGTGCAGCAGCCGCCGGCCGAGGAGGTGTCCCAACTGCCCTATATGGAAGCGCACAAGGTCGATCCCACCACAGGAGAGGACGAGATGGCCCCCGCGCTGCAACCAGCGCTCGCCGGCAGTGGCAACGGCGCACAGGTCGCGCGCAACCCGAACGATTCGACCAGCTGGGGCAAGGTCGGCCGCAACGAGCCGTGCCCTTGCGGCTCCGGCAAGAAATACAAGCACTGCCACGGCCGATTTGCTTAGAGCGCCATCCGCTTAGATTGAATCACCTCACTAGCCCGCGCCTTCCTCCCCGAAGCCGAACATTCGGCGCGGCGCGGTCCAAAATAGCGTGTGGCGATCGACTGGATCGGGAAACAGCCGTTCGACCAGTTTGACCAGCGGTCCGTAATCTTGGCGTTGCGGCGCGCGTAAGTAAGGCCAGTCCGATGCCCACAGGCAATGTTCCAGCGTGAATGCCTCGACGATGGCATCCACGAAGGGCCAGCAGTCCTCGAACGGGTAGGGCAGGTCCGAAAACTTCGAATAGCCGGATAGCTTCACGTTCACACGTTTTGTGCGTGCGAGCTTGAGCAGCGCCTGGAAGCCCGGCTGCGCAAGCCCGGCCGCCGGCGTCGGCCGTCCGCAATGATCGATCAGCACTCGGATCGGTATCGCCTCGATCCACGGCACGAAGTGCAGGAGTTGGTCATGCTCGCTCTGGATCTGCAGAAACATATCGAGCGCGCAGAGTTTCTCGATCAGCGGCTCCGCGCGCTTGTAGTAGTCGATGCTATGGAAGGTCGGATTGAACGCAGCGCCGAGCACGCCCTCGTCCTTCAGCCGGCGCAGATTGTCGAGCCCGGCGTCGAAATCGATGATGGCGATGCCTTTGAATCGTCCTTCACTGCGCGCGATGGTGTCGAGCATACAGGAATTGTCGCTGCCGTAGCCGGAATTCGGCTGCACCAGCAGCGAATGGAGGACGCCATAGGTAGCCATCACCTGACGCAGCTGGGCCGGCGTGCCAATTTCCTGGCCGGACGGGTGGTAGCTGATGTCCTTGCCGTAAGGGAAGTTGACCGGATCGAGCACGTGGGCGTGGCAGTCGATCTTCGGCTCGCTGAAGACGCTCATCGCACCTACCTGCTGTTGAGAGCCTGCGCTAGCGTCTTGCGGAAGGTGCGGTCGCGCTTGAGGTGCCACTCGCGGCTCATGGCTTCACTCCGCGTGGCGAACCACTCCGAATGTAGCAGCACCCAGGCGCGGCCGCGCGTGCTGCGGGCGCCCGTGCCAGCATTGTGCTGGTCGAGCCGGCGCGCGACGTCATGCGTCCAGCCGACATAGGTCAGGTGGCGCGTGCGGGTGAGTGTTCCGAGGACGTAGACGTAGCAATCCATAACCGCATGATTCCAAATCACGCGCAGGATAACAGATGCCTCGCTCGATGAAGTAACTCAGCGCAAGCCCGACCAACGATTGTCGAATGAGCCAGCGGGCACCACCGGCTGGGCGCCAACGAGCAAGCCGTTGTCATTGGCCGGTGGCGCGTATGCCGTGCGCATATCCGGTGCGGGCGTGCGCGACGTTTCGGCCTGCTCTGGTTGCTGTGGCTTGGCGGTAGGCTTGACGGCATTGTCGGCGACCGCTTTCGGCACGTCTTGCCGCGGCTTCGGCGGCGTGAGTATCGGTGCGCTGGCAGCGCGAATGGGGGTAGGCCGGGTTTTGGCCGATGCGTCACTGTTGCTGACGCGCAAATTGACCTGCTCGGTGGCGGCCGGTGTCGGCTCGGCCTGCGACTGCGAACCGCGGAACATATTGCCGATGAGGCCGGCGATCGATTTGGGCTTCTCGGGCGGCGCTTCGCCTTCCTTCGCCTGCGGCACCGGCACGCTCGCCGCCACCACCGGTGCATTCTGCGCCCGTTCCTGCCGCGCCTGCGGTGTCTCCGCGGCGGTGCCGGCCCGCCCTGGCGTGCGTGGCAGCGCTCCAGGCGCCACGGCGTTGCCGGCGACCTGATAGGCGCGGCCGTTATTATCGAATTCGTTGTGGGGTGCGAGCTTGGCGGCAAACACCGGGTTCATGCCACCGTCGATGCCGGCGCGCGAGGGCGTCTCAGCCACGCCGCGTGCGGTATATTGGGCCATCTCGAACTGCTCGCTGCGCTGCTTCTCGAGTACGGCGTCGGCGAGATTCTTGTCGAGCTCGTAGACCGGGCATTTGCCCTTGGCGTCGAAGCGCAGCGGTCGCGAAGAGTTTTCCGGCGCCGCCGCATCGAACACGTAGTGCTTATCGCAGACTGCCACCTTTGGCTCCTGACGGGTGGCTTCGAAGTGGTCGTAGCCTTCCTTCAGCATCTTCCAGAACGCGAAGTTCGGATTGCTGCGATGCTTGGCCATATTCAACGCAGTCATGCGGAACGGGAAGGCCTGCAATTGGAATGCGGTCTGCCCGCCGAAGAACGATTCGCGCGCCAGTGTGTAGATTTCCTGGATCTGCTCGTCGGTCATCGCGTAGCAACCGCGCGACGAGCAGTCGCCATGCACCATCAGCTCGGAGCCGGTGTAGCCCATGGCGCGGTCATAGACGTTCGGGAAGCCGGTGTTAAACGCGAGATAATAATTGGACGCGGGATTCATCTGCCCACGTGTGATGGTGTAAATGCCCTCGGGTGCTTGGCGGTCACCTTCGCGCTTCTTCGGGCCGAGATCGCCCGACCAGCGGCAGATTGGATAGGTCTTCAGCAGTGCGTAGTCGCCGTCGCGTGTCTTCTTCCAGATCTCCATCTCCGCTTCTTCCTTGAAGATGCGGGCGAGGATTGGCGACCCTTTGTCCATGTGCTTCTCCTCCATCAAGGAGAGCGTCTTTTCTGACAAGGGAGCCTGCGCGCGGCCGGTGGGGGCAACACTATCGGGGTTGCAGCCGGCAAGGCCGATTGCAACGGTCACGGCCGCGGTCGCCAGCAGCGCGCGCAAAGTGCGTCGGTTCAAAAGTGATACTCCCCGAAACGGCGAGCCCTCGTTGATATATCGTTATCCATAAGATGTGGCGTCCGCAAGGCAAAGCCGGCGCTGACCGTCCAATGGTAAGTCTATACTAAGGTGAGTAAAGTGGCGGTAAATGCTTCCGCCAGGTCGGCAATTGTGGCGAAGGGGCCATTACGGGCTCTGTCCACCTACCCCGGCTCTTTCCTCATCTGAGGAGCGCTGATTAGCACCCCGTCCGGGATCGTCTCCGGAGACGCCTCCTCGAAGAGCGAGGGTGCGGAATAAGTTTATACAACTGTTACTTGTATGCCGAATAGCGTCCGCTACTTAATTACCGAGCGCTACCGACCGTAACCCCGCTTCGTTTGCGAAATGGCAGGCAAAGCGGGCAACGCAATACAGGTGCGCTTGGGGGCGATCAGGAAGATCATTGGATTTGTCAGATGCCAACCGACTTGCTAGTCGCGATGGAGCGCAAGGGCCTTCTAAGCAGCAAATCAAAGCAGCAAGGGGCCGCGGGGTTGCTCCTCATCTCTGTTGCCATCTGTATCTGCGCAATATTCATGGCTGTTGAATCATTCATGGCTGTTGAATCGCCGAGCTTTGCTGCTGCAGTGCACACAACTGGCTTCTATTGAATGCCGTGCTCAGCAATCGTCTGGTTGGTGAGCTTTCGCGCTAGCACCGCGCTTCGTAGACAGCAACGCGCACATCGTTTCGAACGGGTGCGGCTTAATTACCGGCGCTCCTGATGCGCCGTGTGTGTTGCCGGCGAGATGGCGTTAGATTGCTCGGCCTACCCCACTACCCTGTTCATCCCCCGCCCCATGGCGAGGAACTTCTCGCGCCTCTGGCGGCGGATGGTGTCGCGGTCGAGCGAGCGCAATTCGGCGAACGCATTAGTGATCGCTTCGCCAATGGAGGCGATGGCAGCCTGCGGATCG
>Ga0207761_1000444_pt1 | contig 14423 bp, 9 predicted proteins | sample LuqExpMetageno34_FD_187792 | JGI IMG/M metagenome (GOLD analysis project Ga0207761, IMG submission 187792) | Tropical forest soil microbial communities from Luquillo Experimental Forest, Puerto Rico - Sample 34 (SPAdes) | ecosystem: Environmental > Terrestrial > Soil > Tropical forest ... | reverse complement strand
CCTCGCGGTCTTCCGCCATTTCCTCGAGAATGATCTTGCCCCTTACCTCGTTCGACAGCCGCAGATAAGGCACAAGCAAATATGCGGCGCTCGGCGGATACATCACTTCATAGCGTTTCTTCCTCATTTCGCGCCAAAGGTATGGCGCGGACGGTCCCAGCGCTACCCGGTCGATCTTTTTCATGAGTGCGGAAGCGCGGGCCACCCCGCGGAGTAACGTTTTGTAGGAAATGGAAATCAGCTTATGCTCGGACCATTGTTCCGGTAATTCCTTGTGGCTGATATCGTAATTTCGTTTCTCATCGAATCTGTGACACTCGATGAATCGCCGGAACGATTCCTCCTCGGCATCTAGAGCCTTTAATTTGGCGGCCGCGAAATGGAAGGTCAATCTGCCGATCTTTGCGTTTGCCAGCTCGGACAAGCGGGCCACAATCTCGTCATGCATTTTATGCCGCAAGATGGAGATGAACGCGAGATTCTGATTCCGCATATCTTTCGCAATGTCATTGGAGGACAGGCGACGCTCCTCCCCCATGAGGAAGCGAAGCATCGTCCAGTTCGTGATGATCTCTCCGACCTCGCCCCGCAGATTGGAAACTAGATTGTCGAGTTCGGTCCGGATCACCCGCAATCGTGGGTCGCTCATAATGCAATCATTTTACTCCTGCACAGGTCGGCCAAGTGCCCGAGGCAGATGTACCGAAAGCCGACTTTTCGTCCGTGCAGTTAGGAAGTCCTTCATTTCGGGCATCTCCGCCTTCAGTGCTGTCGAAGTTTGAAATGTCGAGTGCTCCCCGGTAGTCACCCCCCTGAGCGATCGGGCGTGCCGGTTGAAAAATCTGCGGCCTGACGCGAGATGATTCCATCTGTGTTCTCGGATACACTCTCCTAAATAACGGGCACTTCTTCGAAAACGATATGAGCGGAAGTGGAGACGACAATTTGGATCCCGGGTGCGCGCAAGAGCCACAGGCGTCCTTACAGCGACAAAACGAGCGCCTGCAATTGCTCCTGAACCTGACGAGCCGCATCACCTCGAACCTCGACCTGCGCGAAGTGCTGCGGGCGATTTCTGCCAACTTTCGCGAGCTTACGCGCTGCGACGGAGCCGGGGTCTGGTTGCCCGGTGAAGAAGCGGGGACGTTCAAGTTATATGCGTTCGATGCGCCCGTCAGTAGGGGATTCGCCAGGGAGGAGGTGATCATCACTCTGCCCGAGAACGATCCCGCCAGACGAGCCTTCGAGACGATGAAGCCGATGGTCGTGACGGTTGACGAGATCGGTTGGCCCGGCGGCGGCGAGGGGTACAGACTCGCAGCGGCGGAAAGCGTGAAGAGCGCATGTTTTATCCCGCTGGTGAATCGCGGCCGTGCGCTGGGGGACCTGATGATTGTGCGTTTAACAGAGGGAACCTTCACGGCCGAAGACGTCGACTTTCTCAGCCAGGCCGCGGGCCAGATCGCAATTGCCATCGAAAACGCCCTTGCCTACCGCGAGATCTCCGAACTGAAGGACAAACTCGCGCAGGAAAAGCTCTATCTGGAAGAAGAGATACGCTCGGAGATGAACTTCGCGGAGATTGTCGGGAAGAGTTCCGCACTGCGCAAAGTACTAAAGCGGGTGGAAACCGTGGCACCCACAGATTCCACTGTGCTGATCTACGGAGAAACGGGTGCCGGGAAGGAACTCATCGCGCGCGCGATTCATGATTTGAGCCCGCGGAAATCAAAGGCCTTCGTGAAACTCAACTGTGCTGCCATACCGACGGGCTTGCTGGAAAGCGAGCTCTTCGGGCACGAAAAAGGTGCTTTCACGGGCGCTATCGCGCAACGCATCGGCCGCTTCGAAGTGGCCAATGGCGGAACGATTTTTCTGGACGAGATCGGAGAGATTCCCCTCGAATTGCAGACCAAGCTGCTGCGCGTGCTACAAGAGCGGGAGTTCGAACGCTTGGGCAGTTCGCGGACGCTGCGTACCGATGCTCGACTGATTGCTGCCACAAACCGGGATTTGGAAGCGATGGTCGCCGAACAGAAATTCCGGTCCGACCTGTTCTTCCGGCTGAATGTTTTTCCAATCCAAGTCCCGCCACTTCGCGAGCGCCAGGGCGATATTCCGCTCCTGGTCCGTCACTTCGCGCAGCAGTTCTCCAAGCGAATGAACAAAATGATTGACACAATCTCCTCCGCCACCATGGATGCGCTGTCCCGATATCATTGGCCTGGGAATATACGAGAACTCCAAAACGTCATTGAGCGCGCGGTAATTACTTCCACCGGCCCTGTTCTCAAGGTAGATGTCGCAGACCTGAGGATTTATAAATCCTCATCTCCAGCAGAAAAGAGTTCTGCTCACGCATCGACAAATGACGGCCTGCACAACGTGCTCGAACAGACAGAACGCCAGCAAATCCTCAAAGCCTTGAAACAATCCAACTGGGTCGTGGCAGGTCCGAAGGGCGCAGCGGCGAAGCTCGGAATGAAAAGATCCACCCTGCAGCTGAGAATGAGCAAGCTCGGCATCTCACGGCATTCCTCGTAGTCGCGCCTAACCTGTTTTCCTCCGAGAGGCGCTCGCTCCAAATGCGTTTTCCGTCAGTGCCAGCAAACTGGCGGGGTACCAGCTTGCTGGCACTGGCACACTGACACTTCGATCTGTGAGTCCTCTCTGCTGCCGGCTATTTCCAAATAAATGAACAAGTTGCTCTAAGGCGCTGGCGTACCACGCTCTGGCATTCGCTTTGCCCTTCCTGTTGTCGTGCGAACACAACGCAGAAGAGAAGGAGGCGCTATGGCACAGATTCTCACTTTCACCCGTGAGTGGAGCAAGTGGTACCGCGTGCTCCGTCACCACAAGGGTTTCGGACGGCTCGATTCCCTGCGCTATAGCCATTGGCTGGCACGCAGCTGACCGCAAAGGAAAACAGCATGTTGAAGATCTCGATTGTCGAAGGAAAAAAGCAGCGCCGCCTAGTAGTAGAGGGCAAGCTCGTCGCGCCGTGGTCCGATGAGCTGAAAGCCGCCTGCGAAAGAGCCGGATTAAGACTCGACGGTCGTGAACTCATCATCGATCTGACAAACATAACGACGATCAGCCGACAAGGAGAAGAGATGCTTCTGGAACTGATGAAGCAGGGGGTCAAATTCGGAGGCTGTGGTGTGTACACGAGCGAAATTTTGAAACAGGCCGCCCGCAGAATGCGCAGGAATGGAGCACACGAATGAACTGCTTAACGTCGTCTTGCAAAGGCGCGCCCTTGGGGCGGAAGTTCACTCTGCAAATGGGCTTCGTCCTCGCACTAAGCGCGAGCATCGCCGGATGTGCCGTGGGCCCAAAATATCATCGCCCAACGGTGAGCCTACAGCCGTTTCACAACGCCTCCTCCATCGAAACTCGCACTGCCTCCCTGTCGGCGCCGCCGCTCGACCAGTGGTGGACAGGCTTCCATGATCCTGAGCTGACACGGATCGTGCAGCGGGCGCTGGACGAGAATCTCGACCTGGCCGCTGCGATGACGCGCGTGCAACAGGCGCGTTCCGCTGCCCGAGGGGCAGGAGCGCAGCGCCTGCCATCAGGAAACCTCTACGCCTCGACGACCACACTCTACCAGTCGACCGAGAGCATGACGGGCCGTCTCGCCGTAAACGCGCCCGGCTACCATCGCTTTCAGAACTACTACGATCTCGGATTCATCGCGAGTTGGGAAACGGATCTTTTCGGCGGTTTGAAAAAAGGAGCACAGGCTGCTGCCGCCGAGGCGCAGGCGGCCGAAGCTTCCCATACAGGGACTCGCATCACGGTTGCCGCGGAAGCCGCTGATGCGTATATGCAGATACGCGGAGCGCAGGCGCGCTTAATCTTCGCCAAAGACCAGATCGCAACTGACCAACACCTCGTCGAACTGGTGCAGCAGCGCAGGGATGCGGGAATCGCTTCCGACCGCGAACTCGCTCAGGCCCAGGCCTTGCTTTCGCAAGCGAAAGCGACAATCCCACTGCTCACAGTCTCCCTCGAAGCACAGCTGAATCGACTAGATGTGCTCATGGGCGCCCAGCCTGGAACGTACGCAGCGGAGTTGACCCCCGTGGTCGACATTCCCGATGTGCCGGAAATTTCCGGCTATGGAACACCCACGGACCTTTTACGCAGGAGACCTGACATCATCGCTGCCGAGCGAATGGTTGCTGCCTCGAACGCTCGCATTGGCCAGGCTCTCAGCGAATATTATCCAAAGCTCTCACTTTCAGGGATCGTCGGGTCTCAAGCGCTCGCACCTGCCCATCTCTTCGAGCAGCAAGGATTTCAGCCTGTCAGTGTGGTAGGCCTGCGCTGGAGACTCTTCGACTTCGGCCGTGTCGCTGCGGAAGTGGAGGCGGCGCGAGGCGCCAATGCCGAAGCCTTGCTCCAATATCGAAGCTCCGTCCTTCACGCGGCCGAGGATGTCGAAGACGCCTTCAGTCAACTCGTCCAGTCAGAGAATCGCCGCAATGAAATCCTTCGTGAAATCGCTGAATTGCAGCGCGCGCGCGACCTCTCAGAGCAGTCCTACGCCGCGGGTGTCATCGGACTCACCGACGTGCTCGACGCAGATCGTCAATTGCTTGCGGCCAAGGACGACTTGGCCGTAGCTCGTGAGAGTGCGGCACGTGCGGCGATCGGCTCTTATCGCGCACTCGGGGGCGGCTGGCTCCCACAATCGAATTCCAAAAATAACTAAGGAGCGCCATATGAGAAAGATTAATTTCAGTTACTACGCCCTGGTCATTGCCGGCCTTGTAGTCAGCTTCGCTGGCTGCGGTCAGAAGCATGAGTTAGACCCAAGAACGCAGCCGGAACTGGTACGGACAGTGGAAATAGGTTCATCGTCCGGAGCAGATCCCGCATTCACTGGAGTGGTTTCAGCGCGTGTTCAAAGCAATCTTGGTTTCCGAGTTCCCGGAAAAATCACGAACCGCTTGGTAGATACGGGGCAGTTTGTCAGCGCTGGACAACCGCTCATGACGATTGATCGAACCGACTATGTCCATGCCATTACCGCGCGAACAGAAACTGTCGCGGCAGCAAAGGCAAAGTCGGTTCAAGCTGCCGCCGATGAGGCCCGATATCGCGGTTTGGTCAAGACCGGCGCGGTTTCCGCTTCAATCTACGATCAGGTCAGAGCCGCGTCCGATGCGGCACAGGCTGAACTCGCTGCTGCCACCGCGCAGGAGCAGGTTGCGAGAGACGAGGGCGGCTACTCAGAACTTCTTGCAGATGCCGACGGCATCGTGGTCGAGACCTTGGCCGAGCCGGGACAAGTGGTAACGGCCGGGCAGACGGTTGTGAAGCTCGCCCATTCCGGTCCTCGGGAGGCCGCAGTGAACCTCCCCGAGACGTTGAGGCCGGCGCTTGGATCGACGGCATACGCGACGCTTTACGGCAGCGGGATGAGAGTTCCAGTTCGATTGCGACAGCTTTCCGGTGCCGCTGACCCGCAGACCCGGACCTTTGAAGCGCGCTACGTTCTCCAAGGCGCTGCCGCAAATGCTCCGCTGGGAGCAACCGTTACAGTCCACCTCTCCGGCGACGTAGGGACTGACATGTTGCAAATACCGGTTTCATCTCTCGTCGATCAGGGGAAGGGGGCTGGCATCTGGGTGCTGAACCCTTCTACATCCACGGTCTCATTTCAACCTGTACAAGTACGCCAAATGGGCGAGGAATCAGCAACCATCAGAGGAAACCTTCACCCAGGACAACAGGTCGTAGCGCTTGGAGTTCATCTCCTTCGCGATGGCCAACGCGTACGCGTAGAGAGCAAGGCAGAAATTCAATGAGCCAGCACCGTATGTCAGAAAAAAACGAGAAATCTCTCCAGGAACAGGGCATCTCTGGACCCCAGGTGCGCGAGTATGCGACGAAGAAGTTCCTCAACTTGTCGGCTCTGGCAGTCCACGAAAAGGCGATCACTCTGTTCTTGCTCATTACGATCGTTGCTGCCGGTGTCTTTGCCTTCCTGAAACTGGGCCGCGCGGAAGACCCTACCTTCACGATCAAGGTGTTTACTGTTGCGGCGGTGTGGCCCGGAGCGACAGCTCAGGAGATGCAGGATCTCGTTGCCGAACCGCTGGAGAAACGCATGCAGGAATTGCGGGACTACGATCGCGTGGAGACCTTCACCCGGCCAGGACTCGCTCTGATGATGGTGTCTCTCAAAGACACTACTCGCCCGGAGGACGTCCCGGAAGAGTTTTACCAGGCTCGTAAGAAGCTAGGCGATGAAGCATACAAGTTGCCTCAGGGCGTATTCGGCCCCTTCATCAATGATGAGTATTCGGATGTGACATTCGCGCTCTACTCGGTCGAAGCTCCCGATCTTCCTCCCCGCCAGGTTGCGCGTGAAGCAGAAACTCTTCGGCAGCGGATGCTTCATGTGCCTGGCGTAAAGAAGGTTGATATCGTTGGAGAGCAACCAGAACGTATTTTTGTCGAGCTCTCGTACGAACGGCTGGCGACGCTGGGAGTGAACGCACGAGATGTCTTCGATGCGCTGGTTCGCGAGAATGCAGTAACCCCATCTGGATCTATCGATACCAAAGCCCAACAGGTTTACATTCGCCTGGATGGCGCACTCGATGATCTTCAGAAGATTCGGAATACGGCCGTCGTATCAGGCGGGCGCACCCTAAAGCTCTCTGATATTGCCGATGTGAAGCGCGGATACGAAGATCCCGCAACTTTCCTTGTCCGCCATAATAGACAGCCGGCGTTGCTTCTCAGCATCGTGATGAAGGAAGGCTGGAACGGTCTGGACCTCGGCAAAGCCCTTGTTGCCGAACAGAAGAAGATTTCCGCCGACCTACCTGCCGGCATCAGCTTCAGCAAAGTAACGGACCAAGCGGTAAACATCCGCGACGCAGTGGATGAGTTCATGCTGAAGTTCTTTGTTGCTCTTGCCGTCGTGATGCTCGTTAGCATCATCAGCCTTGGCTGGCGCGTAGGAATCGTTGTGGCAGCGGCCGTTCCGCTGACGTTGGCAGCGGTCTTCGTCATCATGCTCCTGACCGGAAGAGTATTTGATCGCATCACGCTCGGTGCTTTGATCCTCGGCCTTGGCCTTCTGGTTGATGACGCGATCATCTCCATTGAGATCATGGTGGTCAAAATGGAGGAAGGATGGGACCGCATCCGGGCCGCCAGCTACGCGTGGAGTCATACCGCTGCTCCCATGCTCTCAGGCACGCTTGTAACTGTTATTGGTCTCATGCCCGTTGGGTTCGCTCGATCAACTGCTGGCGAGTATGCGGGAAACATCTTCTGGGTAGTGGGTTTTGCACTGCTCACATCGTGGGTCGTGGCGGTAACCTTTACTCCTTATCTCGGCGTGCAGATGTTGCCCGAGATTAAAGCCTTGGCCGGCGGCCATGCAGCCATTTATGCGACACCCGGTTACGAGAAGCTTCGCCGGCTCATTGCTTGGGCCGTTCGCCGGAAGGTTTTCGTTGCGGGCATTGTTATGGGCATATTTCTTGTCGCCGTTGCAGGCATGGGACTTGTCAAAAAGCAGTTCTTTCCTCAATCCGATAGGCCCGAACTTTTAGTGGAGCTGACGCTTCCACAAGGCACCAGCATAGAAGCCACCAACGCGAGTGCGAAAAAAGTCGAGGAGTGGCTGCGGCTGCAGCCCGAAGCAAAGATTGTTACGGCTTACATTGGGGCGGGCGCTCCGCGCTTCTTCTTTTCATACAATCCAGAACTCCCAAACCCCAATTTTGCCAAGATTATTGTTCTCACGGCCAATGAGAAGGACCGAGACCATTTGAAGCTCAGGCTGCGTGAGCAGGTTCAGCAGGGCCTTGCGCCTGAAGCACGTGTGCGCGCCTCGCAGCTCGTTTTTGGACCCTATTCACCGTGGCCCGTAGCCTTTCGCGTCTCAGGTCCCGACCTCGAAAAGGACCGCGCGATTGCGGCGCAAGTACAGGCTGCAATGCTGGCAAATCCCCATACTCGTCAGGTAAACCAGGACTGGGGGGAACGCGCGCCAACTGTGCATTTTGTCCTCGACCAAGCTCGGCTACAACTGATTGGCCTTTCCTCCCACGAGGCTGCCGAACAGATCCAATTTCTTCTCACCGGTGCGCCAGTGACGCAGGTCCGTGAAGATATCCGAACGGCGGAGGTAATCGCTCGAAGTGCGGGAACGGACCGCCTCGATCCAAGCAAGCTGAACGACATGACTCTGATGAATCACTGGGGGAAGCCTGTTCCTCTTAGCCAAGTCGGCCACATCGAAATTCGTCCTGAAGAACCGATCCTCAAACGCCGTGATCGCATGCCGACAATAACCGTGGAGAGTGACATCGACGAATCACTTCAACCTCCGCAGGTCTCTGCAGAGATTGAAAAGGCGATTCAGCCGATTATCGCAAAGCTGCCCGAGGGCTACAGGATCGAAACGGGCGGCAATATAGAGGAGTCCGGAAAAGCAAATCGAGCACTTTCAGTCGTGTTTCCCGCGATGATCGTGCTGATGTTCACAGTGATCATCTTCCAGGTCCGATCATTCTCCGGGATGTTCATGGTGGTTCTAACGGCGCCTCTAGGTCTCGCTGGCGTCGTCCCGACACTGCTTCTTTTTCAGCAACCATTTGGGTTCAATGCGATCCTCGGACTGATCGCGTTAGCTGGCATCCTGATGCGCAATACGCTGATCCTCATCGGTCAAATTAAAACAAATCAGGAGGAAGGGCTTGATAGCTATCACGCTGTCGTCGAGGCGACTGTACAGCGGTCACGTCCGGTGATCCTTACGGCTCTCGCAGCCGTGTTGGCTTTCATCCCCCTGACCTTCTCGGTCTTCTGGGGATCGATGGCATACACGCTGATTGGAGGGACCGCCGTGGGTACCGTACTGACCCTTTTGTTCCTGCCTGCTCTCTATTCAATCTGGTTCGGAGTAAAACCGGCGGGAGTCCCGAGCGATGAGGCGCAGGCAGTGCCAGTGCGTGCATAGAAAAAACGATCTTCGGAGAAGACCAGCAGCAAGATTCTCTGAGCCACTAACAATTGCAAACATGCTGCACACAATAATTATGAAAGGATTCTATGAAACTCACAGGTCGCACGATCTTAATCACCGGAGGTTCTACAGGAATTGGCCTCGCTTTTGCCCTAAAGTTTCTCGAACTCGGTAACAAGGTCATCGTGACTGGCCGCCGCCAGTCGATTCTCGACGAGCTAAAGGCAAAATATCCGAAGCTCAACACTATTCAGAGCGATGTCGCAGATCCCGCACAGATTGCCGCCCTTGCAAGGCGAGTCACGGCTGAATTTCCAAAGCTCGACGTTCTGGTGAATAACGCAGGGATCATGCTTCACAAAAACCTCAAGGTCCCGGCAGCCGACCTCGACGGATTGACAACCGAGGTGGACATCAATCTCGGCGGAGTCATTCGTATGACTTCTGCGTTCATCGACATTCTCACGGCCAATAAAGGCACACTCATCAACGTCTCCTCCGGGCTCGCCTTCGTACCTCTATCTTCGGCGCCAATCTACTGTGCAACCAAAGCGGCGGTTCACTCCTACACACAATCATTGCGATTTCAGCTTGAGGAGTCCGGTGTTGAGGTCATCGAGCTAATGCCCCCAGCCATTAAGACGGCGCTCTCCGCCGATCTTCCCGAGGGAGGCCTGGTGGCGTTGATATCCACAGATGAGTTGTTAGAACAGACCTTTGGGGCTTTCAAGAAAGGCAAGCTCGAAATTCGACCGGGACAGGCCAATCTGCTCGCACTAATGCGGCGCTTGGCACCGAGATTCATGAACCGGCAGCTCTGGAAGGCGTCTAAGAAATTGGTTCCGGTCGGAGTGAGATAGTGGCCTTCTAAAAATAGCGCACAACTAAGCTACAGCCAGATCTCCCGACTTTGATCAGCGTTAGTCGAGTCGGCGCTATACCCGTGACCGCCTGCGCGACAGGCAGCAACCGCTTTATCATTTGTCAATTCCCTTGGTTGCTGTGGGGCATGATTTGAACCGACGAGCTGCGCGATTAGCTTTCACATCTGATTCCGAAGCAACGCTGGACAACAACCACGCCGAACCAAACTCGACCAGGGACGGCGGTTTTCCAAACCGCCGCCTTCGTGGCTATTTCGCTATGAGAAAACTTCGGGGACTGCTTCGATGGCGGGAGCTCAGGTCACCGGAATTTAGTCCTGCCAGAGTAGAGTTAATCACGCTCAAGTGCGCGGCGGAGTCGAGTCGCCTCGCTGTCCAAGTGTGCTTTTTGTAGTGCGTAGACCGCGTCCCAAACCAGTCGCTCTAACCTTTGGATTTGGTCTTCTCTCTGAGCAACCGCCGCGTCGAAGCACGCCCACTGCCTGATAAGAGCCCAGGCTGCGCGATATTCATTGAGCAAGCTGACCCTGTACTCTTCGCCGGGCTGACGTGCTTCCTGAGCCCACTTTCGTTCTGTGGCCTCAACTCCCGCTAGCACGGTCGCGGGCTCCGCAGCGCAGAATTTCCGTCCAAGTTGCAAGGCTTCATCGAATGGCACATGCACTTGTCCCTGGCGATCCGTATAGGCAATCGGCGAGTTGCTTCCCTGGTCCGCCTTGGCCCGAATCTTCAATCTTTCCAACGCCTCCGGTGAGCATCTCAGTGCTCCCTTGTAGAAACTCACCTCGTCTCCAACGCACTCGTAGATCTCGTACATCGCACGCGCCATTGGGGACTGCTCTTTGTAACCAAGTCGCAGGTTATGGCTCTCAAGCCGTTGCTCACTTTCTTCTTCTTTCAAAAACAGTGTGCGTTCTTTCCAAGGCACGATGAGTTGGCCTGACTCGACATAGTCAATGAGGCCAGGATTGGGCTCGATCCATTTTGCCTTCCACTTATTTTTCCGAATGTGCTCGAGTATGCGCACGCACTGGAACGGTGCTCCGACTAGGCGCCTTTCACGTAGGGCATAATCGATACCGGGCTGAATCTCAGCTCTTAGCATGGACCACCTCCGGGAAAGCCAGTTATAGCTCTCTGGGGACTATAGCTTCGGCATGGCCCCAGCTGCATCGCGCTGCACTGTATGCTGCAAATGTGAGTATTTGACCATTGAGAAGCCTCTATCTGAACGAAACTCGTGAAAGGGGGGTGCGTGCGAATGCGTCAGTTCAAATTTTCAAATCGCCACCTTCGCTGTTATTTCGCTATGGGGAAAATTCGGGGGACCTTGCGCATGCGGGGCCACATTTTAGTACAACTAGGCACTACCAAATTCCTTGACCAAGTCTTTTGAATTCAAAAACTTCGTTGAAAAGGAAGGGCTTAAAAAAGATGACCCGTCTGGCTTGGGCGCAGGAGGCCCCCGGTTCAAATCCGGGCGCCCCGACCATTTCCTTGCCGCTTTCGGCCACTCTTCATCCACTTTCCGTGGCGCTCCCGCAAAGAATAGCCGGTAGCGTTTCTTGCCAGCGCTTTCGCTCAAAAATTCTCTGCTCCCCAAAGGAGAGCCACATGCACCTCCTGCAAAGCACTCTGCAAAGGGCATTACGAACCTGTGTGTGTGTCTTAAGCTGCGGCCTTGGCGTATGCCCTTTTCTGGCGGCGCAAGAGCCTCAACCACCAGCCATGCCAATGCACGAAAAGTTCGAAGACGGCGCGGAATTTCGCTGGCTCAACAAGCTGGTGCTGGATTCTCGTGTGCTCGACAGCATGGAAGATTTGACCACTTGGACGTTCGCGGGAGCCGGAGACATGAGTCTCGCAAGCGACCACATCAAGGACGGCCAGCATTCCTTACGAATTCGTTCGACCACCAATGTTGCCCAGGTTGAAGGAGCCGGAGAATGGGAAGACCTGGTGGTCACTCGGAAGTTCAACAACGAAGACTGGACCGCCTTTAACCGCATTTCGCTGTGGGTATATCCCGAAGTGCTCGGCGCTCCAGCACTTTCTTGTTCGCTCACTCTTCACAACGACGGCGCGCACAAACTCCCCGACAGCTACAATGAAGGCCGCCACGAATCGATTCCCTTGCGCAATCACACCTGGAACCACATCCTTTGGGAGATTGCGCCGCTCGATCGCGATCGCGTAACCGCGCTCGACTTTGCTTACAGCCTGCCCAAGAAATACCCCGATCCTGGCGATCAGACGATCCTCGATATCGATCAACTGGAGTTACAAAAAGTAGTCGCTGACCATGTTGCAGGCTGGGACGTAGCACCGGGCAAAATCGCGTTCAGCCAAAGCGGATACACTCCTGGAGCGTCCAAGTCTGCGATTGCCAGTGACCTGAAAGCTTCGCAATTCTCGATCATCGACCGGCAGAATGGCCAACTCGTACTGACGAAGCCTGTGGAACAAAGGACCACTCCACTCGGAGCCTATCAGGTGCTGGATTTTTCCGAGGTTCGCGCACCCGGCACCTACCTCATCAAGGCTGGCGATACACTGACTGGCTCTTTTCGCATCGGTGACGATGCCTGGCGCAGTAGCATTTGGAAGGCCGTCAACTTCATGTACAGCGAGCGCTGCGGCACCGTAATTCCAGGAATTCACGGTGTGTGCCACCTCGATGTCTATACCACGCACGACGACAAGCGCATCGTCGTCAACGGTGGCTATCACGACGCCGGCGATCTTTCCGCGACGGGCAATACTCCCGGCATGGTCTATGGTTTGTTGTCTCTCGCTGACAATTTGAAGCGTCAAAACGTGGACCCTGTTCAGAGCGCCCGGTTGCTCGACGAGGCACGATGGGGATTGAACTGGGTGCTGAAAACGCGCTTTGGCGACGGCTTTCGCAGCACCGGTCAACTTGTGAGCTACTGGACGGACGGAATCATGGGAACTGGTGATGACCGCTTTGGAAAAGCCGTCAATGATCCCGAGTGGAATTTCCGCGTCGCCGGGGTGGAAGCACTCGCAGCCCGTGTGTTGAAGGACAGCGATCCGGAGTTGGCGCACCGCAGCCTGATCACCGCCGAAGAAGACTGGAAGTTCGCGGTCGAAGGTCTCAAAACCGCTCAACCATTGCCGGAGGTTTATGGAGCAAAAGACACGCTCGAACAAATCTCTTACGGTGTGGTCGCGTCGGTTGAGTTATACGCGGTAACGGGCCAGCAGCAATTCAGGGACGAGGCCGTTGCCTTGGGAGATCTCGTGCTTGCCTCCCAAGAGCGCAAGCTTCAACCTTGGAGCATTCCTCTCACCGGCTATTTCTATACTGGCCCCAAGCGCGAAAACCTCTTTCATCGTTTTCACATGGGGCAAGAACAGGAACCCATCGTCGCGCTCGTTCAATTGTGCGAAGCGTTTACCGACCATCCGAATTGGATGAAATGGTATTCGGCGGTCGTACTGCATTCGCAGTATTACCTGAAAGCTATGGCGCGGCTCGACGACCCGTACTCCGTCTTGCCAGCTGCCATTTATCGCGAAAGCGAAGCGCGCCTGATTCCCGAAGCCAAGAATTGGACTCCTCTCCGCGCGGCCGACCGCGACGCCTACGTCGAAGAGGTCAAACGCGGCGTTCCACTCGGCGGCGAATACTTCCTGCGACGCTTCCCTGTTTGGTTCGACTTCCGCGGAAACTCGAGCGTGTTGCTTTCCCAAACCAAGGCGCTCTCTGCCGCTGGACGTTTGCGCGGCGATTTGGAATCCGCGGATCTTGCTCAGCGGCAAGCTCAATGGTTTGTGGGACGAAATCCATTCGCTGCCAGCCTGATGTATGGCGAAGGCTACGACTGGACGCCCCTCTACAGCGTGCGCTCGGGACAAATGGTTGGCGCGCTTCCCGTTGGCGTTCAGACCAAGGGCTTCGACGACGCTCCCTATTGGCCCACCCAGATTTGTTGGACCTACAAGGAGGTCTGGACGCAACCCGTCGGTCAATGGATCTGGTTAATGCAAGACGTTAGCGTACCCGCAATCGTGCGCGGTCTAGCGGACTCCAGCTCCAATGCACCAGTCGAATTCCGAGACCAAAAGACAGGTCAGAAAATCGTGGCATCCTCGATCGCTCGCGATGGTGGATTTGAGGCCAGAACCCCTGAAGGCCGCTACGATGTGACCCAAGGTGCAGTCCAAACAACACTCACCGTCTTGCCGGGCGAGTCCTATCGCGTCGACTTGCGCCCTGACCACTTTTTCGACTTCACCGTGGCATCGCAGCCAACCGCTACAGGTGAGGTCATCATTCATGTCATCAGTAAAGGCACAGGCCGTCACAGCTTTGCCATCCGCACAGATAATCTTGTTGTGACGGAAACGGCAAAGCAGGAGGTCGATCTGACCTCTGCGAGCCCGCACGAAATCGTCTGGCACGCGCATGTCGCCTCGCTGGACACACCTTGGGTCGCAGTGATCGTCCCCGACGCAGCTATCAACGAACGCCGGGAACTGACCGGGTTCTTGCCACCACAAAAGTGATTTTC
>Ga0207761_1000443_pt1 | contig 14448 bp, 13 predicted proteins | sample LuqExpMetageno34_FD_187792 | JGI IMG/M metagenome (GOLD analysis project Ga0207761, IMG submission 187792) | Tropical forest soil microbial communities from Luquillo Experimental Forest, Puerto Rico - Sample 34 (SPAdes) | ecosystem: Environmental > Terrestrial > Soil > Tropical forest ... | reverse complement strand
GCCGCCGCAAGAGAACATCCTGCCGTACATCAAGAACGCCTGGAACACGCTGGGCCGCTCGATGAACGAGTGCTCGTCGATTTCGGACCCCAAGTTTGGAGCGGGCGCGACCTCGGTGATCTATCTGCCCTACGGCGTGACTGCGCCGCCCCCAGTGGCTTCGTTGAGCAAGTGTGGCGTGAAGGTCGAGAACCTGCCGAAAAAGATCACCGGCCTTGGCACCATCCCGGTTGCGGACTTGAACGCGCACGGCCTGCTCTATCTGCCGCACAAGTACGTTGTCCCCGGCGGACGCTTTAACGAGATGTACGGCTGGGACAGCTACTTCATCATCGTGGGCCTGTTAGAGGACGGCGAGCGCGACTACGCGCGCGGCATCATCGAAAACTTCTTCTACGAGATCGAGAACTACGGCGCTGTGCTCAACGCCAACCGCGCCTATTACCTGACGCGTTCGCAGCCGCCGTTCCTGACCTCGATGATCATGGCGCAATACGCCGCCGACAAGAAGGCCGGCCACGACAACAAGAAGTGGCTGGCGAAGGCCTACGACTATGCGGTGCGCGACCACGACCTCTGGACTAAGCCTCCGAAGCTTGCGGGTGATACCGGACTCGCGCGCTACTTCGACGTGGGCGAGGGCCCGGTGCCCGACATCGCCGACCATCCTGAGTACTACGCCGCCATCGCCGACTGGCTGCTCAAGCATCCCGAGGCGGAAGCGCAGGCCGGATACATCGCGCCCACACTGGAGAAGGGAATTGGCCCCGAGTTGATGGTGCCGCTGTGCGACAACAAGCCCTGCGCCGAACATCATCCGGTGAAGCTCACCGCCGACTTCTACCAGGGCGACCGAGCCATGCGCGAATCGGGCTACGATCCCTCGTTCCGCTGGGGACCGTTCGACGGCTCCACGCATCACTTCGCGCCCGTGTGCCTCAACAGCCTGCTGTTCAAGGCGGAGACGGATCTCGCCGAGATGGCGACCCTGCTCGGCCGTCCTGCAGACGCGAAGAAGTGGAGGGTTGCAGCCGAAGCCCGCAAGCAGCTCATCAACAAGTATCTGTGGAACGCCGACAAGGGAATGTTCTTCGATTGGGACTTCGTGACCGGCAAGCAGTCCACCTATAACTATGTGACGACGTTCTTTCCGTTATGGGTTGGGCTGGCGACTCCCGAGCAGGCCAAGGGAGTCATGAAGAACCTCGGCACGTTCGAGCACGAGGGCGGGCTGGCCATGAGCGACCAGCAAACCGGCGTGCAGTGGGACCTGCCGTACGGATGGGCGCCTACCAACCTGATCGGCGTGGAGGGCATGCGCCGCGCCGGCTTCAACCCCGATGCCGACCGGGTGTCACAGGAGTTCCTAAAGACCGTGTTGGCCAACTACCAGCGCACCGGCACCATCCGCGAGAAGTACAACGTGGTGACAGGAAGCGATGAGGCTCCAGTGCTGGCGGGCTATCACGAGAACCTGATCGGTTTCGGATGGACTAACGGGACCTTCCTGGCGCTCTACCACGCTCTCCCGGCGGAGCAGCAGAAGAAGGTGCTGACGGCAGGGGCAAAACCCTAAAGCGCGCGCGCAATGAACCCGCCCGCTTTCTGGTATCCTTTGCCTTTCCCGGTTCGTTGTCCGTTCTGTGGCAGGAGCGGCGTGGACCGCGCGCAAAGCTGGCGAGGCTGACCTCCGCTCGCTGGCGTTCCACTCAATTCATGGTTCAAGATAGGAGCGGTTCTTATGGCACGAGGCGTCAACAAAGTGACTCTGATGGGCAACCTGGGCAAGGACCCGGAAGTGAAGTCCACCCCGAGTGGCATGACCATTGCCACCTTCTCGCTCGCCACCACCGAGCGCGCCAAAGACAAAGACGGTAACTGGCAAGACCGTACTGAGTGGCACAACATCAAGACCTTCGGGCGCACCGCCGAAGTCGTGCGCGACTACCTGAAAAAAGGCCGCACCGTGTATATCGAAGGCCGTATCCACTACGATTCCTGGGATGATAAGGAAACTGGGCAGAAAAAGTACCGCACCGAGATCATCGTCAATGACCTCATCATGGTTGGAGGACAGCGTGAAGGAGGCGAAGGCAGCTCTCCTTACAGCGGCGCCCGCTCCGGCGGCGCGAAGACCAACAACTTCGACCAGCGCGTCCCCGAACACGAAGAAGCGCCGGCCCCCACCGGAGAGATTACGGACGAGGACATTCCGTTCTAAGCGGCAATCAGATGAGTGAAATGCCCCGCCCGAAGCGCTACGGGCGGGGCGTCCCATCTGAACCGTCTCACCGGTGGCAAGTCTGAATCACAATCAATCTCGCCACGGCGCTACTGCACCGTGGACAGCCCTCAACCAGCGATGGTAAGCTTTCCCTCCGATTGCCTGGGTGCGAGCCGAGGGCGATATCTCAGCTAGCAAAATTCTTCTGGCCCTTCGAGGAAGACGATCGATGGCATCCGACCCAATCTCCGCTCCCACGACGGCAAATGGAACGCCCAGCATTGCGCAGCCAGTCGCTGCGCCACTGGCTCGCACTGCGATCTTTCTCGTTGTGACTCTGAACCCGGGCTCCGACAACCGAGCGGCGCTTCGATCATTCTGTGGCGACCTAGCCGCGTTGTTGCGCGCGGTAGGATTTCGCGACACTGAGGCGGGGCTCTCGTGCGTCCTCGGGTTTGGGTCGGAGGCGTGGGATCGGCTGTTTGGCCCGCCGCGGCCGGCGGAGCTACACCCTTTCCGCGAGATTCGTGCAGGGGCCCGACATGCGGTTTCTACGCCGGGGGACTTGCTGTTTCACATCCGCGCCGAGCGCATGGATTTGTGCTTCGAACTGGCGACGCAAATCATGGCGCGTCTGGGCGATGCGGTTTCACCCGCTGACGAGGTGCAGGGATTCCGTTACTTCGACGCACGCGACCTTCTCGGCTTTGTCGACGGGACGGAGAACCCGGCAGGACAGGCTGCGGTCGACGCAGTGGTAATCGGTGAAGAGGACCCCGGCTTCGCGGGTGGAAGCTACGTTATCGTGCAGAAGTATCTTCACGATCTCAAGGCATGGAACGCGCTGCCCACCGAGGCCCAGGAACGCATCATTGGCCGCACCAAGCTCTCTGACATCGAACTCGACGATTCCATCAAGCCAACTTCAGCGCACAACGCACTCACCACCATCGTCGAGGATGGCAAAGAGGTCAAGATCCTGCGCGACAACATGCCGTTCGGCCACGCCGGGCAGGGCGAGTTCGGAACCTACTTCATTGGCTATAGTCGCTCGCCGCGTACGATTGAAAAGATGCTGGAGAACATGTTCGTCGGCAACCCTCCCGGCAATTACGACCGCTTGCTCGATTTCAGCCGCGCCGTTACGGGAAATTTGTTCTTCACACCCTCAGCGACATTTCTGGAAAACGTAGTCGCAGACCCGCCGGCGGCGACCTCTGCTCAGCCCTTGAGCGAAGCCGCTCAGCCCGCGCGTGACGCCGACGGATCCCTGGGCATTGGGTCCCTGAAAGGAGACATCTCTCATGAATAATCTGCATCGCGAGCTTGCCCCCATTTCCGACACCGCCTGGGCGCAGATCGAAGCGGAAACTTCGCGCACCTTCAAGCGCCACCTCGCGGGACGGCGCGTGGTTGACGTTCATGGCCCGGCGGGCACGGCCCTCGCGGCCGTCGGCACCGGACACCAGCAGCCCATCGCGGGCCCCGGGGACGGGGTCCACGCCAGCCAGCGCGAGGTGAAGGCCGTGGTTGAGTTGCGGGTTCCGTTCGAACTGGAGCGCCAGGCCATCGACGACGTGGAACGGGGAGCAACCGACTCAGATTGGGAACCGGCGAAGATCGCCGCGCGTCGCCTCGCCTATGCTGAGGACGGCGCCATATTTGCGGGCTATAGCGCCGCCGGTATTGCGGGTATCTGTCAGGGGACCGGCAATCCAAAGACAACCCTGCCCGGCGATGTGCGTGAGTACCCGCAAGCCATTGCCCAGGGCTTGAGCCAGTTGCGCCTGGTCGGCGTCAATGGCCCCTATGCGGTACTGCTCGGCGCAGACGCCTATACCGCATTGGCCGAGACCAGCGATCACGGGTATCCGGTGCTCGAGCACGTCAAGCGGCTCGTTGACGACAAGATATTCTGGGCACCCGCCGTCCCCGGCGCCGTTGTGGTGACTACGCGTGGCGGCGATTTCGATCTGCACATTGGCCAGGACGTCTCCATTGGCTATCTGAATCACACCGACGCCGCTGTCAGCCTGTACTTGCAGGAGACATTCACGTTCCTCATGCTCACGGCTGAGGCGGCCGTAGCACTGGCTCCGCCGGCAAAGGCAAAGGCAAAGAAGGGCTGACGAGCGGGGAAGCGCTGGTCAAACGCATGACGTGAATCGGATGAAGGATCTTTGGCACGGGAGCGGATCCGCAGTACGGTCGCGGATTGCTCTCTCCTTCCTTTTCTTCGTGTTGTTGTGCGGCTGCTCGCTTGCGCAGTCAGGCGGCGTGAACCCCATCTTCGCCAACCCGCCGATGCTCGTGAGCCATCACGGAAAGCTTCACGTGGATCTCGTCGCGGCTCCCGCTGAGTTGACGCTCGGCGGCCATCAGTTTGAAGGCATGCTTTACAACGGACAGTACATGCCACAGGTGTGGCGATTGCGGTCGGGCGACAAGTTAACCGTAAGCCTCCACAATCAGCTTAGCGAGGCAACCAACTTTCACTTCCACGGCCTGGATGTTTCGCCCTTGGGGAATGGCGACAACGTCTTCCTGCACATTGCTCCCGGCGAGATGTTCAACTATGCAATCACGATTCCCGAAAAACACGTTGGGCTGTTCTGGTTCCACCCCCACATGCATGGAGATGTGGACCGGCAGATTATCGGCGGCATGTCCGGAGGGATCGTAATTGATGGCAGCGAGCGTCTCTATCCGTATCTTAAGCACCTCCGGGAGAGAATCATTCTGATTAAGCACCATCCCATTGGTCGAGCCGATTACCAGGAACTTGTGACGGTAAATGGCATGGTGACGCCAGACATTCCCATCCGACCGGGTGAGGCGCAGTTCTGGCAGGTTGGCAATATTGGGGCCGACCGATTTCTCCGCTTGAAAATCGAGGGAATGGCTTTTTATCTCATCAGCCGCGACGGCTATTTTGTTCCGCAGCCGATCCGGATGGAGGAAGTGCTGCTCGGCCCCGGCCAGCGATTTTCTGCGATTGTTGTGGGCGGCCAAGCGGGACCCCATGCATTCAAGTCAGTCGAATTCAAGTTCGACGAGCGCCAGCCGCCGCTGCCCGAAGTCGAGTTAGGAACGGTGGTATCCCAAGGCCCGGCAGCCGATGTGGCGGCAGTGGAGGCAAAGGCCAGCGCCCAGCGCGTAAACGGCCCGCTCTACGTGGATACCGTGCGGTCCAGTCCAATCGCGCATCGGCGCACCTTCGCATTTTCGGTGAGCCCGGATAAGACAAAGTTCTTCATCAACGACCAGGTCTTTGACGAGGACCGCACCGATGTCACCGTGAAACTTGGCGACACAGAAGAGTGGACGATCCTGAACCAAGACGCCCAATATCATGATTTTCATATCCATCAGACCGGATTTCTTGTCACAGAGGTCAATGGCGTCGCAGCGCTCTTGATGGGCTGCGAGACACCTTCAGCGTTACCCCCGCGCAGGACGGAAAACCTGGCGAGGCCAAGATGATCATTCCGTTTACCAATCCGGAAATCGTTGGCCGGTTCGTCTTTCATTGCCACGTAGCAAAACACGAGGACAAGGGCATGATGATGACGGTTGAGGTTGTTCGCTAGGCGGCGGTCAATCTATTCCTGAGAGGAGACCGCAACTCACCGTCATTGCCCGCTAACTCACCCGGGTGCCGACGCTAGCTGGCGAAAATCTTGTAGAGCATCACGAAGATCACCACCCCAGTCACCGAGACATACAGCCAGATGGGGAACGTGTAGCGGGCAATCGCCCTGTGGCGAGCGAAGTTGCCCTTGAGCGCCCGGGAGAGCGTCACCAGGATGAACGGGACAACTACCACCGCCAGAAAGGTGTGCGACAGCAGGATGGCGAAGTAGATGGGCCGCCAGACGCCTTCGCCCTTAAAGTGCGTGACCCCGGCGCGCAGCACGAGGTGGTAGTAGAGGTAGGAGATGAGGAAGAGCGTGGAGGTGACGAAAGACGTCAGCATGAAGCGCTTGTGGGCTTCGCGGCGTCCGCTCTTGATGCAGTAGTAGCCCGCGCCTATGAGAACAGCGCTGGTGCCGTTGAGGAAGGCGTTGAGGGCGGGAAAGAAGGTGGACGCGATTTGCATCGTTCGTAAGCTCGAGCGGCACAGTCGTGAACCGGCCGGGAAAGCAGGTCCTTCGACTCGGACCGCGAAAGCTCGCGCGGTCCTCGCTCAGGATGACAACTCTGTAGCTGGCACGGGCGCCGTGGGCCGTGGTATCAGTCTACGCCGCGGGCTTCGTGGTGCGGCGGTTGGCTACCATGAAGCACAAGGCGAACATCACCAGCGCGAAGACTGCGAGAACCAGCAGATTCGTGCTCAGTGGTAGATTGCCAGCCAGCTCCGCCGGATAGAGCAGCATTCGAAGCGCGTCGGTGCCGTAGGTGAGCGGGTTGATACGCATCAGAGCGCGAATCCAGATGGACGCACCTGCCAACGGGAACATCGATCCCGACAGCAGCCACAACGGGATCAGGAAGAGGTTGATGACGGCGTGAAACCCTCCGGTCGAATCCATCGGCCAGGCGATGATGAAGCCGAGCGCGGTGAGCGAGAATGCGACGAGAAAAATCACCACGACCGTAAGCACGAAGCTGAATAGCGTGAAATGAATTCCGAGAAAGGGCGCAAAGATGAGGAAGATCAGGCCTTGTAGCGTGGCCAGGGTCGCTCCGCCGAGTACCTTGCCCAATACGATCACCGAGCGGCTGACGGGGGCGACGAGAACCGAGAGCAGGAAGCCTTCCTTGCGGTCTTCGATGACCGTCATCATGGTGAAGATGGCGGTGAAGAGCACGATCATGATCAGCGCGCCAGGGAAGAAGTAGTCGAGGTAATGCTGTCCGCCTGCGCCTGAGGAGCGGAACGACGAGCCGAAGCCCGAGCCGATGACCAGCCAGAAGAGCAGCGGCGAGGCGATGACTCCGACTACGCGGCTGCGCTGGCGATAGAAGCGGACGATCTCGCGCCACCAGAGAGAAACGGAGGGCAAGATGATGCCGACACGCGCGGGGGCGTGGAGACTGGTTGCGGGGAATGATGCCGTATTCGTTGCCATATGCGTATTAGGAATTCACCACTGAGAACACAGAGAACACCGAGGAACTAAATCAGTTCATTTCAAGATGCCGTTACGGTTCGTATTTTCTCCGTGACCCCTGTGGTCTCTGTGGTAAGTCATTTGGTTTGGTCCTCTTGCTCGGTCCAGAAGCGGTGGCCGGTGCGGCGGATGAAGACGTCTTCCAGGCTCGGCTTGTGCACGGAAACGCCTTCAATTTCGCCGGGGAAGGCTTCGACTACGTCGGTGACGAAGCGGTGTCCGTGCTCGATCTCGAGGCGCACTTTGTTGTCGATGACCGCAGCCTGCAATCCGAAGCGCTGCTCGATATGCTGCGCCAGCGCGTCGGGTTCGTTGGCTTCGAGGAGGATCACGTCTCCGCCGATTTCGCTCTTGAGCTCCGCGGGAGTTCCGAGTGCGACCACGTTGCCCTCAGCGTAAATTGCCAGGCGATCGCAGCGTTCGGCCTCTTCCATAAGGTGCGTAGTGACTAGTACCGAAACGTGTTCTTCGTCGCGCAGAATTTGGAGGTACTGCCACAAGTCGCGGCGAGCGCCGGGGTCGAGGCCGGTGGTGGGTTCATCGAGCAGCAGAACCGACGGATGGTGGAGCAATCCTTTGGCGAGTTCGAGGCGGCGCTTCATGCCGCCGGAAAAGGTCTCAGCCTTTTCTTTGGCGCGGTCGGCGAGGCCGACGCGGGCGAGCATCTCGGCGACGCGCGCTTTCAGGGCTGCGCCGTGCAGTCCGTACACGTGGCCGACGAGCATCAGGTTTTCTTCCGCCGAGAGCTTGATGTCGATGCTCTGTTCCTGGAAGACTACGCCGATCTGGCTGCGGACCTTCCCGGGGACTGTGGCGACATCGTGTCCCATGATGTGCGCCCGCCCGCCGGCGGGAACCATGAGCGTCGAGAGAATGCGGAAGGTCGTAGTTTTGCCGCTGCCGTTGGGGCCAAGCAGGCCGAATATCTCCGCAGGACGCACCTCGAAGGAGACTCCCGCCAGCGCAGTGCGGTCGCCGTACTGGTGGCGCAGGTCCTGCAGTTGAATAACGGGCGCAGCGCTGTTGCGCGGCGAAGGGGAGTGCTGGACTTCCAACTCGGTTGTGGCTGTCTTGGAATTCACGTTGCTTCTATTCTAAGCGGCACGGTTGAGCATCATCAGGGCAAACAGCAGCGGCAGATACAGCACTGTTGCTTGCAGCAGATGACGGGCGCGCGGTTTTGAATCGGGTTCAACAGGGGCGAGCTTCATGGTCCACATGCGCAGGCTGAACCACAAGAGGCCAGAGCCGAGCAGCAGCGCTCCGGCGAAGTAGGTCCGCCCCGCCATGCCCATCAGCGTCGGTGCCAGGGTGACGGGAATCAGCGCGACGGCGTAGAGCACAATGGCGCGCACGGTAGAGCGGCCGTCGCTGTGAACCACTGGCAGCATGCGCACGCCAGCGGATTCGTAGTCTTCGCGGTAGAGCCAGGCGATGGAGTGAAAGTGCGGGAACTGCCAGAAGAACATGATGGCGAATAAAACAATCGCTTCGGGATCGATGCGACCGCGCACGGCTACCCATCCCAGGAGCGGCGGCATCGCGCCGGGAAACGCGCCCAGGAAGGTGCAGATGGGGTGCACCTGCTTCATGGGCGTGTACACCATAAGGTAGCTGGCGGAGGTGAGACCAGTGAGTAAGGCCGCCTGCCAATTCGTGGTGAGCCACAAATAGATGACGCCGCCGAAGGTCATGCCAAACGCGACCGCCGAAGCGTGCATCACGCTCAGGCTCTTGGTCACCAGAGGACGCGCAGCTGTGCGGCGCATGCGAGCGTCGAGGTCGCGCTCCATGACTTCGTTGAGGGCCGCGGTGCCTCCGCTGACAAGGCCGATGCCCACGAGCGCGTTGAAAATCGTCAGCGTCAGCGCAGGAAATTCTGACTTTACCGCCGCCAAATACGCGCCGCACCAAGCGGTGAGGATGATCAGGGTGGTCACGCGCGCCTTCACCAGCACGGAGTAATCGCGCAGCAGAGAGGACAGGCCGACGCGGGGAATCGCCAATGGCTGGCTGGCTGTGCTCATGCGGCTACGGCCTTTCGTGAAGCGGTGGTCATGACCCTTTCGTGTCTGCCCAGGCTGATCGTGCGGCGAGTCTGTATCGCCAGCACCACCGTGGTCGCCAGCAGAATTGCGCCACCGGCGACGTGAGCGACCGTGCTCATCACGATGTTGGTGGTAGGTTGGGGCGCGTCGAGCATCCATTGCAAGCGGGTCACATAGGCGGTGAATCCGAGGCCAAGTTGAACCAGCAGCATCGCCAAAATCAATTGCGACGGACGGCGCAACTGCGCCACGCCGTTATAACGCGTAAGCACTCGCACTACGGTCCAGCACAACACCGCGGTTACCACACACGCTCCCACCAGGTGCGGCAGCAGCCGGATACCGGTATGGCGGAATGCGGCTCCCAGAATCAACTGCACCCACACGCACGCCGCTGCCAGTGCCGTCAGCGCGGGCGTGCTTGGCGTCAGTCCGTCTTCCATGATCGGTTCGGCGTCTTGCAGCCAGCCTTTGCTGGTAAAGAGAGCCATCGCTGTCACCACGCAGAAAATCGTCTGCGCCAGCGTGGCATGGGCGGTCGAGATCACCCAGGGCAAGTGAAACAGAACGGTCAGTCCGCCCAGAACACCTTGGCCTATGACTGCGCCCAGTGCGATCCAGCCCAGCGCCTTCATCCACGTACGGTGCTCGACGCGCTGCGTCCAAACGGCCATCACGATGATCAGCAGGCCGACGAACTCGGCGAACATGCGGTGGCCGTGTTCGTACTTCACGCCACCGACCATGGGAGGAATCTTGTACAACGAGCCGAACGACGTCGGCCAGTCGGGGACGGAGAGGCCGGCATCTTTGCTGGTGACCATCGCGCCCAGAATGATCAGCAGCAGCGTCATGCTCGCTAGAAAGACGGCGAAGCGATGATGCGCCTGGTTATACGGAATCGTCCGAGACGTCAGAGCAAGCTCCTATTGAGGTTGGGTTCACACACCGGACCCGCCGTGGCGGATTCCGAAGTGGAATGGTTGCTTTCTATCGGGAAAAACGGACTCAAAACGAAGCTCAGTTCTGGTCGGCCAACCGATCCTCGACAGGGTGGTCGTTTGCATATTGTATCAAAGCGGTTGAGCTCGCTCTTGAGGCGGCCGGCGGCCGCCCAGTCCGTTTCAATTCGGGAAGTTATCACCCACGAAAGTGGTGGTCGTCACCGACTGCTCGGCTTGATGTGGAGACAATAGGGGCGAGTACCGTCCGAGCCGGAGTAAATGGATGTCTTTCCGAGGTAGCAGGATCCTTCCAGCGTTCCTTGCTGTTGCCCTATCACTGTTGGTTGGCTGTGGCGGCGGAACCACTGGCAATACCGGTGGCCAAGCTGCAACGCCAAAGGCTTTCTACACCTCGCCATCCGACATACCCGTTAGCGGTCCCAGCGTACCGGGCGTTGAAGCTTACGATCAGGCGGTCAAAGCCTTCATGTTGAAGTGGAACGTACCGGGGCTGACGATCGCCGTCGCGCGCAATGGACAGCTGATCGTGGCGCGTGGCTACGGCTACGCCGACTACGACGCCAAGCAACTCATGCAGCCGGATTCCCGTATGCGTATTGCCAGCGCCTCCAAGACCTTCACGGCAGCGGCCGTTCTGCACCTGATCGAACAGGGCAAGCTCCGGCTCGATGATCGATTTCTCGACGTCCTCTCGCAATATCAGGTTTCAGGAAATGGCGATCAGCGGTTACGCCAGATTACGATTCGCCAACTCCTGCAGCACTCCGGAGGTTGGGACCGAGAGAAGAGTGGCGATCCCATGGGCATGTCGCAGACCATTGTTTCTGCTTTGAAGGTACCGGCTCCGGCCACATGCTCCGATACCATTCGCTACATGATGGGGAGACCGCTCGACTTCAACCCGGGAGAGCGTTTCGCGTATTCGAACTTTGGATACTGCATCCTCGGCCGGGTGGTGGAAAAGCTCACCGGCCAGCGTTACGAAGACTATGTGCGTAACGAGGTGCTTGCGCCCATGGACATTCGCGCCATGTCCATCGGCCGGACCATGCTGAACCAGCGAGGATTGAACGAGGTCAGGTACTACGATTACGTGGGAGCGCCGCTGTATCAATCGGAGTTTCCCAACGGCGGCCAGGTAGAGGGCCCGTATGGGCTTTTCTCCATCGAGACGAACGAGTGCTATGGCGGTTGGGTGGCCTCAGCGATTGATTTGACGCGGTTCATGACCGCACTGGACGGGACTCGAGGGAGTTTCTTGAACTCCGAGATGACGACGGACATGACCGCCAAGCCCGATTTGGTTGTACCCGATCCCACTCCCGGCTGGAACGGCGCTTATCGAACCGACGGCTGGTACGGAATGGGCTTGTTCCTACAGCCGGACACGCCGGCGGGCCTGACCTGGTGGCACTGGGGGAATATGCCGGGAACCGATTCAGTGATGCTGCGCAACGGCCGCGGCTATGCCTGGGCGGCGCTGGTGAACACGTTTACAGCGAACGGCAACGCCGCATCGTTTATGAACGATCTGGATGCCCTGATGTGGAACGCCTTTAACTCGGGCGTTCCGGGCTCGGGCACCGACCTGTATCCGCAGTTTCCATCTGCGGACGTGCCGCCGTCTGGAGCGCAGAACTAGGGTTCAGAAAGATCGCTCCCCAGCAGCCTTCATTTTTTGTGCCGCTGTATTGCCGAAAGCTCTCGATTCACCAGTCGCTGTAAGGCGGTTACAATTCTGCTTCGCGTGTTACCGGAGCCGGGACGGGAATAATCTTCAGCGCCTCGATGACGGCGTCGGCAAACTCGTTGGTGCTGGCGGTGCCACCGACGTCGCGCGTGACGTGCTTCTTTTCCGTATAGACATGTCCGAGGGCGGCGTTGATGTGATTGGCGGCGCTGTGTTCGCCCAGGTGATGCAGCATCAAAACTCCAGACCGCAACACCGCTGTCGGGTTGGCCATGTTCTTGCCGGCGATGTCGGGGGCGGAGCCGTGCACGGCCTCGAAGATGGCGCAGTCGGTGCCGAAGTTCGCACCGGCCACCAGTCCTAAGCCGCCTACGAATGCCGAGCAGAGGTCGGAGATGATGTCGCCGTAGAGGTTCTCCAGCAGGAGGACGTCGTACTGATAGGGGTTCATCACCAACTGCATGCAGGTGTTGTCCACAATGTGCTCGCCGTAGATGATTTCCGGGTAGCCCCGGGAGACGGTCCGCGAGCACTTGATGAACAGGCCGTCGGACATCTTCATGATGTTGGCCTTGTGGATGGCGTGGATGCGCTTGCGCTTGAACTTTCTGGCGTATTCGAAGGCGAACTTGGCGATGCGGGTGGAAGCCTTCTCGGTGATGATCTTCAGGCTCTCGACTACGCCGGGGATGACCTCGTGCTCGATACCGGAATACAGTCCCTCGGTGTTCTCACGCACCACGATTAGATCGACGTCCGGATATTTCGTGGGAACGCCCGGCAGGTTAATGATTGGCCGGAAGTTGGCGAACAACTCGAACTTCCTGCGCAAGGCGACGTTGATGCTGGAGAAGCCTCCACCGACGGGGGTCGTCACCGGGCCCTTCAGGCCAACGTGCGTGCGCTCGATCGATTCGGTGAGCTCTTTGGGAATGTATTCCTGATACTTCGCGTAGGCCTCGGCGCCCGCGGCAAAGCTCTCCCACTCGAACTTGACGCCAGTCGCTTCCAGGATTCGTACCGTCGCCTGTACCACTTCGGGCCCGATGCCGTCGCCCGGGATCAACGTAATAATGTGTGCCATGTGCTCTCGCCGCCTAGTTGACGGTCTTGGATTTTGCCGCTGTATTTTCCTTCGTATCCAGCAATTCCTTCAACTCTTCCATGAACTCACGGACGTCCTTGAAATCCAGGTACACCGAAGCAAAGCGCACGTACGCAACTTTGTCGATGCGCTTCAGGCGGTTCATGATCAACTCGCCAATTTCGCTGGCCTTGCGTTCGCGCTCGGGCGAATCTACCACCAGTCCTTCAGCGTCATTGACGATCTGCTCGAGCTTGCCCATGGAGACCGGGCGCTTCTCACAGGCCCGCAACAGGCCGTTTAGGACCTTCTGCCGCTCAAACTTCTCCCGGCGTCCGTCCTTCTTAACGACCATGTAGGGAATTTCGTCGATGCGTTCATAGGTGGTGAAGCGCTTCTCGCACTTCAGGCACTCGCGCCGGCGGCGAATCGACTCGCCTTCCTTGCTCTCGCGCGAATCGACCACTTTATCGTTTTCAAAACCGCAAAAGGGACACTTCATGGATGAAAGAAAACGCGGGCAGAAGCGACCCGCGAACTCGATTGTAGCAGGGGCCACGTGGCAGTTCGGAAGTCGATTGTGCCAATGGTAACGTCCTGCTGAGCAATACCATTTTGGGAATAGTTTTCGCCGCGCGTTACGATAGAGGGAAGCTCCCCTCCCATTTGTCGCAAACGTCTGCGCACGGCCTGTGGAATAAACCCACGCTCAATTCGATGTCGAAAAAGAAATTAGGTAGTTACCAAGTTAGAATTTCCAGAAATGCATATGCTTAACCCGTTATATAACACCACCTTAGTGTTACTCGTGCGATTGCGATGCCACCCGCATTTCTCCGCCGATATCATATGGCACTTTGGTGCTACACGTGCACCTGTCCCTAGTGAGGACGACTCGACTGCACTCCCAAATCGGGACGCCTCTCCGTTCGTGGTGAGATTGATCGGTTCCAGGAACGACTGCGGCATGGTTCCCCAATGCCGTTACGAATCAACCGTTACTGCGCTGCAACTTTCATGCGCATGGAGGTGGAATCATGAAGTTAGGTCTCAGGGCAGCAATCGTCCTGATTTGTTCTGTGGCAATAGCATCGCCGGCGATCGCCGGCACATTTGTCAATGGCGGATTCGAAAGCGGGGACTTCGCGGAATGGAGCATGGGCGCCGGGTATTGGAACGGATACTGGCCCATCCATCCAAGCGATTTCTTGAAGGGAGGCGCGTACTACGATATGGGTTATAACGCCTCGGCGATCGTCACCCCCGGCCCCGACCCCATCGTCGGCAACCTTCTCAACAGGGTTTACAACGGCTCGTACGCGG
>Ga0207761_1000440_pt1 | contig 14467 bp, 15 predicted proteins | sample LuqExpMetageno34_FD_187792 | JGI IMG/M metagenome (GOLD analysis project Ga0207761, IMG submission 187792) | Tropical forest soil microbial communities from Luquillo Experimental Forest, Puerto Rico - Sample 34 (SPAdes) | ecosystem: Environmental > Terrestrial > Soil > Tropical forest ... | reverse complement strand
AGTTCGTCACCGAGCTCACCAGCCATGCCAGCGCGTTCTTGTTCGGTCGCAGAACCTTCGACATCTTCCGCGGCTACTGGCCTGATCAGACCGACCCCGCCAACCCCATTGCCACGGCGATCAACTCGCTGCCCAAGTACGTCGTGTCCCACTCGCTCAGCCAGGCCGATGCCACATGGCGCGGCGATCACCCCCACACCGCTCGCCTCGTGACCGGCGACGTCGTCGCGGCGGTGCAGGCGCTGAAGGACGAACCCGGCGACGAGCTGCAGATCTGGGGGAGCGGCAAACTGCTCCAGACGCTGTTGCAGCACGAGCTCGTCGACCGCTTCCGCCTGATGACGTACCCGCTGGTGCTCGGCTCCGGTCGACGCTTGTTCAACGACGGCGTCCTCCCGGCGACCATGCGCCCGATCGAACTCACCACGACCGATATCGGGATCGTCGTCGGTACCTACGAACCAGCCGGTCCGGTTCGCCACGGCGAGATGTAATCGGCCGGGAACGCCGCGTCAGGAGCCGCCCAATGCCGTCCGTCCGGGTCAACAATTTCTCGGTCTCCCTCGACGGTTTCGCCACGGGTGAGGGTCAGAGCCTCGAAGCACCGTTTGGCCATGCCGGCCAGAGGCTCCTGAAGTGGTTCACCGACACCCGGACCTTTCAAGCCATGCACGGTGGGGCGGGCGGGACCACGGGTATCGACGATCTCTTTGCCAGCAATTGGGCGCCGGGGATCGGAGCCGAGATCTCCGGCCGTCACAAGTTCGGACCCCAGCGAGGCGCCTGGGTCGACGACGGTTGGAAGGGCTGGTGGGGCGACGACCCACCGTTTCACACTCCCGTCATCGTGCTCACCCACTTCCCCCACCCACCCCTCGAGATGGAGGGCGGAACGACCTTCTATTTCGTCGACGCCAGCCCGGTCGCTGCCTTGGAGATCGCGCGAGAGGCCGCCGGAGGACTGGACGTCCGCATTGGTGGGGGTCCGTCGACCATTCGCGAATTCATCGAGGCCGACCTCATCGACTTCATGCACATCGCCGTCGTGCCCATTCTCCTCGGGCGAGGCGTGCGTCTCTGGGACGGATACGAAGGGCTCGAACAACGATTCGAAATGCAGTCGACAAGCAGCCCGAGCGGCGTGACCCATATGACCTTCACCCGAAGGTAACGAGCCTCAGGTGCCCTGCCGGCCCAGGGTGACGGTTGTCTGGTGGGTCTGGCCGGCCCGGACATAGGTGAGGTCCACCTTGTCTCCGGCCGTCATGGTGATGGTCAGTTCCACGAGTTGTTCGGGCGCCGTTGCCGGCTGGCCCTGGATCTCGGTGATGACGTCGCCCACGCGCAGGCCCGCCATCGCCGCCGGGCCGCCCGATTGGACGGACGTGACGTAGAGCCCTTGTGGCTGCCCGGTTCGCTGGGCGACGGGCGGGGTGACAGGTGCCACTTCCATGCCGAAGCTGGCATGAGTGACGTGGCCGGTGGAGATCAACTCGTTCGCGACCGTCTCGGCGATGTCCACTGGGATGGCGAAACCCAAGCCGATGCTGCCTCCGCTCGAGCCGGGGAGTGCCGCTCCCGCCGACGGAATCCCGACCAGTTGACCGGCGCAGTTGACCATCGCACCACCGCTGTTCCCCGGGTTGATGGCGGCATCGGTTTGCACGGCGTCCGCCAACAATGCGTTCTGCGACGTGCCGCCACCCGATACCTCGACCGTTCGGGCCAGCGCGCTGACAATGCCGCTGGTGACGGTGTTGGAGAGGCCGAGTGGGGCGCCGACCACGACCACGGGTTGTCCCACCTGCAGGTCGGCGGAGGATCCGAGCGCAATGACTTGGGGGGACTGGGCATCGGGCGCGCCTTGATCACCGCGAGATCCGTCAAGGGGTCCCGCCCGACCAACGTCGCCGGCACCCTCTGGCCGTCGCTCAGCATGACCTGCATGCTGGCCCCGCTCGCGGCGTTTGCGACCACGTGGTTATTGGTCAGGATGTACCCGCCGTCTTGGTAGAACTCACCGGAGCCCGTCGACGGCGCCCCCGCCGAGCTCCGGCCGACCTCGATCGTGACGACGGACGGCACCACCTGGTCGGCCACCGACGAGGCGGTGCATGCAGCCGAGGTGACGTCGGGTCCGGACCAGAAGGCGTTGACGATCAGCCCTCCCACCACGCCACCGAGCGCGACCACAGCCAGACACCCCGGGGCGCGCGCACGTGCGCAGGCTGGTGCGAGCCCACGTCCGCACCGTGTGTGACGGACACCTCGTCCACCCTACGTCCGGTCCTCGGAGGCCGTCCATGGTCCGGGGGCCCAAGGTCTCCTGCGATCGGCCCGTCGGCGCAGAAGGATGGATCCGGAGCGATCAGCCCGGCGACGCGGCGAGTTCGGTCAGCCTGCGCTCGAGAAAGCGTCGCTCCGCGCCGTCGTCGGTGAGCTCTCTGGCGCGCCGGTACGCGTCTCGCGCTTCGGGGATTCGTCCGAGCCGTCGCAGCAGCTCTCCTCTGGTCGAGTGCAGGTAGCGAAAGTCGTCGAGGCCGAGGCCGTCGACGATGCGCAGGCCCGCCTGGGGTCCCTCGGCCTCAGCGATGGCGATGGCCCGGTTCAGTTCGACGACGGGCGACGAGGTGAGGCGACCCAATTCCGAATACAGCTCCGCGATCTGCGACCAGTCGCACGACGCGTCGGCGTGCAGCGAGGCGATCATGGCCTGCAGGACGTAGGGCCCGCGCCCTCTGAGCGCGCTCGCTCGAGCGAGCTCCTTCCGTCCCTCCGCAATCTCCTCGTGGTCCCACCGCGACCGGTCCTGTTCGCCGAGCAGCACGAGCTCGCCGCCTCGGAAACGCTCCTCGCGGCGGGAATCGTGCAGGAGCATCATCGCCAGCAATCCGCGCACCTCCGGATCTTCGGGGAGAAGCTCCGTCAGCGCCGTCCCCAGCCAGATCGCCTCGGCCGCCAACTCGTCTCGCCCGGAGTACCCCTGGTTGAAGACCAGGTAGATGACGGCCAGGACGGCATCGAGACGGTCGTGCCACAGGGCACTCGTCGGAACCCGAAACGGGATCGCCGCCGCCTTAATCTTGCGTTTCGCCCGCACGAGCCGCTGCGCCATGGTCGGCTCCGGGACGAGGAAGGCGCGTGCAATCTCGTCCGTCGTCAATCCGCCCAGGGTGCGCAGGGTGAGTGCAACCTGGGCTTCGATCGCCAGCGACGGATGACAGCAGGTGAAGATCAGCTCGAGGCGCTCATCCGGGAACGTGGTGGTGTCCATTGGCTCTTCACGATCCCCCGTGACGAGGAGGCCGAATTTGGCGGCCATCGCACGGTCGCGGCGGATGCGGTCCGTGGCCCGGTTCCGGGCGGTGGTCATCAGCCACGCGCGGGGGTTGGTCGGGACGCCGTGGCGCGGCCAACGCACGGCCGCAATGGCGAACGCCTCCTGCGCGGCCTCCTCGGCGAGATCGAAATCGCCGAGGAAGCCGATCAGACTGGCGACGACGCGGCCCCATTCCTCATGGAAGACCCGGTCGAGGGCTACTTCTGCCAATATGCCTCCGACGGACGGATCTCGATCGCACCACCAAGGCGGGCGGCGGGGACGCGGGCGGCGACCTCGATCGCGGCATCGAGGTCATCGGCTTCGAGCACGAAGAACCCGCCGACGGCCTCCTTCATGCCGACGAACGGGCCGTCCGTCGTGAGGGTCTTTCCACCCTCGACCCGGACGGTGGTGGCGTCTTCGGGCAACCCGAGGGGCGGGCCGGGGCTGACGCCCGGGGTCTGGTTGAGCGCTCCGTAGTCCGCATAGATCTGCTTCTGCTCCTCGTCGGCGAGGGCCCCCCACTCGTCGGAGCCAGGCAGCGGAGTGGAACCTTGGTAGATCAGGACGACGTACTGCATTCGTGTTACCTCCTCGTCGGTACCAGATTGGCAGGGATAAGACGAACGGAGTGCGTGGATATCGACAGGCTCACGTCCGAAATTTCCCTTGACGGGACTTTCGGTCTTCGGGCCGCCCACGGCCGGGACCGTCGGCGGCGGGCCAGGCCCACTCGGCGCCCTAGTCGATCGACTAGCCTCCGTCGCCATGACTCGAACGACCGGCGAACGAATCATCTTCTGGTCGCTGCCCGCGGTTGCGGTCGTCTGGATCGCTGCGTTCTTCCTCTTTCCGGGGTTTGTGCCACCCATGTCACCGAAGGCGTCGCCCGCGCAGGTCGCGGCGTTCTACGCGGATCACACCTCACGCGTCCGCTACAGCATGATCCTTCTCAATTGGTTCTGCGTGGCGCTGATCCCGATTCTGATGCTGATCGTGGAGCGGATGCGACTCATGGCCCACCGCACGCCGATTCTGCGCTATTGCGTGATCGGCGTGGCGGCGGCGACGCCGATCGCCTTCCTCACGGCGACCATCTTCTGGCTTCTCGCCGCGTTCCGGCCGTATCGAGCGCCGGAACTCACGCAGCTGTACAACGACCTCGCCTGGATCACCTTCACGTGCGGCGTGCCGTTCCTGGTCGCCCTGTGCCTCTTTCTCGCGGTGGCGATCTATCTCGATCAACAGGACACACCGGTGTTTCCCCGATGGGTCGGCCACTGCAACCTGCTCATCGCGATCGCTTTGGTGCCGGCAGGCTTCGCGGGTCTGACCCTCAGTGGTGCGTTCGCCTGGAACGGGTTCTTGTCGTTCTGGGTCAAGAACCTCGCCATTGCGGCATGGCTCGTCGTCATGGCCGTGGTCCTGGGACAGGCCTATGCACGTCCGCGTTCGGCTGCCGAGGTCACGGCATGATGCGACCTGCGATCCTCGACGATCCCAAGCGTGAGCTGTGGCTTGCGTGGTACGCGACCGTCGGGTTCTATTCCTTGTACACGGTCGTGTTCTTCATCATCACGCGGACCCAGCCTCCTGGGAAGCCGTGGTACGACCCCAGCCAGGTAGTCGGATGGTTCGCCGGCCGGCACGACGGCCTTCTCATCGGCTTTGCGCTGATCTTCGTACTGGGCGGCCTCTCGGCGACGTCGCTCGCACTCATCACGTATTCCATCCGGCGCATGTCGGTCAGCCGGGCGTTCGCCTATTCGTACCTGATCCTGTACGCCGTCGCGGCGGTCCCCGGGTTCCTGTTCATCTGCACCGCGATGACCGTCGGGGCGATGCGACCCGAACGGAGCCCTGCCCTTCTGCAGTGGCTCTACGACCTGGCGTTCCTCTCGTTCTCCGGCACGATGGGTGTCTTTCTCATCGGTTCCCTGATCTGGATGACGGCCATCCTCCTCGACAAGAACCACGTGTTCCCGAAATGGTTCGGGTACCTGAACCTTTGCAACGCGCTGACGGAGGTTGTGGTCGCACCGTCCTGGATCTTCCACGAGGGTGCGCTCGCTTGGAACGGTGCGATCGCCTGGTGGATCAATGTCGTCGTCTTCGCGCTCTACACGGGCGCATTCATCTACCTGCTGCGGAGCATGATCCTCCGGGAGGACTTCGGGACCGGGCCGCTGCCCGGCCTCGACTCCAAGGTCTGGCGGACGATCGTTCCGGTGGAAGCGACGGTGTGATGACGACGACGCAGGAGCCCCTCGTCGTCGTGAGGGAACAGGGGACGAGGCACATCCCAGGGCAGCCCGATATGTGGGTGTTCGTCTTCTTCGAGTCCCTCGTCTTCACCGCGTACTTCTGCGTCTATCTCTACTCCCGAACCCAGCACGAACGGGCCTTCCTGCACGGCCAGTCCCAGCTGCTCGCGTGGCTGGGCGTGCTCGACACCGTCGTCCTGCTGACCAGTTCGTGGACGATGGCCCGCTGCGTGCAGCACGCACGGGCGGGCAGGTACGCACCGGCGAGGCGGGACGCGTTCCTCACAGCGGGGCTCGGCTTCGTCTTCCTCGTGCTCAAGATCGTCGAGTGGGTCCGGCTGATCCACCTGGGCCACACCTTTACCAGCAGCGAGTTCTTCCAGTACTACTTCTTCCTGACGGCGATCCACTGTGTCCACCTGCTGATCGGGTTCGTCGTCCTCGGAGTGCTCGTCTGGAAACTGTCCGCTTCCCAGGAAATCGTCGAGACGTGTGCGACGTACTGGCACACCGTCGACTTCTTCTGGGTCCTGATCTTCGCCCTGCTCTACGTCGTGAGGTGAATGTGGAGTCCCGAGTCAATATGCGGCTCTTCGTCGTCTGGCTGATCCTGGTCGGCATTACCGTCGCCTATCTCGCGATTGATCGTGCTGCCAATGACCATGGCCTTGCCACCGCGAGCACGGCGGTCACGGTTGCGGCGATCTGCCTGGCGCTGGTCAAGGTCCGGATCATCATGCGCGAGTTCATGGAGGTGCGCGGGGCTCCTCAGGCGCTCTGCCGTCTCACGGACTTCTGGGTCGTCCTCATGGGCGTGGCGATGCTGGGCGTGTACCTGGCCGGCCGGGCGATCGCCTGACTCAGGCCTGCTCGCGTGGGGTCGCGCCGTGTTCTCGCAGCCACGTGGCCAGCTGGTCCCGACGCGTGTCGGGACTGAGCGCCACGTCGAGGGCGCTCTGGGTGTTGCCGTAGTCGGGGACTGCGTTGATGTCGGCGCCGACAGCCAGAAGCTGCTCGGCCGCACGCAGCTGACCGCCGTGACACGCCTGCCAGAAGGCCTCGTCGAGGTCTTGCGCGCTGGGTGCCGGCCTCACGGTGAGCAATTCGTCGAGCCGACGCAGCATCCCGAGTGCCGCGGCGTGCCAGAGCGCGTCAACGGGTGCCCCGCGCGCAACCAGGAGCCGGGCGACGTGCCAACAGCCGTACCCGATGGCGTTGTCGAGCGGGGTCCCGATCGACCCGCCCGGAATGTCGAGGCGTGCACCGCCGTCGATCAGCGCGAGAGCCACGTCCACGTCGTCGCTGCTGGCGGTCCAGTGCAAGGGTGTCTCCGGCCGGTCACCGCCAGTGTCGTCGTTGGGATCCGCGCCGGCCTCGACCAACACGCTGACCGCGACGGGCGCTGCGGGGAAGTAGCCGGGCCAGTCGGCTGCAGCGTGGAGGGGGGTCCGCCATCCACCCTCGAGTCCGTGACGGCCGACCAAGCGGGCCGAGGCGAGCTCCGGTCGCTCGGCCAACAGCAGGCGCAGTGCTCCCAGGTCGCCCCTGTGGATCACGTCCGTGATCTCGGAGGCAACCGGATCGCCATGGGCCAGCATGAGCGTTCCGGTCCCAGCCGGCTCCGAGCCCGACATCGCCGGCAAGGCTAGGTGGACCCCGCGAGGCCGGGCGACGGAACCCGAGATGCGACGTTGCTCCCGACGCGTCTGCGGGCGACGGTCGGCCCGGTCATGAGGTCGGCCCGGCACCGAAGTCCATGCGGAGGCGGGTCAGCTTCGACGAGACGATGCGCCAGGAGCCGCCCCGCTTCTCGTAGGTCTCGTGGTAGTGACCGTAGCCGTGCATCTCCGCTCCGTCCGGCCAGCGCAGCATGTCTTCCATCGCCCAGACGCCGGTCGCCCGTGTCGGGGCCGTGAGGTCGATCTCGGGCAGGTGGCAGTGATGGACGGTGGTGACGTCGCCGATGGCTTCTCGGAGGAAGCGCATGAACTCGTCGGCCCCGGTGATGACCGTGCCGCCGGATTCGGTCGTGTCCACAGTGACGTCGTCGGCGAAGAGCGCCCGCATCCCCTGCCAGTCCTTGGTGTCCATGGTGCGGCAATATCGGGCCTTGAGCTGCTTGATCGCCTCGAGGTCGCCGGTCTCCGAGCTCATCGGGAACCCTTCGGCGCCCCACGGGTGCCGGGCGGGGCCTCGTCCCACTCGGCGAGCCGCGTCAGTCGCATCGAGGCGATCTTCCAGTCGCCGTCCACCCGCCGGTACTCCTCTTCGTAGTGGCCGTAGCCGCACCGCCGGGGCTGTGTTCCAGCCCACGGGTGTCCGGCCGGGAACAGCAGGTCGTCCGACATCGCCCACGTCCCGCGCGCGGTGCTCTCGCTGGTCACCTCAATGATCGGCGTGTGCCCCTGATGCGCACTCTGCACGTTCTCGAGGCCCCTCCGCACGAAGTCGACGAAGGCGTCGCGGCTGTCGTGAGGGGGGCCGCCTTCGACTCGAACGTCGTCGGTGAAGAGCTCGCGCCACTCGTCCCATCGTTTCGTGTCCATGAAGAGGAAGTAGCGGGCCTTGAGCTGTTTGATGGCCTCGATGGCAAGCAGGTCATCGAGGGTCCTTGGTGCGGTCATCGGGCTACCTCCTCATGGCCAGGGAAACGGAGCCGGCCGGTCGTCGGGAGCGACGCGGCGCATGTCACAGCTCGAAGACCTCGGCCCATCGGCCGAGCTGCTCCGTGACGCCGTCGAGATCCTGGTGTGATGTCGAGGCCCAGATGCGCAGGACGATGTGGTCGACGCCGGCCCGACGGTAGGCCTCGACGTCCCCCCTCACCTCCTCCGCTGTGCCGCACAACAGGGGGCGCCCGTCGTCGCCGAAGGGGAATTCCGGTGCGTACCGGTATTCGGGTCGAAGCGGTGCACCGGAGCCCGCGTCCGATCGCCACTCCGTGCGACGAGTCGACAGCACGCGGCAGAGCGAGGCGCTGTACGAGTACGTGAAGGGCGTGGTCCGGCCGGCGCGTGCCCGCGCCGCTTCGATGTCGGCCCGGCCCCGCGCGTAGGTCGCCGGGTCCGGGTAAAGGGGATGCCACCCGTCGCCCCTCGTCGCCGCCCGGGCGCGCGCGGCATCGCCGTTGCCTCCGATCCAGAGCGGCACCCCGTGGGAGGGGACGGCGGTGGGCAAGACGTCGTCGAAGCGCACGCGGGTTCCCGAGAAATGCCGTGGCCCGTCCCCCTCCCACAGAACCCTGAGCGCATCGAGCACTTCGTCCGTGATGGCCCCGCGCTGGTCCGGCGGGACTTGGAGCGCGTCGAACTCGCCCCGCAGGTAGCCGACGCCCAGGCCGAGCGTCAGCCGTCCGCCGCTGAGCCGGTCGAGCGAGCCCGCCATGGCGGCCAGCAGGACCGGATGGCGGTAAGGAGCAACCAGCACGTCGGTGCCCACCCGAAGGCGTGGGAACGCGGAGAGCGCCCAGCCGGCGAGCGCGAGCGGCTCGAACAGAGGCGGCGCGAACCGATCGGTCGCATACGTCGGGATGGCCACGTGATCGGAGAACCAGGCACTCTCGAATCCGAGTTCCTCGACCCGCGCCAAGACGTCGGAGAGGACTTGGACGTCACTGAACGGGCCCCACGTGGGAATCGCGACGCCAACCCTCATCAAAGCAGTCCTCCATCGTAGTCCGGGCCCCACGTTGTCTCGGATGGCCGGCGTTGGCAACTGTCGTCCCCGCTCTGGTGCCCAGCCTTTCGGGCCCCCGCCTGGCTACGATCCAGGCCGCCGTGAAGGGATGGGTGGCGCACGGGGACGTGGCGTCGGGAGGTCCTATGGGGAAAACCGTGACCGCATGCGTGATCGCGGCCTTGCTCTCGGGCATGGCCGCAGGGATGACCGGCGTCGCCGGTCCGGCCGCCGCGGCGGGCCAGCCGAGCGAAAGCATTACGGCGACCACGATCAGGATCGGTGTCCCCTACGTCGACCTCTCGTCGGTGCGCAAGTTCGGCATCACACTGGACCAGGGGGACTACCCCGATGCCTACAACGCCATCGTTGCCGACATCAACGCACACGGTGGCGTTGACGGCCGCAAACTCGTGCCCTACCTCGTCGCGGTCAACCCCGTCGGGACAGCACCCGCTGCCACCGCCTGTACGCAACTGGCCTCCGACGACAAGGTCTTCGTTGCCATCGCACCCGAGCAGCCGGATTGCTTCCTGCAGCAGTACGACGTGCCGACCATCGCCGGGAGCTTCCAGAACATCACGACCAGTGGCGGAGCGCCCAACTTCACCCTGTCGCCGCCGTTGTCGGCCTACGACCCGGTTCAGCTCGCGGCGTTCGCCCACAAGGGGGTGTTCAGAGGAAAGAAGGTCGGCCTCTTCGCGGGGCAGGCCACCGACCAGCGTGAGCTCACGATCGTCGGGTCGACGCTCCGCTCACTCCACGTGCCCGTCGTCCAGACCGCGGTCGACAACGCACCTCCGGGGGACCAGACTGCGACGTACCAGCAGGCGGCCATCATTGCGCAGCGGTTCCAGTCCGCAGGGGTGAACGAGGTGGTCGCGGTGGGAACCGGCTCCCTGATCTGGCCCGAGGCGCTCGCGGCGAACCAGGCCTCCTACCGGCCGTCCTTCGTTGCCACCAGCCAGCCATCGCTCGAGACGGCGGTGCTGGCGAACTCGATTGCGCCGGCCTACCTCACCGGCCTGTTGACCTCGAGCCCGATCCCGTCCAACTACCAGATCTGGCACACCCCTCCTGTGCAGCATTGCGCGCAGGTCGTGCGCAAGGCCTACCCGGGGGACAAGATGACGCCGCCCACGAACCCGATCAGCGGCTCCGACCAGACCTTCTATTCCGTCGAGTCGGCGTGCATCAACCTGGCTCTCTTCACCACGATCGCCAAGGCAGCCGGGAAGGATCTCACCCTCGCCTCCTTCGAGAAGGCGGGGTACGGGCTTCGCAATGCCACGATCCCTGGAGCCGTCGCGCCGGTGTCGTTCGGCCCGCACCGTCCGTATCCGCTGGGCCCGGTCATCTTCGTCACCTACGACCAGCACAAGAACGTGCTCACGTTCGCCAACTCTTCCGCCTCGAGCTGAGGCGACCGCGCCGCCTGCGACACCGTATGGTCGGGGCATGAGAACCAAGGAACTCGAGGGGAAGGTTGCGATCGTCACCGGAGGTGCCGGCGGCATCGGGCGGGCGACGGCAGAGCTGCTCGTCGCCGAGGGAGCCCGCGTGGTGATTGGTGACATCGACACCGAGGCCGGGGCCGAACTCGCCGGTTCGCTCGGTGAGGCCGCCGCGTTCGAGCAGACCGACGTGAGCGAAGTGGACCAGGTGCAGGCACTGGTCGACCTCGCGGTCGAGCGGTTCGAAGGCCTCGACATCATGTTCAACAACGCGGGGATCGGGAGCGCGCTCACCCGGTTCCTTCACGACGACCTCCAGGACTTCGACCGCATCATGAGCGTCAACCTCTTCGGGGTGATCGCCGGCGCTCAGCGCGCCGCGCGCTACATGAAGGACCACGGAGGCGGCTGCATCATCAATAACGCGTCCATCGCCGCCATCAACGCCGGCGCCGGCATGATCGCCTACCGGGCCTCGAAGGCGGCCATCGCCCACGCCACGAAGTGCATGGCCATCGACCTTGCGCCGTACAACATCAGGGTCAACTGCCTGACCCCCGCGCACATTCGGACAGGCATCACGACGTACGAGATGGGACCGGTACTCCGCTACATGCAGCCGCTCGAGCGCCAGGCGCAGCCCCAGGACGTCGCCAACGCCGTGGTCTTCCTCTCGAGCGACCGTGCCGCACAGATCACCGGCATCGTGATGCCGATCGACGGCGGGACGACCGCCGGGGCGCCGCTGGCGCAGACGAAGTTGATCATGGCGACGGGGAGGCCGACGGAGGAGACCGCGGCGCCCGGCACCTGATGTCGCCGCTGGCGGCGCGTCGTCAAGCCAGCTCGAGGTAGAGGCGTTCGAGGCCCCGGAGGAAGAACGTGGGCAGGTAGTCGTACCGGCGGTTCCCCGGGGCGCCATGGTGCTGCTCGGAGATCGAGATGTCCGCGGTGCGGTCGAGGAACCGGTTGATCGTCACCCGGCCCTCAGCGCGCGCCAGCGGCGCCCCGGCACAGGTGTGGATCCCGTGCCCGAAGGCGATGTGTTGCCGGGCGTTCGCCCGGCCGATGTCGAAGTCGTACGGGCGCTCGAACATGCGAGGGTCACGGTTGCAGGCGCCGGGCACGAGCATGAGGGAGGCCCCGGCGGGGATCTCGACGCCCGCGAGCTCGGTCCGGACGCGAGTCATGCGGAACTGTGTGCGCAGCGGGCTCTCCAGGCGCAACGTCTCCTCAACAAAGTTGGGGATCCGTTGCCGCTCCTCGCGCACGGCCCTCTGCAGATCAGGCCGTTCACCGAGCATGCGCAGCGCGAACGACAGCAGGCGCACCGTCGTCTCCTGTCCACCCGCGAACAGGTTGGCCGCAATGAGCGCCGCATCCTTCACCTCGGGCGTCGATCCATCCGGAAAGGTGGCGGTGGCGAGGCCGCTCAGCACGTCGTTGCGGGGGTTCCGTCGGCGATCCTCGATGTAGCCGCTGAACCGTTCGTAGAGGAACTCGAGCGGCTTGTGGGTGACCTCCTGGTGGACGGTCGACAGCCGCTCCCGGAACAGGGAGTGGTCTGTCTCGGGCACGCCTTCGAGGTCTGCGATCACGGTCAAGGTGAACGGCTCAGCATAGGCACCGACCATCTCGCAGGAGCCGGTCTCGACGAACGCATCGATGAGCCGGTCGGCGAACCGCCACATGAAGTCCTCGTTCTCCTTGAGCCGCTTGGGCGTGATCAGGCGCATGAGGAGATGGCGGTGTGCGGTGTGCGTCGGAGGGTCGAAGGAGGGAAGCTGGTCGCTGAAGGGAAGCTCATTGCGGCACTTGACGATGATGTCAGTGACGTCGTCGCCTTCGAAGGGCTCGGAGAGCTTGACGAACGATCCACAGACGCAGTTACACGACGAGAAGGTCCCCGACGCGGTGTCGTTCGCCGGAAACGACGCCGGGTCGCCGTAGACGACCATGGCCTCGGGGTGACCCGTGATCACGTACATCCCGTAATTGGGCTCCTGCCACACCGGGCTCTGGGCGCGCACCCAGTCGAAGTAGGGATAGGGATCGTCCTGAACCTCCCGATCGGTGAAGAAGTTGACGTCCTCGAACTCGCTCATCTGCTCCCTCAATCTGCGTGCATCAGGTCGACGCGTCACGCCTCGACCAGATTGCGAACGTCGTGGACGCGCTCACGGCACCTCCTCGGTGGCCTGCGGTCTCCGTGCCGCGTGGCGAGCGGCGACGTAGCCGAACACCATGGTGTTGGCGATGCTGGCTCCTGGTCCGAGGTAGTGCCGGCCCATGACGGTGGCGGTGCCGTTGCCCGTGGCGTAGAGCCCCTCAATGGGCCCGTCGTCAGCTCCGATGACCCGGGCGTGCCGGTCGGTGAGGACGCCACCGCAGGTGCCGATGTCGCCCGGGACGACCTCGACGGCGTAGAACGGCGGTTCGTCGATCGGCCCGAGGCAGGGGTGCACCTTGTGATTCGGGTCGCCGAGCGCCCGGTTGTAGGCGGACTCGCCGCGGCCGTAGTCGGGGTCGAGGCCCTGGACCGCATGCTCGTTGAAGCGCTCGACCGTCTCGGAGAGGCCGGCGGGATCGATATCGCACAGGCGCGCCAGGTCGTGAAGGGTCCAGGCCTGCTTCAGCATCCCGCTCTCGAGAAGCTTTTTCGGGAACCGGCCCGGGCTCGACCGCTGATGCGCGTAGCGCTTTCGGTAGCGGTCGTCGAAGATGAGCCAGCACGGGACGGCGCGGCTCGTCTTGTTGCGGGCATACATGGCCTTGCCGACCTCCATGTACGAGTTCGACTCGTTCACGAAGCGCTTCCCCGCGGCGTCGACGTAGATCGTGCGAGGGCGTTGCCGCGCCTGGTCCAGCGTGGACTGCCCGAACCGGCCGGTCCGTGGCGACGGCAGCCACCAGGCCTCGTCCATGAGGTCGGTCTTGGCCCCCAGCCGGATCGCCTCCCGCAGCACCTCGCCCGTGTCGCCCGGGTTGGAGATCGACCATCTCGCGTTGTTGGGCTGGTCGCCCCCGTACTGCCGGCGCATCTCGGGGTTGTGGGCGAAGCCGCCCGAGGCCAGGATCACCCCCCGTCGGGCCCGGACCGCCACCGGTGACCCCTCGCGGGTCGTGCGGACACCCACCACGCGCCGGTCCTCGAGGATCAGCTCTTCGAGCGGCGCCTCCGTCCACACGGGGACTCCCCGGTCGAGGGCGATCTTGAGCATTTGCCCGATGAGCGACGCGCCGTTCGTGAGCAGCGCCTGACCCCTGGACTTTGCCGCGTACGTCCGCAGGACGACCCGGGCCGATACGGCGAAGGCCCCGATGCTGCGGTTGTAATTCGACAGGGCGCGCGCTTCGTTGGTCATCACGGCGAGGCCGAGGCTCTTGGCCAGTCCCGGCTGCAGCTTTTCCAGCCAGTCGCCCAGCGCGCGGCCGTCCCACGGGACCGGCTCGATCCCGCGCCCGAGGTCATGGCCTCCCTTGGCGTTCGAGTAGTAGTCGCTGTAGCCACGGCAGTAGACGAAGCGAACGCCGAGCTGCTGGAGGAACGCGACCATCTCGGTGCCGGCGGACAGGAAGGCCTCACGGCGCTCCGCCGACGAACACGGTCCGACGTCGCCCACGACCGCCTCGAAGTGGGCCATGGCGTCCTCGTGGGAGTCCGCGACGCCCGCCGCCCGCATCACCGGGTTGTTGGGGACCCAGACGATCCCGCCGGACATGCAGGTCGAGCCGCCGACCAGTGGCTGCTT
>Ga0207761_1000439_pt1 | contig 14490 bp, 8 predicted proteins | sample LuqExpMetageno34_FD_187792 | JGI IMG/M metagenome (GOLD analysis project Ga0207761, IMG submission 187792) | Tropical forest soil microbial communities from Luquillo Experimental Forest, Puerto Rico - Sample 34 (SPAdes) | ecosystem: Environmental > Terrestrial > Soil > Tropical forest ... | reverse complement strand
CAGATTTTGCGCTGCGAAGAATAAGGAAGTGTGCCAAGCAATTTCGCGCGAGACCTGCGCGTCGAGCGAGAAGGCGCGACCGAGCGGCAGGGTGTTCAGGTCATCGTCAAACTGATTCCCGAGGAACCGCCCTTGCAGCCCTGCCGTCCATTTCTTTGCAACGTAGCTGGCCTGGAAACTGAACTGGTTCTGCGGGACCTGGGGAAGGAAATTTCCGATCAGAGCGGGATTCGCCGCGAAATGCAGGACGATGCTGTTCACAAACAGATAGGCGGCAGAGACTTGCAGGTGAGCGTTGACTTGTAGTTGGCCCGCCAGTTCGAAGCCGCGCGCCTGGGACTCACCGAGGTTTTCCTTCTGCCGGGTGATTAGCGCCGGTGTGGTCGTGAGCGTTACGTTCGCAACGGGCTCGGCGATGTCGCTCCAGAAGAAGTTCCCGCGAAGAGTAAGCCGATTCCGCCACAGCGCCTGACTTAATCCAGCTTCTCCTCCCGTCAAGTACTCGCCTTTCAGTGCAGGGTTCGCTAGCGTGAGCACGTTTCCGACGCGGAAGTTGCGGTACAACTCATTGAGAGTGGGGGCGCGGAATCCGCGATAGACGGAGGCGTTGAGCGCGAGGCCGTTATGAAAGCTTTTGAGCAGCGACACGCGAGGACTGAAAGCGGTCTCAGTTCGGTCTGGAAACTGCGCCGTCGTCGTCACGTTACTGCCAAACGCAGTCCGGCTCTGGTAGCCGGTGTTGTTGTTCCAAGTATCGACGCGCGCGCCGAACGTAAGCATCCAGCCATGGCCGATCAACCAGGCGTCTTGCCCGAAGAACCCGAAGGTGTGCTGCCGTCCGCCAGCGTCGACGTTTGCCGAAGCCGCGTAGTTTGCTTCCGCACTGTGCCCGCGGACATCCATGGCTTCCAGCCCGGCACTTACGCGATGTTTCTCGGCGAATAATGTCGCCCACGTACCGACAAAGCCAATCTGCTGAGAAGGATTGGTCTGGACGTCAGTCAACCGTTCCGAATTGCGATTGGGCGCGATAGCCGAAAAGGTCTGGTGATAGAGTTCGCGCGATCCGTACAGGCGCGCAGAGAAATCTCCAGCGCCACTCGATCCCCAATCGACGCCCAGGTCCAACTCCGGGATCGTCGTATCATTTTTTTGCAGCGGCGTGCCATTTTTCCCACTGTTGCCGAATCCGCTTCCGCGCACGAAGATATTTCCGCGTTCGCCCCAAGCCCGGCGCAATTCGAGGAATCCTGCGAGCACGCCTGAGCCTATTGCAGTATCCACGGACCCGCGCTGATTCTCGGGCACGGCGATGTAGCCGTCGGTTTGATACGCCTGACCCGCCGCGCTCACCGACCATTTCCCGAAGGGAACTCCTGCGGCAAACGAGACATCGGGTGTGTTCATGCTCCCATAGGAGAGCTCCGCGTCACCATAGGCCGACTCCACTGTTTGGGTCTTCAAATTCACGACGCCGCCGAGCGCGCCTCCGCCGTACAAGTCAGAAGCGCCTCCATTCGAAATTTCCGTGGTCGCGATGGCTTCCTTCGGCACGCGCGCCCAATAAACCCATCCGCCGAACGGATCATTCAGGGGAATGCCATCGAGGAGCACAATCGAGCGGCTGGTGGCGCTCGCACCGACGCCGCGCAAGGAGATTCCTTGGGAAGTGGGATTCGCAAACAAGCTGCTCGAGCGGCGAAAGGTGCTGAAGCCGGGGACTTGGCGGAGCACATCGTCGATGACGAGAGTTCCCGATTGCGCGATGGCTTCTGACGAAATGGAATAGTCGCTGGCCGGCACAGCTGGTATGCGCGCTTCGGCAGTGCTCTTTACTTCGATGCGCTGCAAATTCGGCGATGGGGCCAACACGATTTGCAGGTTGTCGGTCGCCATATGGGCGCGAATTTCTCGTGTGACCGAAGCAAAGCCGGGAAAGCTGACTACAAGGGTGCCGGTGCCGCTCGCGTCGATGGAGAACTTTCCGTCGTCATCGCTTCGCGTCAAGACGATGCCGCTGGTAGATCGAAACTCAACGGCAGCTCCGGGCACGATATTTCCAGTGGTATCCGACACAACGCCGCGCATTCCGGCACGCTCCTGCGCTGCCAGCGCTACCGCGCAAACGCACAGCGAGACGATCGCGATCAGCGACTTCCACCCGCAGTCGAGCCCGGTCGTATTCATGCCCAACACACACCCATACGCATATCCCTTCGATGCTACACACTTCTGTCGTGGGACTTACTTCGCTTTCACCCTACCCGTCAACACGGTCACGGAGGCTTTGGGCAGGCTGATGTTCTGACCGTCTTTCCATTCGACCGTGGTCTTCTTTGCAGGGCCGGCCGGGTCGGCGTGGCTGGTGGCGCCGGACGGACGCCAGACATAGTCCGCCGCGCCAAAGGTGGCCATCTTTACGGATCCAACGAACCGGGCTCCGAAGTCCTTTCCGCTCTCTTCAAAGGCGATCTTGAGCTGATGCGCGTTGCTTGGGTCTTTGTTAATGATCAGCAGAGACCAATCACCATCCGGCCGCTTGGCCGCGTATGCGGTAATCAGTTCATGCTTTGCGTCGTCCAGCAAGTCCGATACGGCGCCGTAGAGCTCGTGCTGGCCCGCGCCGTGCTTAACCCAATCGAGATTGAGCATCTGGCTGGCAAAATACTGCGCGGTGTGGTGCTTGATGTCGAGCTTTTCGTCCGCGACGAAATTGCCGTAGGTGCTCCACGCGCCGCAGCCAGAGTGCAGCGGCTCCGGTTGAATTGGAGAGTGGTAGTACACCGCGCCGGGGCCGCCATTCAGCAAGAAGGCGCCGACGCTGTCCGCCAACCACAATCCGGCAAAGATGTCCTGCATCGGATCGGTGAGGGACCAGGAAACGTTGCTCTCGGTATTCATGAGTGGGACGCTTTCCGGAACGCCGTCGTCCCGCCACACTTTGAGAATTCCTTCGACCAGAGCGGGCTCTCGGTACAGGTCGGACCAGTTCACGACGCAGGGTTCGAGCGGGTAATGCTCGAATGAGACGAAAGACAAGTCGTCCATTCGGCCGTGGGCTTTCAAATAATCGATGAAGCGGCCGAGCCAAGAGTCTTTGCCCTTTTCATTCGGCCAAGTCTTGATGTCTTCATTTGCTCCGGTGAACACCGGGCCGCCCAGCTTGAGTTTCGGATCGACCTTATGTAACGCCGCAGCGAACTGCAGGTAAAGTTCCGCGTAGTCCTCTGGGACCATAAACGCGCCGTCGGGCTCCTCGCCCATTTCGACGTAATTGACTGGATAGCCACGCTTCTCGATGTAAGCGAGTTCAGCCGCCGCATCCTCCGGATTCGCATAGATCATGGCGATGGGAATCATCGCAGGAAGATGATTGGTATAGCCGCTGGTGAAAAAGAGGTCGAAGCCGGTTTGAATTCGCGAAGAGATGATGTCCTTCTCGGTGTGCCAGGGGTCGGTGGACGAAGTCTGTATGACCGTCTGGGCCTGGCTCGGGGTGTGCTTGACGATGTCCACGAACTCGCCGAGAGAATTGAAAGTGCCGATGGAAAGTTCGCTGATGGCATAGCCCACACAATTCCGAATGTCGTCGCTGCCGTGCGTGTCGCAAGTGTTGGAGCTTTCGGTCATCCAGATGCGCAGGAACTTTGCGGTGATCGGCTTGTCTGCAAGCCGCTGCACCTGGCCGCCACCTTTGCCGTCGGTCACTTCACCTTGAGGGAAGTCTTTCCATGTGCCGGCGGCTTGTTTGTTTAGCGCGTCTTCGCGGCCAGCCCAATACTGGACGACGTATTTTTTGGCGTAGGGATTGGCCCAATCGATGCGAATGGCGTTGATGTCTTGCGGCAAACCAAATTCGATGACCGCCCACTGCGGATGCGTCGCGTCGGGTTCACCGGTGAATTTCTGCGCCAGGTAGGGATTACTTTTCCAGTAGGTCGCGGGATCGCCGTCGGTGATGCGGGAGAATTCGCTTTGTCCGGCGTCGCTGCGTGTGGTGCCGCGATGCGGCAGGTGGTAGCCGAAGGACTGGCGGATTTGCTCTGTGGGAGTCGCGCTGCCGACAAAATAGCCGCTCTTGTCTTTTTCGTTGCTCCAGGTGCCAGCGGGATTCCAGTGCCAGGCGGAGTAGGTGAGTTCCGTGTTCTGGCGGTAGGTGATCGGCCCCCAGCCGGCAGAGAGGCCTTCTTTGATAATGGGCTCGCTGTAGACTTTGTCGAATTCTCGCGCGGGCAAAATGTCCATGGAGGTGCCCATGGCTTTGTCGGGGTCGAACTTCACGGCGTGGGCGGGAGTGGTGTCGACGTGCAGGGTTTGCGCGAAGGTATGTGGCGAGACAGCGACAGCAATGAAGAGTAGTGAAGTCGTGCCCAGCCTGCGCCAACAGCTAGAATCGAATGCCATCGCGCCCTCCTGAATATCGCGGCTATTATAACGATTTAATAGCGGTTGTGTCGTGGTTTTGCTTGTAATTCCCGGAGCAACTTCGGCGAAGTGAACGTTGAGATCCTTCACTTCGCTCAGGATGACAAGCCTTGATGGATAATTCGGGGATAAGATGTGACTGCACCGATTTTTCATTCACGGAGAATGCGCATGTCGACGTTCGGTCTGATTGAATACAACGATGCGAGCCCTGCGGTCCGGGCGATTTACGACGATATCCTGACCACGCGGAAAACGGATTACATTAACAATTTCTGGAAAGCGATCGCGCACGATCCCGCGCTGCTGAAGCGAACATGGGAAGACCTGAAGGCGATTATGGCGCCGGGCGCACTGGACCCCCTGACGAAGGAACTGCTGTACATCGCGGTCAGCGTGACGAACAACTGCCAATACTGCATCGCTTCGCACACCGCGTCCGCGTTCTCCAAGGGGATGACTCCGGAGATGTTCAAGGAACTCCAGGCGGTGATTGGGATGGCCAACGAAACGAACAAACTTGTGACTGGCTATCAGGTGGCGGTTGACGCGCGGTTCCAGCCGCCGCTGAGTGGGCAAAAGAAGTAGCGTAAGCTCACCGACGTAACAACTCCGGCACACGTATCGGCTTTGTTTCCATGGTAGTACCTGAGTACTATAGCTGGTCCTTCCCCACCGCCCCCACCATGTAAAGGTAAGCGGGAGACCCCTGCGTGCAAGGGGCTTTTCCGCCTCAATCCCTCTCTGAGTGGGTACTCTATGGCACCTATATTGAAAGAAGCCGACACGCTTTCCGCAGCGACGACGACCACGGCTACAACTCCTGCGTCCCCCGCTTCGAAATCTCCTAACGAAACGCCCACTCGCCCGCAACCTGTGCCTCTCGAGATCCCTGTCACCGTGAATGGTGCACGCACTGTCGAAGGCTCCGACAAGCGCGAGCCGTTTTCAGAAACAACGCAGACCGTTCTCGTATTTCCTCACGGTGCGGTGATTCGAATCGCAACACCGCTTGCGCCCGGCCAATTGGTCTTCCTCACCAACGAGAAGACAAAAAAGGAAGTGGTCTGCCAAGTCGTCAAATCGAAAACAGGCGGATCAGCGAACGGCTATGTTGAACTGCAATTCACGGAAGCGGCGCCGGCGTTCTGGGGATTGCGCCTGCCCGGAACGGTAGCACCGCCGCCGGCGACAGCTCCAGCAGTTCCGCGTCCGGCCGCCACGGTTCCGCCGCCCGCTGCGAAACCGGTTGCACCGGCAGCATTGCCAACGGCTCCAACGCCGCCGAAACCGGTGGCCGCACCACCACAATCCGTGATTGCTCCACCACCGGCTCCCAAGATTCCCGAGCAAGCTCCGGCACCCGCCAGTACAGCCGATACGGCACGAAAGGTTCCGCTGGTATCCGTTCCGCCGCCGTCTCCGCTCTCGCCAGCAGCGAACTCAGCGACCATCCATCAGTCACCGAAACCGCTGATTCCTCCGCCGGCTGGAGGGTCCCGCGACTTTTCGAAGGACATCGAATCGCTCTTCGCCGTGCCGCAAGCTCCTGTTTCGACGACGCCGAGGCCGGCGGCTCCGGTGACTCCTCCGCCGCCTCCGCCCGCAGCATCTTCGCCATCTACTGAAGAATTGAAGCAACAAGCAGCGCGGCTGCAACAGCAGCTCAGCGCCATGCTGTTCACGGAGGCGCCAGCAGCTCCCGCAAAACCTTCCGCACCGCCGAACGAATTCAAAGCGGAACCGCCGGTTGCCGAGGTGGCCAACAAGGTTTTCGAAATCGCGCAAGCGGATCCGAAGCCCGTGATCCAACCGGAAGCCAAGGTGGAAGCCAAAGCCGAGCCGAGGCTGGAGAGCAAGCCCACCACTCCGGCGCGCAGTTCTGCCTTCACCTCGCTGAGCGCGAAAGACGAGGAAGTAGAGATACCCGCGTGGTTGCGCCCGCTTTCGCAGCACGCCGAGACGGTTGTGGAAGAGGCGGCTCCTGCACCGGAAGCGACGCAAGTTCCGTCGAATGAAACTTCGTCCAGTAGCGTTACCGAGATGGAGCCAGTCGAGTCTTCCTCGCGACCTGAGACTGCTGTGTTTGGCGGACAGCTCCTGGGCGGTGACAGCGCCGGGACTGCGGCTCCAGCCTCCGGATCCAAGAAAGGGCTCTTTTTCGGGCTGGCAGCGGCGGTTGTCGTGCTGGCCGGCGGTGGCGCGTGGTATTACACGACGCAGATGCGTCCGGCGGGTAGCGCGGCGTCTCCAGTTGCACAAACGTCAGCTGCGCCTGCGGCCGCGGAAAAGCCAGCGGTCGTCGCGGAGAACGTTCCGCCGGCAACCACTGCGCCAGCGCACAGCGCGAGTAACCCTCCGGCACCGGCAGTTGCTGCTCCCGTAAATCCAGTTCCGGCCCTGCAACGCAATGTGCCCGCTCCGGCAACGGCCGCGACCAACGAATCGCGCAACACCGGCGCGGCGGCAGCACACAGCGCCGCGGCTCAGCCGGAACCGGCAAAGAAGCCTTCTCTCGGCGATGTCCATCTGTCGACACCTGTTGTCCGGGGATCCGGGCAAGCCAGCGGCTCGGGCGAGGGTCTGCCTACGATCGACACGCCGGTGGCGAACTCAGGCACCGATGCTTTGGCAGCAGCTTCGCACGGGAAAGGGCCTGCAGCGCCCCTGCCGGTCGGCGGCGACGTGAAGCCCGCGCAACTGGTGAAGTCAGTTCCACCGTTGTATCCGACGATCGCCAAGAACCAGCGAATCAGCGGCAACGTGACGCTGGACGCGCTGATCGATGCGTCGGGCAATGTCGCCGAACTCAAGGTACTCTCCGGGCCTCCGCTGCTGCACCGAGCGGCACTAGACGCGGTGAAGCAATGGAAGTACAGCCCTGCACAACTGGATGGTACGACGACATCGATGCACTTGACGGTGACGGTGCAATTCCGCGCCCAATAACGTTTCCGCAAAATGTACCTTCAAGAGCGCAGCCAGGAATGGCGCGCCAAGGTGAATTACTAGCGGTTCTGCTCCGTGTGGTGCTGCTCGGCTTCTTTTTGTTCCGTGGGATCGACGCTGACGAATCCCATATCCGCATCGTCGCGCCGCAGAATCATGATCCATGACAAGTGCGGAAAGGGTAGGAAGCGGTCAATCGGGCGTACGACCGGAATCAGCAGGTTAAGCAGCTTAATCTGCCAGAACCCAAACGTGTCTTTCTTTAGGACTTTCCCGTTCCACCACCATCCGGGCGCGCCGATGTGGTTAAACTTCAGAACTTTCTCAATTCGGAATCCCGCGCGACCGCAAGCCTCGGCCAGTTGCGATTCTGTGTACCTGCGGAAGTGTCCCAGCACCTTATCGAGGGAACCGTAGAGGCCCGGCCCATTCGGCACCAGGATGATGGCTCGTCCGTTTCTGTCGAGAGTTGCGCGAACATTCTTGAGAGCGGAGACATCGTCTTCCAAATGCTCCACCACGTTCAGGCAAATGACGGTGTCGAAGGATTCCGCCGGAAAGGTTTCGCTAGCGGTCGCGTCGGTGTACTGCACTTGCAAGTAGGGGCGCGTTTGCTGCATTTTCTTGAGCTTTTCGAGGTAGTGAGGATTGACGTCGCTGGCCCAATACTCCTTTCGCGGAACCAGATTCGCGGTCAGATTGCCGATGCCCGCGCCGATTTCCAGGACACGCTCGCCCAGATAAGGGCGAATGGTATCGGCCATCCATTTGGTAAAACGGGGTGCGCGATTGAGCCGCGCCAGAATTTCGCTGCCGTGCTCGTCCGCAACATAAATGCGGTCAGAAACTTTATATTTGATCAATGCGCCGAGCGCGTTAACGCCATCTTTCCAGGTGATCTTCTTTCCTTCGGTATAGGTCCGACCTGAATACCGGATCGGCATTTCGAAAATTCTGGCCTCGCGTTTGGACAGCTTAATGGTGATTTCCGGCTCGAAACCAAAGCGCTTGCTCTCCAGGGGAATGCTCTTCAGCAATTCCGACCGGATCATCTTGTAGCAAGTCTCCATGTCGGTGAGATTGAGGTCGGTCACAAGATTGGTGAGCAGGGTGAGCGCGTAGTTGCCGAGAGTGTGGCGGAAAAATAGGACGCGACGATACTCGCTTGCGAGAAAACGCGAGCCATACACGGCGTCGGCGTCTTCCCGGGCGAACAACGGAATCATTTTGAGCAGATCTTCCGGGTGATACTCCAAGTCCGCGTCGTGAATCACCGCCAAATCGGTATCGACGTACTTAATGGCGGTCTGGATCGCCGAGCCCTTGCCCTGATTTTCAGGATGATCGACAAATACCCACTCGAAGGCGGCCAAGCCGGTTCCGCCCAAGCCCTCGCGGAACTTCCCCAAGACCTCGGCGGTCTGATCCGTGGAAGCGTCGTTAACAACGATGACTTTGACGCGATCGAGCCATGGCGACTCGCGCAGGACTTCGAGCCTGTGGAGGCTGGCCTCAACGAGATATTGCTCGTTGTATACGGGGACCAATACCGCCAGGCTCAGTTTCCGTTCCATAGCCTCTTCTCTACAACGCTTAGTTGCAAAGCTAGCCTTTGCAGTTTACCGCCCGCCTAGTGGGTTGTCATGCAAAGGTTGTCGGTACAGCACCCTATCCATCATCGTCGGTGCTTCGCCTTGCTCTCTGTGATTCGCCTTAATATACTGGCCACCCGGCCTTGTGATGGTTCTCGTGGGCGGGTAGCCCACAGCTCTTTTCTCCAAGGCCATTTTTTCGCGCCTGCTCGTCTCTCCCAGGCCCGAATGTTGCTGCGGTGTCAACCGTTTTAGGGTCTGTCCGCGCAAAGGAGAATCTTGCATGCCCGTCACCACCGTTCCCGAAGAGATGAATGTTTACCAAAACGCCGAAGCGCGTTTTGAGGTTGCCGCGAATAAGCTCGGCCTCGAGCAGGGCGTCTATCGCTATCTCCGTTATCCCGACAAGGAGATTACGCTCTACATTCCCGTTGGGATGGACAATGGCCAGCTGGAAGTCTTTACGGGGTACCGTGTTTTGCACTCGACGGTGCGGGGTCCAGGCAAAGGCGGTATCCGTTTTGCGCCAGATGTGTCGCTCGACGAAGTGCGGGCGCTCTCCGCTTGGATGACGTGGAAATGCGCAGTGGTTGACATTCCCTTCGGTGGCGCGAAGGGGGGCATTATTTGCGACCCCCGCAAAATGTCGCGGGGCGAACTCGAGCGGCTAACGCGGCGCTATACAGCTGAACTGGCCGATTGGCTGGGCCCAGAGCGGGACATTCCGGCGCCGGACGTCGGGACGAATGAGCAAACCATGGCGTGGGTGATGGACACCTATTCGATGCACTCGCGACAGGCCACAACAGCCGTCGTGACCGGAAAACCGATCGACCTGGGAGGCTCCCGAGGACGACGGGAAGCCACCGGGCGAGGCGTGATGATCTGCGTCGACAAGGCTATTGCCAAGCTGGGGATGCGCAAGGAAGGAACGCGGGCTGTGGTGCAAGGGTTCGGCAACGTGGGTTCATTGGCCGCAGAGCTGATGCAGAAATCGGGCTACAAGATTGTGGGTCTCGCTGACATCGGCGGCGGGCTCTACAACGAGCACGGTTTCGATGTGCCGAAAATGATTAACTGGGTCTATACGCAAAAGAAGCCGCTACAGGACTTTCCTGACGGCGGAACCAAGATGAGCGCGCGGGATGTCCTCTTCCAGCCCTGCGACGTCCTCATTCCCGCAGCGATCGAGAATCAAATCACGGAACAAAACGCTCACCAGGTGCAAGCGAGGATTCTCTGCGAGGGCGCCAATGGTCCGACCACCTGGCAGGCAGACGCAATCATCGACTCCAAGGGCATCTTCACGGTGCCCGACATCCTTGGGAACGCCGGCGGCGTCACGGTCAGCTACTTTGAATGGGTGCAGGATCGCCAGGGCTTTTTCTGGCGCGAGTCGGAAGTGAACGAAAGACTGCTGGACGTGATGGAACGGGCCTTCGACGAGGTCGTACGCTACGCGGAAACACATCGCGTCAACAATCGCATCGCGGCGTATATGCTGGCGATCGATCGGGTGGCCACGGCGTTGAAACTTCGCGGCATATACGCCTGATTATTCTTGGCATCTGGTGTGCTACGTCGTAGCCTTAGTGCAGGCTTTTGACGTACAATTCGCCTTCGCTTCAGTGCGGGATACTCCGCAGTCCCAATCAAGGAGTCAGTACCGTGCCCTCGGAACCTTTGCCGGACCTTCGCCCAGTCTCAGAAGAGCAGCAGCGGGAGCACCTTTGTCAGGTGGGCCGCTGGCTGTACGAGCGCGGGCATATCGTAGCCGGCGAAGGGAATCTGTCGGTCCGGCTGGACGCCAATCGAATCCTGACCACGCCGACGTGTCTGAACAAGGGGATGATGTCCCCCGGTGACTTGGTGGTCATCGATCTTGAAGGACGGCATCTGCAAGGTGAACGCAAGGTTTCGTCGGAAGTCGGCATGCACCTGCTTTTTTACCGCATGAGACCGGATGTGAACGGCGTTTGTCACGCGCACCCTGCCACGGCGACGGGATTTGCGGTCGCGGGCCAAGGGCTCGACCAGGCACTTCTGCCGGAAGTAGTTGTTTGCCTCGGAAAGGTGCCGCTGGTCCGTTATGCGACTCCCGGGACTCCCGACCTGAGTGCGGCGCTGGAGCCGTACGTTCCTCACTACGACGCGATGCTCCTGGCCAATCATGGCGCGGTGACGTGCGGCCCCGATTTGTTGACGGCGTTTTATCGCATGGAGATCGTCGAGCATTTCGCGAAGATCGCGCTGAATGCGCGACTGGCCGGCGAGCCGCAACTTCTGTCGACGCGCGAAGTCGCGAAGCTGATGGCGGCCCGTTCTCGGTATAACGTCACACCGCCTCCCGGTGGTGGCGCGGAACTGCCGGAGACCTCCGACACGGGCGAAAACACGACAGAAGAAATCACACTGACGCGATCAGAGCTCGACGCTCTGGTCGACGAAGCGGTCCGCAAAGATCGATCCCGCCGCTGAACTTGCCAGAGCAGTGCTCCACGCAGCGGTTATCTCCGCATAACAACTGTGCTTTGCCGTTATGCTAGTGTCTCCCGGCAGAGGAGCTATACTCATGTCCGACACGAAATCCTTCTTCGACGCAATTCGCTCTGGCGACCTGGGACAGGTTCGAGGCCTTCTCGATAGAGACCATTCGCTGGCCAGCGCGCGCAATGAGTCGGGCGCTTCCGCTTTGTTGATGGCCATCTACACGGGCCGGAGCGAAGTTCGCGAACTCCTGCTTTCGCGCGGCGTGCAGATGGATCTACCCGAAGCTTCCGCGGCGGGCGATCTCACGCGGGTGAAACATTTTGTCGAGGCAGAACCCGCTCTCGCCAATTCATTTTCTGCCGACGGGTTCCCTGTCTTTGCATTGGCTTGTTTCTTCGGCCATCTCGACACGGCTCGCTATCTCGCTGAGCAGGGCGCCGACATTCACGCCGCGGCAACAAATGGCTCGGGTTACAATGCGCTGACTGCTGCGGTCACCGCGGGCCATACGGAAATTGTGAAATACCTCCTGAAGCGCGGCCTTGACCCGAACTATCGCTATGGTCCCGGCTACACGCCTCTTCTCGCCTCCGCTGCGAATGGCCACCTCGAAATTGTGAAACTGCTATTGGCGAACGGCGCCGATCCCGCGGCCACTGCTGACGACGGGAAATCGGCGCTGGTCATCGCCACAGAACGCAATCACGCGGAGGTCGCCGAGTTTCTTCGCTCGCGCGCAGTGTCAGCTTCCTGACGCGGTTTCGCCGGCGAGACTCCTGGCTGCACAGCGGTTTAGAAATGTGCGCCTTTTCGGAGTTTCCGAACCTGGACAAATGCCTTAAAATTAGAGAAACGCCAACTGTGGGCGTGTAGCTCAGCTGGGAGAGCACCTGCTTTGCAAGCAGGGGGTCAGGGGTTCGAATCCCCTCACGTCCACCAAAACCCTTGGGACCAGCCTCGAGACTGTTCCTCTAAAGTCCGCCGAGCAGCGGCGCGGAGTACGCTTCCGGAAACGAACTCCCCAAGACCTTGCACGAAGGCGCTAATTCTCTAATTCCCCGGAAGTGGCGAGCGACCAATTTCACCGCCGATAGCGTTATCAAAACGACAGTTCCATGATAGTGTACGTAGCACATTCCTCAGACGGGCCCGCGGAGAGTGTCTATGTTCAATTCCTGGGAACGCCGGCTTTTCTTTGCACTACTTGCCACAATTATCTGGGCAGCGGCCATGCAGATCGAGGCTATCGGCATTGCCTCAACCAACTTTCAAAAGCCGAAAGAGTGCAGCTATTTCGTGGGCCAGCCGATAGCGGACGTGGAGTTGGCCAGGAGCGAGCCCTGCTTCATCAGAGTGGTGCAGCAAGGCGACTACGACAGCAACCTCGCGCAGAACGCACAAGCGATTCGAACCAACACGCACATGGATTTTGCATTCATCGCGCTGTACTGGTGGGTTGTGGTGTGTTTCGCGAAGCTCGATTGGCAGTGGTGGTCGCGGGGCGTGGCCGGATTAGTTTCGGTCGCGGCGCTGTTCGATTTACTTGAAAATTGGCGGATTTTGAGTTGCGTGCGGGAACTGCTGGCGACCGGCCAGGTGCGAGGGATGCTGCCATGGCATGTTTCGGTGGTGAAATGGATCGCGTTTGGGGTGGCACTGGCGGTGTTGGGGGCCGGACGGCTGATTTGCGAGGGAGGATTCTGGCGGCGAATTCTGCCGCTGCTGTTGCTGGCGGCAGGCGTAATGACGGTGGCTGGGATTCAGTATCCCTGGGCGCTGTCGGTAGTGCTGTTTGGAGCAGGGCTTCTGATCGGTCTGGCGCAATTCTGGCCGTGGTCGTGGAACGAGACGCTAGTCGGGATCGAATACGCGTACCTGATGCGGTTTCAGCTGTTGAGCGCGACGATCCTGGCGGCGGGATTGCCGGTGCTTTACCGGCTGGCGCCCAGCGTATTCACAGGATTATTTGACGGGCGTGGCTTCTGGTCATTCGCGTTTATCGTTTGGGCAGCGTTCCAACTGGCGTGGACGGTCATGGTGACGGTGAGAATGGTTCTGGTGTACGGGCCAGAGCGATTCGTCAGAATGCAGATGGGCGATGGAGGTGAGCAGGCGACGGGGGCGGGCAATGTGGGGCCGGGAACAACAATTGGATTTGGGACGCTGGCCCTGCCGGCGGTGGTGGTGCTGTGGTACGGTTCGGAATTCCGCCAATTTAGCCACCCCGCAACACTAAAGCTGCTGGCGACGCTGCTCGGATTGTCGATAGGCATTGGCGTATTGCTGCTGACGGCAAGACTGCATTTTGCGATTGAGCCAAGCACGCGGGACAACGCGCAGAGAATCTTTCCTTCGTTCGGGTTGTTCGCGACGAAGGGGCAGATTAGTGGATGGAAACTCTGGAAATGGGCGGGAAAGCAACTGGCGAAACTTCCCTCCGATCTGACGCAGGGAATTTTGGACGGAAACCGGCTGCGGTCGGGCCACGAGATGGCGACAATTGCGCTGCTGGTGTTCCTGGCGATTTACGTGGGGGTTGGCGCGGCATTCTGGCCGACGCTGGTGAGTCCGGGCCGGCAGCCGTCCGCGATTTTCTATCTGTTGTTTCTGGTGACCGTGTTCACATGGCTGCTGCCGGGTGCGGCGTTCTTCCTGGACCGGACGCGATTACCAGTATTCGCGACGCTTTTGGCGGTATCGCTGCTGACAGGGTTCTACCGGACCGACCATGAGTACATCGTGAGCGAAGCATACAACCCGGACGGCAACACACTGGGCGCAACGGACGTGGTTCACTACTGGGAACATGGCTCGCGCGGAACCGCAGATGGACCGATTGTGATTGTGGCGACGGCGGGAGGGGGGATACGAGCGGCGGCATGGACCGCGGAAGTCGTAACGCGGCTGCAGAATCAATGTACCAAGAATGAGTTCAGCAACGCGTTGCTGCTGGTAAGTTCGGTGTCGGGCGGAAGCGTGGGTTCGATGAACGTTGTGGCGGCATACGACGAACAGGGGAAGTACACGCCGGACC
>Ga0207761_1000438_pt1 | contig 14519 bp, 18 predicted proteins | sample LuqExpMetageno34_FD_187792 | JGI IMG/M metagenome (GOLD analysis project Ga0207761, IMG submission 187792) | Tropical forest soil microbial communities from Luquillo Experimental Forest, Puerto Rico - Sample 34 (SPAdes) | ecosystem: Environmental > Terrestrial > Soil > Tropical forest ... | reverse complement strand
GCGTCCGCAAGGCCTTCAACTCTTGCGACACCGTCGCCGATCTCGCGGATGACCCCTACGTTCTGCTTGGCCGGGATTGCCGTAGCCGTCGCAATTTCAACTTCAATCTCCCGCAGTATGTCGGCCATACACCCTCACTCTACTTTCGTTACACAAAGATCACATCGCGCAAGCCAATTCATGGCATGGCAATGCGCTTTTCCAGTGCAGCAAGTCGATTCTGTATGCTTCCGTCGTACACGTCACTTCCGACTCTAATGCGCATTCCTCCGATTAGCGTCGGATCATGAGAAAAGGAGGCAGTGATCCCGGCTCCGTAGGATTCTTCCAGAGCTGCTTGGACTCGGCGTCGGACATCGTCCGACAGGACCTCGGCGCTCAGAATTTCGGCTGTGTGACCGGCACGGTCAAGCTTGATCAATCGCTGAAATTCCTTAATCAGAGCTATGTAACCTCGGTGCTTAGCTCCCAGCACCCGCTCCGTCACAAGCCGGACTCGCTGCTCATCCAGTCTGCCGTCAATGAAACACAGGCGAAATATTCGTTTCGCATCTCGGCGAACTTTAGCGGTAGTTTGCATTGTCGTTATGAAGCGAGCTGCTTCGTTGTCTCATCCTCCAGGCGGCGCTGATCCTCTGCTGTTAACACCTTCCCGGCAACCACGGAAGTAGTCTGCACAACAAGACGACCGACATCACGTTTGAGGTCGGCAAGCATTCGGGCATAATCCTGGTCGGCCGCTTCGCGAGCTTTGGCAATGATCTGCTCAGCGGCGGTTATTGCTTTCTGAGTTTCTTGTTCACCTACGCGTCCAGCTGCAGACCGGGCTTCTTCGATCAGTTTGTTGGCTTGAGTACCGGCTTGCGTCATCATTTCTTGACGGTGAACTTCGGTCTGAGCCAACTCCGCCTTGATCTTCTCCGTGTTGGCCACGCTTTCCGCGATTTGTCGGCGTCGCAGTTCCAATGTCTTAAGCACAGGCTTGTACGCGTACCGTTGCAAAATCAGGCAAACGATCCCAAAACTGATCATTTGTGCGATCAGATGGGGCCAATCGACGCCGAATGTCTTAGCGATCTCCTCGACCTGTCCTCCGCCATCCGCAGCCGCAAGGAATACTAGAAGGTGCATGTTTGTCCTCCGAAAGCCCGCATGTCTCGTCGCTCAGTGCACATTCTCTGAAAGCTCGTCTTACTTCACGAGAAACAAGGCATAGAACACGATCGCTTCAGCGAAAGCAATGGCAAGGATCGACTGGACCAGGATCTTTGTTGAAGCCTCTGGATTGCGGCCTACTGCTTGCGAGGCCCCCATGCCAATCAGCCCCACACCCACGGCCGCTCCAAGCGCCGCCAGACCAACGTGGATACTTCCGATCATGATTTCTTCCTTTCTTCGATGTCCGCACTCAAACGCGGCCAATCCGTACGATTCCTCATTTATTCGTGTGCCGCCTCAGGGGCGCTTCTCTCCTCATGCTGGCAAATAAGCATCGTGAACACGGCGGTCAACAGCATGAAGACCAGTGCTTGCACAAGACCTACCAATACTTCGAGCAGATAGAACGGAACTGGCAGCAGCCAACTCAGGTTCGGAATCAGTCTGGACATGGCATCCAGCATGTTTTCGCCTGCGAAGACATTGCCGTAAAGTCGAAACCCAAGCGAAATTGGCCGGAACAAGATCGAAACGATCTCCAGGCATCCCGCAAGGAAAAACACCACGATCATCAGTACCTTCATCAAGCCTGTATTCTCACCCTTGGGTGCGAACAGTTCTTTTAGGAACCCCCTCAGACCGACTTCTCGAAGTGCCCAGACGATCCAGCATGCGAAGAAAATCAAGGCCATAGCAAACGTCATATTCACGTCGGCATTACCGCCGCGAAGCAGTGGTTGGTCAACCTCGAACCCGTGAGGCGTCCGATGGCCCCAACCGATCGTGCCCACACCGGGAATAAGGCTCACCCAATTCGTGGCCAGGATGAAAATGAAAATGGTCGCAAAAAACCAAAAGGTTCGGTCGACCAACTGAGGGCCTATGATTCCTTCAAGAAAGCTCCGCAAACCGCCGACCATCCATTCCCATAAATTTTGCGCGCCCGAAGGCACCGATTTCATGTTGCGGGTAGCCATGCGCGCCCAAACAGTCAGCGCGAGGGCAACTGCCCATGTGACAATCATCGAATTCGTGATTGGGAACCCGAAGAGGCGGACGACCTCCGCGGCCTTTCGCGAGATTCCGTGTTCTTCCTGCTCGTCGCTTCGAGCAGCGGATTGGTCCGGTCCGGCAGAGTCTGTTGCTACTGCCAAGGCGAGGTCAGGCCTGACGCTCGCGTGGCAGCTACGATCTGCGCTCGGGCTTGAGAGCCCCGCGATAAATAAGACAAAGAATACGGCAGATCTTCGCCAACTCAAAGATCGATGTATTCGTCGGGGGACAAATTGCGCAATGTACGACCGAGAGGAAACCTCACATTGCAGATTCTTGCAGATCTGCGACGGGTTATTCTGAGGGATCCGGCTCACGAATAGTCCTCAGCCGATGTGGTCTAATTTCGTACGCTCAAGGGAGCCCTGGACGGTCGGCGGCTAAACCGATTCGTATTTAATGTTATCATCATTCCGCGGTTGTGTGCTGGCAAGTTCGTTTCTACTTGCCCGAGCGAACAGGCCAGTTTCCCTTCAGCAGGTTTTCCAGGATGAGCGCTACCAGGTGCGAGCGTCAGGACCAAACATTGGTCCCCAAAACGGTGGCTTTCTCGATGTTATCGGCCCTCACCAATTCACACCGCGAGCAATGGTCAGCGGTTTATTAATATGGTGGAGCAAGGCCGCGATGGGTTCATGGCTCGGAGCCCAAAATATAGACCAAGCAGGAATTCCGAACGCGGGTGCCTGGCCTACAGGGTAGAGCCTCTGTTCCTATTCCGCATACACGAATACAAGGGGAAGATCAGTCGCGACCGCCTGGGCAGCGCAAGATTTAAAATTAGTGCTGGAATCAGGATCGTGGCAGGATCGGTGGTTCCGCGGGCACCGTTACGATTCGCTGTCATAATGAGTGTCCGTGATTTCTGGTTGCGCACATTATGGCGTCCAACGCGAATGTCATTTGAGCTGCAGGTTCATTAGCGAGTTGTGGCTCACCTAGGAGGGAGGGTGAAGGATACGGCGAAGTCAGATAACAGCTTGGATCGCTCGAAGATTGCTGCGGTACGGAAGGCGTTGAATGATGCCGTGAAACGCAGTGAAGTCCGCAAATTAACGGATCTGCTGACTGATGATGTTGTGGCTGTACACGAAGATGGTCGTTGCATGTGCGGGAAGCACCAGGTCGAAACGTTCTTTCGCCACGCTTTTGCACGGTACGATATAGAAGCAATGATTTTGTCCTCTGAAATCGCTGTTCATGACAATTGGGCGATTGAGATGGATGAGGTGGACAGCATCAGGGCGTCATTTGGGCAGGGTGCGCCGATCCGCGCTCGATTTAAGGCTGTATTCGTGTTTGGTCGGCAGCCTGACTTGTCCTGGAAGATCGCTCGGATCATTGAGTTGCCGGATTGACTGCGGCTGCGATTGCTCAACTTTAATATGAGGCAATGGGGTGTTTGTCCTCCCTAGCCCACGCTTCGGTCCCCGGTCACGGCACTTCCGCTGCCTACGCAGCGATCTTCCACTGGTCCTTCTCTCTCGTCCAAAGCAACAGCAGCGCGGGTGATTCCACACGAGTTCATTGACCGCCTGAGCACTGACATCATGTCCGAGAGACTCTGCCCTTGCGGAACTGTCGCAAGCGGATTCGCCAAGTGCCTTCTGTATAGGCCCGGGCGATTCATCTATGTGGCCGAGAGCAATAGCTACCGTTATCCTGGAGAAGGTGGAGTGATGCGGAATCGACTGATCGAAGCCCAGCCCGGTGAACCAGCGCCACGCCAGATGCATGCGGAAAGGTCCGCTACCAGCCGTTTCAGCTTCCCATTCTCGTCTCGCAGCTGCCGTAACTCGCGCAACTCGCTCAGCCGAAGGCCGGCGTACTTCTTCTTCCACAAATAGAACGACTGCTGGCTAATGCCGTGCTAGCGGCAGATCTCCACCCCGACTCGGCCTCTCGCAGTACCCGCAAAATCTCTTCTTGCGTGTGCCCTCGCTTTGCCATCCCTGGTTCTCCTCTCTCTGTTCCAGAGAACCACGACAGGCTACGATCTCTCAACTTCAAACTGGCTTAGTTCTCGGGTTTTGGGTCACTTTTTGATCGGACGCCTTTTTCTACCCGCCGTGGGGACTCCACTGGATCCGTCCCTGGAAGGTAGAAGCGTAGCCGGTAATTCCGCCCCGCACCAAAAAAATCCAGCCATAGTTAGCTTCCAAGCGCCAACCACCCGATGGATACCAACTCACCGCAGGTGTCCAGCGGCCGATCCGCCCACCGTCGATGGTTCCTGAAGACAAGTCGTCATAGGTGTACCGCATACCCACTTCCCAGCCGCCCCAGCCCCCTCGACACAGGGTCGACCTGGGCGGTTCGACGGACGTGTAGTAACCGCCGTTCCGATTAAAGTGCCGGGGCTCGCCCGCCAAGACATAGCTTGCTGCGATATACCCACCCCAAAAGAACGGGTTGTGTGCTTGGGGTGCTGCGACAGGCATTAGATCCAGGGCCCCCCAGATCATGGACCGGCCTTTCTGGACTGTCGCTTCTAGCTGCGTTGTCGTGGAATGGTCGGCAGGGAAGGATTTAGTATCCACAAAATAGTCGGACTCATTGTCTTCGGGCCGCGCTCGAAAGCGCAGTTTACCGTTCTGAGCTTCTCGGTAATAGAGGCCTGCAGCGACCTGAAAGATAGTTCGACCTTCGTCCCGGTCGACCGGAAGGTAACTGATACGCCCCGTATACTGATTGCCGTTTGCCTGGAAACTAAGATCGTTCGCAAACCAGTCATTAAACCATCCGGCAGACCACATTCCCCGTTTATCGGCAAAAGTGTTTGTTAACATCGCTCCGACGTTTCGCTGCGGCACGAAGGACAAGTCCGTAGTGCTGCGCTCCATAAACACCATGTCTACTCCAGGCATTAACCACTCCTGGCTCATTCCTATTTTCTGGCGGCCAATCTTGAACGTGCCGAGGTTAAACAGGGGAATATCCAGCCGCGCATCCAGGTTCGAAAAGTGGTTGCCTTGTGCAGCCTCGAAACCATTAAAGTTCCATGCGAGCAAATAGCCCCATGGCCGTTTGAAGTTCAGCTTTCCGAGAAACATTATCCTTTCCGCACGGAATTGGCCCTTGGTTGGCTGATCCCCCACCTGTTCAATGTTGTTGGCATCCTGAACAAATCCGGAGGCGTCAAACACCGGGGTGAATATGAATGTCACAGAAAACGCTTTGTTCTCCCAGACGTTCCATGGGTGATGCTTTTTCTGCTGTGCTTGAGGCTGCGCTTGCGGACCGCCCGCCGGACTCGTGCCAGGAGTTTGCGCTCTGGACTCATTCTGAGCCCATACAAGGGCAAGAAAGATGACAAGAATAGTTCGAAGCCGTTCTGGACTCGCCATTGTGCGCTCCCTGCCGCCAGTCGTCGCCATAATCGGACCGCGATCAGGTGGACACTAAGTTTGATTTCGCGGGCAAGTCTCCGAACTGAAAATTCAAAGATTTTGCGTTCTGTGTACTCGCACGTTGATGGAACTCTTCACCATGATTGACACAAGCAATAAGCAAAACCTGCCAGTAGTCACGATCCCGGCGCGATGAATCAGCTGCCGTCCAGGATATCAGCATTTCCCGTCCACCTAAGGTACTTCAACGGCCCACGCGACGACTTTCCACATGTCTTTCTCGTTTGTCCAAAGCAAGAGCAGCGCTGGTGATTCCTCCTCGCCATAATTAAGCCGGCTGGCGGACAGGTAATAGGTTCCGTACTTCGCATCATTGGGGTTTAGCGCTGACGTTTTTTCCGGTAGATGGCGGCTCCGACAAAGAAAGCTGTCAGCCATCTGGTCTGGCACTGCCATTATGGCAAACGCGTTCGAGTTTCCTTGCTCAACCGGGCGCACGAGTTCGTTCACCGGCTGAACACTCGACATCATCTCAGGCAAGTTTGGCTCCACCGGAACTCTCGCAAGGGCGTTTGCCAGTGCCTTCTGTACTCGATCCGCGGGATTCATTCCCTTCTGTGATGCCGACGGAGTGGCGAGGCATTGGTACGAATGAACTGATACATAGCTCGCCGCGCCGGCAGTATCCCGCTTAACAACCCAAGCTTCATAGAATGAGGTGATGTCGCTAACTGCCTTGGGATCGCCAGCGATAGTCTTTGGCTCCGCTGTGGCGGCCGCGGAGACGCCTGTCTTCGGGGTAATTCCGGCAGCGCTGCCGTCGTCGATGCGAATGGCGACAATCTGCCAGTACTTGCCTTCTTTCGTCCACAGCAGCGACATCACTTTATTGCGGCCATCGCCCAGCTTTCCGCGAACCGCTGCGCCGTAGAACTCCCCTTTTTCCTTTTTGCCATTCTCGCCTTGCGTTTGAACGCACTCCTGGTCCCGGGCCATGTCCGCAGGCACCTCAACCAGCCGAAACTCTGCGGGATACGCGTTTTTCTTTTCTTTCAGATCGGGCTTCCAATTCGTGGCGGCCTCAAACACGTCTTCAACAGAGCTGACATTGCCCAGGCTCGCGTTGAATTGATTCATCGCAATCATGGTGTTGAACCTCACCATGCCCAGCGGAATCGGTTTCTGTTTTTTCGCAGCCATCGTTTCCAGACAGGGATAGCTGATCGGCGAAATATACGCGATCGCATTCTGTGGTTGCTTCTCCACTACCCAGGACTTCAGGAAATCGTTGACACTCGCATCGATGCCTTCACTTGCGGTCACGCGCGGGTTCACCGGGATGGGTGCCGCTCTTCCTGTTGTTGCGTCGTTGGAGGACTTCGCAGAGCTACCCAGCGAGAAACCGAAGACTTGTCGCCACCAACCATTTAATCCCTCCCAGCGGTCGTCGTGCGTGGTGAGATTGCCTCCGGCACGCACGTCTGAGTTCCCCGCAGTGAGGTGACCGTCGAACAGCGCCTTGGGAAAAGTTGACGAGCGGTAATCCACGTCGATGTCAGACATCCGCTCGTCTCGTGTAATCGAAAATTGGATGGAAGGCGGGCCGTTCTTGAGCCGATAGTTGATCGGAAATCCTTTGTGATAAATAGTATTGTCCTTGTCGTGGAAGAACTCACGGCTGCTGCTCAGGATATCGACCGAATTTGGCTTGAGGTAAACGTACATGCGGAACTGCCTGTCCCCTCCTGCCCCTGTTTCTTCTCCCAGCACCTGGTCGAGAGCCTCGACTAGGCCGATCGCAGGCCCCAGGCTGTGGCCCTTTTCGTTCGTCAGTTTGGTGGACAGGAGCGCGTGGGTCACAGCATCGAACGTTGTTCGGACTGACACGCGCGCACCATCGTAAGCCTGTTCTGGATTAAGTTTGCCGCCGGTTGTCTGGTTGTATCGCTGGACGAAATCGTCTATCAGGCGTTTCTGTTCAGGCAGGAGCGTAGCGTAGGATTCGCCAAACGTATGCGGAGTAGCGGCTTCTTTGTGTGGTGTGTTTGTTTTTGCGTGTGTCTGGTTTTGGGCAGACACTCCTGCCGCAAGCATAAGGGCGACAAGATTCACACCGACCACCACCTGAATGGGGCGATTCATGTTGCCATCCACGTGAGCCGGCTGCCTTCACGCTTCTGCGTCCGGGGCGCAACACGCCTCTACCGGATGTTGTTTCCGTGCTAGCAGCCAATGCTGCACTGATCGTCGTTGCTGCAGCGCCTGGTCCTCGCGTGGGCTCTCATTTAACGATCAGAACTGGAACATCCCACGGCATTGATCCTGCTACTATCTTCTTTTTGGTGACAACGGTCTCTGGTTCCTCCACGATCTTGGTTGCGGTCACGACCATGCCCTTCTTCAGGCCCCAAGCATCCGTTTCTGTACCGTCCACCATGAACTTCTGGCCGTCTGGAATCTTGAACTCCTGATTCGTGCCGTCTTCTAATGTGAGGATGACGGCAAGCGGTGGATTTACTTGCCAGACCTTGCCGGTAACAGTCTGGACAGTCGTTACCACCTGGGGTGTGGTTGTTGTCACGGTCGCACGCACTAATTTCATGCCGGACGTGAGCTGGTGAATACCAAGCTGCTGTCCGTCTACTGTCACCCTGGCACTCTCGGGCACATTGGGAAAATCGCGGAGTGTGCCATCCGCCATTTTGACGAATAGATGGTTGCCCTTTACAGCAACGACCTCGCCACTCTCAATCGTCACTTCTTTTGTCGGTATTCCACTCGTCGTGGTTGTGGTGCTTTGCACTTGTGCGCTGGTCGACGCTGCAAAGGCTAGACATAGCATCGCTGCTGCAAATACCAAGATTCTTTTCCCCCAAATGACATTCGATTTCATGGTCGCTTCTCCTTGTTGTTTATGCTGAATGGGCAAAACAATGACTCGACAGGAACCCTCGTTCTTACCTCTTTGCCGATGTTTGAGCGTGGTTCTTGCGAAGGAACCTGTTTCCAAGCCAGGCCAAGATCGCGATGACTGCCAGAAGTCCTACGAAAAGAGGCCAGCGACTCACTGTCGCCTGCGATTGTTCCGGTTCCGTTGTCGTGGTCTGTGTAGCGGCTGCAGTCCCAGTGGCAGTCGCCCCTCCGGCATTACCCGCTGTTGCTGAAGCAGTCGGCACTGGTGTGGGCGCACCTGTCGCGATCAATACCGGCACATCAGGCGGCATCGTTCCGGTTACTTGAGTCTTCTGAGTGACCGAACTTGCCTCGGCCGTAGTAATTTTCGTCGCTGTCACCTTCATCCCATCTTTCAGTCCCCAAGCATCGGTCTCCTGCCCGTCCACCGTAAACTTCTGCCCCTCTGGAATCTTGAACATCTGATTCTGTCCGTTTTCCAGAGTGAGTATGACGGATACGGGTGGATTGACGTGCCAGACCTTGCCGGTGACTGTTTCGATGGTCGTTACCACTTGTGGCGTGGTGGTGGTCACAGTCGTGCGCTGCAATTTCATTCCGGGCTTCAGCTCGTGGATACCGAGCTTCTTGCCGCCCACTGTAGCCATGGCGTTCCCGGGAATGTTGGGAAAGTCGCGAATCGTACCGTCAGGCATTTTGACGAACAGATCATTGCCTTTGACAGCCACGACTTCGCCGGTCTCAATCTTCACCTCTTTTGTTGGCGCCCCACTCGTCGTGGCTGTCTGCGACTGTACTTGCGCGCTCATCGAGGCCGCAAAGGCAATACACAGCATTCCCACGACTGCGGCCACACCGCTGCTTGTCCAACGGCTGCCTGAGTTCATTCTTGTTTCTCCTCCTGAAATTAGATAAACACCTCCAGCTCCACCATTTTCGTTTCATGACTGCACCTTAATGCAGCCGCTTCTTGTTCAGGCGATTGCCAAAGCGAGGCAACAGTGACATTCAGCCCGCTACTCTGAATTCGACGGGAGAATCTTCCAACAAAACTGCCACACATCAGTTGCTGGGCTGTTGCCCCGCCAGGCTTCTGGCATCGCTGTTGCGTCCGTCAGGAACAAACCTTAAGGAGCCTGCTGTCACTGCTTGCCCGACGAAAGGTTTTTTGGGGACTTGGCCTCCAACAGTGCGAGCATGTCCTTAGCAGTTGCAGGCGCGTGTACCTTCCCGGCCCAGATCTCCTCCCCCGTCACTTTCTTCCCGTAGAGATCCGCATTCGCGCCGTTGTCAGGCCCAAGGGAGGTTCCTGACAAAGACACTCCGCCGAATACACCGTTCGCACGGGAATAGGAGAGCATTTCCGTACTCATGTTGCCAGAGGTGGAAGCTTCCGCAGTACGCCCCACCGGACCAGCGGCTATGCTGGCGTCGGCGCCCAGCTTGACTTTTCCGTTCATAACCGTGCGTGCGCCCTTGTCATTGAGTACCAGGATGACGTAATCAACAGCCTCCCCACCGGCCTGAAACCCGATACTGCCGCCACTGGACTGCATCATGATGGGTGCGCTCCAGGGACCATCGAACTTCTGGCCAGTCCGGCAGGTCATCAAGCCCTTACCATATTGACCGGCAATGATGAAACCGCCTTTCTTGACAGACGGCAGGATGATCACGCATTCCGATTTGTTCAGCAGGTCGGTCGGAATGCCGTTTTCACTGTTGACGAGCGCGTCGAGCGCCTGCCCGGATTCCGTGACGCGCTGGTTCTCGTTTTGGGACTTGTCCTCGGCAAATGCAGTGACGGCGGTAAATAGGCAGAGGACGGCGAAGGCGAGGCTAGCGATCCAAATCAAGTTAAAGAAGCGTGGACGGTTCTTACGTCGATTCATGGGAAATCTCCTTCTCGCGCAGATGTGCCGCGCGTCCGAGGTACGCTTATTTATTCGAGGTCTTAAATGTCGCCCGAAGTGGCTAGCCAGCGGTTCACTATAAAGTCGTGAACCCACGAGGCGCAACTGCGCCACAGAATGAGGCAAGGTCGAAGTGGGTTAGCCAACCTCTACAGAATCGAGGAGGGGAGTCGCTCGCAGCTCGTCCGCCGTCATCGATTCTGGGCGTGTGCTGGCAGGCCCGGAGTACGCACCGTATTATACACCTCGAATGCAAGCGGCTGATATGCCAATCGTGCTCAGCGGTGGCTTCGATTACAGCCCACTGCTCTGCGTACTTGAGCGCTGACCCCCGACTTGCGGGTAGGAACGCCGGAATGGCGATTCAGGGGGCCGAACGATAAGTTCGGCACTAATGGGCCAACCGCGCTCCTCCGCGAGTCAGACTCTCTTCGCGCGAGGTAGAGTCATTCCTAAGTTCTCCCCTCTTGTAGGGCTTGGGCGAGGTTCAAGATTTTCGTGCGTAGCTCCGGAGTGAGCGGGACAGGCACCGCGCAACTGGAGGTTGCAGACAAACAGGATTCCATGATCTTGATGGCGTTGCCCCGCATGGTGCTATTCCAGCGTTCGGCTACGTCCTGAGCCATCAAGGCGAGCAGGTTGTTAGCGACGTCACCTGCCGACTTCGCAGCATACATGCCACTGCCCAAGGGGGTCCTGATAACCCCTCCGGCATAGTAGCTCGTGTAAAAGCATACGTACGCATCGTTGGATTGCTCACGCGACTTGCAGTCCGCTTCAAACACGAGTCCAGAGGAATCGTCGAGGTTGGGGACTAGAGAGAAGAGATTCGAATGGGGGGCGATCTTCTCACGAAACGCGCTCATCATCTCAGCCGATGATCGATTCGTGCTGTCTGTCACTGTAGAGATTTCGATAGGCTGGCTTTCCGATTCGTCGGTTTCAGCCCTTAAGAGACATGAGCAGACACACATGCCCACCAAGACGAAGGCACAGAGGTAGCGGCGCATGGCAGGATTGTAAGGGAGCCGGTCGTTTTAGCGCTACCAAAAATACTGGCGCATTTAAATGAAAAACCCGGTCAAGTATGCTTACGGGCCACCTACTTTTGATGCTCGAGAACATTTTTGACGTAAGCTAACGACTTCTGCAGATTTGAGACGGAGCGGCTCACTGCTATCTTTCGTTCCATCGAGGCCTTCAAACCGCCTGCCAACAGCGCTTGTTCGCAGGCCATGGTCTTCGCCAGATAAAAGCCGGGGTGCTTGGGATCGTCGCCAAGAATCAAGAAAGTGAGATCGAGCGAGGTCTCAAAGTAGTGACTCGAATAGAGCTGCTTATCCGCAATGACGTACGCAGCCTCACCGGACTTGTCGCCGCGCATCGTCAGGACCTGGATGATAAACAGCGTTGGCTTAAGGCCGAAATTCACACGTTCCCAGTGAAACGTGTTATGTACGCTCGGCATTTTTGCGTTCGGATAATCGAGGATGTACTTGTTGAAGTCCGGCAAATCCTTGGGCAACACCTGGTAATAGCTGAGCATGTATTCGAACTGATCGGCGACGTTCACCTGTTGGCCCTTGTCGTTGTAGACCGATCCGAATATATGATCGCCCTCTTTTTGGTATTCCTGCAGCCGCGACAAAGCGAGTTTCTGGAGCAGTTGGTTTACCTGCCGGTCTTTCAATTCGACGCTCAAGATTGCCCACCAGGGTTGATGAACTACTGGGGATATGCGCCAATCTCGTTTTTCTCTCCCCACCAAGCTTACAGTTCGCGGCGGGACGGATCAGGCCCAGTGGATGAGTTTCGTGACATGGTTAAGGCATTACACCGTGCTGGGATCGAAGTCATTCTAGACGTAGTCTTCAACCACACGGCGGAAGGAAACCAAGCTGGCGCGACGCTCAGCTTTCGGGGAGTGGACAACAGCACGTATTACATCCTGGACCAAGACCGCTCCAGATATGCCAACTACACTGGCACGACGGTGTCCCAGCCATAGTTGCAGGTTGAGGGGCGGTTCTCGACCCGACACTTGGTAGAGTCGGGTTGGAAACTTTCTCAGAGAAAGGAGAACCGCCTTGAAGAGAAGCTATCACGCCATTACCACGAAAGGGCCAACGAACGTCCGCAGACTGGCGGAGTTTTTCAGCCGCAACGGGCAAGGCTTGCTGCCGATGGTCGATCTGATCGAACAATCGCGGCTGGCAGTCGATGAGCTGATCGATGTAGCTGGGCGAGCCACGATCGAAGCCGTCTTGCAGTTATCGGCCGAGCAGTTGGCGGGGCCGCGGACGCCGGGGCAGCGACGCCAGCAACTGCTGTGGCACGGCCGACAAGCGGGTCGTGTGTGTCTGCGGGAGCGCAAGCTGGGCGTGAGTAGGCCGCGGCTCCGGGAAAAGGGCGGTGGCGAAGTGGCAATCCCGGCCTACGCGGCCATGCAGGAAAATGGGCTGAGCGAGCGGGTGCTGGAGGTGTTGCTGCGCGGGATCTCGACGCGGCAGTACGCGGAAGTGTTGCCGGAGATGGCATCGACCTGCGGCGTGTCGAAGTCGAACGTGAGCCGGGAAGCGGCGGAGGCCGGCGAAGAAGCGCTGAAAGAGCTGCTGGAGCGGCGCTTCGATGAGGTAGATCTGTTGGTGATTTACATCGATGGCATGATGTTCGGCGATCACCACGTGATCAGCGCGGTGGGCGTGGATAGCGCCGGGCACAAACATGTGCTCGGCATCCAGCCGGGAGCGACGGAAAATGCCGCCGCGGTCGAGGACTTACTGCAGCAGTTAGTGGCGCGCGGCGTGGACCCGAAGGCCAAGCGGCTGTTCGTGATCGATGGGGCCAAAGCCTTGCGGGCAGCCATCGCGAAAGTCTTTGGCCCGCAACATCCGGTGCAGCGTTGCCGCAATCACAAGATTCGCAACGTGTGCGAGCGGCTGCCCGAAGAGCACAAGGACCAGGTGAGAGCCGCCATGCGCGCCTCCTATAAGCTGGAGGCCAAAGCAGGCATGGCACGGCTGAGAAAGCTGGCCGACTGGCTGGAGCAGGAACAGCCCGCTGCTGCCAACAGTTTGCGGGAAGGGCTGGAGGAATGTTTCACGATCAACCGTCTGGGGATTCCACCTTCGCTGCATCGCTGTTTGGCCACGACCAACTTGATTGAAAGCCCGCAATCGGGGGTACGCATGCGGACGCGTCGTGTGTGTCGCTGGCGAGACACAGCCATGGTCGAGCGCTGGGCCGCGGCCTCGTTCCTGGCGACGGAGAAGAACTTCCGCCGCATCATGGGCTGGAAGGATCTCTGGCAACTAGAAGCGATCTTAGGAAGAAAAGCGATGGAAACTGCTGCAGTCCGGCAGGAGGTCGCGTAACATGATCCCGAGTGCCGCTCCTTCAACCTCTAACTACGCGCGGGACACCATCCGAGTACACGAAAATCGACTTTTTTGAGGCCCGTCCGCAAAGCCCTACGCCGCCACCGCGGCCTGGTACTCCTCGTACGGTTCTTTGAAGTCCGTGACGCTGTGGTTCGTCTCAAAGTGCCAGATGCGCGTCGCGACTTCGTCAACGAGGTCGTGGTCGTGCGACACTAGCAGCACCGTGCCCTGGTAACGCTGCAGCGCGATGTTCAGCGCGTTAATCGATTCGAGATCGAGGTGATTGGTCGGCTCGTCGAAGACCAGCACGTTCGGCTTCTGCAGCATGAGCTTGCAGAACAGTAGCCGCGCCGCTTCGCCGCCGGAGAGCACGTCTGTCTTCTTCGCGCCGTCTTCCCGCTGGAAGGAAGCCGCGATGCCTCACGGCGGCGGCGTGGGCGGGATGTACTGAACCAGTGGAAAGTGGCCAGTGGCTAGTTAAAAGCCAAGCAAGTAGAAAGGCCTCGAGCAATGCGAGGCCTTTTGTTTCTGCGGTCATCCGTGCCGCGCCCGTGAGTATGGACAGGCATCGACTCCGTCACTGACTTCCGCAACGAGGTCGCAGAGGACATCGGCCAGGAGACTGTGACCTATGTCAGCAACATCTATAAGTACTACATTGCCTACAAGCTGGCCGGCGAGCAGGAGAGCATTCGGGAGAAAGCCAGAGCAGCAGCAGCCGGACAGAACTAGAGCCACAGAGAAGTAGGACT
>Ga0207761_1000436_pt1 | contig 14563 bp, 22 predicted proteins | sample LuqExpMetageno34_FD_187792 | JGI IMG/M metagenome (GOLD analysis project Ga0207761, IMG submission 187792) | Tropical forest soil microbial communities from Luquillo Experimental Forest, Puerto Rico - Sample 34 (SPAdes) | ecosystem: Environmental > Terrestrial > Soil > Tropical forest ... | reverse complement strand
GCTGTCGGCGTATAGGGAAGGCCTAACCTATCATTATGTCCTCTCAGCTGAACAGGGTAAGTCCGTATCGCTCCCCTTCGGGGAAGTGAAGCCGCAAGGCGGATCGATGGTGATGCGGATAGCGGAACTGAGAAAAAGCGAATGCTGCCCTGTAATCGGGCAGATAGAGGTTGCGTTGCCTTTATGGGACCACATTACCTCGCCGGAAACGGAGCCAACTTCTCGGTGGTACTCAAGCTCGAGAACGTTTTGCAGAACCAATGAATGAAGCAACGCAAATGACGACAGCGCAAGCTGTTGGTGCAGCTTCACACCCGGCTAGAGGATTGTATCCATTGCCGTGTGAGTTGGCCGCAAGCCCGTATCGAGTAGGTCTTATTCGTCCTTGAATGAGGCTGCGTCCTCGTTTTTTCTGGGGGGCGTTATCGAGTGCTCGAGCCGGATGAAGGCAAACTTTCAAGTCCGGTTCTTAGAGGGCTGGAGGCCAGCGATGGCCTCCGGCTACTCGGCAAAGCGATTTGAAGAGAATCGAGGAAACCGCAAGTTGTGTCATCTCAATCCATTCGAGTTTTTTGACCAGGAGGATCCATGTCCTTTCGCCTTGCCCGGCCTTATGCTTAAAATCCGGTTCATGCAACCATGACCCAAAATGACCCATACAATTTGCAGCGGTTCGTGGAAGCGCAGCACCGCTGCTACGAACAGGTGCGCGACGAACTAAGAGCAGGCCGTAAGTCTAGCCACTGGATGTGGTTTATCTTCCCGCAGTGGAAAGGGTTGGGACACAGTCCCATCGCCAACCTGTATGCCATCGCCTCTCGCCAGGAAGCCGAAGCTTACTTGGCGCATCCCGTATTGGGGCCGCGATTGATGGAGTGCACTCGGCTAGTGAACGGCGTGAAAGCCCGTACCGTCGAGCAAATCTTCGGGTATCCGGATGATTTGAAATTCCGATCCTCGATGACTTTGTTCGCGAACGTAACCACCAACAATGCACTCTTTCAGGAAGCATTAACGAAATACTTTGAGAGCAAACCCGATCAGCGCACTCTCGACCTGTTGAACAGCGACGCATTGTGAGGCTTGCTTGGCTCCCGAACGCCGTTCGGGTATTTTCGGCGGATCGTCTCCGGCAACTGGAACTCCACGAGGCCGCAGCACTTGGGCCAATGGCTTTGAAAGACAAAAGGACGCACCGACCCTTGGCGGCCCCATTTGTCACAAAGACGGTCAACTTATTTCGCGGTGCCGGAGAAGTGTATCGTTGTGAGGAACCCGTTCGTGCCAGAGTACTCGAACTTCTGGTCGTGACCCTCGTACGATTCATGCTTGGACTTCCACATGCGGAAACCGTCATTGCTCTGGGCGTTCCAGTATTTCAGGTTCTTCATGACGATTTCTTCCTTCGTGCGATCACCTTGGACACGCTCGAGAATCACCTCTCCTTTGCCATCATCCCGCTTTGCAGTGGCGACACCGGAGTTGGTATCGATGTTCCACGAGAACGCCGCCGTGTCGGTTTTAACCCACTGCCATTTGAATGGATAGAGCTGCGCAACGATATCGTCCAGAGCAGCTTTCTGCGCCGCAGAAACACTGGGATCGTAGGTGACGACGACCCAGGAATCCGCGCCAGTGGACCAATCCGACCCAAGGTCGCTCGAGATCCACACCTTGGCGCCATCCAGTTTCACATCTTTGTACTGGCCTTTATCCACCTTGAACACAAGGTTGGCCCGGCAGAAGTGTTTGTGCTCGCCATGAGCCGTCGAATGATCGTTGAAGTAGCAGGGACAGAACATGTCGCAACTGCACGCTTCGATGTATGTCGAAGTGATGTCGAAATCGGTCTTAGGTGAAGAAGCCGCTGTTACGCCAAGAAGTAAACCAGCAAGGGCAAACAACGGGAACACCAACAACAGAACCCGGAAACGAAGTTTCATACATTACTCCTGGAGGAACCTGGACCCCCCTTGGTCGTATTGCGGGATTGTAATACAGATTTCCTAGAGCGCTACAACCTCGCCGAGCCTTGACACGCGTTGATCATGTACGGGCCAGTTCGTGGGGCGGCAGACTTGAGCGTGTTCAAAAGTCGTGACCCTACGGCGACCGGAGAAGCGGGGTGCGGCCTTGCCTGCTAAGAAGACGACAAGCTCTGAATTGCAGGCCGTACCTGTGGCATCATCATGGTAATGGACGGAGAATAGGTGGCCTGAACTGCTAGTCCGCTTATTTCTGGCGTACTAACGCGTCCGACCGGATCTGTTGATACCACTCCTGGTTGCATGCTCTTGCCGATCGAAGTCTTGGGTGCAGACGGAACGACGGCGAGCAGAACTGTCCATCCCGAAAACTCCGACCGACTTTAAAATCAATAAGATACTTTAGGCGGCGCAACATGTTACATGGGTGAATTCAAAAATGGTCGAAGGACAGGGGAGCCCGAGTTTTTGGGTGGAGACAGCGTACATAATTATTGCGGACCACAACTGAGACAATTCGAGATTTTCCGCGCGTTGGCGCAAGAGCTGCATTTTCACGAAGGCTGCGGCTCGAGTCCATTGCGTGCCGTCCAACTTCACAACACAAATCCGCGCGCTCGAAAGCGAGCTGGGTGCACGACTGTTCGACCGCCTCGCGAAACGGGTGGTGTTGACCGACGCTGGACGGCGCCTCCTGTCGTACGCCGAGCGGGTACTTTCGACAGTGGACGAAGGCCGCGCCGCTGTCGGACAGAACGCCACACCCTCGGGGCCGCTGCGAATCGGCACCCCAGAATCGGTTAGCGTCGGAGCCGCAGTTATACGTTAGCTGCGCCACGTGCGCTAGAAATTCACCAAAGCAGGCTTGCGTCGCAAATGTGTAAGTGACTTAGTAAGAGGGTTTTTAGTGGTCGGGGCGAGTGGATTTGAACCACCGTCCTCCTGGTCCCGAACCAGTGGTTAAATCAACATAAGTCGCTGTCCTGGCGTCACTTGCAGCTTTTCGGGCCGCTCTCTGTTAGATAAGTCTGGACAAGTCACGCGGCAGAAGCTACTTTGGTTCAATGACCTTTAAGCCCCTTATTCGAACAAAGTGGCTTTTGTTAAACGTGGCTACGTCGCTGCCGCGCTCTAGCGCTGTTGCTCCAACAATCAGGTCATAGAAGCCAATCATTTGCCCGGATGTTTCCAATTCGGCCCAGATGCGCGCATGTTCGTATGCGGTCTGCTCGGTGTAGGGGATGATCGGCAACGACCCGAGAACGGCGTCCAGGTAACGCTGCCGTGTGACCTTATGTGGGCCCGTCGCTCGTTCGACTCCATGCCATAGCTCAGCAACCGTGATCGCAGCAATCTCAAATCGGTCATTCGGGCGAGAGGTCACCCACTTCGCGAGGTCAAATGTACCTTTCTCACCTCGAATGACGACATCCGCGTCCAAGATTATCGCCATTTGTCAGCCGGTGCACTCAGCGTTTTGCGAGCAGTTTTCAAATCACGATGCCACGCTCTGGCTTCGTTGTCCGGCAAGTCGGTTTTAGCCAGAGCCTCGACCAAATCGCGGCCAAGGCAAACTTTCTCCTTGTCCGGAATAAGGCGAGCGACCGGTTCGCCATTCTTCAAAAGCACGAAGGTAACATTCTGATAGTGAGCACGGTTAACGCACTCGGCGAAATTGCGCGATGCTTCGGTGACGGTTATACTTCTTTTCTTCATGAATCCGATTATCAGATTATCTGATTTGGGCGAAGATGTCAATCAACCTGGCAAAAACTCCTAAGGCCGAGTCGCTAGGAGAGCAGGAATGCCAGGTCTTCGGAGCGCAGGTCCCGAATCACGCTGTTCTCGCCGCCGATAATCGCGGAGACCAGGTCGCGCTTGCTCTTCTGCAATTCCAGGACTTTCTCCTCTACAGTGTCGCGGGCAATCAGTCGATAGGCGAAGATGGGCCGCGTCTGTCCAATGCGATGCGCGCGGTCTACCGCCTGCGCCTCCACCGCGGGGTTCCACCAAGGATCGAGAATGAAGACGTACTCGGCGGCGGTAAGATTCAAGCCCAGACCGCCAGCCTTCAGGCTGACAAGGAAGAGCGGGCAGTCTTTGTCATTTTGAAAGCGCTCCACTCGGGTCTGGCGGTCCTGGGTGGCACCGTCGAGGTATTCGTAAACTATACCGTCCTGACTCAGGCAAGCGCGGAGAATCTTGAGCAAGCCGGTGAACTGCGAGAACACCAGCGCCTTGTGCCCTTCGTCGAGGACTTCGCGGAGCTGCGCGAGCAGCACGTCCAGCTTAGCGCTCGAATCACTCGTGCGTTTCGAATCCAGCAAGCCGGGATGGCAAGCGGCTTGCCGTAGGCGCAACAAGGCCTCCAACACCTGGATCTTGGATTTCGCCAGGCCGTCGGTTTCGATGCGCTTAAGCAGCGAATCGCGGTAATGGCAGCGCAACTCGTCGTACAGCTTCCGTTGTTCCGACTCCAGCTCACAGTACAGCGTTTGCTCGGTTTTGGGCGGCAGCTCACGCGCCACCTGCTCCTTGGTTCGGCGCAAGATAAAGGGCCGCAACGCTTGACCCAGCAGGCGGCGCATTTCTTCGTCCGGATTGCGCATCGACCCGCCCGCGAGCTTAAAGGCACTGGCAGCGCCAAGCATTCCAGGGTTGAGAAACTCGAATAGAGTCCAGAGCTCACCGAGGTGGTTTTCCACGGGAGTGCCGCTCAACGCTAAGCGGTGTCGTCCGCGCAGGAGTCGCACGGCCTTCGACGATTCCGTTTCCGAATTCTTGACCGCCTGTGCCTCGTCGAGCACAAGGTAATCAAACTCAGCGTCTTTGAGGCGCCAGGCGTCACGACGAAGCGTGCCGTAGGTGGTGAGCACCAAATCGTAATTGGAGAAGTCGTTGCCGTCGCGCTCTAGGCCCGTATGGTCGAGGACGCGCAACTGCGGAGTGAAGCGCGCCGCTTCCTCCTTCCAATTGAATAGGAGCGACTTGGGAACAACCACCAGAGACGGACCAATGGGCTCGCCCGCGGCGCGCAGCTCGCGGCGGGATTCGAGCAGCGCCAGTACTTGCGCGGTTTTGCCCACACCCATGTCGTCAGCCAGGCAGCCACCTAAGGAGAAACGCTGCAGGAAGTGTATCCAACCCAGGCCTTCGCATTGATAATCACGCAGGCGGCCCACAAATCCCGCAGGTTGTGCTGCAGGTTCGACCCCGTGAAACCGTCGTAGCTCGTCGCGCACGCGCGCGAAGGTCTCATCACAGCGGGCTTCCGGCTGCGCTGCCAGTAGGGCATCAAGCAGTCCCGCTTGGCTCTGGCGGAAGCGCACATGGCCTTGCTCCGGCTTGCCCATGCCAGCCAGCGCGCCAATGCGGCGCAGCCACTCTTCGGGCAGCACGCCATAGGTTCCATCATCGAGCTGCACCATCTTGTCGCCGCGACGCAAAGCTTCGAGCAACTCGGGCAGGTGCGCCGTAGTGTTGCCGTATTCTACTTCCCCGTGCAGCTCGAACCAATCCACGCCACTGGAAACTCCGATGCGGAATGCGCCTGAGCGTCGGAAGATCTTTCCTTCGGCTTCGATGTGCCAGCCTGCCTCCACGAGCGAGCGCACGATGCGAGGCAGCTTGCTCGGTGCCAACTGCCACAGCGGCGTAGAATCGGGGTAAGTGGGAGAGTACCGCTTCACGCCCAGCTGATCGAGAAACGCGCAGGCGGCCTTCTCCGCATTGGAATCCCGGCGTATAAAACGCCGTCCCACAGCATCGAAAAAGCCCCGTGTCGGATTGAACGCCCCGAACAAGTGGCCCTCATAAGCAAAGGACAGTTCTGCCTCCAGGCGTTCACACCAGTACCCTGCACGGGGTTTGGAAATTCTCAATTGAGGATGAGATGGCAGCGTCACTTCCTCGTAGCGTAACTCCTCTGGCACCCGTAGCGGCGGCAAGTTCGGACAACAGAGCAAAGCCGCTAGGAATTCATCGCGTTCCTCTTCGGAAACCGAGATCGGGCCCCGTTTGCGAAGAGTCGTGATCCATTCGATTGGGGTATCGCTCGTGATAGGTGACACGCGATCTCTAGTGATTACAAGCGCTGCCGTGGCCAGGACCGGGAATGTTGTTTCCCAGCGCTCTTCTCCGCGCTCGAAAACGCCAGTGAGGGTATATCCTGAATCTCCGTGCTGGTGCAGCTCGAGCACGAAATTCCAAGGAGCGCCTTCGTCCCAGGCAAGCGCAAGCAGGCTGTCGGGTTCGTTCGATGGCCGCAGGAAGCAACGTCCCGTGCGAACCGCCAAGGGGATGAGTATGCTGGCTAAAGCGGGCGAGAGCAGAGCCGATTCGGGAACCCGCTCGTAAGCTCTGGAGGAGGCGTAGCTGTAGATGAACGCTTGACCTCCAGACAGAGCCGACAGGATTTCGCGGTCCTCGGACTGTGGGAGCTGGTCGATCTGGCCTTGGCTCATGGAAAGAACTTTGGGCCGCGAGAAGCTGCCATTCGCGTTCCGGGTGCGCGATTGCAGTGAAAGAACGAAATCGTTGGCATGCACGTTTTTGGCGACATCCACGACGTACAGGATCTCCTGCTGGGGCGGCCAAGCCGCGTCAGCGGGATCTCGAGCCGCAAAGACCTCACTAAGTTGCTTCCGCCACTGCGGCAGTTTCGGCTTCGCCGGATTCCGAAGCGCCGCAGGAGAATGCAAGGAAAGAACCGGTGCAGCCCCGTCTTCCTCCTCGAGTTCGTCAACATCATAGTCGTCGCCGTCATCAAGGCCATCCAGGGCGAGGGTTTCCAAGTCTAGGGTGAACTTCTCTGCCGAAGCGGCTGCGCTCAGATACGCATTCTGGTCGGCGGCGAGGATGGCAGCCCACAGGTGCTTGCAGGGGAAACCCTGCTCCACAAAATGGGGACAGTCGCACCAAACCGCAAGCTTGTCGTTTCGCCAAGAAAGCTGCACTTCGTAGAAGCCGGAACCGCGCACGCAGGCGGAAAACTCGGATGAGGAACCTTCGTGGATCATGACGCGGCCCTTATAGTAGTATTCCTCGCCGCGCTTGCGAACATTCTTGCTGAAATCGCCTGCCAGCCTCGTGGAAAGACTCATGCGTCTGCTCTGCAAACTCTCGGGCCATTCTATTCGGGTTCTTCATGTTTTTCCACGAGAAGGAAGCTCCTCAAGATAGGAACCGAAGATGTCCGGCCGCCGGCAGCTTAGGTTCAGTGTGGCCATGCCCTGAAGCAACTCCACCGATTTCCATTGCCAATCGGAGCACGCAGTTGGAAAAAGAAATCCAACTTTCAGATTGCTGACCTTGTAGAACTCAACGGTCTCCAGACACGGATCGGCAACCGGCAGTGCTTCGCCGGAGACGGTATCACCCACCTACCGATCTGAGGTTGTTAGACAAGTGTTGAGGATTAGCGCCCCAGCCTGCCTACTTCTAACAGACGGATGCGCGGAGCTTTGGAACGTTATGCTAATTGTCTCCGCGCTTGGTGGCCCAACAGGAGGTCGTTTGCTTTTCTGGCGACTGTAAGTTGTTGCCCGTTCTCGAAGAACTCCTTCTGCCAGCGGTAGAGCACGGTGGGCTGGAGTCCCCGTTCGTCACACAGATCCGAGATCGGCACCCCTTCCACCAAAGGCCGCCTCAGAATGGCGACCTTCTCTTCCGGGGTGTAGTGCTTCCGTTGTTTCTTCATGTGTTCGCTCCGTTATCTTAACGGATGAACGCTTTCTCCATTTCCAGCTGAGGCAGGGCAGCTAAATTACGATTTCCCTTGCCATTCGCGTTTCAGAGGCACAAGCTTCTGCCAGTCAACCACACTCATAGCTCACCCCACACCTGAGCCGTCCCTGTGAATTGAACTTGGTTCCAGAAGGCGGACCCAAAATGTTTGATATTTTCACAAAGGAACCGCGTGGTAGTGTTCTCTGGCTTGACTCCGCAGAGGATTTGGAAGAAGCCAAAAGTAAAGCGAAGAAGTTCTACTCAGAACACCAAGCAGAGTACTTCGCATTTGACGGGTACACACAAACCAGATTCGTATTTACGCTGGAACAACTGGGTTACCAGACGACAAAGAGGTCAACTTAGTGGCTGTGGATGAATGCGAAAGCAGAAAGCAGCAGACCATGGTGGGAAGCTATGTTCGAAAGATGATGGCTCCGAATATCCACATGGGAACCATCACAAACACCAGAACACGTAAGGGACGGGTGGAGTACCTGTTTCACCAAGATTCCCGATTTGACGATGTGCTGTCAGATATTTGGCTGCAGGAGCCAGAAATCGAACCGTGCTCGAGTCCCAAAGATGATGAAGTGGATACAATCAATGCACTTAAGCGGCGCGGTCCTTGGTTGATGACGCGCGTCCCGAAGCGTTCAAAGGAATCGCAGCATTCCGGCTCGACTGGGTGAGCATCCTCAGGCGTTTCTTTCGCACGATTCAGCGGGAGTCGCCGAAGGTCCTCATTATCGAGCTACAGCAGATTCAATTGTAGCTTGGGAGACCGCGTCGGACATTAGCCGCAGACGTTTACGCAGATTTTCGAGTGAACTTCTTCAGATTGAAAGCCGATGGACATGCCGGACTCCCGGCAGAAGAGGGAAACCTATGGACGGAAGCGCTAATCATCCGGTTGCCCCTGCCGATTGACGGAAAGACTTAACCGCCACCGCCTCGTCGTCCATGATGTCGAAAACCGTATCCAGCTTTGTAACTTGCATCACATCGTGAACCCTCTTCGTAAGCTTGAGCAGCTTTAACTCTCCATCGTGCACCCGCACCCTGACTAAGGAACTGACCAGATTGCCCAAGCCCGAGCTGTCGATGTAATTGACATCGACAAAATTCAACAGAATCTTCCTCTGCCCTTTGCCTACCAAGTCAGCCACAAGTTCCCGTAGTGCACCGCTCTCTTCGCCCAACACAATCCGGCCTTTGATGTCCACAATGGCGACGCCGTCCACATCGCGCGTAGTTGTCGTCATCGTCATCGTCATCGGCCACCTCCTAGAACGCTTTAATGCTTCGGACTTCACCACTGGCAACAGAGCACCGATGCTCTGGTCAGCCTTCCAGGAAGCCACACATTAGCGCAAATCGTCAGGAAAGCCGATAAATCCTTCAAACGGCAACTATCGCGTTGTCCTGACATCCCCGCCTGCTCCGTCTCACCGCTAGGGAGGGCGGCGCGGAGAGTTCGACTCGATCCTGCCCCGTTCGCGCTACGTATACGGGCACGCCAAAGCGGGCGGAACATTTTCTGGAGGCACCCTCGTCGCGGCTCTGAAGGCGATAGACATAGGATCACCGGAAGGCGAACCAACGGCACTCGCAAAAAGGGCCGCACACTTATTCGCCTTTTCACTTGTTCTTTTTGTTCTTTTTGTTCTTCTTGCCAAAATTCCCTTCGTTCTTTGTCCAGCGGCGGATTGCCGTCTTTCGAGAGTCAAGTTGCTTCTGCTTTTCGGCACTGTTTGCGTCGCCTCGCTTGTGTAGCCGAAGCAGCGAACCATCGCGGAAATGGAGGGGTTCTCGAAGATTCCGGAGTTCCTGGTAATAGAACATCGCGGTAGGCCTCCGCCTTCGGAATCTCAGATTGCGCAAAAACTCCAGTTCTTCCGGCGTCGCATCTCCCCGCAAGTCAGGCATTCCTAAAAACTCTTCGAAGCCCGGTTCAACCTGACCCACTTCATCTCGCTCTGTAAATTCGACATGCACAAGCCGTACAGGAGACAGCAGCCGGTTCAAGAGCACTTTCATGGCGAAAGTCGGCATGTCGATATCCCAGGATTCGATCATGGGGATTAAGAAGGTGGTGCAGTGAGCAATGGAAATGTTGAATACGTCCGTATCCAGAAAGTCCAGAATGATGGTCCGCGCTTCCTCGTACGACTGGTTCCGGAGTTTTGCGACGCTACGCAGCCAGTGCTCGTTTTCCAGCTCGTCTCTGGCGATTCGTTTCGTCACATCCAGCAGTTTCTGCGTTACCAGGCGTTCCAACTCGCCAAACACTTGCTTCTCGAAAACGGCGCGCACCTGCTTCTGCCTTTCGCGCCGGCACTTCTGGATGACCACTTCCCGGACCTCTTGGTAGAGCGGCTTCAGTGGGTCGGCCAGTTTCCTTTTCCATTCTTCTTGCCGTTGCGCCTCCACCATCGCGGCCAGGTGCCCTTTCGGCAGTCGCAGAAAGGCGTTCATTCTTTCGTAGATGTCCGTCCGATTCGCGGCCGGAGGAGCCTTCTTGCGGGTGAGCAGTTGCGAGATATAGGACTCCGTGACCTGCGCGGCGAGGGCGAGGTCACGCTGTTCCAGACCCAATTCCTTGAGCCGTTGCTGAATTACCAGGCAAACATCCATGCGCGCTCCCTTAGTTAACCATTATAGTAAACCATACAGTACAGGACGGGTTCCAACTTGACAATATTGGTAAACTGAAATATGCTGGCGATAGCGATCAAGGCTGCTTTCAGGTCTTGCCAGACCATCCGCTACATCCTGACGACTCCCTTGGTCTTTCAAGGAGAGTCTTATGTTCGCTCGCAAAGTTTCCGTCCGCTTGAAGGCGGACGCCGCCGGCCAATTCATCGAGAAGATGAAAAATGAGATCATCCCCCTGCTGCGCAAGCAGAAGGGCTTCCTCGATGAGCTTACGCTTATCTCTCAAAGCGGGAAGGAAATTTATGCCTACAGTCTCTGGGAAAGCAGCGAGGATGCAGAAAGGTACGACCGCACTGCGTTTAAGGAAGTAACCAATCTTCTCACCGGGCTGATTGACGGGACGGTGCGGATCCACACCTACATGGTCACCAACTCCACGTTCCACAAGCTGGGGGCCGCCGTCGCTTCCTGAGCGCGCCGTTTCTCTCTCAAGGCTTGCCGCCGGGTCTTGCCTTGGTCGTGTCGTTCCGTCTTCCCGGCAAAGGAAACCGCATGTATCTGTTGCTCGGGATTCTCGTTGGGTTAGTCGTCGGCTGGCTCGCCGGGAAGCGTCTAGAAGGCAATGGCTACGGCCGATCCATGGACCTTGTCATGGGTGCCGGTGGTGCAGTTGCCGGTGGCTTGGTCATCCAGGCCGCGGGCTTTTCCGGTTATGGCGGAACTGCCTTCGCGACATTCGTCGCCATCTGCTATGCCGCGCTTCTCACGATCGTTGCTGCATTGGCGAACGGCAGAACTATTACGGCGCTTTAAGCCTATTCACTCGGGGCCCGACAATTGGGCCTGTGCTTCGCCAGAATTACGAGTGCCTTTGAAATGAACAACATACAGCGAGGGGATGTAACATGCCCTCTGGCTTGCGAAATTACAATTCGCTAGCCACAGGTCATTTCGCGCGACGTGCGAGATCTGATCCACAAGATGTGCCGGGAGAATCCGACTTGAGGTCGGTGCACCCCGCATCCATGGCGAACTGTGCACCTTGACAGGACCTGGTTTGAGCCGTGCAGCCCCTTCACGGATGAATCACCGAAAGTCCTAAGACACTTTCAAAGTGGTTATAGTCCCGATCACAGTGCAGCAATGCAAAACCCTGCCTCAAGCAGAATGTCGCGATGAGCCCATCGATGGTTTTGCGGACGGTTCGGCCACGTTGGCGCAGCATCCGGAAATTTCTAGCTGTCGCAACAGCCAGGTCCTCGCCGCCGGTATCATAGATCTGGAATAGAGATAACCGGCGGAGCACTTGCCGCGCAATAGCCTCGTCCGCTACCCCCTGCAAAACTTCGCAGAGGATCAGGTCAGTCAACCCAAAACGCTGGCTCATTAGTTCCCTCTCAAACCACGATGTCTCTTTCGTGACAATTCCCCGCAGGTAGTCGATCCAAACCGTTGTGTCTATGATGACCATGCGTTGCTAGCTCGCTGTTCTGCCAAGCCTCGAACGCTCCAGATCCCCCTCCCATTTCACTTTGCCGCGGAGTTTCCTGATCGCGGCCTGTGCGCGCGTTTGAATCAGAAGCCTTAGCCCTGCCTCCACGGCCCCCCGTTTGGTCCGCGAACCGCTGCTCTTCATAGCTTCTTCCATTAATCGATCGTCAATATCGATATTTGTGCGCATACGTGAGGCCTCTATGTGTAAAGATCTCATATTTATGTGTATACGTCAAACATCAAAACCCGAAACACATTCCAGTGAAGCGCTGGGGCTATCGCGATTGGTTTACATTGCGAATTTCGAACCGAGGCGGGTGCGAGTGCAAGCCGCTAAGAATGAACAAGTTGCGGTGATTTTGCGAGCAGCATCCCTGCTTCGCCTTTACGTCTTCAGGTAAACCAAAGTAAACATCACGATGTTCACTGCCGGCATTTTCGTCGCCCTTCCCTACGTACTCCTTCTTATAATGCCGGAAACATATTGTGAACTCGCTGGGGCGCTCTGGTGGCAAGTTGTGTCGAGGACAGGAGAGGAGTACGATGCGCGCTTAACACGACTTGCGAATGGGGCACAACGTCGCGAAGAAGCCCGATAACTTGAATCCCCTCATCACCGAAAGTCTGTCCGAGCGTTCGCGCCAGCGTAAGCTTCAGGCGCTCGGAATTTTCTGCGGTTTCGCTGCCGCACTGTGGCTCGCAGCGGCTGAGGCGCCGACAAAATTGGTAGCCGTTGCCGTCTCTCCCTTCGTGATTTCCTTCATGATGGTGCTTGGAGCCTTCGTTTCGCGGTGGAGCTTGCCTGCGTTCATCCGCGGAACTTCGGACATCGGTGCCGACCTGCGGCAGGTACCCCACCTGGTCGTCTGGGGAGTGTTGGCGGGTTGCCTTTGGGCAGTTGGGAATACCTTAACTATTTTAGCGATAAGAGATATCGGCCTCAGCATTGCTTTTCCCTTGTGGAACTCTAACAGCTTGGTCGGCATTTTATGGGGCATCCTGTTCTTCAAGGAATTGCACCGGGCGGGCTGGCTCCGTTGGGTTGGAGTTGTCGGAGGAGCGTTCGTACTTTTCGGAGGCGCGATATTGTTATCTTTGGCTTCCACGTCTCAGGCCCCTCACGGGCACGCCATGCGCGGGGTGGTGGCCGCAATTGGAGCGGGTATCGTCCTCGGTTCGATGTATATCCCCTATCGAAAGGCTTACATCACCGGCATGAACCCGCTCACCTTTATTACCTTCTTTACGGTTGGTGAGTTGGCGACAATGGCCGTACTGGCCGTCAGTTTCTCGGGCGGGTCAAAGACTTTCTGGCACGAACTCGTCAAGAGTCGGGAAGTGCTTTTCTGGCCGATGCTGGGCGGATTCATGTGGGTGGTGGGCGACTTATTTCAAAATTACGCCGCCAAATACGTAGGAATCAGCCGCGGCATTCCTATGTCAAACACCAATCAGCTCTGGGGATTGCTCTGGGGAATCCTAGTTTTCGGTGAATTGCACGGTCTGACGCGTGCGGCGTATGCGCAGGTGATAGGAGGGTCGCTATTGATGGCTATCGGCGCAGTCGCGATTGCATTCTCGTCCGCAACGGAAGGAGAGTACTCGAGTTGGAAAGAAGCAGCACAGCGGGAGAGCGATCTTTACAACATCGAGCCCGCCTACGTAGCCGCGCGCATGGAGGGCAAGGAAACTAACGCGAACAACCACGCGCGCACCTTGATCGATTGGCTCCTAATCGCAGGGGCTAGCCTAATATTCGCTGCTTTTGCTCTCATGGCCAGCATTCCCGAAATGGAAATCCACTGGGGCTGGCTCGCCGCGCTCACGTCAGCCATGCTGCTGGTCTTGGTGGCAGGAGGAGTTGCTCTTTGGCGTATCACACGGTTCAATTAGGTGTGCTCTTCGCCAGACGGAAAGGGCAATCAATCCTCTTCCAATTATCGACGGTTTCGACGGCGCCTTGGGTGTAATCCGCCCCGTCTTCTGAGTTCTTCGGTGCCTTGCCGAGCGCGACTCAGTTGTTCCAGAGCGGGATCTCCATATGCCACCTGGAGTTCCCACATCTCGCCAGGATCTTCCTCAAATTGTCGGACCAGCTTTTGAAGCCACGTGTGGCTGACGCCGAGCTGGCGGGCCCAGTCACGACCCGAGGGTTTGTTCGGGTCGCGACTCGTATACCACCAAAACGCATACCGTAACACCATTTCAGACTCTTCCCTGCTCCGCCAGGGACGCGGGCGATGCCAATTCGGACTTGAGACCGCTTTCAGCAGATTTCGGATGGATGCTTCACGCGACGGCATCGGTCCGTACGGAGATAGGCCCTTGGTTGGCTAGCCGATACTTTCAATAAACCCCATGAATCACTGCCTCGTAATTCGCTAAAATCAGGTAGGATTCCGGCTCAATTTCAGCGTTTGGTAACCATCTGATTAATGAACCGCCCCCACTTGTTGACCCTGTCCTTGATGCTGATTAATTACTCACCTACTGCGGAAGGATCTGCATTTTCAAAAAGAAAATCAATCTCAGCACCGCTCTCGCGGGTCAGGCCGTGGGCATCAAAGAGGTCGACGACGGTATTTGGCTGGTCAGTTTTATGGACTATGATCTCGGCTACATCGATCTGGAGGAGAAGACTCTGCAACCACTAGACAACCCTTTTGGCCCAAGGGTGTAAAGTATGTCTTCGGAACGTT
>Ga0207761_1000435_pt1 | contig 14567 bp, 10 predicted proteins | sample LuqExpMetageno34_FD_187792 | JGI IMG/M metagenome (GOLD analysis project Ga0207761, IMG submission 187792) | Tropical forest soil microbial communities from Luquillo Experimental Forest, Puerto Rico - Sample 34 (SPAdes) | ecosystem: Environmental > Terrestrial > Soil > Tropical forest ... | reverse complement strand
TACTACTCCTATTACAACTCCGGCAAGCAAGCCCCAGCAAACGACCACTAAGTTTGGGCGTGTCGCCCGGGGTCGGTCCTGGGACTAGCGCTCAAGCGTTTGATTCGGCGTGTCGATTTCGGTATTCATTTCGCCGGAGCGCCCAATACACGGGCAGTAACAAAACGCAACCCAGCAGGAAGAACACAACGCCGCCCTGCCGGTGCAGCCTTCCATACAGAAAGTCGGAGTCGACGTAGTTTGCCAGGATCGTCAGTGTCGCGATCCTGACGCCATTCTTGAGGAACATGACCAGAAGGCCCGCCGCAACGAATACGGCCTTCTTCCAGAAGGGTCTAAACGAGAAATGTGCGATCAAGACGGCCAGAATAAGCAAAGCCATGCTGGATCGAATGCCACTGCACTCGGCGGCAACCTCGATGCTGATTTTCGGCATGCGAAAAACGAAGCCTTCCCGCAGAGCGGGAACCCGGCAGACATCGAATATTGCGCCGGCGACCACTGCTGAGCCCGCTTGAAGTTGAACGATGACGCGATCGAGCACGGCCCGCGGCAAGGGCACCGCAAATATCAGAAACAGCAACGCAAACGACGACTGCCTGGCGCCTCGGGTTCCAAAGATTGCCACGAATCCGGACACCACCAGCAAGAGGAACGCTGCCGCATAGGCAGTGAGCCGCAGATTCACCTGACCAGCCCACGAAGAGCTCCCGATCGCGCCGACGATTACTGCAGCCGCCACCAGCCCCAAGGAACCTCGAAGATACAAGCGATCCGGCGCTGCAAGATTTTTGCGGTCCAGGAACACCAGCCAAGCCGAGATCGCCGGAACCAGCAAAATGTGCGACGCATCGTCATTTTGCCAGGCGAATTGAATCAGTTGTTTAAGGGGACGCGCGAAGACAAGGGCGCAGAACGCCAACCAAACGGCAAAAAAAATCCAGTTGCGGCGAGATTGAGGAGTGGGAGAAGTCAAATCGGCTTCACTCCTGCTCTTGCGCATCGGCAGTGCCGTGTCCCGCCACCGGGAAGGGAACTGCTGTTACTTTCGAAATGTTTCGGTGCGGTGGACATAGTGCCGCTCATAGTACTTCAAGTATTCGCCCGAGCGGGCGTGAGCCAACCATTCCGCGTTGTTCACGTACCAATCAATCGTTCGGCGGATGCCGTCCTCGAAGCTGACTTGCGGTTTCCAACCCAGCTCTCGCTGAAGCTTGGAGCTATCCAAGGCATAACGCCGATCGTGTCCCGGCCGGTCTTGCACATATTTCATGAGCGATTCTGGCTTGCCGAGATACTGCAAGATGGTGCGAACGATTTTCAGATTTGGCTGGGGCTGCCCGGCAGACACGTTGTAAATCTTGCCGGCCTCAGCCTTGTCCAACACCAGGGCGATGGCCCGGCAGTAGTCCTCGACAAACAGCCAGTCGCGTTCCTGCATACCGTCGCCGTAAATTGGGAGCTGTTTGTCTTCACGGGCGTTCGCGAGGATCAGGGGAATCAGTTTCTCCGGAAATTGGTAGGGGCCGTAGTTGTTCGTGCAGCGCAGAATAACTGCCGAAACTCCATACGTATTTGCATAGGCAGTTACGAAATGGTCAGCGGACGCTTTGCTCGCTGCGTAAGGACTGCGGGGATCGAGAGGCGTGTCCTCCGTGAAGCTGATGCCCGCGGGGGCGCTCCCGTAAACCTCATCCGTGCTGATGTGCACAAATCGAGGAAGCTTGTGCCGCCGCGCCGCTTCCAGCAGGCACTGAGTTCCCATGATATTGGTGCGGACAAAGGGAGAAGCGTCTTCAATGCTGCGGTCAACGTGGGTTTCGGCCGCAAAATTCACCAGTGCGTCCGGCTTGTGCTGGAAGACTTGTTCGACGGCGGCGGCATCTGCGATGTCTCCCTGGGCCAGGGTATACCGTGGATTTTCAGCCAGGTCAGAGAGACTCTCCGGATTGCCGGCATAGGTTAGCTTGTCGAAGTTGATGACGTCGACGTCCTGGCGACTCGTCAAGAGCAGCCGGATGAAATTCGATCCGATGAAACCTGCACCGCCAGTGACCAATACTCGCACGAAGTTTCTCCTGTCGTATCGTCGAGATCAAAACCGGAATTCTTCTGCTCCGGACTTATTCGGCGTGCTTTGTCGGCCGTGGCGGAGCCCCACGTTCCGGAATCTTGTTCGCGCCAGTCTCCGCGACGAGATTCGTGGCACGAAGCAAGGACTCGAAGGTCCCCGCGTCCGTCCACCAGCCGTCCAGAATACTGTGCGTCAGCGTTTTCTCCTCCAGGTACATATTGTTGACGTCCGTAATCTCGAGCTCATTGCGCCAGCTCGGCTTGGTCCTGCCGATTTTCTCGAAGACGGTGGCGTCGTAGAAATAGATTCCGGTGACGGCGTAGTTGGATTTCGGATTCTTGGGCTTTTCTTCGATACCGACGATCCGACCATTCGAAATCTCGGCGCAGCCGAATCTCCCGGGATCCGGGACTTCTTTTAATAGAATGTGAGCGCCCTTCTCCTGCCGCTCGAAGTTCCTTGCTGCCTCGATGATGTTGTTCTCGATAATATTATCCCCCAACACCACGCAGATCTTTTCTCCCTCGACGAACGGCTCGGCAAGGCGCAGGGCGTCGGCAATACCGCCTTCGCCTTCCTGGTACGTATAGTGAATCCGGCGCAAGTCGAAGCTCCGCCCGTTAGAAAGCAATCGCAGGAAATCTCCGGAATTTTGTCCGCCGGTAACAACGATGATGTCTTTGACTCCCGCATCGACCAGTGTCTGAATGGGGTAATACACCATCGGTCTGTCATAGATAGGTAGCAGGTGCTTGTTCGTAACCCGCGTCAGCGGGTAGAGCCGCGACCCTTTTCCACCTGCCAAAACAACACCTTTCATGTGTGATCTTCTCCTTGTTTGAAAATCGTGGATCCGACTCGGCCCAGCTGAATCAGAAAGCTATGGTAGCTCCGGACGATCCTGTTGCGCCGAGGTGACTCTTACTGTGTGCTTTCGAGATCAGCGGGAACTAAGATAACTTACGACGGGTTTGTCAGATCTTCCACAAGATCTAGATATTCGCACTTCTTCACGGTCCAGTCATTCTTCCGGATGAATTCGCGTGAATTCTCTACGAGGGCCCGCCGCTTTTCCGGATGCTGAATTAGGTCCAGCATGGCATGCGCCAGGTCATCTTCATCGCCGGCTCGAAAGAACCTGACCAGCGAGTCGTTGAAATAATACTTGTCCACCGACGTGTCCGAGACGATCACCGGAACATTCATGGCCATGAACTCGAAAATCTTGGTGCTAAAGGCCTCGTTGCCAAAGTTGTCTTTCCGCTTGGGGACGACGCCGACATCGGCCAACTCCATCAGGTGCGCAATCTCGCGTATCGGCTTCGAATCGTAAATGCAGACTCTGCCTTCCAACCTCAACTCTTTGATCAAGGCGAGAAGGCTGTCTTGCACCGGACCGCCACCATAGATGTGAAAGTCAGCGTGCGGAGCCCGGTCGCTAATCTTGGCAAACGCACGAATGCCAATGTCCAGCCCCTGGTGCCAATAAAGCGTTCCGGGGTACAGAAAGAGGAAGCGGCCTTTCTTCGGGCCCGGTTCCGGGCTAGGTTGAAATATGGCCCGGTCAGGATAGTTCATCACCACGGAACACTTGTTTGGCGTTACGGACCGTGATTCCAGGCGCTCTTTCCAAATATGATTCGCGATGATGACGTGGCTGGAGAATTTGCCGCTGAGCCATTCCACAAAACACATGAGCCGAAACACCAATGACTTCTTGCTGGCTCCAAACTTCCCTGCGTAAAACTCCGGCAAGATATCGTGAATGTCCAAAATGACTGGCGTCCCGCTCAATCTGGGGATGAGAGCACAAAAGACGAGAAAGTCCGGCACAGAGTGCACATGGATCAAATCGTATCGACGCTTCAACTGGCGCTTGGAAAGCTGCCAAAAAGAGCGCAGAAGAAACCCAAGAACCCTCCAGGCATAGTCGAATTGCGTCTTCTCGTTCTTAAGGCGCTGCTGGAGGCGAAACACCTTTACCCCGTAAACGGTTTCCGCTTTGGGGTTATCGCCCCGCAGAGCAAAAACTTCGACATCATGGCCCTCTTGCGCGAGTAATTCCGCATACCGCATCACGCGGTTATCGGAGTCGTAAAAGGTATAAGCTACCATGCCGATTCGTAGCGGGCGCTTGGACGGTTTTACGTGTTCCGTCGCGGCCGGCTCTACTGTTGTCGCTGTCATCATCCGTTTTCCTGGTTCGCTACGATGCAAGGTCTGCTTCCGGGTCCCTGGAAATGATCACTCCCAGAGGGGCATGGTGTGCGTCTTTCCAGTTTCCGGAACGGACTCCATAGTCTTTGGATTAGGGCGGGAGATAAGTGTACCTCACTTAGCCGACAATCAGATTAAGATGTGTTTTTGAGTACCTCTTCGCAGCGTGGAACCGCGTGAATTATTGGTCCGTATTAGAGCTATCTCACTGGAATCCGGCAGCGGGAAGGGAGAGCAGCTTTTGTAGTCGATCCTCGATTTCTCGTTTCACCCTGGGCATAGTCTCCAGAAGCTGCCGCCGCAGTTCCCGTCGGTTCTCGAATGCCTCTTCAATAACGCCAAGGATCTGGGATTCATCAAGTTCGCGAGGGTCCGCAACCAATCGTTCAAGGTGAATGGTCTGCCACACCCCTTTGAACTTATCGCTGTAGGATAGTGCCACTGCCGGGACCGCGAGCGAAAGTGCTCCGATGCAAGCGTGCATCCTGGATCCAATGAACAAATCACACCGGCCAATTACGAATTTGGTCTCCGGCGCATTATGGTTTCCTTCGAGCACCGAGAGTCTTCCCGGATAGCGTTCCTTCATTGCTTCATACAGCTCTTTGCACGCCCGGTCATCACTCTCGAGGTCTCCGCCGGCCCATGGCTCTGCATGAACGTGCGGTACCAAGATGACATTTGCACCTTTCCGTTCGATCAGATGGCTCACGAGGTTCTCGATCATCCGGGTGTAGTCAACTTTCAGCCCAAACATGTTCTTACCGCTGTAGCCACCAGCGGTTAACAATCCGCTGACATTCAACCCGACGAGCGTAGCGCCGGGCGCCTGGTTGGCGAACTCTTCGATGTGTACGTCGGACGGGCGCACCGGTTCGACGAGGAAACCTACGTCAAAGCAAAAGTGATATTTGTTTTCTGATTCGTTGGCGACCAGTTTCTTCACATAGTCCAGGCCGATAGCATCGCGGCTGCAGACGGCGTTGGCGCGCTGCAAGATCGATAGAGCGATTCTTCGCGCTAACCAAGACTTGAACGGTCCGAGCGTCTGTGGAAATAAAACGAGCGGTTTCCTCGCAGTGAGCACCAGGATTTGGGGTAACCAGACGTAAAGCAACCTGCCCATCCCGTAGATATCGCTGAAGCTGTCGCCGCCATTAATCGATGCGAAGACGTCGGTCTCTTCGATGTGCTGGAGCACGGGGTTGCCTGCAATGATCCGTTTCCGAAACCACTTTGGAAAGAGATAGCGGTTGAGAAGCGCCAGGGGAAGGACGACGGCAATATTATTCCGCAGGTAAAACTTCTTCGAGAATCTGATGTTGACGAAGTTGATGGGCACAGTCCTGCCGCCAACTTCGATCGTGGTGCGAGACCCTTCTCGCGCAAAATCCATGACGGAAACGGTCGCGTCAGGGAATTGGTGCAGGATGCCACCGACGGAGCCGTAGAAGAGCGCTTCGATGCCCAGATTCGGACAATCGAGCGGCACTCCTATTAGGCAGATTTTGGGTGGACGACGGGATGTTGTGGCCATGCTACTTTCGGCGCTGTCTTGTGCTTCGCTGATGGATGATCGGTTCATAGTCAGACGTGTTCGGTTCGCTCGTTACCCGCTTTCCGAAAGCGGTATCGTTCAGTCCCGAGCAGCTCCCACTGCGGCAAGTAGGCTCTTGCTCGTGGCCCAGGAGCGAAGCTCGTAGTAAATTTCAGGGAAGATCATAAGCATGCCCGCACACACCACCGCGACGAGCAGAATCGACGTGAAAATGGGGACCACCACAGGCAGCCGTTCTATGCCGGAGGCGACCGCAAGGCCCGCGACTCCCAATCCTGCCGCCACCACCGCGAATGGCTTCAGGCATACCACTGGCGAAATCTCAAACTTCCGCTTGAGCCGTGCGAGGCAAACCACGAGGGCGAGGACCTCACCAATGAACCCGGATATGGCAATCCATTGCAAATCGAGGGCGAGGGCGGCAGAGATGAACATTCCCGCCAGCGCGAGCGACCGCGCCATGTTGGAATACATGGAATTTCGGGTATCGCCTTTGGCAATCGACACGGTGATCGGCGCATTTCTCACTATACGGAGAGCCCACATGGAAGCCAGCCAGCCGATGAACGTCTCTGCGTTGGCATACTTGTGACCATAGAGAAGAATGACGGCCCAACCACCGGCGAGGATGAAAGGAATGGAAATCACCGCGGCGCCAAGAGCGACCACCTGAGCGCAAAACAGGTAGCGGCGATTCAATTCCTCTTTATCGTTCTGCACGCTCGCGAACACCGGCAGGAACAAGGTCGATGTGATGTTCGAGAACATCAGGGGAACCGCCATAGTAAGGGCAAAGGCAACGGAATAAACCCCCAGGTCCGTCAGGGTGTACGTTCCACGAGCGAAAATCTTCCTTGCCGAACCGATGGCAAATCTGTCCCCTTCGAAGATGAAGTACATCAAGAGCGTATTGACCAGAAGCGGCCATCCAAAAACCAGGATGCGTTTTGCGTAGTTTTTGTCCCAATCCCATCCGTAACGTCGCTCGGCGACCAAGTGCGAAATGATGAAGAAACAGACACTTTGAATCAGCAACACCCATAGCATTACGGAATAGTTTCGCAACCAGAACGCCAGCGGCAACGCGATTAAGGTCGCAATTCCATTGGATCCCAGGTCTGTCAATACAGTGGGCCAAAATCGCAGCCCGCGCTGAAGCCGATACATGTCCAGGCTGGCCAGGCCTCTCGCCAAAGGGAAAATCGCCAGGCACCGGAAGGCCCAGCGTGCCTGTGGAACCCCAAACAACGTAGCTACGGGGTCAGCCAGCAGCAGCATGATGAATCCATTGATCAGGCCGCGGCCAGCCTTGATCGATTGCGCGGTCCTTCCCAACCGTGGTTCGTCGCCGTCGCTAGCCTGTATGATCAGCGTTTCTGCAGCAATGCTACTGACCATTTCTACCAGCGAAACGGTCATGGCAAAGGTGGCGGCGATCCCGAAGTCAGCGGGCGTGATAATTCTGGCAATGATCAGGTTTCGGAGGAACGAGAATGCCTGGCTCATCATCTGGCCAATGGCAAGCTGTGATCCTCCCTTGAAGAGGCTCGATCGTAATGACATGTGAGGTGTCCCGGAAGAAAGGTGTCCGCTACTCTAGATTAAAGGTAAGTGTTTCAATCTGCGCAAGAAATCGGGCCTTGCGTACACATCGGCAAAGAAGAGTGTGTCTGCCAACGGAACGATTTCAAGATCCGCGCAATCTCGGCCCGAACACACAATCCCTGGTTCTGAACGTCATCTATCGATTATGCGAACGAAGTGTACCAGATTAATTGACGGTTGCTGTCAGTCCCGTCGGAGCGTTGGGGAGCGTGACTTGGGCGCTGCCAAGAGTATAGGCGCCGACGTCCCAACTGCCCGAAGCAGCGCGAGGAGTCCCTGTAGCAGATGAGGCTGCCCCAACTGACGGGGGCTTACCGATATCGAGCGCGGCGACATTGAGACTGGTGAGGTTCACGCCCGGAAGTGAATGCGCCAGGGAAGCAGTTCCCGTAACCGTGTAATCGCTGTTCAGTCCTGGCGCTGATGTGGAACTAGCAGCATCCTGGCCTGAGGCTGACTGCCAACTGCTTAGGGTGTTGTAGGTCTTGCCGTTTACCGTCCAACCTCCGGACCCAATGTTGTAGTAAATATTGTTCGAGGCCGTCAGCGGTTCGTTGACATCGTTGTAGTACGACCAATTGGCGCCGATGCAGATGTTGTTTTTCACCGTCCACGAATTTCCCGTAGTCCCCGCGGTGTTCAGAGCGCGGAAGCAAGCGTTGCTGCTCGACCCCGCATCGATCGTATTGTTGTACACAGAAAGCGTGTGCTCGCAGTCTTGCGAATAGATGTATGACCCAGTGCCACTGGAAAAGCCGTTGTTGGAATTGCCGCTATCTGTGATCAAATTGTCGAAAATCTTGACTTCCGCGTAGCTGGAAGCCGAACAGCTGCTGCCGCCCTCACCAACGAAAATCATTGCGGTCGAGCCGGAGTTGGTGGGAGAAGCGCCATGGAAATAATTGTTGTAAATCTGGAAGTTCTGGATGGAGTCCTGCGATCCGGAATTGCCCGTGTTGTAGATATGGAGGGTTTCGTAATGCTGGTAACCAGCCGGCACCGACCAGACTGTAGTGTAGTTTACGTCGTTGTCGTGAAAGGAAGAATTCGTACTGGCAATGGCGGATGAAGTGCCGCTCGCATAATTCAGCACGCGTCCCACACTTCCGTCTACGGTCAAATGTGCAAACTGGTCGGTAGTGTTGGACGTAGGATCAATTTCGATGCCTTCGGCACAACCCGTGAGCGACACGTTGTGAACATACGTGTTGTTAGCGCCATTTCCACCGTTGATACATATGGAGTTGAATCCACCACTGGAGGTGCCGCTGTAGACAAACATCGGGCCGACAGTTCCATTGCGAATCTCTACTTGATTCCAGCCCGTCCCGTTACTAGTAATGCCGATGGCTTCCACCTGCGAACTAAGCCCCGACCCATTGTTCGCGCAAGTAATGGCCGCCGAGTTGCCTCCCAGGTCGACCGTGACGTAGGAGTTGTTGGGGATCTGTAGAGCTCCATTCGTATCACACACACTGAGTTTCGCGCCCTGCTCCCACTGAAGAACGATCGGGTTTGCAGCCGTGCCGTTCCCTCCCACCTGAATCACAGAGGTGATCGTCCCGCAAAGGTGGATTGTATTCCCCGCCGCCCAAGACCCGCTAAGAGCGCTAACGGCCTTCGCATTGGCGCACGAGGAACCGTCTGCCGCACCTGCCGCAGCTTGCGCAACGTAGAGCGCGGTTGCGGCTTGGCTCTTGGGACTCGCGATAAATAGGTTGAGAATCAGAACGGCAAAAAACGCTAATAGGGTCCTGCTTAGGTCCCGCATAAGGAAGCTCCGTCTTCAATTAAAGGGTCGCTTTTTACCACCCTTAGCCTACGGTTCTGTGACTAAGCCAAGTCTAGTTACGGTATATGTGGCTGGGTACTGTACTTTGGAACAGACTTGGTACAGACTTGCTTCTGCCCCTAACGCATTGAAATTCTTGGCCCTATGGTTACCCCTTGCCTGACGACTTAGTTCCCTCCAAGTGATTTCCTCCAAACCTTTTTGACCCTTGCGACTAGATTGAGTCTCCGCAACGTTGCTCTCGCCGCTCCGTCCAGCAATCCAGACGCGGCGCGGATGCTACGAAGCAGAGATCCCTTCGCGGAGGGCGCAAAAATCCAGACCGGAACGTCGGCCCACTCCAAATCCCCGATCACCTGTTTCCATTCAGCGTCCCCAAGCCCAAAGTCGGCTATTTTCAAGACACCGTCGCTATTCTGCTCGCAGATCTCTCCGAGTGCTTTAATCAGCAGAAACATTCCCGGTGAATATTTACCGTACGCCGGATCGTATCCAGTGAATCCGCTGTAAAACGTTGTACCGTAGCAAGATCCCAGCCAAAATGCGACTGGCGCCGCGTCCAAATAGAGGACATATCCCCGCAGCCATCCTCGTCCGGCCTCGGTTGTCATTCGATTTCTGGTGTCGGGGTTATCTTCGAAGCCAACACCAAGGGCCCGTTGGTAGGTCTTTTTCGCAATCTGATCTACGTCTCGAATGAGAACATCTAAATCGATGACGGATCCGAACGATTTTACCTGCGCTCTGTCTCCGAAGTCTTCTTCCAATTTGCGGGTCCGCCGCTTTTGATTGTTCCGTTCTTTCGTTCCCAAATGCTTCACAAACTCGGCCGCGGTCGAGTACAGATTCATGCCGCGGTGGTTTCTCTGAAGTCCTATGGCGCCCTGAGAACCGTCCTGGGCCAATTGGCTCACGATCCTGTACAACTCTCCATCCGTGCGCAAATGATTGAAATACGCAAAATCCGCCTCACGGGCTTCTAGCGACTGCTGGATGCTTTTCGCGAACGCTTCGGCAACCTCAGCGGACTTCTCGCCGACCCAGCCCCCGTGAAGAAGCGTCAGCGACCGAGCGGGAACACCCACCAACCGTTTGTAGCCAACCGACAGATCGACACTGCTTTTGTCCAGGCGGCCTACCAACATGCCGACCGGAACTCCATCCCGGTATGCAACGATGATGTGTGGCCGTATCGCGCTCGTCAGAGATTCAATGACGGTCTGATAGAAATGGAAATCACAATTGGGATGTCGCTGCCAGCAAATCCACTCTTGTTCGAGGGAAGGCAACTCTCCCGCACTTCTCAGGACCTTCGTGACCACCGATAGGGCCGAGGAGCTGGAATTACCGGTCCGTTCCGGATTCGTCGCTGTGGTTGAAGCTACCATCGTTGTGAGTCCGTTATTCAGATTAGTTTCACGAAGCGTGCCAGGTTTTGCGCCAGTCGAAAAGAATCCCTCATGGGGTCTTCAGGGTGAATTTAGGCCGCTCTGCCCGAGTCGCAGCGGATTCACGTCCTACCACTCGGGGCGGTTGTAACGATGGCATCTCGCCGCCCACCGGAACAGGCTGAGCCACCTTCGCCAGAAATTCCGCCCGAGACATGAACAGGGAATCTCCGCACAGCCCAGAGACGAGCGCCAGAATGAGGGACCAGTTCACGAAATTCTGGTCAAAATAGCTGACCGACATGAACGTGATGGCATGGGCGAATATCGCCGCGCCCATTGCCCAGTACAGTCGAACGTCCGGCTCTGGTTGCACGCCGTTCGACAGGCGCACGGTTCTGCCAACGCTCTTGAAGGCCAGCACAATGATCGCGATGAACAGAATCATCGTGAGGAAGCCGCCGTTGGCTCCGGCAAGAATATAGGCGTTGGTCACGTCAAATAGGTGATCGTTCGAATTGGACCACGCTTCAGTGGACTTCGTCCCCACAAGCCACCAACCCCAAAAATTGGCTATGGCGCGATCGATGAGCAGTGCGCGGTGGTAACCGGTGGACCCGTTGACGATATCAATGCGCCCCAACAAGTACCACACAGGCGCTTTCATGGTCATTTGCAGGAACACCAAAACGGCGACTATGCCCCATCGTACCTGTCGCATTTTCGTGCGCAGAGGCCAGAGGCATAAGGCGAGAGCGGCCATCATCAAGGTCAACAGGGGCCCACTGGAAGCGGATGTTACCGTGATCACTGCCGTCGCGGCGATGGCCAAAACTACAAAAAACCTCTTCTTTCCCAGGTATTGCCACAGCCCCACGAATAACGGCATCAGGGTTGCCCCGAAAGTGCCCGCCAGAATGGGGTGGGCAAACGGCCCCTCACAGCGCAGGCGGCCATCCCGGACGATGGTAGCTTCGGGTACCCCGCCGAAAAGAGAGAAGGGATTTCTTCCGGTGGCCTGCTCAAAAAGCATCGCGCCGGCCAGCGGAATAACCAACCACGCAAAGAGCGTCAGGGTGCTGACAACGTCTTCCTTGTCGCGCAATAGGAAGCGGAAAAAGAAATAGATGCCCAAGGCATTGTAGGCGATCCCCACGGTCCACTTCAGAGCGTCGAAATCTCCGTAAAGGAGTGTGTAAGCGAGCATGCCCGACGCTTGACATGCGATGATCGTTTTATCGAGCGCGTTAAGGTTGATCCGTCGCAGCTCACCACGAAAAACCAGGCGCGTCCATGCAAACACCAGCAGGATGCGGATCATCGTGAAGTTCAGGCCGCCCACCATTACTCGCATGCCCATGGTCATATAACAAGTAAGGGCCAGGACCGGCAGCATGGCGTAGCGGCGCGGCAAAACCAGGATCAGCACTCCCATCAGGAGTGTGAACGCGAGCCCCAACGGGTTTATGAACGTGGAGCCGTCTGTAACGATAGATGGATCAGGAGGATGCATGAATCACAAGCTTATTTAGCCGAAGATTCGGCAATACTCTCCAAGCCTACACTCCAACGAAAAACGCTCCGCCACTTGCTGAAGGACGCAGGCAAAGAGCCGTCAGCGTACTTGCCAAACGTCACACAATAAAGCGCAAAGAGCAACGCGAGCCGAAACACTGCAAAAAGTCCGGAGCTGGCCCGAAAGGCCCCGGCGTACCAAGCTCCGCGGCGAATTTTAAAGAAGCTGTACAGTGATTTGCGATTCATAACCACCGCAAAGTTGCTTTCCGCTTTCTTGCCGGAACTTTGGCCCCCGTGATGAACTACCGTCGCGCCAGCAAAATAAAGGACTCCCCAGCCGGCGGAGTGGACTTTATAGCAGAGGTCGACGTCCTCGGCGTACATGAAATATTCCGTAGTGAACTGCCCGACTTTCTCGAATACTTCACGGCGGATCATCAGGGACGCGCCGGAGATAACATCAACTTCCTCGGGAAACGGATCGGCGCGATACAAGGAACGCACGCCCCAAAGAGAGGCCTTCGGAAACAGCCTGCGCAGTGCCTCCGCGTCGAAAGCCTGATTCAGGATTGTCGGGAAAGCCTGCACGCAGCTGGTCTGTAGGGATCCGTCGGAATTTAAGAGCTTGGGGCCTACCACCCCCGCTTTTGAATCGGATTCGAGGCAATTTGCAAGCTTGCCCAGAGCATCGCCGACAATTTCCGTATCGGGATTCAGGAATAGGATGTATTTCCCTCGGGAGCGTTCGAACGCCAGGTTGTTTCCCCTCGAGAAACCAAGATTATCCCTGCTCTGAACAAAGACGACTTGTGGGAATTCTCGGTGAACCATCTCCTCTGAGCCGTCGAAGGAGGCATTGTCGACGACGATCACTTCATAGGACAAGCTCTTCGTTTCCCGGTAGATGGTCCGTAGACACTGCTCCAGAAAAGTAACGGACTTCCAGTTGACAATCAGAATGGAGAGGGCGGGGGAGCTGGCGTTGCCTGACATGATCACGACGCGATGAACTGGCGGTGCCAAAGTTCGAAGGACATCAAGAGGTAGATGTGACGGAGGTTGTGAGCCTGGTCCCGTTCGTGGCGTTCCAGCGTTTCGCGAATGAAGTCGCGATTAAAGTACTGGTTGACGCCCGCCGAATCACTAAGCAGGCATTCGTTTACAAACGATTTCATCGAACTGCGCAGCCATTTATCGATGGGGTTGTCGAAACCCTTCTTCTTGCGGTAGACAACTTCCTTCGGCAGCCACTTCTCGGCGGCTTTCTTGTGAAGGTATTTTCCGTTTGTGCCGTGGAGCTTGAGGTTCGGCGGCAGCGTTTCAATAAACTCAATCATACGGTAGTCCAGGAAGGGAACGCGAACCTCCAGCGAATTTGCCATGGAAGTCTTGTCGCCCACCATAAGCAAATCGTCGGGCAGATTCGTCCTGGTATCCAGATACAGCATTTGTGTGAGTGGATCCAGATCCGCTACTTCGCCCTGCAATCCAGCTAGCGCTTTCTTGGCTTCCAGGCCGTTCGGCGAAATCTGCTCCAATACCGACGGCTTAAAGAGCTTCGTCTTCATCTCGGGTGTGTAGAAGGAATAGATCCTCACCAGCCGCGAGAGCACGTCTTTCTCATGCAACGCCATCAGTCCGCGCTTTAGTTGCTCCCGCTTCACGAAATGTTCGCCGATGGGACTGAGAACATTTCGTGTCAGAAGTGTTGGCAATTTTGAATACAGCGTCGAGAATTTCATCCCCAAGTAGCGGCCGTAGCCTGCCCACGGCTCATCCGCTCCCTGGCCCGTAAGCGCAACCTTCACGTGCTTGCTGGTAATGTGGCTGACGAAATAGAAGGCGGCGGCGGTTTCATTGCCGACGGGCTCTTCGAGGTCCCACAAATACCGTTTGTAATATTTCTGATAGTCTTCGGGGCCGATGACCAGTTCGGAGTGGTCTGACCCGAACATCTTTGCCATTACTCGGGCATCCTCGGTTTCGTTCGACTGCTCGCCGGATTCGAAGCCGATGGTGAACGTTTTTACGGGCTGAGGTGATAGCTTGCTCATCAGCGCCAGCAAGCAGCCGGAATCCACACCAGAACTCAGGAAGAGTCCCACCGGTACATCGCTGCGCATTTGCAGCCTGACGGAATCTTCGACCAGCGACTGGTACTCTTCGACCAGTTCCTGCTCGTTCGTTGTCTTGCGGATGGCCGGTTTCCGGGTCCAGAAGCGTCTAACTTTCACTCCGTTTGCATCCACAACCATCAAGTGAGCGGGGGGCAACTTGAGGATGCCTTCGTAAATGGTTTCCGGAGAAGGCACATACCGCAAGGTAAACAACAGGCTCAGTCCATTTACGTTTACAGCCCGTCGGCAACGCGGATCTGCGAGCAGCGCCTTGATTTCAGAGGCAAACAGAATCTGA
>Ga0207761_1000434_pt1 | contig 14586 bp, 9 predicted proteins | sample LuqExpMetageno34_FD_187792 | JGI IMG/M metagenome (GOLD analysis project Ga0207761, IMG submission 187792) | Tropical forest soil microbial communities from Luquillo Experimental Forest, Puerto Rico - Sample 34 (SPAdes) | ecosystem: Environmental > Terrestrial > Soil > Tropical forest ... | reverse complement strand
TTGCGCACGACGGTTCCTTCGACATGTCGATGGGCTTCATCTTCGCAGGCGTTCCCTCGTAGGTGACTTTGCCGCTGATGGTGCCGCCGGCCGGCGGCCCTGCTTTGGCGATCGCCGCAACCGCAAACATGGCCAGCGCAACTACGACTACCTGCTTCTTTGCCATTCCCGTGTCCTCCTGAAATTTTGGAGTCAGCCTAGGGCTTAACTCCCGAACCTGTATTGGTATTTTCCACTTTCTTCGCCGCGATAACCGCTTTCCCATCCGGGGTGCTCTCCCAGAGCGCCAGTTCCGGGCTCTTGTTGTTGTATTGCAGCGTGCGCAAGTAATGTACGAGGTCCCAGGCGTCTTCCGGCTTCACGACGTCGGCAAACGAGGGCATCGGCGTGCCGTCCAGACCGGTCATGAAGATCCGGTACAAGTCCTGATTCGTTCGCCCGCACTTCGAGCGGTTGTCGGTCGTAAAGTTGTACGGCCGGATGGGTTGATCGTTGCTGTCGGTCAGCGTGGATGCCGACGGGCCGTCCCCGCGTCCTTCCTGCCCATGGCACTTCCAGCACTCCAATTTCTGAAACAGTTCGCCGCCATGCTTGATGCTTTCCACGGTGAGCTTCGGTTCGGTCGGAACCTCGATCGGAGTGCCGGGCTTTTCGCTTACCCAGCGCGCGGAAAACGTCTTGATGAATGCCACGAGATCTGCTCGTTGCTGCGCGGTGAGTGCCGCCCACGACGGCATGTTGGTGAAATTGAATCCGCGGATCAGCGTGTTGTACAGATCACTGTCGAGCGGCAAGGTACCCGTCGGCGTCGAGCGGCACTTGAAGGTGGCCTGCATAAAATTGCGCGGCTGCGGCGTGACGTATGGCGCGTTGTCACCATCACCGTTCCCCCGCGCTCCATGGCATCCCCAGCAGTAGCGGTAATACAGCTGCGCTCCTGCTTCGGAATGACCGGTCAGGTTTCCGATGTGCGATTCCATATGTGGATTGGGCTTGGCGGCAGCCTGATCAGCCGCTTGCTGGCCGAACGCCCCGGCTGGAAGGATCAGAGCCACTGCGAAATTCAAACAATACTTTTTGAGGTTCCGCATTGTCTCTCTCCTTTAAAAGTCGAAGTCCAGGCCAAATAGCAGGCTGCTGGTGGTGAGGTTGGAAAATGTCACCGGCGACGCGCCCTTCTGCCAGATGATCCCGTACTCCGCGTGATAGGCGAATCCGGCTCGGCTCGAAATGAACGGGTAATAGCGGAAGCCGAACGTCAGCGTGTCGAGATTGCCGAGATTTCCCGGATTGCTGCTGAACGCCTGCTGCGACATGCGAACCATTTCGTAGCGGTTCACGAGAATGAGCTGCGGACTCCAGTCGTAGTTACTCTCAAACAAGCCGCCGTTCCACTTCGGCGATTGCGCTCCCGCCGGCAATACGGCGCCGGACGTCGCCGGGGTGTTCGATCCGAGCCAGGCACTGTCCGAGCCGTGAAAGTAAATGGTCGTCAGGTTGTACTTCTTGATGTACCACATGCCGATGAGACCATAGCGCTGGAAGTTCTTGTTGCCAGCGCCAGTGCCCGCTAATCCGGCGGTCGTTGTCGACGTCACCGGATTGTTGTTGATATCCGTGCCGACCACGGTGCTGGTGGTCAGATTGTTGCGAAAATAGGTCGGCGCCTGCCCGAAGTAAGCGAACGCGCCAACGCGCTGCAGTCCGAGCGAGCCGACTTCAAATGCATGGCTGGCGGCCAGAAAGGCATCATAGGTGCTACCACCAGGCACATCGGGGCTGCCGTCACTGGAGGTGAGCAGCGAAGCGCTGACGCGCGTCCGGTCGTTTTTCGAGTGGCCCAGCCACTCCAGACCGACTTGATTGTCGCCGATGCCGAACGCATAGTTCTCGGCGACGCCCGGTTGCGAGAACGGCTGGAAGTGGTAGTTGTAATAAGTGCCGCCGACTCCGGAGAGAGTTAAGATGCGCTTCTCCGAAAGCAAATTGTCCAACTCGAATTTGCCCATCTTCACGTTCGCCCAACTGCTTCCGCCGATGTTGTCCAGGCGGGCCCACACCGATTCGAAGTGAAATGCGCCGGTTTCATCCGAGGATGGCAACACGTAGAAGGAAACGTTCTTTGCCAGAGTCCCCGCGGTGTGAAAGTCCAAGCCGGACCAGCTGAACCCGTGAGTGGTGATTTGCGCTTCGCCGGCTCCCGCCCCGGCCGAAGTATCCACCTGGGCTTTGTTGGTGCTCTCGCGCGACCAATAGGGCGTGATGCGAAACGTGACGGGCCAATACGCGGGGCTCTGAAAGATGGGGGCATCACGATCGTTTCCCATCTGGTAGCCGTTGTCTTTGAACTGTTGTCCGAACGGACTTAACTTCGGCCATGCTTCGTGACATGACGAACATGGCATCCCATACTTGCGCGCAAACGCGGGCAAGGCATTCGCCGGATCACTGATTGTCAGTAATAGAATCAGCAGGGAAAAGCCAAACAGCACCACTGGTCCGAAACGCCCCAAATCGTTCCGGACCTCGCGTACACACCACAATGCCATGACTGCCTCCTCTGAACGCTTGAGCGCAACGTCGAGCAGACAACAGGTCGCAGCTTTTAGTTTGGGAGGGAGTGTTTTTCACACACAGCACGGCGGGCGTCCGTCGCTCCCCCAAGAGCGGACAGACAATCGAAAGCAGGGCGCTCCACCGCGCTTACCAGGTTCGTTCCGCTCAAATTCCCCGTCAAAAGAAGTTGAGCCGAATTCCCGGTCCCTGAACCGCTGCGGATGCTACTCCCACTTCTAAGTTCAATGCAAGAGGTTTCTTACATTAATTACAATTTTATTTGTAAAGGTTCTGGAAATCAGTTCCGGTACCGCCAGGCACCATCATTGCCTATCTCATTTGACACGGGAGCGGGCTTCGCGCTAACAAGTGAAAGCAACCCAATGCGAATGAAAAAGACGGCTCGGAAATCGCACGCTTGCAGGTTTCGCGGAATCGCCTTGGTCCTCGTTCCGCTTTTTCCCGTTCTGTCCGGCGGTCTATTGAGCTGTGCACGGCTTGCGGCTGCGGTTCCGAAGGAGCTCACCACTCCGGGAATCACTCGCGAATTCACAGCTCCGCTGGCGACGGTCCGCCAGGCGGTGGTTTCCGTCCAGAAAGACCACATCGTTCACGGCACGCTGATCTTCGACAAGGAACCCATTCTCACCGGCGCCGAAGCCGTCGATTCCACTCCTCTTTTTGATCCGTGGAACGGTGGCGGAGAAGTGTTTTATAAAATTCGCAATCAGGCCATTGCGCCGCGGCACTTCCTCGAAAGCGCCGACCAGGGCGTGATCGCCGTCCGCTATGTGATTACGCCGGTCACCGATGAGCGCACACGTGTGCACACTGACGCCGTCTATTTCGAAACCGCTCACCGTGTTTATCACGCCTCCGATGGCAGCGTCGAAAAAGCCGAGATGAAGGAAATCAAGGACGCGCTCGACTCCATGATCCAGGCCGAAATGGATGCCGCCGATGCTCGCCGGCGCGAACAAAGCGCCGAACTCGTGCGGCAGAGTTATATCCGCCAGCGCGAAGACGAAACCACCCGCCTCGATAAGGCACAGTCCAACGTCAAGGACCTCGAGCAGGAGATTACTGCGCTGCGGCATGAACTGGAACGCCGTGTCAAAGCTCCCGGCGCCGACTTGAAAGCCGCGCCCTATCAGTCTTCGGCGAACCTGAAGACGCTCGCGGCTTACACCAACGTGGTGGTCCTCATCGTTACACCGCACTGGTTCGGCGTGGAAACGCCGGAAGGCCAGCGTGGCTGGTTGCCGATTGCGCAGTTGGAGCAACTACCGTGAAGCGATTTCCGGTTGTGGCTGCATTTTTGCTCCTTGGGCTCTTGTTCGCGGCGGCGTTCGCTTATTCGCAGAGCGTTCCGTACGCTCGCAGTTTTTCCCAGCCCAAAGAGCAAATTGACGAAGCCCTCAAGTCTCTGCAGGCCTTTTCCGGTCAGAAATTGCCGATTCTCGACGGCTTCGTGGCCCCAACGACGAAACCGCTGGAACGCTACGAGCGTGGTTTCTACCAGTTCGCCGTCGAGACGCTCCCCGGAGACAATGGCGCCACGGTCGTTCGTCTGTCAGCAAAGATCACCGCGTGGTACGCCGACCGCGATGTTTCGAAATCCGGCTACGAGGTTCTTTCTTCGAATGGACGGTTGGAACTCGATTTTCTCGATCGCCTGCAGGAGAAACTAACCGGTAAGCCCGTTGATCCTCCCGCGACACTAGCGACCCACGTCGAGACTCCCCGCGCGAAACTCGATCTTTCCGGCGTGCCCGGCGCTGCTCCCTCTGCGCCGAATCCGGTCTCCAAGACTCCCAATGAAGTCGCCGAACTTCGCAATCAACGCATAGCCGAAGAGCGCCGCGTGCAACAACTCACGCAGGAACTGCAAAACCTGAAGGAGATTCAGCACGGCCAGGCTCACCCGCAGACTCTCGTGGTCGTCACCAGAGGCGACAGCGCGGTGTACTCCAAGCCTTCCGAAAGCTCCCGCTTCCTCTTCCACGCTGCGACGAACGATGAATTCGAGTACCTCGACGCCGACAACGGATGGATTCACGTCGAAATCTCCGGCGATGCGCGCGGGTACATTCGGGAAAGTGCCGTGCTGCTCCCCGAGCGGGTGGCCGCCAAAGCTTCGCAGCCCGAAGGAAGTCTGGAAGCGAAGTTCAAAGGCTTTCGGATCGAACGGCAAGAGGTCAGCACCTTCCCCGGGGATTGGGCCGCACTCAAAGGGAAATCGGTGAAGATTTATACTGTCCAACCGGTTTCCCAGGACCAGCGGGAAAGCGGCCCGGCGGCGCGGCTGAACTTCACTCTTGCACTCTTCGAAGCTGGCGCCAAAGAAGCGGCGAATGCCAGTTCGAAGTTCGACGGAGTCGTCGTGATCGTCGACGCCCCGGATGGTGGCATCGCCAGCGCGCCTCTCGCTGATATTCAAAGCTATGTATCCGGCGCTCTCACGCGCGATAAATTCCTCGCCTTTTGTAATCTCGACCCTGACGAAGCCTTTCGTCCAGCTAAGCCATAGCATCGGCTGCCCTCTGCCAAATATCACTGCCGCCTTTTGACCTCTGCTCGTAAAATACCCTCTACTAATTCGCGCATTCACGGGAGCTCTCATGCCTCTTGCCGCTGCGATCGCTGGACTGGGTTTTGTCGGACGCGCTCACCTCGACGCGCTCCGCCGCCTGGGAATTCCCGTTCGCGGCATTCTCGGCAGCACACCTGAGCGGTCGAAAGCCGCTTGCGATGCTTTCGGCCTGGAGCGAGCCTACCACTCGCTCGACGAGCTGGCCGCGGACGATTCCGTTCAGGTCGTTCATCTCTGCACGCCCAACCATCTGCACTTTCAGGAAGCTGGCCAGTTGCTGCGCGCCGGCAAACATGTGCTCTGCGAAAAGCCGCTCGCTCTCGATTCCCGAGAATCGTCCGCCCTCGTCGCTCTGTTGAAGGAAACCAATCGTGTCGGGGGCGTCGCCTACAATCTCCGCTACTACCCGCTCCTTCAAGAAGCGCGTTCGCTCGTCCGCAAGGGTGCGATCGGCCAGGTGAAACTCGTACACGGCAGCTTCCTTCAAGATTGGCTGCTCTTTCCCACCGACTGGAACTGGCGCCTCGAAGCCAAACTTGGCGGCGAGCTTCGTGCTGTCTCCGACATCGGGACGCACTGGCTCGACCTGGCCCAATGGCTCAGCGGTTCGAAGGTGTCCGACTTGTGTGCCGATCTTCACACCGTTCTCCCCTCGCGCCGCAGACCGAAAGGCCGCGTTGAGAGCTTCCAGAAAGCCAGCTCCACCGAAACGGAAGAAGTCATGATTACTACCGACGACTACGGCTCAGTTCTTCTGCACTTTGAAAATGAGGCGCGGGGCGTGATGAGCGTTTCGCAAGTCAGCGCCGGCCGCAAAGCTCGTTTGTGGATTGAATTGGACGGCTCCGAGGGCTCGCTGGCCTTCAACACCGAGTCGCCGAACGATCTGTGGATTGGGCGCCGCGACCGCCCGTGCGAGCTTTTCCCAAAAGATCCCGCTCTGCAAACTCCCGAATCGCGCGGTTATGCAGCGTACCCAGCGGGTCACGCCGAGGGTTATCCCGACACTTTTGCCCAACTGTTCAAGGATTTCTACGCTTATCTTGCGAAAGGTGATTTCAAGGCCTCGCGCACGTTCCCAACCTTCGAAACGGGGCACGATGAACTCGTGCTCTGCGAAGCCATTGCCGAAAGCGCGCAGAAGAAAGCTTGGGTCAGCGTTAGCGCCTAAGCCCGCGAACTTTTTATTTCAGCGTGTAGGTCGACTCCCGCACGACCAACTCCGCAGGAATCTTCCGCCGCACCACCGGCACATCCCTCTTCTGATCCACTGCTTTGATCGAATCCAGCATGATGCCGACGCTCATCGAGCCCATCGCTTCCATGGGCTGGCGCACCGTCGTCAGCGATGGCACCGAAAGCCCCGCCTGCGCCACATCATCAAACCCAATCACCGAGCAATCTTCCGGCACGCGCAATCCTTTTTGTTTCAGCGCGCGCAATGCCCCGAGCGCGGTCATATCGTCGTAAGCCATCAGCGCCGTAAACGTTTTCCCCTGTCGCAACAATTCCGTCGTCAATTGCACGCCCGCTTCGAAACTCGAATTGGGATCCAGGGACTCCGGCAACTCCGCGGTCCGCTTTGCATCCAGCTTCAATCCCACGGAATTCGCAAACGCGCGGATGCCCTTCCAACGTTGCCCGCTGCTTGCCAGCACTTTCGGCCCGCGCAAGAAGGCGATCTCCCGATGGCCGAGTTTATAGAGGTGTTCCAAGGCCAGCGCGGCGCCCGCTTCGTTGTCCACTGAAACTGTGCTTACAGAATCGATCTCATAGGCGCGCCCGGCAATCACCGTGGGCACCTGCTTCGCGTTCAAATCCGCCAGCAGTTTGATATCCGCCACCAGCCAGTTGGCCACGACAATCAATCCTTCCACGCGCCGGTCCAGCAACATTTCCAGGTAGCGTTCGAAGCGGTGCGGCTCGTTGTGTGCGTCCGCCAGCAGCGACAGATAACTCGCCTGATAGAGTGAATTCTCTAACCCGCGCAGAATCGGCGTGCAGAACGGGTCGGTAATGTCGAACACCATGACGCCCACGATGTTCGATCGCTGGCTCCGCAATGACCTGGCGAGGGGATTGGGCCGGTAGCCCAGCCGGCGAGCCGCGGTCTGGATACGCGCTTTCGTGTCGTCAGGGATATAGCGCGAAAGAGGCGCGCTGTTCAGAACAATGGAAACCGTGGAAGCCGAGTAGCCACTCTCGCGGGCAACATCGCGAATCGTGGAGGTGCCGCTTTTCGCCATTGGCTTTACCTCACTTTCGCGCAGGATATTCGTAGCGCAAATTTGCCGGTAGCCGGTCGGAACGCGAGCGAGTGTTGTACTCGAACTGATAGCCGAGATGCTCCACGTCCGCCGGGTACTCCTTCCCTTCCGGATATGGATACGCAATCAATCCATGATGTGGCAGCGGCTCGACCGTGAACGCGTAAGCCGCATAAAAATCCAGGTCCTTCTCAAATCCATCCGCATAGAAAAAGTAATCCCGCACCCAGCCCTGGGGCACCGCCGGGATCGCGCGCGGATCGAATTCCAGCTGCACGCCTTCGCCGGAACCGAATACCGTGAACTTGTCATCTGAATTCGATAGCAGTGCTTTCACGTCGCCATACCGCGTGTAATTCCCCGCTGCGCGCGCATACGGCCCAGTCCTGCTGCGCTGCGCGTACGAATACACCGTGTCGCTCGCTGGTTGAAGGCGAATCTCTTTGGGATAGCCGAGAAACGCAAGCTCCGCTGTCGCCATCGGCACTTCGTTCACTCGAATATCTCCGAGTTCCGGCGTTTGATCGATCCGCACATCGTCCCAATAGATCTTCAGGTTGGTCACGATACGAATCCGCCGTGTGCCGGCCGGAATCTTGCCGGTCAGATCCGTCACCATGGTGCGCGCCAGCCCTGCGGGGAAACCCATGTCCTCGATAACGGGCGTCCACATCCCTTGCGCGTCCTGGGCTTCCACGTACGGCGCAATCACTTTGATTCCGGCTTGATCCGCCGCGTACATCGAAGTCGCGGTGAAATAATCGGTGTAGCCGTCCAGCAACAATCGCAACGGCTTGGTCGCGTCCCAATTCCCCAAATCGAGTTCCACCCAGTGCAGCTTGGCAAACCCGGTGAAGGGCTCATCTGCAAAACCAGTCACATACTTGCGGTCGTGCTTCGCCAGCAATGCCAATACGTCGCGCCCCTGGTCATCCCACGCGCCCACGGGTACGCGGGTATTCCGTGAAGCAATGACGCGAAACTCTGGAAATGGAGGGTTGCTGACAAACCGTTCGTTCGGATTTACTTCGACGACTGGCGGGTGATCGATCGCCAGGAGCTTCACCTTGTCCAGGTACACGGTTTCTTCCATCGGCTCCAGGAAGCGGAAACTCAGCAGTCCATTCTTCGCGCGAACGCTCTTTGCGGGTACCTTCAGGTACTCGTCCGAATCCGGCACGTCGCGTTCGCCCGGGGCAATCCAGTGGCCCACCACTCCCGGTCCAATCATGTCGGCAATAAACTCGTACTCCTTGCCATTCCAACTGAACAGAATTGGGCAGGAACTCCCGCGCCGGTCGAGTTCCCCGATGGCGTGAGTTTTATTCGCGGCGAGATCGATTTCGTCCTGAGGCACGCCGGTCGGCCAGAGCATGCGCACCGCGTCGGCAACTTTCTGCTCCCCGAGACCGACCAGCAGCGTACGTGAATTCTGGCTCAAATATCCCGAAGCTCCGGCGATTTCGAACTTTTGATACTGCGCGCCCGCATATAATTCCAATTTTGTGCCGATTCCGCTCTTGTTGTCGTTCAGCGCCTGCAAATCGACTTGAAGCCAGTGATTCTTGTTCGCGCCGATATTCTGAAGCACGACTGGCGCGCCGTCTTCCTGTGTGACCAGCAAATCCGGACTGCCATCGCTCCTCAAGTCTGCGACAGCCAGCGCCCGTGGCTTGCTTAGTTTCACGGCATCGAGTTGCAGTTTTTTCGAAACATCGGCCCATCCCGCATCGCCGCGATTGCGCAAGAGACGAATCTCGCCGCCATTTGCCCCTTCGCCCAGCGCCGCCAAATCCAGCCAGCCGTCGTTGTCGTAATCGACCCAGGTGATTCCCCAACCTTGCTTCCAGCCAAAATCCGGCAGACTGACCCTTTCCAACTTCTTGCCTTGCACATTGCGCCACAACGAAATTCCCGGCGCTCCCGCGTGCGTGAATGCCAGATCCATCCAACCATCTTTGTCGAAATCGAAAACCGCGACGCCCACCGCCGGCGGCAAACTCTCTTTTGTAAAATCAATTCCAGGCAAGGGCGTGAATTTCCCTTCTCGCGGGTTCAGATAAATCTCCGCGCCCGCAGTCCCGCCTGCCAGCACAAAGTCGATTGCGCGGTCATTGTTGAAGTCCGTGACCGCCACACCGGCTCCGGTCGCGTCTACGTTCAGACCCGACTCTTCCGAAACATCGGTAAACGTGGAGTTCCCGTTATTCCGCCACAATCTGTTCTTCCGTTTCGCTTCGCCGGCGGCCCCAGGCGCCATCACCAGATACAAATCGAGATCGCCGTCGTGGTCGTAGTCGACAAACATCGGCGTCACACAACCCATCTCGCGCCTGATGCCGACCTTCTCCGTGACGTCTGTGAATTTCGTCCCGCTCTCATTGTGAAAGAGCCGGATTCCATCCGCTTCGCAAACCGCGAGGTCGGTGAACTTGTCGTTGTCAAAGTCACCAGCCGCACAACCAAATCCTTGTCCAATCCCGCCGAGGCCTATCTTTGCGGTCACGTCTTCGAATTTTCCGGCGCCCACGTTGTGCAGCAAGCGGCTCTTACCCTCGCCCGCACCCACCAAGAACAGGTCTGGCTTCCCGTCGTTGTCATAATCCAGGAAGCACGCGCCGCGGTTCGCCACAATCGCCGCTCCGCCATCCACCAGTTTCGAAAATGCCGCTTGCTCGTAATGCACCGGAATCTCCGCCGGCGCGGTTGTCTCCGACCCGCGAATGAACTCCGCAAGCGAAAACTTCCCCTGCTCGCCATAGCCCGCCCCGAAGGGAGTGCCCAGCTTCTCCGACTGCATTTTCTGAAAGCGCTTCATTCCCTCGCGGGCCGCATCCGTTTCTCCTTTGCGCAGGTAGGCGCGCGCCAATCCGAATTGCGCAGAGACGTGATACGGCGCAAGGTCCAGCGCTTTCTTGAACGCGGGAATCGCCTCATCGTATTTCTGCAATTGGGAGAGGAGGAAACCTTCAAAGTAATACGCATCCGGCTCGTCCGGCGCGATCTTTTCCACGTGCTTGAAGGCTTCAATGGCTTTTTCCGGTTCCGCCGCATCCTTATACGCCAACCCAAGGTTGTACCAGGCATACGGGTCGTTCGGCAGCTCCTTCGTGGCCTGTTCCAGCGCTTCGCGCGCCAGTTGGACGTTCTGTTGCGCGAGCATCGCCACACCCAGGTTCAACCGGGCGCCCGAGAATTTCGGATCGGCCGCCAGGGCTCTTTCGAACAGTTTTTGCGCGTCGGCGGATTTTCCCTGGTTCATTTGCGCCACGCCCAGCGTGTTCAACCTCAAGGCTTCCGGGGCAAGCTTCGCGCTGTCGGAAGAGGCTACCGTTTTCTTTTCGACAGAAGCCGGCGGCAGGGCCCCCAAAAATGTCGCAATGAATGCAGTGCACAACAGAAGCAACAGAACTGAAAGCGTAGCAACCGAGTGTCTGGACACTGTTTGTCTGAATCCCATCGAGGAGAGTTCTTTCCGGACGCGGACCTGGCTACCGAACACCAGCCCTATCGATTGTCTTGGGTGCCCGGAGTATCGTCAACCGTTTTTGTAGTAGCAAAGTCCGAGATGGGTCGTTTCCGCAGGTGGCTGGTGAATGATGCCCTGTTCCCCATCGAGCTGGTTCCGCGCGAAGAATCCACTTTTGCCTGGAAACAGGCAAAAGCAGATTCCTCGTTTCGCTCGGAATGACAGGACAAAGAGAAGTTGAATGACAAGACTATAGGGTTGGAATCAAAAAGCAAGTGTGTCTGTTGGTCACCTCACGAGCGCCGTCTGCGTGGGATTCGGCTCATGGCGGACCGCTTGCAAATCGCGCGCGCGCTTCGTGGCCGCTTCCAGTTGCTCGGCCTTAAGCTCCGCTTGCAATGCTTTCAGATAATCGTCTCCCCGGTGATCTCCCGCTTGCGACGCCGCCAGAATCCATCCGTACGCGGCAGCGGGATCCTTGCCCACGCCACGGCCGGTCATATACAGGAACCCCAGCTTGATGCGCGCGCCGGTGTGTCCCTGTTCAGCCGCTTTCTGGAACCACTCTGCTGCTAAGTTGTCGCTCTGGCGGACTCCAATCCCTCGCAAATAAGTATCCGCGAGGTTGTTTTGCCCCCATGCGTCGCCCCGTTCCGCCGCGCGCCGGTACCATTCCACGGCTTCAGTCTCGTTCTTTGCCGTCCCCATCCCGCTCTCCGTCATGTATCCGACATCCACCATCGCGCCGGCCTCACCGTGGTCGGCTGCCATCCGGAAATTCTTCAACGCCTCTTCATTGTTCTGGGGAACTCCCCACCCCTTCAAATACAGGATCCCCAGGTTTGTGTAAGCGCGGGGTTGTTCCTGCTTCGCCGCCTCCTTTAACCAATACAGCGCCGGCCCGTAATTCTGCTGCACCCCTCCCCACCCCTTCATATAGAACACCGCCAGGTTCACCATCGCCGGGGCATAGCCTTTGCGTGCCTCCCGCTCAAAACACTTCCGCGCGTCCTGCAAGTTTTTCCCGGCACCGAGAGCCAACGTTATTTCCATGGCTGTTTCGTTGCCTGCCTGCCGTTCGCCCTCTGTTGCTGACTGTGTCTGAGCCGATCCAAAACCCGCTCCCAGGGCCAATACCGCTGTCAGAAACGTTGCCGCCGTCTGGCTCCGTCGAAATCCGCGAATTCTGCCTTCCATAACGCCTCCCCTGCGAAGGTCCGTTCGGTCTGGGCTTGTTGCCTTCGCGAACAGAGAGACGCATTGGCGGCGCTATCTCCATGCAAACTGAGTCGGTTTCCAGTCAATTCTTGGTCATTGGCCAATATCCTCATTTCTCAGGATTTGCAACCGGCCAAGAAACAATTCCGAGCCTTGAATCGTCTATTGAGTTGATACAATTGGGTCCTCGATGACACGCCTCATCCAACGCCGGATCAAATTTGGTCCCTTCCAGGCGGATCTCGCTACACGCGAGCTCTGGCGCAATGGCATCCGGATCAAACTGGGCGGCCAGCCGTTCCAGATCCTGATCGCACTACTCGAGAAGCCCGGCCAAATGGTTTCCCGCGATGAGCTCTGCAAACGCGTCTGGTCCGACAATACCTTTGTCGATTTCAGCCACGGACTGAATGCCGCAGTGAACAAGCTCCGGGAAGCGCTTTGCGACACGCCCGAAGATCCTCGCTATATCGAGACCCTGCCCCGTCGGGGCTACCGTTTCATCGCAAGAATCGAAGAAGTGGAAGTGGAGCTGGAAATCGAGGCAAGGCCGCAAGTTAAGGTTGTCTCTCGACCGGCGCTGCCGTCGCAACAATCTTCGGAGAAGCCGCCCGCCGTACCCACTCCGCTAAGTCCCTCACTGCTGGAAGAGGGATGGCAGTCTTCTGTTCCCGTAAGGCACCAAACTCTTGTTCAGCTGCTCGCTGTTGTGGCACCCGTTATTCTTGTGTTGGTGGGGCTCGGCGGCTTTTTCTGGTCGCGCTGGGCTTCCGGCCCCTCGCCACAAGAAATCGAACGCTTCCAAAAGGAAGGTGCGGAAGCGGCTCACAAGGAAGAACTGGAGTTCCGCGCGAAACAACAACACGAGGCTCGCGATACCGCTGCGACTGTAGCGGAAAACGCCGCACGCTCTGAATTGAGGCAGCCCTCACCAACGAAGGCGCCCGCTCCTGCCGCGCCGACGGCAACTGAGATACCAGAAACTGCCCTCAGGCCGTCGCCCAGCGAGGAGTCCTTTCTGCAGCAGATGGCACGCCGTGCGGGCGCGATCATCCTGCCCCCGGCAAGCTCCACTGGGAACAAACCATCCATCTGGCGGGTGGACGTAAGTCATGCGCCGGAACCCGAAGCACGCACACGCGTAATTTCTCTAGGCCAGGAAGCGATCGGCGGCCCACAGCCTTCGCCCGACGGTAAAAAGCTCGCGTTTCAGTCCGGCACCACGGAAGGCGGCGATATTTGGGTCAGCAATGTCGACGGCTCTTCCCCGACGCGCCTGACCAACATAGGGCATTGTGGTGTTCCGCGCTGGTCGCCGGACAGTCGTTGGATTGCTTTTGATACTGACGGGCGCAGTGGTCATGCGGGTATTCTTGTCGTGGCTCCCGAAAGCGGCACGATTCGGGAGATTGTCAAAGACGGGTGGAACAACTCCGTACCCAGCTGGTCAAGGGATGGCAAATGGATCTACTTTGCTTCAAACCGAGCCATGGATGAAGATGAGAATCAGGTGTGGAAAGTTTCGGTGGATGATGCCCATCAGCTCGTGCAAGTAACGCGACGTGGCGGGTTCTCGGGCTATGAGTCCCTTGACGGCCGCACCCTCTATTACGCCAAGCACCGCTACGAGAATCCGGAGATTTGGGAAATACCGGTGAATGGAGGCGAGGAAAGACGTGTCTCGTCGCTTATCCGTCCCAGCACTTGGGCCAATTGGTCGCTCACCAAGAACGGCATTCTATTCCTGAGCGAATACACAGGAAAATTCTCGACCCTCGAGTTCTTCGACTTTGCCACCCAGGGCGTACGCCCGCTTGGGCGGCTGGAGCATGCCTCCTTTTGGCTCGCCGCTTCCGCGGATGGTTCTTCCGTCTGGTATTCCGAGCTGACCGACAACCAGGCTCGCCAGGTTTTCACCGCTAGCATGAACTGAATCCCCGCCACCATGACGACTCCCTATTACGCGTCCATCCCGGAAACGCGTCAGCTCTACGCAGCAAAGAAGATTTCGCCGGCCGAAGTTATTACTGCTCACATCGAACGTATCCAGAACCTTCAACCTCGACTGAACGCGTTCGTTCATCTTGACGCTGAATCCGCATTAGCGCGGACTCGCAATCTGGAGCCTGCTCTTTCGCGCGGCGAAGAACTTCCTCCTCTCGCGGGAATTCCTCTAACGATCAAATCCTGCATCGATGTGGCGGGCTGGCCTTGCCCCGCGGGCTCGTTGCTGCGCAAAGACTACGTGCCAACCGCCGACGCAACACTCGTTGCGCGTCTCGAATCCGCCGGCGCCATCCTGCTGGGCAATACCAATACGCCAGAATTTCTGATGGCTTACGAGACCGACAATCGCATCACCGGTAGAACTTCCAACCCCTGGAATCTCGAGTACTCCGCCGGTGGCTCGAGCGGTGGCGAATCGGCCGCAATCGCTTCCGGTTGCTCGATGGGCGGAGCCGGCAGCGATGGCGGCGGGTCTA
>Ga0207761_1000433_pt1 | contig 14590 bp, 15 predicted proteins | sample LuqExpMetageno34_FD_187792 | JGI IMG/M metagenome (GOLD analysis project Ga0207761, IMG submission 187792) | Tropical forest soil microbial communities from Luquillo Experimental Forest, Puerto Rico - Sample 34 (SPAdes) | ecosystem: Environmental > Terrestrial > Soil > Tropical forest ... | reverse complement strand
CGGGCTAGGAGGGCACGGCTTCAGCCGTGCCAAAACACGAGTCGAAAAAGATGGGCTTTAGCCCCTGAGGAATTGGGTTTGTTCTATCGAATTTGCGGCAGGCTTCTTCGTTACTTACGTTCTAGCTTCTAGCTTCTCGGATCTCCCAGATTCGTCCGCGGCTTATTCCGCCGGGTCTTGCTGGCCTCCGCCTCTTGCCGCTCATACTCGGCCAGCTCTTCTTCCGTGTATACATACGAATCACGCGAGGCGAACATCGAGGTGGTGCGGCTGGCCTGCTTCTTTTTCTTCCGCGCTTCGCCGAACTCGTACCGCGTCATGCGCAGCGGGCCCTGAATCGCTTTCACTTCCACCAGCAGGTCGCTCACCTTTTCCAGAAAGTCGTGCAGGTGAAACGGCCGGTTCACGTACGGCACTTTCGCTGCTTCCAGTTCGCCCACGAACTGCCCGCCGCTGATCTCCGGCACCACAAACAACACGCGAATCTTCCCTCCCTCTTCATGCGACACCGAGCTCAATTCGCGCAGCACTTGAAATGTTGCCGAGTCGATGCCCACCTGCGCCACATTCGCGATCACCAGCGAATACTCCGTGGTCTTCAACTCCGCGTGCAGCAGCTTCAAATCTCCCACCACGCGTACGCGCCAGCCCTCGGAATCTAGGATCTGCTTCAACGCCGTCGCATTGCTGGGATCGCTTTCCAAAACAAGCAGCCCGATATGCCGGGCCGCCACCGTGGGAGGGGTCGCCATGCGTAAAGTATAGGCGCGGGGTTGCGCAAGGATAGGCGACCAAAATAAGGAGCATCTTATCCGCCACCTGTCCCAACGGGCAGTTTGCCTTGGGTTATGTAGCGCTGACTTTCATGTCAGCTCTTCTTACTTCTTCGCCGGCGCGGGTTTCAGGACAATTTGGACGCCGGAGGTCGATGTGCCCTGAACGAGCACCGGGTACGTTCCCTCGGTGACCCAGCGCAACTGGCCGTCGACCACGATTTGCGCGCTCACCCAGTAGTGGTACTTTGGATCAATCTTTGCCGGATCGAACTTCAGCTCAAACGGAATGGGAACCTGTTTCCCGCTACCGGCGATTCTCTGCTCGGCGATGAATGGCCCCAATAGTCCGTGAGAAGCGCTTGCCAGATGGACTTCAATCACTGCGTTCGGTGGCAAGGCCATCCGCTCGCGGTACGTCACTGTGCCGGTCACCACTCCGCCCGCCGTGGGTTTTGTGCTGCCTTGCTCCACCAGCTTGCAATCCTTCACCAGCATTTCGCCGTTGCCGTCGGGCTTATCCTCTTGCAGGAATCCGCCGTTGCCTTTTCCCCACCACACCACTTTCCCGTCCGAGTAGCGGTTGCCATCGGCCGACACGGTCTGCTTCATCAAATATTGCTTGTCGGCGTAGCGCACCTTGGCGGTTTGCTCCCGCAAATACACGGTCACCTTCGCATTTCCCTCGCAGACATACTCGAAGCGTTTCCACACCATCGCCGGGCGCATCTCGTTCGTAGTCTGCGGCTGCGTGCTGGCTGGCGGTGCGGAGGTTTGTTGCGCGCACACGGTGCTTCCTGCAATCGAGATGGCAGCCACGATAATTCCTCGTTTAGCCCCGGCCACGCTTAGTGACGCTCGAAAATAGTTCTTTCCGTCATTCCGAACGGAGTCTGCGCAGTAAGGAATCTCTCTTAACTCTTTGTGGCCTCGGGTCGTTCTCATACTTTCACCTCGCGCTCATTCTAGCTCACCGTGCTTCCTGCTGCGTTTGCCCAACTCAATCCTGTCATCCTGAGGAGCGTTGTTTGCGACGAAGGATCTCACCCGATCCTCAGCGCAAAACTCGCCATGCATCTCTCTTTCTGCGTTACACTCTCCGCAAATGTCCGAGGGCAAAGCCATGTCTTTCCTGGTCGATCATCCCATCCTGTTCTTTGTCGTCAGTCTCGTCCTTCTATGGCTCTCCGCGTACCTCGGCGCGTTCCTGCGCCGCTGGATTCACCCCGGCCCGCTCGAAGACAACGAAGACTACAGCCTGATCCTCACTTCCACGCTCACCCTGCTCGGGCTGCTGATCGGCTTCACCTTTTCGATGGCTGCGGGACGCTACGACCAGCGCAAGAACTACGAAGAGGAAGAGGCCAACGCCATCGGTACGGAGTATGTGCGCGCTGACCTGCTGCCACCCGCCGATGCCGAAAAGGTCCGCACGCTGCTGCGCCACTATCTCGATCTGCGCGTCCAGTACTATTCGCGGTTGACGCCCGAGCAGGAACGCCAGAACGATGCCGACACCGCACGGATGCAGTCGCGTTTGTGGGCCGCAATTACCCCGGCGGTGAACGCCGAGCCAACGCAGCCGCACACGTTAGTGGCTTCAGGAATGAACGACGTGCTCAACCGCCAGGGCTACACGCAAGCCGCCTGGCTCAATCGCGTGCCGGTTGCCGCATGGATGCTCATGGCGGCCATCGCGATTTTCGGGAACATGCTGTTGGGCTATCGTTCCATTCACCGCCCGAAGGGCACGCTGCTTATCCTGCCGCTTGCGCTGGCTATTTCTTTCTTCCTGGTCGCGGACATCGACGCGCCGCGGCGGGGCATCATTCTGGTGCACCCGCAAAACCTGGAAATTCTAGCGAACTCCCTCCGCCCGCACTGATCTAATCGCCCTTTGCTGTGGCTGCTTCAATGGTGGTCTGAAAACTCAGCGACATCATCCATTTGCCGTCGCGCTTGACCCACAGCCGGCTGACCCGCACCGGCTTTCCGCTGTACGGCTGGTGGACGCTGGTCATCACCACAGTGTCGCCAAATTCAAACAGCTGGACGAATACAACCGGCGGAGGCAAAGTGCCGCGGCCGGTCTGGCGCTGTAGATTCAAGGTCGAAACACGGTCGGCTTTCGTCAACGGATGATCGTTGGTCGACCCCAGCATCGTGAATTCGCTGGCGATGTGCGGCGCCCAGGCAAAAGCGTCGCGCGTCGCCACCGCCGTTTCCAGCTCTTCCCACGAGGAGAGCAGTGCCTGTTCGGTATCGTTCTTCGGTTTGTACGGAATCGATTTGCAGGGATTCTCGCACTCGTGCTGCTCGGTGTCTCCGGCGGCAGCCGGCCGGCCCAGCGCCACTTCATGAACGAGAAGCAAACTCCACGCCGTGCCGCGCTTCACCCAGATGCGCAAGACATAGTTTTTGTCGCGTCCCACGAGAAAGGCTTCCACTTGCTGGCGCGACTGCCGCTTCACGGTCACACCGTCTTCATTCCCTAAAGCGGGCGTGGGCATCGCGTTCAAGACCTGTGCCCGCGCCAGCACCCGACCTTCCGCGTCTGTCCAGGTAAAGTCGTTGTCGAGCAGCTTGCCGGCCGCCGCGGCGTCTCCCTTGCTCGCGGCGCGCACAAATTCGTGGTCGGCCTGCAATACCGGATCTTCCGCCGCAGCCGCTGTTCCGCATACCGACGCGGACATGATCAAGCCTGAGAGCACAGCTGTGAATCCAAGCCCGCTAGGTGCAAACGATCTCACAGGTGCTGTTCCTCCTCGAGGTAACTGGAAACTCCGTCAGCCCATTTATACGTCACCGGAGTAATTCCGCAGCGCTTTCCGCGAACCGCGTTAACCTTGTTGATACCCCTGGGAGCGCCACTCACCGAGTGGCCAGCGTGAACCGGTCCGCTCCCATGTAGCGCCGGGCCTTCAGATTCGTCCTGGCGAAGGAGGCCCGTGCCTCAGGTGTTGCTAGTGTAGTGGCCAGTCTTTAGACTGGCCCGCGCAAGTCCTCGAGCGCGCTTGGCGCCTGCGCCATGTTCGATGGCTCTTAACCCTTACACCTTTGCACCTTTTTACATTTTCACTCCTTTCACCTTTGCGCCATTCTTTCCTATACTCACGCCATGCCAATCAAAACCCTGGTGTCCCCAATGCTGTCGGTGCGGCGCGGCGCCCAAGCCATCGAGTTCTACAAAAACGCCTTTGGCGCAGCGGTGCTGTTCCGCCTGGACGCGCCGGATGGCGGTGTGGTCGCCACGCTATCAATTGAAGGTGCGGAATTCTGGCTGGCCGACGAGTCGCCCGAGCACCAGAACTTCAGCCCGGAAACACTTAAGGGGTCCACCACGCGCCTGGTGCTCACGATCGAAGATCCAGATGCCATGTTCGACCGCGCCGTGAAGGCGGGAGCCACCGTCGTCCGCCCCATGGCCAACGATTACGGCTGGCGCCTTGGCCGCGTCCTCGACCCCTACGGCCACCACTGGGAAATCGGCAAACCGCTGTGACTGGTCGCGACTGCGTTATCCTTGCCTCGTGCCGAAGTGCCAGTAGCCGTTTGCTGCATTTCTACTAGGCTTGGCTCTCAGAACTTCGGCCTGCCTTTTCATCCATCAATCTGCGTAACTCGAGAATCGCATCTTCCCCTAGGCACTCCCCGAACCCTCCAAATGACGGTGACTCAAGCAGTTCCTTGAGTGGAATTCTGCGGTCGCGCTTTCGGTCCTTGTCACTTTGAGAGACATGACGGAGCGTCTCTTTGAAATTCTCGGACGCCAACAAATCCGCGGGCTGGAGAGGTATGCACTGTTCCCATCCCATTGGAGCAAGCGCGGTAAAAAGCGAAGAGTACCTAAATGTGGGCTCTTTCAGTTGATTCTGGAAGGCATTCTGCAGCACTCCGTTATAACTTCCTCTGTCATGAATCAGTTCGACTTTTAACCCAGCGAGGTTTCCGCCATTCGCTTCCCTAAAATCGTCTCCAATTTCTATCATTAAGATCTTGAGCAAAAGATCATTCGCAAATGCGATTGGGTCGTCCCCTGCTTCCGGAATTAACCGGATAAGTGTTTGTAATTCGACTGAGCACGAAAAACCATTTACCCGGTTCGACGGTTTCTCGAAAACATGCAGTAAATCCACTGAAAACTCTTTACGTTCCTCCGGGGTCCAACCCTCGAAATCCTCCGCAAAGTTATTCAGGTCCACCGCGTGGAATCGCCGGATTTGTCTCCGTGCTTGCCTTGCGAGAGAATTATTTTTTCGCGAGATCACATCTTTCCAATCCATCTCAATCCACTGCCAGTTCTCCGCCTTCGCCATTAAACATGAGAGCGTGAAAACCTGACGACTATCCCCGCTGTCGTCGATGTACCCTCTGAAAAGCGTAAGACGCGCTGCCCTCAATCCCGTCACTGTGTTCAGTCCCTGCGACAACTGTATCATTCCATTAGATCTCTCCGATTCTGGAAGGCCGTCACGCACCACCGACGCCCAAGTCTCATTCGAAAGATTGTGGAAAACGCGGGAACGAGGTGGGCGAAGCGCGAGTTTTCGTTGAGGCTCGCCCAATAGAATCAACACGAAATTTCCGCGTTCATTCGAATGCGAGGAAAAAACGGGAAGGACTTGGGCATAGTTAAAGCATTACTTTAAATGTCGGCGCGCCGACATTTCTGATATAGGTAGTTAGCTCAATGGTTATATAAGACCGCCGGCTAAGTGATGCGGATCGGTTGAGATCCTTCGCCCTCGCTCAGGATGACAGGCTATCTGGGACTGGAACGGAGAGCCCTTTCGACAAAAACCGTCGAATGGATGGGGCACCCGCGAGGCTCAAATGGGGGCGAATCATTGTCGGCGCGCCGACATTTTTCGCGCTCGAAGACTCGCGCTCGCCAACACGGAGGTTGGCGCTCCCGGCACCCTCGTGGACTTGCGCAGGCCGATCTAAAGATCAGCCACTACATACAGTCTTGGTCGGCGCGCCGACCAAAAGAACGGGCTTGCATTTTGGCCCCTTGCATGTAGCATCTGTGGCCAATTTCGTATACGTAACGAAGTACTAACGGATAGATAAGGCACGGCCGGACTTGTGCGGAGGCGGTTCGAGCGAGTGCGGAAGGAGAACTGCTGATGAAACGGGCGAAGCGCAAGGGTTCCAAGGGCAAAGCCAAGCGAGGGAAGACGGCGCCAATCGGGATTTTCTTGAAAGCGCCGGCGAAACGGGTAAAAGTGAGAGTCGGCGCCTCCATCGCGCCGAGAGATGTGACCACCGGATTCAATTCACATTCCGGCGAGGTCATGGGGTTTCCGCGCGTGAGAGCGGTGTATTGGGGAAGCGCATACGGGACGACGGCGGGGCTGACCGCGCTGGCGCAGCAACTAGACAATTTCTTTCAGAGCATCGTTCCGTCGGTTTATTTCGGGTTGTTGGCGGAGTACAGCGTGAACCAGCCGGTGTTTGAGGGCTCGACGTGGCTGCCGCATGACCCGACAGCACCGGTGACGATAACGCCCGATTCGCTGCCGTCAACGGTAGGTTCGTGGCTGGACGGAGGACTGTTACCGGAAATTCCCGGGAGGACGGAGAAGAACCTCCTGTACATCGTGTTCCTCTCGCCGGAGATGACGGTGGCGACAATTCCGCCGGGATGTGCGTTTCACAGCTGGGGGTTTTACCACAAAGGATCCGGCAAGCAGAATTTGTTCGTAGCCGCGGTTGGCGCCGGAGGAATCGCAGCGTTGACCTCAAGCGCGAGTCATGAAATGGCGGAAGCGTTCACGGATCGCAGCGGGAACGGATGGTTTTCGGACGACGGGGACCATCCGGAGATCGGCGATACGTGCAGTTGCTGCAGCTGTCCCACGCTGGCGTTGAACGGATTTACGCTGGCGAGCTACTGGCGAAACGCCGAGAACGTGTGTCTGCAGCAGGCGGACCTAACGCCACCGCCGCCGAGGTTGATACCCAATGTGGACGTAGCGCCGTTCCCGGTACCCCTCGGGAAGAAGACGGTACTCACGCTGAGCGCGTCGAGTCCCGCGGACGGATCCAACGTGCCGGGCTTAGCGACGATCCTACAGCCGCGTGTGAGTGGGGGAAGCATTCAATTCGTGCCGGTGGCCACGGTGCGCGTGCCGGGTACGTCGGGACAATTGACCCTGACCGCGGCGGTGCTCCCCGGACGGGGTGGCGCCCGCACCGTCTATCCGTTCGGCAGGTTCTCGCCGACCGATCAAATAAATTTCCAGGACACTAATTTCGTCCTGACCGACTTGGGCGGGAACGGCGGCGGACGGTAAGGGCTATTTACCTACGACGAGGGCGTGGCCAGCGGAGAAGCGCTTCTCGCTGGTGCCATCCCAGAAGATGCGATCAGTGACGAGGGGGCCTTTGCCGACGGCACCCTTGGTGAAGAAAATTTGCAGCGCGTCGCGCGACCATTCGGCATCACGCGCGAACGCGTCCGCTGGGCCGAGAATCGTGCGGCGTTTCGATTTCAGTTCGTACAAGAAGAAAGTCTGGTTGAGCCCCATCGAGTCCGTGGGCGCTCCGGCGGGCGCGTTCGCATAATAGGCGGAGACGAGCAACAGGTCGGAATTGATGGGGCAGACGCGAATGGTGTCGCTGGTCATCACTTGAAACTGGTCGCCGTAGATTTCCTTGAGCGGGACGGCCTGCGCGGGCTTGTCGCTGCTGAGCAAGTAGAGATTCTGCGCGTCGGAAACGAGCAACGTATTCGGCGAGAGCCAGCCGTGCAACGAATCGAAATTTTGCGTTGCGAGCGCGGCCGCGGTTTCGGGCGAAGCGCTGGGCGCGGTGAACACCTGCCAGAAATTCCCGTCATATTTCAGGTAGGCAATGTGCGAATCGTCAGGCGACCAAAAGGCCTGCCGGACATTCGTGCCGGCGACGTCGCGAGCGTGCGCGGTGTCGAAATCGTACTGCACGATGGAGCGCTCGGGACCGGTCTTGGAGTCGGAGCGCGTGTACAACAGATGCTTGCCGTCGTGAGAGACAGCGAGCTCAGAGCCCTCGGGCGCAGCCGTTTTGTGGACGTCCTTGTTGACCAAGATGACGCGGTTGGCGGAGTCCAGATACGCAACGGCGACAGGCGGCTGGAATTTGGTGATGGGATCGAGTGCCGGGTTGCGCTTGTCTTTTTCTCTTTCTTTTTCGGCGGCGGCTTGCTCGTCGGGATCGAGCGGCTGATTTTTCTTGCGAAATTCGGGGAACTTGTCGGGAGCGCTTATGCCGCAGCCTTTGAGTGAACCGATCTGCGCGTGGTCTAGCTGCACGGAAAACGTATATTTCGTGTCAGACATGCCGTCGGAGCAGGACTCGCGGACGAGTTTCACGGAGATGGCCGCGCCCGTAGCGGTGTCTTTGGCGCGGTAAGTCCAAATTTTGCTGGGCTCGTCAGTGGAAATTTCGGCAGGCTCGAGAACGATCGGCGGATAGTTAAGGCGGTCGAGACGCTCGGGGCCTTTCATGCCGAGGCGCAGCGACCATGAAGGTTCGTTGCCGTGAGCGAGGATGAGAATGGGGTAGTGCTTGGAGACGGGGGAGGGGATGGGGTCGCTGGGTTGTTGCCCGGGAGCGGCGGGGGATTTCGGTGCGGGCTTTTGTGGCGGTGGCACTTGTTGCGGCGGTGTCTGCGTGCGCATGGACGCGGCGAAGAGCAGGGTGAACGCCGGAAGCAGAATGGATTTTGCGCGCACGCGCACCGTCCTCAGAGAAATAGAAAAGCACCAGGCAGAAGGATGACGTCCGCAAAAAGCAGCAAGGCGATTAGAACAGAGCCGGGAGTGAAGGCGCAAGGGGACAACGAAGCAGGGAAGTAAGGAGCCGTGAAGTGAGCGCCGGAGTAACGCGCGCCGTGCCAAGGACCGCCTTCCTGGCCGGTCCGTCCGGCTATTTCAAGAAAACAGACGCTTGGCCTCAGAAGGCCCCCTTCCAAGCCCAAAATGTCGGCGCGCCGACCAAACTCAAGATATAGCAGCGAGTCGTTTGCTTGGCGGCGCCGCTAGGGAACACCGATCTCCTAGACACGCTCGCAGACTCGCGCTGGCCAGTCTAAAGACTGGCCACTACACAGCCACGCTGACCACTCAGGGCGTGGCGCTCCCGGCGGTGCTCGCAACTCGCACGGGCCGACCTGAAGATTGGCCACAGCACGATCAGGGGTCTGAAGCCCTGCCGCCACACATGACGCAGGGAGGGCGAAAGAAAAGAGAAGAAAAGTGCTTGACAAGGCGAAAGAAAGGCGAAATACTGTGCGGGCTCGAGGTGAGCTATGTCCCCAGTTCTTCCCCATACGACGCCAATTCGCGAGAATCGGCGCCGCCCCGCAACACCCCCCGCAGTACAACTCCTACCTTTTTGCCCTATGAGCCCTGACCCACAAACAGAGGCCGTCGCCCCCGCGCGGGGTGAAAACGGCTGGTGCAAGGGAAGTCTGGAACTGCCCCCGGCGGATTGCCCCCCGCCACAAGTCCAGACTCCCCGTGCGCCACTGGTGGGCATAGCACGCCTCGCCGCAAATTCGCCGGTCGCGGAGACGAAGAGAAGCTCGCGAGAGAAGCCGGAATATTTTGTACTGCCGGTGAAGTCCATCTTGAACCGGTGCGATTCGAATCGCGTGCCATTTGACTGGACGATCAACCCGTATCGGGGATGCGAGTTTGGGTGCAAGTACTGCTACGCGCGGTACACCCACGAGTACATGGAGATTGACGGCGGGGAGTTTGAGCGCAAGATTTTCGTGAAGAAAGACGCGAGCGTGATCCTGGCGCGGGACATCGCGGAGAAGTATTCGTACGAGTCGAAGGCGTCGGGAGGCATGGAGGCGGAACACATCGCGATCGGGACGGCGACGGACCCGTACCAGCCGGCGGAGAAGGAATACGGTGTGACACGCGCTTGCCTGGAGGAGTTGGCAAAACGCGAAGGCCTGAACATTTCAGTGGTGACGAAGTCGAACCAGATTGTGCGGGACATTGACCTGTATCAGCGGATCGCGGCGCGGTCGACGCTGTCACTGAACATTACCGTGACAACGCTACGGGCGCGGCTCGCACATTTGCTGGAGCCGCGGGCACCGCGCCCGGATCTACGGCTGGCCGCGGTGCGGCAATTGCGCGAGGCGGGATTGAATGTGGGGGTGTCGGCATCGCCGCTGCTGCCGGGGATCAACGACGGGGAACTGGAAGCGGTAGCGCAGGCGGCACGCGACGCGGGAGCGCAGTGGTTTTATTCAGGAGTGTTGTTCCTGATGCCATCGTCGGCGAAACAGTTTTTGCCTTTCATCCGCGAGAAGTTTCCGAAACTGGCGAAGCAGTATGAGCAGTGGTACGCTAAGAACGGATATGCTCCGGAAGAGTACCGAAAGAAGATTTCGGAGCGCGTGCGGATGATCAAAACGAAATGCGGGTTCGCGTCGCGATCGTGGGAGGGCATGCGCGTCGCATCCACGGGCCCGCGGCAAATGAAGCTGGGCTGGGACGCCGGCGCGATCAGCGAAGAGCTGAAGTTCGGGCCGATGGCAAAAGCCAGCTGAGCCGGTTCCTTGCCGGGAAACAAAAATCCCGCCGCTGGCGAGGCGACGGGATCTTGCTCAGAAGAACGTCTAGAGTAGATGCGACGTCACTCGCTGATGGCCACGCCGTTGAACGATGGCACTCCCAGCGATGGTGAGGTAGCGACCCACGTCAGGTCGCCGTAGCTGTCAATCCCGAAGACCGCAGCATAGGCTTGGCCATTTGCAGTATAGATAACGGCCAGCCACTTCTTATCGGATGAGACGGTCAGGTCCGTCGGCGAGCCGGGCAAAGAAACGGACTTGTAGAAGACGCCACCCTGGCCATCAGTGAAAAAGATGGAAATTGCCTGCCCTGGACTGTTGCCCGTGTACCAGACGCTGCGAGGTCCCTTGGCCACCCAGCAAGGGGCATTCGATGGATAGGCAGGAGCGGGACCAAGAATCGGAGACACATTGCGATCTTCGTCGATGAGAGCGAAGCTATCTGGACTGTGAGCCGGAGTGAATCCCAGGAGATTGCCCCAGAAGGCCTCGCCGAGAGGCGTATTGTCCGCATCGGTGGGCAAGGCAATGGGCGTGCTGGTTCCGGTGAGTGGGCCGTTCGGCGAGGCGAGAGGCAGCTGAAGCACGGAGCCCGACTTGAGAGTTACTGCGGCCCAGGTGTAACCGACGACGATCTGCGCGGCGGAAGAATCGGACAGGGTTGCCACATGGCCATCGAGATTGCCGGCTGGCCACGCGTGACTCTCGGCGCAGTTACTGCCAACCACAAAGAGTTGATGCTCAGTCAAGGCAACGGAATCCGGCTGCGCGCAATCAGGTGCGAGGCTGATCGTACGGCCAAGTCCAACGGCGTTGCCGTACCGCAGCAATTGACTGACGCTGTTCGAGCCAAAGTTGGCGACGGCGCCAAGGTCTCCTTGAAATTGCAGGATGCCGGCGTTCCCGCTGGCCCCGCCTTTCTCACCGGTGCTCAGTGTCTTCGCCAAGGACAAGGACGGCGTCCCAGCGGTGTCGAGGTTGAACACTTCAACCTGATTATTGGTAGCGTTGTTCGTGCTCGTTAGCACGAAGATGCTGCGATCCGGCGGACCAGCCAGAGTGGGCAAAGTGGCGGCCAATGTAGCCACCAGAAGCACGGCAACGCGGTGGCGCAGGTCGCCGATCGTGAACCTCTCTACGTTCATTGGAGTCTCCTTGGAGTTGGTGTGCAGATGCTCCGGGGGCGGCGAGTGACTAGGCTCGCCGGAGCAGCTTCACGGTGGGTATTCGCAGGCGAGACGGGGAAAGTTACGGTGCAGCAGCAGGCAAAATGTAAAAAAGAAAAACCATCAGGGGAGGCCAAGCAGCGTAACTTTTTGCGGGCCAGCGGCGAATAGGTATTGATGTGCGGAGTGCAAACAGGGAAATGAGAGGCGCGGAATCGTTTGCAAGGCTATGCCAATACGGGTAAGGATTATCCTCCGGTTCCCCTTCTTATGCCTGGCGACAGCGAACTGGAACTGCTGATGGTGCGCTATCAAGGAGGCGACTTCGCCGCGGCCACAGCGTTGATTCATCGCGTGAGTCCGCAACTCCATCGATTCTTCGTCGCGCAGCTCACCAGCCGTTCTCACGCCGACGATCTGTTACAGGAGACCTGGCTACGCATTCATAGAGTGCGCCATACCTACCGTCCGAGCGAGCCGGTGCTGCCCTGGGTGTATGCCATTGCGCGACATGTGCGCGTCGATCACTTCCGCAAAGCCATGCGAACCCAGATTCGGGAAAAGAGGCTGGCCGAAATTACCGACGTGGCCGCAAACACCAATGCGGGACAGCGCGGACCCGGTGATGACTTGGCAAAGCTGTTGGCACCGCTACCCGAGAGCCAGCGAGAAGTGCTGGAAATGCTAAAGATCACGGGCATGTCGCTGGAAGAGGTGGCTCGGGCGACGTCCTCCACCGTCGGATCGGTGAAGCAGAAAGTGCACCGAGCTTACAAGAAGCTCCGGGAACAGTTGGGCTCGAGTGAGTCCAGGAAAGGGCGGGGCGGAGAGCAGCTGTGAACGAGCGAGACATCAGCGAAGCCCTTGGGAAGGCCGCCGAGGCGCGGGATAGCGTCGAGCCCGCGTTGCTGCAACGCATCGCGGATGCGATCCAACCGACCCTGCAAGCGGTGCGCCCATTGCCGCGAACCTGGGTGCTGGTAAGTGCGTTGATGCTGATCGGAGGGGCCGTTGCCCTGGGAGAGGGCCTTCGCGCGGGCCTGTTCGGCTTTGCGAAGATGGATGTAATCGAGCGAGTCGCGATCTTTTTCACGTTGTTCTGGTTGGCATGTGTTGCGGGAACGGAGTTCGTGAATTCGATGGTTCCAGGTAGCCGCCGCCGGATTGCTGCCGGGAAGCTGGGGGTGAGCGCTGGTTTGCTTTTGCTCTGCGTGTTTGCGTTGTTCTTCCGCGATTACCACACCGAACATTTCGTGTCGGCTGGGCTTCTCTGCCTGGTTACGGGAGTACTCCATGCGATTCCGGTAGGTCTGATGGGCTGGCTGTTGTTGCGGCGCGGCGTGGCGCTGAATCGCATCAGCGCAGGGATTACAGCGGGGACTTTCGCGGGTCTCGCGGGAATTGCGCTGCTCGAGTTGCACTGCGCGAACTTCCAGGCTCTCCACATCCTGGTGTGGCACACGGCCGTGCTGCCCGTGAGCGTGGCGGTAGGAGTCATATGGGCCCGCGTTTTGCAGGACGGCAAGCCTGGTACTTGAGACCGGCGGTTATTTCTTTGGCGGCTGGGGCGGAGCTTGCTGCTCGCTGCTGGGTGGCACGATGTTCTTCATACGCATGTAGGTGGTCAGGTTGCCGTAATGCTCCAGGTCGTGCATGTTATTGACGGTGAGCGCGCTTAGTCGCGGGGCGTCATTGCCGAAGAGTTTGATGGTTTGCACCGCGGTAGCATCGGTCAAGCCGTCGTAGGCTTTATCGCAATAGGCGAAGGCGGCATTGAGCGCGGAAATCAGGTCCGCTTTGGTGGTCTTGGTGTGCTCGATGTCGGGTGCGGGGTTTTTCTCGCCTAGCGCGATGGAGCAGAACGCGTACTGGGAGTCAGCTACGTGTGCGACGATCTGCCCGTAGGAGCGCACCGTGTCGACCGGTTTGAAACTGTAATTTTCCTCGGGCATTTTTTCAGCCGACTTCAACAGGATGCCCTTCACCCGTGCATAGGCGGCTCTGTTCCAAGTGCTTAACGGATTCTCCGGGCTGGTTGCCGGTTTGTCTTGAGCCAAGAGAACCACCGCTGGCGCGGCGAGGCACAACGCTACGACTCGTAGAAGTGTTTTCATGAACTCCTCCACCGGCATTACGCTGGAGATGCGCCGGATGTTTCGCCCAAAATGAAGAGTGCCGCGAGCGGCAAAGTTGCACCCACTCGACAAGCGGAACGAAGTGAGGCGGCAGGAGCATTGAAGATGCCAAAACTGGACCTAGTACCAACTCTGGGATAGTCCCGGCACTGTTAATCTGTCGTTTAGGTAGGGTGCACCATACTCTCGTGCTCATTGGAGAATGCCGCGGCCACGCCCGGAGGCTCGCAATGGTATTTGGTTTTTTCAAGGGTCCGTTTGAGCGCGCGGGTTGCACATTTGAAGAGGACGGGTGGGTTACCACCGATTTGAAACGTGGCGAGCGGATCAAGTGGCGCCCCTTCGGCAGGCAAACTTTCCGCTGGGATGTTCTCGAGAGCCGGTGGGTTCCTTCCAGCGAGACGCGAAGTGAATTCTTGGCGATTGCCCGGCAATATCAGGCCAGCATTCGGAAGCGAAAGTAGTAAAAGCTCTGCAGGTGTAATTTGGGTGGTTCCCAACCTTGAGATAAGCCTTTTTGGGTGTGGCCTGCGTTTGGGGACCGGATCAGAAAAAACGTACGCGACCTGAGTTGATTTCAAAGACAGCCCCGACTAGCATCTTGCTCCCTTCCCGCGTGGCCGCCTTTCCCTCCGGCGTTTCCAGCAACTGGTGCATGGACCATCGAACGTTGGCTTCGACAGCCCAGGCCAGCTGATCTTTGCGGGGAAGGTGCGTATCCAGCTCGGACAAGCCAGGAACAATATTGTCGATCAGAATTTGTATTCGGGAAGCATGCTTCTCGCCACTCAATTTGGTCTCGATTGCCGCCTTCACGGCGCCACATCCTTCATGGCCCAAAACCACGAAAAGTGGAGTGTGCAAGTGAGAACCGGCGTACTGGATGCTGCCCATCACCTCAGGCGAAATAACATTTCCAGCGACTCGAACGATAAA
>Ga0207761_1000431_pt1 | contig 14670 bp, 13 predicted proteins | sample LuqExpMetageno34_FD_187792 | JGI IMG/M metagenome (GOLD analysis project Ga0207761, IMG submission 187792) | Tropical forest soil microbial communities from Luquillo Experimental Forest, Puerto Rico - Sample 34 (SPAdes) | ecosystem: Environmental > Terrestrial > Soil > Tropical forest ... | reverse complement strand
AGCCGGTAGGTGATGAATTGCACACTGAGCTGTGAGGATTCGGGCTGGGGATCGATTGAGATCCCTCGCTTCGCTCAGGAGTCAAGACTTGATGCGTGCCAGCGTTTGAGCGGCGTGGCCTTTGGCTTTCACCTCGGGCCAGATTTCCTCGACTACTCCGGAAGGATCGATGAGCACCGTGCTGCGCGCAATGCCCTTGAAGCTGCGGCCCATGAACTTCTTCATGCGCCAAGCGCCGTAGGCTTCAATCATTTTGTGGTCGGGATCGCTCAGCAAAGGGAAATTGAGTCTTTGCTTGGCGCGGAAGCTCTGCAGCAGTTTGATCGGATCGGCGCTGACACCAATCACGACACAATCTTTCTTGTCGAAGTCTTTTTTTGCGTCACGAAACTCGGACGCTTCGATGGTTCAACCGGAGGTGTTAGCTTTAGGGTAGAAGAAGAGCAGGACGCGCTTGCCCTTGAAATCGCTGAGGGAAACTTGCTTACCTTCATCGGATGCGAGCGTAAATGCGGGTGCCTTGTCACCGATTTTGAGCATAAAGTCTCCGTAGTGATACGTCGCCGAATCAGGAAAGCAGCTTGCGAACAATATCGTTCACAACTTGGGGATTTGCCTGCCCCTTGGTGGCTTTCATCACTTGGCCAACGAAAAACTTGAAGACGCCTTCATTGCCGGATTTGAATTTCGCAACGTTGTCCGGATTCTTGGCGATAACCTCGCGCGCCGCCTTTTCGATCGCGTCGTCAGCGACCTGAGCGCCCAGGCTTTCGGCAGCGACTATGTCCGCAGCCGAGCGGCCGGACTCAAACATGGTGGCAAAGACTTTTTTTCCTACGGCGGCGGTAATTTTTCCCGCTTCAACTAGCTTGATCAAATCAGCGAGGGCTTCGGGAGCAACGGGGCTCCCGGTGATTTCCTTCCCGGAATCGTTCAAGCGGCGAAGAAGCTCGGTCTGCATCCAGTTGGCGGTGGCTTTGCCCGCCGCCCCGGATTTCACGGCTGCTTCGAAGAAGTCCGCGAGTTCCCGAGTGGCGGTGAGGATTTCCGCGTCGTAGGCAGTGATCGCGTAATCGGAAACGAAGCGGCTGCGCTTTGCAGAGGGCAACTCCGGCAGGGACGAGCGGACTTCCGCCAGCCAATCTTTTCCGACATGCACGGGAAGCAGATCGGGCTCCGGAAAATAGCGGTAGTCGTGGGCCTTTTCTTTCGAGCGCATGGGATCGGTGCGGCTGGCGGCCTGATTCCAGAGGCGGGTCTCCTGGACGATTTTGCCGCCGGATTCGAGAACGCCGATGTGGCGCTCGATTTCAAATTGCAACGCCTTCGCAAGATAGCGAAAGGAATTGAGATTCTTGACTTCGACTTTGGTGCCGAATTCCGGAGCGCCGCGAAGACGCACGCTGACGTTGGCATCGCAGCGCAGGGAGCCTTCTTCCATGTTGCAGTCGCTTACACCGGTGTACAGAAGGATTTGGCGCAGAGTTGTGAGGTAGGCGTAAGCCTCGTCGGGCGAACGCATGTCGGGCTCGGAGACAATTTCGCTGAGCGGCGTGCCGCAGCGATTGAAGTCCACGTAGGTCTTTTCGTCGGAATGCGGAAAACCATCGTGGAGGGACTTGCCGGCGTCTTCTTCGAGATGCAGGCGGGTGATGCCGATACGCTTGGTGCTGCCTCCGTGCTCGACTTCGATCCACCCACCGGTCGCGAGAGGCAGTTCGTACTGAGAAATCTGGTAGCCCTTGGGCAAATCGGGATAGAAATAGTTCTTGCGGGCGAAGCGGGAATGCTCGTGAACGGTGCAGTTGAGGGCGAGCGCGGCGCGCATGCCCATTTCGACGGCGCGCTTGTTAAGAACGGGCAGAGTGCCCGGCAAACCCAGGCAAACCGGACAAACATTCGAATTGGGCGCGTCGCCAAAGCGAGTAGAGCAACTGCAGAAAATCTTGGTGCGCGTGAGCAGCTGCGCGTGAACTTCCAGGCCGACGACGGGCTCGTATTTGGCAAGCAGTTCGGGCGTGACGGCGGATTCGGTCGCGAATTTCGTCATGTAAGTAGAAGAAAAGTATAGCAGAGCAGGGACTGAGCAATATCAATGACGCTCGCTAACTAGAGTTCCAGCGATACTTAACCCCTACAAAGCAAGGCCAATTTGCGCAACCGGCGAAGAATTCACGACTGGTAGCAGATCGCAGAAGACGAAGGAGTCGCGCTCGACAACGGCGCCGATCTTTATGCGGATAGGCTGGCGGAAAATTGGGCCTTCGAAAACGAAGGTGTGAAATTCCCCATTTTCGCCGCAGGGGTCGACGGTTGATGGCAGGTCGCGGAAGAAGGATGCATCCAGTTCCCTGCCGGCGAAGGATGGATCGAGTTTTCGCGGATCGATACAGACAGCAACGGCGCGGAAGCCGGCCTGCAGGAATCTTGAGGCGAGTTCGCGCGTATCGACTTTCCAGATCGGAAAGACGGCGGTCATACCGGCTGGTTGAAGTTTTGCCTCGCGATAAGCGCGCAAATCTTCGAGGAAAATATCACCAAAAGCGACGTTGAAGACGCCGCGTTCTCTAAAGCGATGCATGGCGGCGGCCATGCGAGCTTCGTAGGTGAGATTGTCGCAATTCGGCGGAATGAGAACCTCTTCGACCGGCAAGCCGATGGATTGCGCCTGCCGGTGAAGGAGTTCGCGGCGCACGCCGTGCATGCTGATGCGGTCGAATCCCTGGGTGACCGTAGTGAGAAGTCCAGTCACCTCGAACTCGGGATTCTGCAGCAAGCAATGAAGCGCGAGGGCGCTATCCTTGCCGCCGCTCCAGCAGAAAAGGATCGGCGTGGGCATAAGTCAGTTGCGGCCAGAGAATTGGTAACGGACGCCGATGCGCAGGTCGCGTCCCAACGCAGGATATCCGAGCGCGTCCTGATATTGTTTGTCGAACAGATTGATCGCCCGGCCATAGAGAGTAAACCCGCTGCTGAACATATATCTCGCGGTGAGGTCGAAGCGGGCGTAGCCGGGATTGCGTGTGAGCCCAAGGCCGAGAAAGTCGCTGTCAGTGCGCTCTCCGCTGAAATAGCCGGAGAACAGAGCGCTGAACCTGCGGTAGTTGCCGGTGAAAGTGATCGCGCCGGAATTCAAGGGCCGCCGCGCCAGACGGTTACCCGGCAAAAGCGATGGGTCGAAGGCATTCGGAGAAACAAGGATCCGGCTGTCGTCATATTCGTAGTAGCCGGACACGAAAAGCCAAGAGGTTGCACGCGCTTCCGCGATGACGTGGGTCCCGCGAGCGCGGGCTTTGTCGGTGTTGAAGTACGTTGCGTAGCCAAAGGGGCAACCTGGAGGAGGTGTGCCCGGGCACGGGGCGAGCGCGGTACAAAATTCGAAGCTTACGATGTCGTAGAAGCGGTTCGAAAAGTAGTCGGCCGAAACTTTCACGCGATCGCCGGCCAGTTTCTGATCCGCGCCGGCGCTCCAGGTCTTGCTGGATTCCGGTTTCAAGTCGAGATTTCCGGGATCGCAAGGATCGCTGCCATAGGTCTGGTCGAAGCGCGGTTCCTTGATTCCTTCTCCATAGAAGGCACGCACGCGCGTGTCGCCCCAGAATCCCTTGCCGTAGTGAAGCGCGTAGGTGCCTCCGACGCGTGGCACCACTCGTGTACCGAAGTAATCGTTGGCCTCGGCCCGCGCGGCGATGTCGAGGGAAAGGCGGGAAACCGGCGAATAGCGCAGATCGAGAAAGCCGCCCTGATTGTTGCGGCGGACGTGGCCCTGCTGGAGGTAGTAGATGTAGCCGTTCTCGACTTCGTATTGGTAGCCGGCAGCCAGGCTGAATTTCTGGAGGACGTAGGCGGCCTGGCCACTGAATCCGGCGCGATTGTAGTTGTAAAGCGAACCGTAAACGAAATCACAGAATTCCGCGGTGGCCACCGCATTGGGATTGCTTTGCGGGCAAAATGCGTTGGGATCCGTGGCGTAAAAACTCTGCTGCGGATTGTAGCTGTGCTGGCGGGTGTAAGATTCCGTGCCCATCAACTGGTACTGCCAGTGCGGACCGGGCGAAAAGTCCCAGCGAGCGTTCGCGCTGAAGAGGTGCTGATTGTATTGCTGGTATAACGAAGGCGGCGTGAACTCCGTCTGTCCGGCGATTCCCGCATCGCTTTGATTGTTGCGAAGGGAAAGCCTCAACTGATTGTTGCTATTGAAGGCGTACCCGAAGTTGCCGGAAAGCGTGCGGTTGATGAATTTATCGTTGGCTCCCTGTCCATTGGTCTCGAAATAAGATCCTGCGCCGGAGTAATCGAAGCGGCCAACAAGTCCACTGATCTGCGCGCCAGCCGTACCGCTTGAGAAACTACCTCCCTCGGTAAAGATGCTGAAGGCCGGAACGCGCGTAGAACCGCGATGCGAGAAAAGCTGGATGACTCCAGAGACGGCGTCGGTCCCATAGATTGCCGATTCGGCGCCGCGAACCACTTCCACTTTGTCGATGTTGTCGGTGGTGAGAATCGAAAAGTCTACCGCGCCACCCGGAGGATTGATGGGCGAGCCGTCGACGAGGACTTTGGTGTAGGCGGAATTACCGCCGTCGAGGAATACGGAGGCGGTTCCCCCCATGGCACCGGTTCTTCCAATCGCGACTCCGGGCGAGTATTGCAGAACATCAGGAATCGAAAGTGCCTGCCGGTTTTCAATTTCGCTTCGCGTGATGACGTCCGTCGGCACGGAGGCTTGAATCTCGGCGGTGGGCAAAGCCTGCCCGGTCACGATGACACTGGACGACATCGCAGCGAGTTCGAGGTGCAGATCGAGCGTGCGCGATTCGCCTACTGCCAGCGTTACGTCGATCTGCTTCTGGACAAATGAATCCTTTGTTACGAGCAGTGTGTACTGGCCGGCAGGAAGCGTGAGCGAATAGCGCCCGTCGGCAGCCGATTCAGCGGTGGGGGCGTTCGTTAATCGCGAACCGGCGGGCTGTGCCACAACTTGCGCGGCGGAAACGCTGGCGCCGGAGGGATCGGTGACGACCCCCGTGAGGTGCGCAGGCGCTGGCCTGGATTGAGGAGAGACTTGCGCTACGGCAACCAGGCTGAAGAAAAGAAGTGAAGCCAGGAGAGGCTTTTCGATTTTCATGGGTCCTCCGCTCCCTCACGCGCGGGAGAGTAAAGGTTGGCCTGGATGACGCAGTGTCATGACAGGCTGCAGGCTTCGTCGGTCTCCTGGCTTGGCGGCGATCGTTGATGCAAACGCGATTGCGCTGTGCTCAACGGGCTTGCGGCCTTCCCGCGGCATCCTTCGCCACAGTGGCTCGCAAGCAAATTTCCGCCTTACAGTCGCGCGGCGGCGACGGCTTTGCACCGTCTTCCCGTGCACGAAGCTTGCGATTAATAGAAGGGGCGAAGCCCGCTGTGGATTATTCAGATCGGCGGCGCGAAACCGCCGGGTTGGGGTTAGCGTCTAACTTTCACTTATCCGAAAAAAGCGTGACGCGCGGCCGGCCAGACGTGGTCATTTCGACCGACAGCGGCGCCTGGAAAACCTGCTCCAGCAAATCCCGCTGGTAAACCGCGGCGGGAGGTCCCACGCGCAAGCACTTCCCTTTTTGCAGCAGCACAACTTGATCGGCATATTCGCCCGCGAGATTCAGCTCGTGAGTAACCACCACCACGGTGTAGCGATTTTGCGCGGCCAGTTTGCGCAACGATTCGAGAAGATCGACCTGCGCGCCAATGTCGAGGTGCAGCGTCGGCTCATCGAGAAGAAGCAACAAGGGCTGTTGCGCAAGCGCACGCGCCAGAATGACCCGCTGTTTTTCGCCGCCGGAAATCTTGTCCATCCAGCGGTCGGTAAGATGAGTAGCCCCGACTTGAGCTAGCGCGTTAGACGCAACCGTTACATCTTCCTGGGACTCGAAATGCAAACCGCGCGAATGCGAGTGGCGGCCCTGCATCACGAATTCCCACACACGCGAGGGAAACAAGAGTTGGCTTTCCTGTTGAACGAGCGCGATTCGCTGTGCACGCGTCTTTGGCGGAAGGGAGTGCGTGGCAAAGCCGTTCAGAAACACGCGGCCGGAAAGCGGCTCAAGCGAGCCGGAGATGAGCTTCAGAAGGGTGGATTTGCCCGAGGCGTTGGGGCCAAGAATCGCGACGATTTCGCCGGGCTTGGCCTGAAAGCTGAGCGCCTCCAAAGTAAAAAGCGGGGCTTGCGCGGGGTTTGGGGCGTAGACATAGCTGGCTTGTTCGACGCTCAAGCGAACATCGGGATTCGAGCGAGGTGTGTCCGCGCCGACCGGGGTGCGAAGAGGCGAACTCATTTGAGACCCCGGCGGAGAAGATAGATGAAGAAGGGAGCGCCAATCACGGCGGTGACCGCTCCGACCTGCACCTCCGAAGGAGCAACGACAGTGCGCGCCGCGGTGTCTGCGATGACGAGAGCGATCGCGCCGCCGAGCGCCGATGCGGGAAGCAACATGCGATGATCCGAACCGAAGATCAGACGCATGCCGTGCGGAATCAGCAAGCCGACGTAGCCGATGGCACCGCTAACCGAAACCGCGAGCCCGGTCAGGATCGAAGCGGCAACATACACGACAATCTGCACGCGGTGCACGTCGACGCCGAGGTGCATGGCCTCTTTTTCGCCCGCGAGCAACAGATTGAGATCCGAGGCGGTGGTGTAGATCGCGCCCGCGGCAACGAGGAATCCGATGCCCAGAAGGTACAGGAGGCTTGGCGGTGGAAGCGTCGAGAAGCTGCCCATCAACCAATAGGAATAGCCGCGCAGATTGCCGCCGGAGAGAGTCGACATCAAGAACATAACGATGGCGGAAAGGAAGGAAGAGGCGATGATTCCGCTGAGAAGAAGAGTGCTGCTGTCAATCCTGCCATCGCGGCGGCCCAGAAAATAGACGGCCGCAATGGCTGCTCCGGCGCCAATCGAAGCGCCCAGGGGAGTGAAGAGGCCTGCAAATGCAGGCGAGAAGGAAAGCTGATTTTCGATGAGAAGCGCAACGATGGAGCCGACCGCAGCGCCAGAGGAAACGCCAAGGACGTAGGGATCGGCAAGCGGATTCCGGAGAAGGGCCTGGAAACTGGCGCCCGCCACGGACAAAGACGCTCCGACGACAATCGCGAGCAGGATGCGCGGCAGGCGAATGTCCACAATGATCATGCCGTAGTCGCTGGAAATCGAGGAGCTCTGGCCGAGCAGCACGCGAATCAAATCGCGGCCGAGTCCGTAAAGAGAAACCTGAACAGCGCCCAGCTTTATAGCGATCACGACAACGACAAACAAAATGGCAGCAAGAATTCCGCAGCGCAGTAGCAGCCGGCTAAGCGTTAAAGGGCGCATTCAGTCTCCAGTTTAAAGGAGTCGAAAGAGTGGCTGGAGATCGATTTGGGCGCCGGATTCTGTAACGAAGGTGCGCTGGTCGGCGTCTGCTGGTGCTCGGGCGCGGACTTGAACACTTCCGGGTGTAGCTGGCGAGCGAGATCCTCGATGACGGAAACGATTCGGGGAGAGGGGCGATTGATGGCGTCGCTTACAATCGCGAGATGGTTGTTGCGAATCGCCTCCAGGTTGCGCCAGCCCGGCTTTTGCACGAGCGCCTCAAAGTCGCGCTTACCTTCGCCGGTGTGTGAAGTGGCAAACACCAAGTACTCAGGTTGGAGATGGACCACTTGTTCCAGGCTGATCTGCGGCCACTCCTGGCTGGATTCCACAATCGAAGTAGCGCCTGCGTGGCGAATGGCATCGGCGATGAAAGTTTTCTGGCTCACAGAGATCAGCGGATCGAGCCAAACCACGAAAAGAACGCGGCGGGGCGAGGCATTCGCGAGTTGGAGCTGCAAGTTTGCCAGGCGCTTATGAAGATCGTCGACTAGCGCTTTCCCGGCGGATGGGACGTCGAGAACATCGGCGAGCCGCTGCGTGGAAGCGATGATGTCGTCGATCGTGTGCGCGTCGGTGGCGTAACTCGGGATGCCCAGCGACTCCAATGCGCGGACCGTGTCCAAATGATTGGCGCTTTTAGCCATAAGCACGAGGTCGGGATGAAGTGCGGCGATCTGTTCAAGATTGGGCTCGATGGCGCCGCCGACTTTGGTTTTCTTTTGGGCGTCCGGCGGATAGTCACAATAATCAGTGTCGCCCACGAGACGGGAATCATCGCCGAGGGCATAGACGGTTTCAGTCATGCTGGGCGCCAGGGAGACGATGCGCTGAGGGTCCACGGGAACGCGGACGGAGCGTCCGAAATCGTCGGAGACTTCGTGAGTGGCCGTGGATGCGGAGGGTGAAGGCGCGTTCGACTGGGCGCTGGTCTGCGACGCGCCTGCCAGCAACAGGCCGGCAGCGCACAAAGCAGCACGTCGAGCGAATTTGAACATCGAACAACCGGACACGAGATTCCCCTGACGTTTCTGTCGCGAGACAAATGCCAATAAAAAAGCCCCAAAAGCGAGATTGGGGCCGACTGCGGAGCGGGTTCTCTCTCGCGAAGAACCTGCGCCGTAACCGCTTGGGAGGGTAGCCTGGCTGACGGCAACTTCACCGTTCACAGTGGCGGGACCGCGGCCGATTTACACGGCACTTCCCCACTTCCCGAGCTTACAAATTATGAAAATTAGTGTAAGGCGCGCGGCGCAAGTGTGTCAATGAAATCGAAATTGTCGGGAAGCATTCCATCTGAATCTCAGATTCAAAGGCTAGCACGTCGAGTGAGCCAAAGATTCCAAAAGGCACCAATAATCAGTGCGAGTCCGACGATCAAAAAGGCCGAACGGATGAATGTCTGGTTCGGAAACGGCTCCGGACTATGTCGGCCTCTCGGAATGGGTTTCCGTTGAACTGACGCCACGATCGCACCGGTGCCAGCTACTATTTGCACCAGGGATTGGATCAAAAGGGGCTTCATCTGACAACCTTGCTGACAATGCGTTCCTTCAGCGATTCTTCCAGTTGGGCTTGCGCTTTTCGACTAGGGCGCGGAGGCCTTCCTGCGAATCTTCGAGGCGATACAGTTCGTTGAGGAAAATGTTCATGGAGTTCTTCAGGCCATCGCGAAGCGAGAGACCCATGCCACCGAGAATCGCTTTCTTGGCCATAGTAAGCACGGGGCCCGAGTGGCCGGTGATGCGCTTGATCAAGTCGTTGACGGTGGCTTCGAGTTGCGCTTCCGGCACGAGACGATTGATGATGCCCAGTTCGAGCGCGCGTTCCGCGGTGACCGGTTCGCCCAACAGAACCAGTTCGAGGGCCAGCTTGGGACCAACGAGGAACGGGAGAATCGTGGAGGCCAGCGGCGGGAACATGCCGATGGTGATTTCGGGCTGCGCGAAGCGAGCTTTCGGCGTGGCGATGACCAGATCGCCGAAGGCAGCGAGTTCTGCGCCGCCGCCGATCGCGGGCCCGTTCACTACGCAAATCACCGGCTTGGAAGTTTCTAGGATGCCGGAGAAAACCGAGTGGAAAGCGTCGAGCATCTGAAAAACGCGCTCGGAGGTGTACTCGCCCACATCGATGCCGCCGCAGAAAACCCTGCAAGCCGAATCTAGGACGATGAGCTTGACGTCATCGCGTTCCGCCACGGAAGAGATTCCGTCCGAGAGTTCGCGCAGCATGCTTTCGTTGAGGAGATTGTGCTCCGGACGATTGAGGGTCATGCGGACGACGCTGTCTTCCAGGCGGAATTTAACAAATTGGAAATTCTGCGGGAGACGGCGCTGCGGTTCGGTGCGAACTTCGACGGTTGAGCGGCCTGCCAAGGGGGTTCTCCTTCCAGACGAGCGCGAATAGCCAAGTTCGATGCTAGCATCCGGGCTCCGGCGCGGGGCGGCCAGCTGACCGGTTTGTGCGCAATGAGTTTGCTGGCCGGCTGGGCGGCCCGTCATTGCTTCGCTTTGCGTTACGCTGCTAATGTGTTCGCCAGAGTTCCGAGGGTTGGCATGAAGATCTGCCTTTGTGCAATTGGGTTATTGTGGGCCAGTGCGGCCGCGGGATTGCATTACACTAACGGCAATATGAATCCATCTGAGGAACGTAAAGACCTGCCCACAGCAACCGCGCAACGATTTTCAGGGAAACTGGACGCGGACAATTTCCCCGATCGCACTGCGTGGGAGAAAGCGCCGGTGCTGCGCTACGAACGCGACTGGCAAGGACAAAATCCCGACACGCAACGCGCGACTGAAGTAAGGCTGCTATGGACGCCGGAAATGCTGTTCATCCGGTTTCATTGTAGCTACCGGACAATTACAGTTTTTCCCGATTCGCGGGCGGATGGCTATCGCCACGGGATGTGGGATCGCGATGTGGCGGAAACCTTCCTGCAGCCCGATTCCACTGATGCATTCGTGTATCGCGAATTTGAGGTTAGCCCCAATAGCCAGTGGATCGATCTTGCGGTTTCGCACGGAAACATTGAGGAATTGCACAGTGGGTTGCGGCGGCGCGTGGTGATGGATGACAAGGCAAAAACCTGGACCGCGGACCTGGCGATTCCCATGAAGAGCCTGACGACGGCGTTTGACCCGAAGAAGCCGTGGCGCGCAAATTTTTATCGGATTGAGGGTGAGAATGAGCCGAGGTTTTACGCGGCGTGGAGTGCCACGAATACGCCGAAGCCCAGTTTTCATGTGCCATCGGCCTTCGGCACACTGGTCTTCAGCGAATAGGGTCCCTTCGGGACTGGCGGCGCGACAATTCTGCTAAGCTCACAGAACAACATGCACCACCGCCGGACCGTGGTCAAATACCGCTCGGTTACTTTCTTACTGCTCTTCGTTGCATTCGCGTGTCTAGCCCAGGAAAAATCCGGTCCTAATGCACCCGTGGTCCAGAAAGTCGAACCGCCGTCCTGGTGGGTGAACCTCACGCCGGACGTGATGTTGCTGCTCAGCGGCAAAAAGCTGCGCGCCACGCACGTGGATTGCAATTTGCAGGATGTTTCGGTGAGCCGGACGCAATCGTCGGCCAATGGCGATTATCTTTTCGTATGGCTGAAACTGGCGCCGACGCTCAAGAGCGGAACGGCGGTGTGCCGGATTACGACGGCGAACGGGCAAGCGTCGTTTGAGATTCCCTTTGCCGCGAGAAAGCAAATTCTGGGGCGCAACGAGGGGTTGACGCTCGACGACGTGATCTACCTGATCATGCCGGACCGATTTGCCAACGGCGACCCCACGAATGACGAGCCCGCGGAGTTTCCAGGCTCGCACGACCGGGCGAAAGCGCGCGCGTATCACGGCGGCGATTTACAGGGGATTCTGCAACATTTGCCCTATCTGAAGGATTTGGGCGTGACCATGCTCTGGCTGACGCCCATCGTCAAGAATGGCGCGGCGGCCGATTACCACGGCTACGGCGCGGTGGACCTGTACGCCGTTGACCCGCATCTCGGAACGCTCGCCGATTATCAGGGGCTGGTCGGCGGGGCACACAAGCAACACATGAAGATCATGTATGACATGGTGCCGAATCACGTGGGGCCATTGCATCCGTGGCTTAATAATCCGCCTACACCGGACTGGTTTCATGGATCGCCCAGCCAGCATCTGAGTTCGGCCATGCCGGTCCAGGGCGATTTCTACGGACAGACGGTTCCGAAGAAGGCGACCAACGATTTATTCGAAGCACTGGTCGATCCACATGCGCCGGAAGCACTGCGAAGAAACCTGACGGAGGGCTGGTTTTTTAACGTGCTGCCGGACCTCAACACGGAGAATCCGCTGGTCGCGGCATATCTCGTTCAAAACAGCATTTGGTGGGCGGAAGTCTCGGGCCTGGATGGCTATCGCATCGACACGTTTCCGTATGTGGGGCGTTCGTTCTGGTCGCAATGGCATCAGGAGTTGCGAAAGCTCTATCCGCGGCTTTCGACCATCGGCGAAGTGTTTCATCCTGATCCGACGGTCACGTCCTTCTTTGCCGGAGGCCGAAAGGGATGGGACGGGATCGATACGCAGTTGACGACCGTATTCGACTTTCCGACTTACTTTGCGATTCGCGACGTGCTCTTGAACGGCGCGCCTGCGGGGCGGCTGACCAACGTGTTGCGGCAGGATTCGTTGTACCCACATCCTGAATATCTGGCGCCGTTTTTTGGAAATCACGACACCATCCGTTTTGCGAGCGCCCCCGGCACATCGCTGACAAAAGAAAAATTGGCGTTTGGACTGACGCTCACTCTGCGCGGAATTCCGGAGATTTACTACGGCGACGAGATCGGGATGGCTGGGGGCGAAGATCCGGACAACCGCCACGATTTCCCGGGCGGCTGGACCGAAGATGCCAAGAACGCTTTTTTACGCGACGGCAGAACCGCGGATCAGGAGAAGCTTTTCGAATATGTGCAGGGCTTATTGCAGTTGCGGCGTGAACATGACTCCTTGCGCGGAGGGAAGCTGTGGCATCTGGCCGCGGACGACACCACCTATGTTTTCCTACGAGAATCGGACGAAGAAAAATTGGTAGTGGCGTTTCATGACGGCGCGGGGACGAGAAAAATGAACGTTTCGATAAAAAACACTCCCGCAAAGGGCGCATCGGGAATTTCGCAGTTGTTTGGAAGCGCCCAGGCAGAATTGGCCGGCGATGCGCTGAAGTTCACGTTGCCGCCACAGAGCCTGTCGATTTTTGTGCTGCAGTGACGTGCAGATGAAGGTACGATGGAAACCCGCGCGACATGAGGGGAATCCAATGAAAAAGCTGTTCCTACTGGTAACGCTCCTAGGGATGACCGTCGTGGCGGCAGAAAAGACCGTCTACGATTTCACGCTCAATTCGATCGATGGGCAGCCCACGCCGCTGTCCTCGTTCAAGGGGAAGGTCGTGCTGCTGGTGAACGTGGCCAGCCGCTGCGGGTTCACGCCGCAATATACGGCGCTGGAATCGATCTATGAGAAATACAAGGATAGAGGATTCGTGATCGTCGGCATTCCGGCCAACAATTTTGGCGCACAGGAGCCTGGGACAAACCAAGAAATCAAGACGTTTTGCTCGGCAAAATACCACGTGACTTTCCCGATGATGGCCAAAGTATCGGTGAAAGGAAGCGACACGACGCCGCTGTATCAGTTCCTGACTGACAAGAATCTGCATCCAGACACTGGCGGAGAGATCGGCTGGAATTTCACGAAGTTCCTGGTGGGACCAGACGGCAAGGTGATCGCGCGGTTCGATTCCGCCGTGGAACCGGATTCTGCGCAAGTGACCGGGGCAATCGAGAAGGCGTTGGCGGGACTGAAGAGGTAGGCTGTGCTGGTGCATCTTTTTCCCGGCTGCGGGAATCCAATACCTGCGTGGAGAAAGCGAACGTCTGGCAGGTTCGGACCTGCAAATACCGGGGACTCTTGAGTAAGAAACTCACCTTATCAGCGATGATGTTCGCTTTGCTGGCCGCCTTGCCGTCTCCCATGCGTGGACAGGACAGTTCCGCAGCGCCACTAGAGGGAGCCGCGCAGTCTGAGCAACAGCCCACCGCACAAACACAATCGGATGGGGCCGGCTCGCCGGCGAAGGTCGATAGTCCGCAGCCGAAGCCGGGGGTGCTGGAGGAAGAGGGCCATCACAACAACCGGATTCTCTGGGTCGTTCCAAACTTCAAGTCGGTGGATGCCAACACGCACCTGCCCCCACTGAGCGTCAAGGAGAAGTTCTGGCTGGCCACGCAAGACAGCGTCGATTACTCGGCGTTCATCTATGTGGGCATGTTTGCGGGAGTCGCGATGGCGACGAAATCCGAGCCATCGTTCGGCCAGGGAGCATCGGGATACGGAATTTACTACGCGCATACCTTTGCCGACAACTTCATCGAGAATTTCTTGGTAGAAGCGGTGGTGCCGAGCGCGACTAAGCAAGATCCGCGCTACTACACGTTGGGCCACGGAGGATTTTTCAAGCGGTCGGGATATGCGTTGAGCCGGTTGGTGGTGACGCGCACAGACTCCGGAGGCCGCGCGTTTAACATCTCGGAGTTTGTAGGGGCAGGCGCAGCCGCGGGAATTGCGAATGCGTACTACCCTCCGCAGAATACCTGGGTGAAGACCTATCAACACTGGGGCAGCCAGATCGCGCAGGACGGGCTGAGCTACCTGGTGAGAGAATTCTGGCCGGACATCAATCGAGCCGTGTTCCACAACAAATATTAGAGGGGCTCCTGCGATCCTCACCGGCGGACCATCACCAGTTTCTTTTAGAACATGAGCATGCTTGTGTGACGACCGTGCTGCTATTGGCGTCGAAATATTCCCCCCTGGACCACGCTCGGGTTTGCAATCGCGAGAAAAATTAGGTGAAGTGAAGCAATGGCGACTCTGACGTTGCGGGACGTCTGCAAGGACTACGAAACCGACGGACAGCGCGTAAAAGCGCTTGCCGGGGTGTCCCTGCAAGTGCAGCCTGGGGAATTTGTGGCGCTGGTTGGCCGCAGCGGTTGCGGGAAGTCAACACTGCTGCACCTGGCCGGGGCGATGGACTTCCCTACGCAGGGCGAAGTGACCATTGATGGCGTTTCAACAACAGCGCTGGACGATGCCAAGCAGACAGAGCTACGGCGGCAAAAGGTAGGGTTCGTTTTTCAGTCTTTCCAACTCTTGCACACCTTGAGCGTGATCGAGAACGTCGAACTGCCGTTGCTGCTGGCGGGAGATAAACGAGCACGAACCGCCGCACGC
>Ga0207761_1000430_pt1 | contig 14681 bp, 11 predicted proteins | sample LuqExpMetageno34_FD_187792 | JGI IMG/M metagenome (GOLD analysis project Ga0207761, IMG submission 187792) | Tropical forest soil microbial communities from Luquillo Experimental Forest, Puerto Rico - Sample 34 (SPAdes) | ecosystem: Environmental > Terrestrial > Soil > Tropical forest ... | reverse complement strand
TCGGGCGTTCCGCGAAGGCTGCGGTCCCAGGCGCCTTTACGCCTTTGCCGGACAGCAGAGATTCATGCGTCGTCGGCTTGGCGAGGCCCATATCGCGATTAACTAAAGGGGCAATCCAATAGCAACCAAGGAGGAAGCCATGGATACCGTCACTCTCGACAAGCGATTGAGCCAGCCGGCCAAGGAGTTTCTGCACCAGCCCAGCCGTCTACTAATTGACGGCAAGCTGGTCGAAGCGGCCTCGGGCAAAACCTTTCCCGTCTATAACCCGGCTACCGGCGCGATTCTGATGCAGGTCGCGGAAGCCGACAGCGCGGATGTGGACCGTGCCGTTAAAGCCGCCCGCAAGGCCTTCGACGAGGGGCCATGGAGCAAGATTTCGCCATCCGAGCGCGGCAAATTGCTGTGGAAGCTTGCCGAACTGCTTGAGAAACACAGCGACGAATTCGCCGAGATCGAATCTATCGACAACGGCAAGCCCGTCGCCGTCGCTCGCGCAGCCGACGTGCCGCTCGCGATCGACATGTTCCGCTACATGGGTGGATGGGCGACGAAGATCAATGGTTCCACCATCCCGCTCTCCTTCCCCGGCGAGTTCCTGTCCTACACGCTGCGAGAGCCAGTCGGCGTGGCCGGACAGATCATCCCATGGAACTTCCCGCTGCTGATGGCGGCTTGGAAGATCGCGCCAGCGTTGGCGGCGGGTTGCACGGTGGTACTCAAGGCTGCCGAGCAGACCCCGCTCAGCGCGCTACGGCTCGCGGACCTGGTATTGGAGGCTGGCTTCCCGGCGGGCGTCGTTAACATCCTCGCCGGCTATGGCGAGACGGCCGGCGCCGCTCTCGCCGCACACGAATTAGTGGATAAGGTGGCGTTCACCGGGTCAACCGAAGTCGGCAAGCTGATCGTCAAGGCTGCCGCAGGAAACCTCAAGAAAGTTTCGCTGGAGCTCGGCGGCAAGTCTCCGGCGATCGTGTTCCCCGATGCGGATCTCGAGCGCGCCATCCCCGGAGCGGCGATGGGCATCTTCTTCAATCAGGGTCAGACCTGCTGCGCGGGCTCGCGGTTGTTCGTGCACAAAAAAGTCTCCGATCAGGTGGTCGAGGGGATCTGCACGGTGGCGCAGTCGATCAAGCTCGGCGCCGGGCTCGATCCCGACACGCAGATGGGGCCGCTGGTCTCCGACGAACAGCTCACCCGTGTCACCGGCTATATCGAGTTGGGCAAGAAGGAAGGCGCCAAGATCGCGACCGGCGGCACCAAAGTGGGCAAGGACGGCGGGTATTTTGTGGCGCCAACCGTGATCACCGACACCAATCCGAACATGAAGGTCGTGCGCGAAGAAATCTTTGGGCCGGTGCTGGTGGTGGATACTTTCGGCGACGACGATCTCGACCGGATCGCCAAGCAGGCCAACGACACCATCTATGGGCTTGCGGCGAGCGTGTGGACCCGCGACGTCGGGAAGGCCCACCGTCTGGCGAGTGCGATCAACACGGGAGTGGTGTGGGTGAACGCCTATGGCCTCTTCGATCCGTCCATGCCGTTCGGAGGATCAAAGATGAGCGGCTGGGGCAAGGAGCGAAGCATCCACGCACTCGACGAGTACCTCAACATCAAAGCCGTGTGGGTGAACACGGCGGTCTGATCAAGTCGCCCGAAAGCGGGACATCGATCGAGCTCGTCCAGCGTCCAAGTGTGTCCGGCGACGTCCTTGAATCGTCGCCGCTCTTTCCGGGGAAAATTGTCGAAGTGGCATACTCTATGAACGCAGCAGCTGCTTCGTGTCGCGTCGCGACGAGTCAAGAGAAAGGATTGCTGTGACGGAGGAAAAGCCGGGCGTGTTGGCCGTCGTCACGGATGTTGAGCCCGAATATGAAGACGAGTATCGACGTTGGATGACAGAAGAGGTACTTCCAGCTCGTGTGGCGCTCGACGGCGTGATCGGTGCCCGCCAATGGGTTCTCAAGGACATCGGGCAAAAAGTTGGGATTTCGATGGGCCTGTTGCCCCGGCACCTGCTGATGTACGACTTTGAGGATGTGACGATTCCCGTTCAGCCTCCTTTCCGGGCACTGGCCGGAAGCTCCGAGTGGGGTCGACGAATCACGCCACACATGCACAACGTATATCGCGGGAACTTCGAAGAGGTCTTTCGGCTGTGACGCGCACTCGACTTCCTGAAATCGCTGGCTGGCTTGGCTTCCTGGGTCATGCAGAGAGCCGTAAATCGAAGTTCATGAGTCCGAGAAGCGTGGGGTAGGGGTGGTCCAGTCTGTACCCGCGCCAAGCCTGTATCGATCCGAGGAGGGCCTCGGAGTCTGGGAGCATCGCGGCAAAGTGGCTGCAGTCGGAATCGGTCACGCGCCGACGTGGCGACGGTGGCCAGAAGATCCGCAGACGAGCATCGGAGCATTGTCGTTGCTCGCAATCCGAAAGGCCGTCGAGGATTCTGGCGTGAGGCCAGGAGATGTGGATGGGCTTGTCCTTGCTCCCGACACGACGACGGGAGCCTTTTGGCCGGCGGACCGTCCTGTTCCAGAGGATTTCTTGGAAGCGTTCGAGACGAGCAGTGACCCCATGGACGGACTGAGCAAGCTGTCCGAGGAGTGGCTCCTCAAGAACTTACCCGAGTTCAAGAACATAAAGGTGGCTGCTATCGCGCCACGTTGCATGTCGCACGTGCTCGCAGCGGCGATTCAAATGGTCGGCGACGGGCTTTCCAGCACGTGCGTCGCGGTAAAGGGATGGCACAACTTTGCGGGCAGGCACTATCAGGGTGGGGAGAATGCAAAGCCCACGGTTGAAGGTCCAAGGAAGTTCTCACCTCAATCGATTGCCGGTCCGCTCTCGTTTGCTACTGCAGTGCAGTTTCAGCGTTACCTATATAAATACAACAAGACCCACGAGATGCTCGCGCCTTTCGTTGTCAATTCCCGGAGGAACGGTTTGCTCTTCCCGGAGGGCTATTGGGCGCAACATCGGCCGGAGCCGCTGACCGTCGAGGACTACAACTCTGCACGATGGATTGCGAAGCCAGCGAACCTCTTTGATAATGACCTCCCCATTCACACAGCAGGCGCGTATGTGCTGACAACCGCTGAGAGAGCGAAGGACCTTCGCCAAAAGCCTGTCTATGTATTGGGTCATGCGGGACACGGAGTCAACAACGGCGAATCCTTCGATCATGTCAAACCAAGGAGCATGACCTATACCCTTGAAGAGATCGAGGAATGTGCCGCGGCGACAGGGAGAAAGATTTACGAATCGGCAGGTATTTCCCCGAGCGATGTCTCGTTTGAGAACATGTACGACGGATTCAGCCTGTTCCATGTGTTCCACGTTGAAGGCCTGGGATACGCCGGCATCGGTAGGGGGGAAGCGTTGGATCTCTTCCAGAGCGATATCAGCATCGAGGGACCTAATCCCGTATCACCGAGTGGAGGCAACCTCGGAAGTGGAAGAACGAGGTTCTGGAGTCATACGGATTCGATGCAGCAGATTCAGGGCCGAGCAGGGCTCCGTCAAATCAAGAAGCCCGCGGAGATCGGTGTTTCAGGTGGACCAATGCCAACGGCGGGAAACTACATCGTCTGGAGCGCCACTCCCAATTGAGGGTGCTTGCTCGTATAGACCCAATCCATTGCATTCCGACTCGTCGAAGCGCTTAGGACTGGCGACTCCCGGACTCGGCCAGTTGCTGTTGCTGCTGGCGGCTGGGCGGTTCAATGGACGCCCTTCGCTGGGCTGCCTCGTACTCGAACGCGAACACGTCTCTCAAGAGGGTCGCCGCATCCTCGTCGGGCTGGACTTCTAGCCAAGCCTGCATTTCAATCAAGTCGTTTCGTAACACATCGAGACGCGTCTCGAGTGCGGAGATCCTCAGGTCGGCCATCAAATCGCTCGGAATATTGGCAGTCCAAGAAGACCGTCCCGCGCTGAGTCCTGCAGCCCGTTGCAGAAGGGCACTAATGTCACGAAGTTCTTGAACCCTGTTTGACGCGCCCTCCTCGTACTCTCTTGCCAAGAGTTCCATCATTGGCTCGACTCTCGCGATTTCGTAGCTCAGCCACGGATCGGTTGTCATCTGCGCGAACGTGGCCAGCAGATTGGACATCATGCCCGTCATGATCATTGTCGCTGGTGGGCGTCTCACGGCACAACTCCCATGTCCTTGAGAATCCACATGTCGTGCATATCTGCGGCCCTCCATTCGATGATTGCGTAGAGGGGATCACGGGTTCGTCCGGTCGCAAAAGAATGCGCTCCGGTGATCCAGATGGCGTTGGCTTTGATGTGATTCAAAATGCCCCACCAGTGCATGGCGTCGGCATCAAAGGTCAGATCGCTCGATGATTCCCAGATCTCGATGGCTTCGGGTTGACTCAGCAGTCCCCCGACGAGTTCCGGGTCCCGGGCGAATCGCCAATTTCGCGCAAACGCCCATGCGAGATCCTGATGCGGGTCACCCAGATGCGCCATTTCCCAATCGACGATTGCCTCAATGCGATCAGGTGTCGCCAAGAAATTTCCGACACGGTAGTCGCCGTGAACCACGCTGACTCGCTGCGCCGGCGGGGGTGGGTTCCGGCGCAACCACCGGATTGCCGCTTCATTGACCGGATAAGGCCCGACATAGTGGTCACGGAGTACCTGCTCCCAATGCTCGAGTTCCGCTTCCCAGCAGGTATCCGGCAGTGGCTCCTCCGTGTGCTCGTGTAGTCCCATTGCTCGATAATCAACACTGGCGATCTCTCCGAGAAGCTCCATCCACTGGCGCGCGATAGCGGCGCGCCCTTGGTCGTAGTCAGTCGAAAAGACGATTGTGGCAGGCTCTGCAATGCCCGCAACGGCCGCCATGACGCAAAAGGGTTTACCTAGTATCTCGACGTCGTCTTCGATGAACAGAGGTTCGGGCACCGGCACGTCCGAGGAATGCCAAAAGGCCGAGTAGAACTCGAATTCCGAGTGCCGGTTGCTCTCGAGGAGCGATCCTTCGGGGTCGAGCCGAAAGATCAGGGTGCGACCTGACGGTGACCCGTCGTTGGCCCGCCAGTCGGCCTGTACCTTCCAGGTGTGCCGTGATCCTCCACCGACAATCCTTTCAGCAGAGGCAACGGAAACAGTCCCGACGCCGAGGCGTTCACTCAAGTAGTCGGCAATGCGGTGCTCGAATGTGTTTTCCAACGCTAAAAATCCCCCGATGCCAACACCGTTCTTGTCGGCAGAGCGTAGCTCAGCGATCAAACGCTGGTCTGCGTGAAGCAGTGACGTCGTGAACGCGATCGAAGTTCAGGTCAGGCCGAGTTGCTGGGCAAGCCATTCGACGGTCGCCAGCCATTCGTCCACCCCACCTCCATCGCGAAGACCTTGGAGCCGCGTCGGCATGTGCGGATCGAACAGCAGATGCTGAACTCCTGAAGCGTTGTAGGCGGCGACGTCGCCGATCAGAGCGTTTGGGTCGGTGCGGACATCAAGTGCAATACGGACAGAGATGGTGAACGATTCGGCCGGTCTGACCGCGCGGATTTCGTCAACGAAAGCCGCTGATCGTTCGGGTGTGATTCCAATGGCGTGATATCCGGACGCAACACGAATGGCTCGGGTGATGGCAGATTCGCTGTTTCCGCCGAGCCAAATGGGAATGTCGTGCGCCGGTTTCGGAAAGAGCGAGATGTCGTGGCATGAATAGAAACGTCCCTCGTACGTCAGAGGATCATCGGACCACGCTTGTCTCCACAAGTCCACGATCTCCATCAACCTCTCGGCCCGGTGCTCGAACGAGGCTCCCAGCGCCTCGTATTCCGTGCGAGACCACCCAATACCCGTGCCGACGGTGAGCCGCCCCTGGCTCATGAAATCGAGGCTGGCGAGGCTGTTGGCAATGGCCAACGGACTGGGATATTGCGGAGCGACAAGGACGCTCGTTCCGAGACCAATGCGCGTCGTGACCGCGGCGGCGAATGCCAGTGCCACAAGGGGGTCGTACATGCAGGGCGAAGGGGAACTTTGGCCGGCCGCGGCAACGAGATGATCGCTGACCCACACATCGTCGAATCCCAATTCCTCCGCCTTGTTTGCCGCCAGCTCGATCGCTCCAGCAGTCAGAGCCGGACCGAACTGGGGAAGGTGCAAACCGAATCGCATTCCGAGCACCCTACGGACTGACTCGCCCGCCCGCCATAAACTCACGAGTCGTCAGATAGAGGATCTGACCATGGCAGGTGGGTTGGTTGCCGCTGTGCGCTGAAGCTCAATCCGTGGTCAGAGACTGGCCCGAACGTGCCATCGCATGGCCGAAAAATTGAGCGCTCTAGGTCGTGTAGGCAGCCCACTGGCACGAGCGCGAGATCGCCTATGACCTCAGCGTTTGATAGCAAGGTCCACGTGAGACGGGGCACGTTCAACCGGGGAGATCGTCGCAAACGGCACGGACGGCAGTTCAGGCTTGTAGGCGACCGACCGCACGGTATGGAAGTCGTATTTCCCATTTGAGGTCGGGTGACCCTTTACAACCGCTGCTGCGCGGCTAAAGTGCCGATCCATTATCGAGATGCCTCGTCAGTGGGGCTAGGCGGTAAGGGGGCAGGGTTCGGCGCAGTAGGAAGTCGTAAGTGCGACGAAATTGGAATGACCCAATCGGTGTCGGGCAGCTCTGCTTGCTCACTGGGAAGGGCTTTTCATTCGTTCGAGGGGTACGACCCACACGGCACCGAGCGCGTGCACCGCTTATCGGCTAAAGAATCCCAAATCCAAGGAGAAGGGGAAGCACAAAAAATGGCCCTGCACACATCACATTCTGGGGCGGACAGCCCACGCGCACATTTGAGGCGCTCGTGGAGAATGACGAGTTCAGGACTCGCCGTCGCATTCCTGCTGAGTTCGATCGTGGCGATCGGCACACAGGTCGGATCCATCGGAACCGCCGGGGCGTCGTCCGCCAGTTCGAAATCGGTCACTGTGGGGATTCTGACCAGCCGGACCGGCGCGTTCGCGGTTGAGGACGTGAACTCGTATACGGGCGAGTTGGCGGTGATCAAGTGGGCGAATTCCACTAAGAAGTACCCGCACATCAATACCGTCACCATTGACCTCCAGTCGAGCCCGGCGAATGCATTGACCGATGCCAAAGAGCTTGTTCAGCAGGATCACGTCACTGCGATCTTGGCCCTGGACCCGTTCGTGGCTCTAGCCGGGACCTATCTCGCCTCCACGGGTATCCCGGTCATCTCTCAGGGTCTGGGTCCGGTGACGAACACCCAAGCTCGGAACATCTTCGGAGCGGAAGGCAATGCAGCCGGCACGTCGGCCAACCTCTCGACGTACCCCTTGGTGGCGAAGACGTTGGGTGGGACCACCGTGGGTAGCTTCGGGCTGAGCGTTGCCCAGGGTGCCGTCCAGGCTGCGACGATCTTCAATCAGGGTGCGACGCAGATCGGGATGAAGGCTCCGTACCTGAATGTCTCGGTCCCGATCGGCCAGCCGGACTTCGCGCCTCAGGCGTTGGCGCTGAAGCAGGCAGGTGTGAACACGGTCTGGGCCGTTCTGGACGAGGCGACGCAGACGAACCTCATGCAGTCGCTCGTGCAGAACAAGATCCCGCTCAAGGTGATCATGTCGCCCCAGGTCTACGACCCCTCGTCCATCACTCCGACGAACGTTCAGTACTACCAGAATGTGGTTGGTCCGACGAACAGCTCAATACCGGGTACGCAGAAGACCAATCCTCGCGTGGTCCAGGCCACCGCGATCCTGAGGAAGTACGGCAACTACAAGCTGCAGGTTGCTAACGACGCGGCAGCTGGGTACACGGCCGGAATGCTGCTGGTGTACGGATTCCAGCTTTCGGCATCGAACCCGACGCCGACGAACTACGTGAACAAGTTGCGATCGGTGACCCACTGGCTTGGCGGTCTGAATATCGGTGCCATGAACTTCAAGAACCCCGGCCCGTACACCAACTACAACAACGGTGGTCAGGGACTCTGCACCTATGGCATGCGCCTCAGGGGCAACCTGTTCTACGACGCGACGGGCTTGGTCTGCGGCAAGATTCTGAGTAGCTCGTAAGCCGAGGAAATCTGAAGGCTTCGCAGTGGCGTCCGGGCCGGATCGAAAAGACCCGGTCCGGACGCTCTCGAGCCTTGGATGTCCGATTCGGACAATGCCGGTGCCACCCTAGAATTCCGGCTCACGCGAACGCATCGACGTGACGGACGAGCATGAATACTCTGGGTACCCCCGTCGGGTTGTTCCGATTAGGAACGTATGCCGGTTTGCGCGTAGAGAAATTCACTGCTGCCTGATCAGTGGTAGGAGTCGATTCGGCGGACGGACTCCGATCCGCAGTACAAGGTCGCCACACGGCGGAACGAAATTGCATCGACAGGGCGATCGTCCACGGAGTGGTGGGGGTTGAGCCGGACAAGCGTAAAACGCTTCTTGCGTGTGACGACGGAATCCATGCCTGCGTCACAGCAAAAGCGTGGTTGCCTCGAGTACGTCATGGCTCACGACCCGGGTCGATGACGGCAGGTCGCGCTGTCTACGCGATGGGTAGCGAGGGAGGTCTGGACCAGCGTTGCCGCGGCTTCAGGCGAACCGCGAAGAGGCACCCGACCCTCCTCCTCCACAGCGCGTCGAGGTCACCATCTTCGGCTTGGCCCCCACGTCCGATATCGCCTCACCGGAACATCCGTCGGGGAGACTCTGCGGACCCTATGTTGACGCCAATCTGATCGACTTCAACGCGGCACCGGAGGGCAGGGAATGGCCGTGACTATTCTGGTGCCGGTCAGGGTTCGTGCAGCAGTCATCTACAAGCCACAGGTGGGTGAGGACATGGATTTGTTTCAGAACGAGCATCCGTTTACCACGGAAGGCGACATCTCCTCTTGGGCGTTCTGGGGTAAGTCGATCGCCGATCGTGACGACACCTTCTCACGGCTGCGGAGTCTCGCTCCCGTGAGCTGGCACCGTCCCATGGACGAATCTCCGGCCGCCTTCGCCGGCCATACGGAAAAGGGCTTCTGGGCCGTTACCCGCGCAGCAGACATCAATGCCGTCAGTCAGGATCATCGAGTCTTCAGTTCGGAGCTCGGAACCATTGCGCTGCAGCCGATCGATCGAAGCGTCATGGGTGACCGCAACATGATCCTGGTCGATCCCCCCAACCACACGAAGTACCGCACGTTGATCAGCTCGTTCTTTACCCCCAAAGGTGTCGCGTTGCTCCAGTCCAAACTCGAACAGCGCTCCAAGAGCATCGTGGAGAATGTCGTCGACGTGGGTGAGTTCGATCTCGTCGAGAAGGTATCGTCGCGGCTCCCCATGCAAACGGTGGCCGACCTGGTGGGCGTGCCGGAAAGTCTGGTGCCGGCGTTCACGAAGGCTGGCAACGATCTTATAGCGGTGGGCTCCGATCAAGTGCCCGAGGGAATGACTCCGATGGAGTTTCACATGCAGGCCGTTATGGTCTTGCGCGACATCGCCCTCGATCTTGTGTCTCACCGGCGTCAGCATCCGGAAAACGACATCGCGACAGCTCTTGCGCAAGGACGGATTGACGGTGCTGAGCTCACGGAGACGGACATCGTCGGGACTATCGGTTTGCTTGCCTCCGCAGGGAACGACACGACCAGGCATACGACGTCATGGACCGTGTGGAACCTTTGGAGCAATCCGGATCAACTGTCCTGGATCCAAGAAGACCTTGAGGGTCGGATCAATGTGTCGGTCGACGAGTTCATTCGGCACGCCACGGTCGTCAATTTCTTTGCTCGCACTGCTACTGAGGACACGCAGCTTGCAGGCGTTGACATCTCTGCGGGCGACAAGGTCGGACTGTTCTACTGCTCGGGAAACCGTGATGAGACACTGTTTCGCGATCCCAATCGCTTCGATGTTTGTCGACCTCGGGAGAATCATGTCGCATTCGGCGGGCGTGGCGTTCATTTTTGTCTGGGCAATGTCGTCGCCAAGGCACAGTTGCGCACGCTCTTCCGTGAGATCCTCACGCGAATTCCTAATCTGGAATTGCGCGGCGAGCCGGAGACGCAGCACAGCGAGCAGTTCAACGCCGTGGTGCGGCTGCCGGTGAGCACCTGACTAGCTCGGACGGAGCTGCGCTCGCCGCCTTGGTTGGATGACAGGGGCCGGGGCTTGTCATTCCGGATTCGTTGTCGATACGATCTGTGTCGGTCTGCCACGGTTGTCGCGCCCTGAGACCACTCTGCATCGCGACTTGGGGCGGCTTTCGAACGCAAAAGCGTTGTGAAACGCAGGAGGAGTGCTACGGCATGGCGATTTCGGTTGACTCGGTTTCGACTTTGGCTGCGCTTGGGGAATCCACCAAGCAGTTGTTGATCGATGGTAAGTGGGTGCCGGCGAAGTCCGGGAAGACCTTTCCGAGTATCAATCCATCCACCGGAGAGGTGATTGCGCAGGTTGCCGAGGGTGGTGCCGAGGATGTGGATCTGGCCGTCGGGGCGGCCCGAAGGGCGTTCGAGGGTGCGTGGAGGGATCTGAAGCCGCGTGACCGCCAAAACTTGATGCTGAAGCTAGCGGACCTAATCGACGAACACCAAGATGAGCTGCGGTTTCTCGACGTGGTCGACATGGGTTCGCCGATTGGTGGCGGGCGCAGCCGAGCACGAGGATCTTCGGGCGATCTCTTGCGGTACTTCGCAGGGTGGGCGACGAAGATCCACGGGGAGACTGTGCAGAACTCCGCACCCGGTTCGTTCTTCAGCTACACGCTCAAGGAGCCGGTGGGCGTGTGTGCGTCGATCATTCCCTGGAACGGACCGTTTCCAGCTTCCATTGGAAAGATGGCCCCCGTGCTGGCCACCGGCTGCACCATGGTTCTCAAGCCGGCCGAGGAAGCATGCCTGTCTCCGTTGCGGCTAGGTGAACTGGTTTGCGAAGCAGGCTTTCCTCCGGGTGTGGTCAACATCGTGACGGGTTTCGGGGAGACGGCAGGTGCGGCTCTGACGGCGCATCCAGGAGTGGACAAGGTCGCGTTCACCGGATCGTCGTTCACCGGCCAGGAGATTGTGCGGGCGGCGGCCGGAAATCTCAAGCGCGTGTCCCTGGAGCTGGGCGGGAAGTCGCCCGACATCATCTTCGCCGACGCAGATTTGGATGCGGCAGTCCCGGGCGCTGGCATGGGGGTCTTCGCCAACACCGGGCAGATTTGTTTTGCGGGCACTCGCGTGTACGTGCAGCGACCGATCTACGACGAGTTCGTGTCTCGAGTATCGGAGTTTGCCGATTCCCTTCGGGTCGGCAACAGCCTCGATCCCGAGACCCAGATCGGCCCCATCGTCTCCCAGGCCCAGCTGGATCGGGTAACCGGCTATCTCGACATCGGCAAGGAGGAGGGGGCGCGGCCTACCGCGGGAGGAGCGCGCCTGGTCGAGGGTGACCTGGCCAAGGGATACTTCGTGCCGCCGACGGTGTTCGCAGACGTGAAGGACGAGATGCGCATCGCCAACGAAGAGATATTCGGTCCCGTGGCCTCGGTGCTGCCCTTCGACGACATCGACGAAGTGGCCCGGCGGGCGAACTTGACCCAGTTCGGGTTGGGTGGAGGGGTGTGGACACGCGACGTCGGGAAGGCTCACAGGATTGCGCACTCAATCAAGACCGGCATGGTCTGGGTGAACGCATACGGCCAAATGGACCCATCCATGCCGTTGGTCGGCGTCAAAATGAGCGGTTGGGGCTCCGAGTTGAGCGTGCACTCGCTGGACGAATATCTCAACATCAAGGCGGTGTGGATCAATACCGCGGTCTGAGTCATTCCGGCGGCTGAATCGATGCTGGCCGGGCGGCTTTAGTTTTAAAATCACCGATGCGTTTGTGTACCTCCAAGGTGCCTGATGATCCCATCGCTGGGTCTACGAGATCGTTCGTGCTTGGACCTCGACTAAAGGTGTGACGCTCGTTTGGACGCGTTGGCATGACGTCGAGAGGCGACGCCAGGTTTTCCGGTAGTCTGAAAGCGGAACAACTTGTTCCACCTAGCGGGCGAACCTTGGTGTCCGCGGAGTGGGATGACTGCAACCGTGAGGAGGCCCTTCATGTCGACGATCGACGATGAGATCGAGATAGCTGCAGTGATCGACGTCGACAGCCACATCTTGGAGCCAGCAAATCTGTGGGTAGAACGCCTGCCACAGAAGATGAGAGATGTAGCACCGCGGGTTGTCTGGGATGAGGACAGCTCGGAAGAACGCTGGCAGATCGGCGACATTCGGCTCGGCGGCGCGGCACACCTCGGAGTGGCCGGCTGGCGGGAGCCCTTCCCGTACTTCCCGGCATCGATCGGCGAGGCTCCCCTTGCGGGATACGACGCCACAGCGCGCCTCGGCTGGCTCGACGAGCAGGGCATTCAGGCGCAGGTCTTGTACCCGAACTTGCTGGGCTTCGACGCTCACGTCTTTCTTGTGCTTGGTGCCGACGTAGCTCTGGCTTGCGTACGCGCATACAACGACTTCATGACCGAGTGGTGCAGCGCTGACCCCGATCGACTCATCGCCATCATGGCTCTTCCCTTCTGGGACATGGACGCGTCCGTCATCGAGTTAGAGCGTTGCCACGAGGCTGGTCACAGGGGAATTCTGATGGCGGCGCATTACGAAAAGGCTGGTTTCACGAACGTCTCGGACCCTCAATGGGCGCCCGTACTGTCACGGGCTCAAGAGCTTGGCCTATCGATCAACTTCCACGTCGGATTTTCCAAGCGCCCACTCGAGGAGCTTCGCGGCCGCTATCAGACGCAGACGCGCGGCTACATCGAGAGCATGAACGAAGCTGAGTTGGAGAAGTATGTCGTCAATAGTGTCTCGACCTCGTCACCAGGCTTTCTGTCCAACGCTCAGGCCATTGCAGACGTCATCTGCAATGGCCTGTGTCAGCGGTACCCCGAACTCAACTTTGTCTCGGTGGAGAGCGGCTTCGGGTACATGCCGTTCTTGCTCCAGAACCTTGACTGGCAATGGAGGAACAACGGGGTCAGTCGAGTGGATCCCTCCTTCGACCTCCTGCCCAGCGAGTACTTCCGCAGGCAGATCTATTCGACGTTGTGGTTCGAGCGCCCCAACGTGGACGATCTCATCGACCTGCAGGACAACGTGATGTTCGAGACCGACTTCCCCCATCCCACCTGTCTCGCCCCTGGACCTTGGACGGTGTCGCTGACGCCCCGCGAGACCATTCGGAACAATATGAAGGGTGTTCCGAGCGAGGTTGTCCAAAAGGTTCTGTATGCGAATGCGGCCGCTCTCTATCGACTGCCGCAACTGGTGCCGTAGCTGTCGCATCGGGATTGCCCAGTCCTTGGAAGGTGATGAGCGAGTGCCGAGCACTAACGGGATTTGCGAGGAATGCCGTGCCCATTCGTGACGCCGAAGAGATTGTTGCGGGCTTCATCGAGGGGGTACGGGTCATTGAGATCGGTAACGAGTTGGGTGAGTACTGCGGCAAAGTCCTTGCAGGCCTCGGTGCTGACGTGGTGCGGGTCGAGCCCCCAGGAGGGGAGGTAACCCGCACGTACGGTCCGTTCTATCACGACAGTCCCGATCCAGATCGCAGCCTCTACTTCTGGCACTACAACCTCGGCAAGCGGTCGGTCGTGATCGATCTCGACTCGACGGAGGGCTGCGACGATCTGATCCGGTTGGTTGGGATGTCCGATGTCGTGATCGACAGTCGACCGCGTGGGTACCTTTCGCAGCGGGGTATCGACGAGGAGGTGCTGCGGGCGGCCAACCCGGGGCTTATCTGGGCGCGGATCACTCCATTCGGCGACAGCGGCCCGTGGGCTGACTACGAGTCCAGCGATCTCATACAGCTTGCGCTCGGCGGCATGATGATGAACTGCGGATACGATCCGGATCCGAGCGGCTTCTACGAGACGCCGCCGATCGCACCGCAGATGTGGCAGTCGTACCACATGGCGGGCGAGATGACGGCCTTCTCCATCGTCAGTGCATTGATCTATCAGCTCGCAAGCGGCTGCGGCCAACTGCTCTCCACGAGCGTCCACCAGGTCGTGAGTCAGAACACGGAGACCGACCTGCCGAGCTGGGCTCTTCTGAGGACGCCTCATCATCGGGTCACATGCCGGCATTCCATGCCACAGGCGACGAGCGGGGGTTCGCTGGCCAGGACCAAGGACGGGCGATGGATGCTCCCGTACCAAACCTACGCGGGCCGGGGTGGCGCAGACACCTGGCGCGCCATTGTCGCTCTCCTCAAAGACTACGGAGTTCGGGGAGCCTTCGAGGATCCGAAGTTTGCGGAAGGGAAGCCTGAAGACGTTGCCTACATGACCATGCTGGTCCATCAACTGATCGGGAGCCTCATGAACGATCGCGATGTCTGGCGGAAGGCGCAGGATCACGGCCTTCCCTGGGCTCCGATTCGACGACCTGAGGAGAATGTCGAAGACGAGCACTGGAAAGTGCGCGATGCGTTTTACGAGGTCTACCACGACGAACTCGATGAAGGCATCGTCTACACGGGTGGCAAGTGGCTCACCGAGGGCCAGTCATGGCGAAGGGGACCGCGCCCGCCGTTGATCGGCGAACACACCGAACAGGTGTCGAAGGAATGGGCCGCTCCCGCTGAGCGTGTCCGCACGCGCGTTCAGCAGAGAGATCGGGTCCGCTCGCCCG
>Ga0207761_1000429_pt1 | contig 14717 bp, 19 predicted proteins | sample LuqExpMetageno34_FD_187792 | JGI IMG/M metagenome (GOLD analysis project Ga0207761, IMG submission 187792) | Tropical forest soil microbial communities from Luquillo Experimental Forest, Puerto Rico - Sample 34 (SPAdes) | ecosystem: Environmental > Terrestrial > Soil > Tropical forest ... | reverse complement strand
ATCGGAACTGACATGGCGAACCTCCTTCGCCATGTTGAATCAGAGCCGCGCCGATTTGGGAATCCCGGACGAGTCACGCCTTCTGGAACTTGGTATTAGGGAAGCGGAACTTGCCAAGCCGGCCGAGAGTTTCACTCTGACAGACGATGCCAGGCAGGAGAGTTCCAAATGCCCGACGTGAAGGAAAAGGCCAAGCAAGGCCGCGAAGAAATGAAGAAGCACGAGGACAACGTTACGGTGGCGTCGGATGAGAGCTTTCCGGCCTCCGATCCTCCGAGTTGGACCGGCGTGACCGGGCCGAGTGACGTGAAGAAGGAGAAGAAGAACGGACCGAGTCACGTGAAGAAGGAGAAGAAGAAATAGCCGTCGCTATTTCGCGTCCGCTTCTCTCGCTTTTTTCAAATGACGAAGCACCTTCGCGCGCAACTCCCGCTGCTGCGCGGGCGTCCATTTGCGAAAACCGTCGCCCGATTTGAAGCCGAGCTTTCCTTCGGCCACCAGCCTTTCGAGATAAGGTGAAGGGCCCGGCCGGCTGTCGATCGCTGGCAGAACCGTCTTATGGATCGCGAGCGTCAAGTCGGTGCCGACCATGTCGGCATTCTCCAGCGGCCCGAGCACCGCTAGCCTGCGCCCGAAGGCTGCCTTGATGACCGCGTCGACGGTTTCGGCATCGCAGATACCGTTTTCGACCAGCGACACCGCCTCGCGCCAGAGCGCATGCTGCAGGCGGTTACCGATGAAGCCGGGCACATCCTTCTTCACATGCGCGGGCGTCTTGCCGACATCGGCGTGCAGCTTCATCGTGAAGGCGATCGCGTCGGCGCCGGTCCATTGCGTCTCGATCACTTCCACCAGCGGTACGAGGAACGGCGGATTCCACCAGTGCGTCCCGAGCGCGCGCTCGCGATGTTTGAGACCGCGCATAATGTCGGTGATCGGGATGACCGACGTGTTGCTGGCGAGGATCGTGTCGGGACGGACATGCTGCTCGATCTCGGCGAAGATCTTCTGCTTGAGCGGCAGATCCTCGAGCACGGCCTCGACGACGTAATCCGCGCCGCGGACGGCAGCGCCCAAATCCTCCACCGGCGTGACGCGCTCGACCGCGCGCTCGTCGTCGCCGAGGTCTTTCAAATTCGCCAGGATGCGCTGCTTCGCCGTGTCCAGGCTCGCCTGCTGTGAGTCAAAGATCGTGACCTCGTGGCCGGCGAGCGCGAACACCTGCGCGATGCCATGGCCCATCAGTCCGGCGCCGATGACGGCGATGCGCGGCTTGCTCATGCGTCACCCCGCGGTATAGCCGCCGTCGGCGTAGAGGATGTGGCCGGTGTAGAAGTCGGATGCCCTGGAGGCGAGGAAGAGCAGGGGACCCGCCAGATCCTCCGGCTCGCCGAGGCGGCCCTTCGGCACGCGGGCGAGGAAACCCTTGCGCACCGTTTGGGCGCGCTCGGTGTCCTCGTACATCCACGCCGTCAGCGGCGAGCGGAAAACGGTCGGCCCGAGTGCGTTGACGGTGATGCCGGTCTCACCCCACTCGCAGCCGAGCGCCTTGGTGATGCCGTCGACCGCGGACTTCGAGGCGCAATAGGCGCTGTATCCGGCCGGATGGCCGAGCAGCCCGCGTGCGGAGGAGGTGAGGATAATCTTGCCGCCGCGACCCTGCTTGAGCATCTGCTTGCCGGCGGCGCGGGCCATCAGCCAGGACTGATTGACGTTCGCATCCATCACGTCGAGGAAGTCCTCGTATTTCTGGTCGACGATCTTCGCGACTTTGTTAAGGCCGCCGGCGACGACAAGGATGTCGACGCCCCCGAACGCATTCACGGCCGCGTCAACGATCTTCTGGCAGTTCTCTTCCGAGTTTGGTCGGAGGGCGATGCTCGCCGTCTTCGCGCCGAGCGCTTCGCATTCGGCCGCGGCCTTCTTCAATTCGTCCGACTTGCTGGCGGCGAGCACGACGCTCGCGCCGGCGCCGGCCAGCGTTTTGGCCGCGAGCGCGCCGAAAGCGCCCGAGGCGCCGGTGACAATCACTGCCTTGCCGTGGATATCGAAGAGGGAGAGGGGGTTTTTCAGGAAAGATTCTGACATGGGCGCGTCCTCACACGCAGAGCTAATTTGTTCGTCATCGCGGGGCATAGCCGTTCGAAGAACGACGTTCTTTCAAAACGCCGATGTCCCGGCAGTCTCGCTTAGGAAGGCACTGCGTCGCTAAACCAGGGTCACCGGGACAAGCCCGGTGACGACGACAATGATTACTTCGCCGGCGGCGTTGCCACGGCGACAGCGATCGTGCAAACGTTGTTGCCGCGGTTGATGATCTCGCGTGTCTCGTTCGGTTCGATGACGCAGGAGTCGAGCGGTTTCAAGACCGTCACCTTGCCGTTGACGATCACGGTCAATTCACCCGCGAGCACGAGGTAGACCTTTTCCGGCGGTGACGCGTCGGGACCGGCGCCGCCGCCCGGCAGGAAGTGTGAAATCCCAAATACGAGGCCCTTGGTTCCGCCCGCGTCCGCGCCGAACAGGCGCAGCGACGCGTAAGCGCGATGGTTGGGAGCCTCGTAGGGCTTCGCGTCGGCAAAGCGTTTGACGTGCATCAGAAGCTCTCCCCCTTTTCGATGCGGTACTTGCCGGTCGGATCGGTGATCGCGACGAGCCGCACGATGCAGCCGTCGCCCCGATCCCAATTCCACGGGAAATACGCGAAGGTGCAGCGCTTGCCGGTCACTGCGTCGATGTCGCCGCCAACGTTCTCGATACCGAGAATACCGTTGGTGAACAGGATGCGATGCACAGGCTCCCATTCCGGGAAGTCGTCCTTCCAATTACGGCCGCCCGACCACTCGAAATATTCCTTTTCGAGGTGCGGGTGCAGCGGGCCGTTGCGCTGCGGACCGATCGCTGTGGCAAGCGGATGATCGTTCGCTTGCGTATCGTGGCCGACGACCTTTACCTTCTTTTCGACGAACCATTCGCCGGCCGATTTCACGAAGCCGGGCGAGCGGCAGAAATAATCTTCCGAGTCCTCGTAAAGCTTGTGCCAACCGGTGTTGACGATCACCACGTCGCGCGGGCGCACGATCCTGCCCGCGGCTTTTTCCAGATCGTCATAGGTGATCGGCTCCCACTTCTTTTTGGGAATCGAGACCACGATGCCGGAGCCGAAGAAGTGCGGCAGCGGCACCTCGTCGATGAAGGGCGTGCCTTGCACGACGTGCGCCGGCGCGTCGATGTGCGTCGTATTGTGCATGGAGGTGGTGATGCGCTGCGAAAGCACGCCCGACTTCGCCATGTAGTGGATGCGCTCGATCTTCACGTCCTCGAAATACGGCCAGTTCGGCGATTGGTAGCCGAAACGATGGGACAGATTGTAAAAACTCAGCCCCATCGTGTTGTCGAGATTGTCTTCGAACGTCACGCCGCGGATCACCTTGGTCACGGCTTCCTCCTTCTCGTGTGAAATTCAATTCGGCCGGATGCGCTCAGCGCCCGGTCGCATGCATGTGGTTTTCCATCGCGCGCCTGGTGGCGAGCAGGCGGTCGGCGATGTGCTTCTCGCGCTCGAGGAAGCGCTGGGTGGGGACCGGAACGGAGATCGCCACGGCGTTGCCGAGCGGATCGTGCAGCGCGACGCCTGCGGCGCAGATCCCAGAGGTGTGTTCTTCCCGATCGAAGGCGACGCCTAACTGCCGCGCAAGCCGGATATCCGCCAGCAGCGCATCGAGTCGTGTGCGCGTCCGCGGCGTGCGCGCAGGGTAATTCCGTCCGAGCAATGCTTCGACTGCATTATCGGTGAGCTGTGCGAGATAGGCTTTGCCGTTCGCCGTGCAATAGAGTGGGAAGCTTTCACCGACCGCGGACACCGTGCGCAGGCGCTGCGAGCCGATCACCTGGTCGATGAAGATGAGCTGGTCCTTCTTCACCGTCGCGAGGTCGACGGTCTCTTCCAGTTCCTGCGACAGCCTCTCCAGGAATGGCCTGGCCATCGCGATGAAGTCGCTGCGCACGGACGCCGCGAGCCGCAGGATCGCAGGCCCGAGTCGCACCCGCCCGTTCGGGGTCGCCGCGATGACCAGCTTTTCGGTTTCCAGTGCGGAGACGATGCGCTGCACGGTCGAGCGTGCGAGCTTCACCCGCTGCGCGATCTGGCCGAGGCTGAGACCGGAATTTTCGTCTTCCAGCGCGCGCAAAATGGTTGCCGCGCGCGCAATCACCTGCACCTGGCTCTTGTCGTTGACCAGGGTCTTGGCCGTCGACGCGTCCATCGTCACCTCCCGCGCTAGCGGTCTATGCCGCCTTGCATCGCGGGACACGATAGCCCAAAATACGATACAGTGGAAACAAAAATTCGCCCCGAGGTAAGGGAAACGCCATGGTCAAAAAAATCGCGCTCGAAGAACACTTTTTGGACCCGGCGACCGAGCCTTACTGGCACCCGACGATGGTCGATGTCGCGTCGCAGAAGAAGGCGCAGCTCTATGGCGCGCTGACCGATTTCGGCGAGCCGCGGCTGGCGATGATGGACCAGATCGGAATTGTGCGGGCCGTGCTCGCGGTCGCTGGTCCCGGCGTGCAGGCCGAGCGCGATATTGGCATCGCCGTGAAGCGGGCGCGCCAGTCGAACGATTTTCTCGCCAAAGAACTCCAGAAGCGTCCGGACCGGTATTCCGGCTTTGCCCATCTCGCGATGCAGGATGCGAAAGCTGCGGCCGACGAGCTCGAGCGCTGCGTGCGCGAGCTTGGCTTTAAAGGCGCGATGATCAGCGGCCACACCAACGGCAAATACCTCGACGACCGCGCTTACGACGTGTTCTGGGACCGCGCCGCGGCGCTGGATGCGCCGATCTACGTGCATCCGGCTGATCCGGTTGCGCCGCTGGCGGCGATCGAGGGCTACAACGTGCTCGCGCGCCCGATGTGGGGCTGGGGCGTCGAGACGGGCTCGCACGCGCTACGGATCATTTGCGGCGGCGTCTTCCACCGCTATCCCAAAGCCAAGCTGCTGCTCGGTCATCTCGGCGAGACCTTGCCGTTCCAGCTCTGGCGCTTCGACAGCCGCTCGGCGCCCTACGGCTGGGATTTGCCGAAACCGCCCTCGCAGTACCTCAAGGAAAACGTCTGGGTGACGACGTCCGGCATGTACGATCTGCCGCCGTTGCGCTGTTCGCTCGACGCGCTCGGCCGCGATCACGTGATGTTCTCAGCCGACTATCCATTCGACTGGCCGGGCTGCGAGTTCATCGACACCGTGCCGCTCGACGAGGGCGAGCGCGCCGACGTGGCGTACAACAACGCGGCGAAGTTGTTGAAGCTTTAGCCACCCGTTACGGCGAAATCACCCTCACCGGCTTCCCGTCCAGCCAAGCGCGGATGTCCTCGACGATGTCGGGGAAGTACTTTTTGTAATTCTGCAGGCTGACGTAGCCGAGGTGCGGCGTGATGACGACATTGTCGAGCTTGCGGTAGGGATCGTCGACCGGCAGCGGCTCGACCTCGAACACGTCAAGTCCCGCGCCGGCGATCTTCTTCTCCTGCAGCGCCTTCAACAGGGCCGCTTGGTCGACGATCGGCGCGCGCGCCGTGTTGATGAGGTACGCCGTCTTCTTCATCCGGCCAAGATCGGCGGCCGTGATCAGCCCGCGCGAGCGCGGCCCCAGTTGGTAATGGATGCTGACGATGTCCGAATTGGCGAATAGCTCCTCCCGGTTCGCGTAAGCGGCGCCGGCCTCCGCAGCCTTCTCGGGCGTCAGATTCTGGCTCCAGGCGATCACCTTCATGCCGAAGGCCTTTCCGACAGCGGCGACGCGCTGGCCGAGCTTGCCGAGGCCGACAATGCCGAGCGTGAGCCCTTCCAGGTCGTGCCCGAGCGTCACTTGCCAACGCTCGCCCTTCTTCATCCGCGCGTTCTCGAAGCCGATGCGGCGGGTGAGCTCCAGCATCAGCCCGATGGCGATGCCCACCGTCGGCGAGCCGAACCCACCTGTGCCGCAGACGGTGACGCCGCGCTCGGTCGCGGCCTTCACGTCGAAGGAATTGTTTTTGGCGCCGGTAGTGATCAGCAGCTTCAGGTCCGGCAGCGCCTCGATCACCGCGCGCGGAAACGGCGTGCGCTCGCGCATGCCGACGACCACGGCAAAGCCCTGCAGCGCCTTGACCGCCTCGGCCTGATTGGCGAACGGCTCGTTAAAGACCTTGATCTCGACGTCCTTGGCGATCGGCGACCAGTCGGCCAGCGACATCGCCACGTTCTGATAGTCGTCGAGAATGGCTGCCCGGATCATGCGCTCCCCTTTGTGTACCGCCTCAGTTCCGGGCGGCACATTAGGGGCGGCGACCCCGTTTGTCATTCGGGGGTGCGCGCGTGTCGCGTCGTGAGGTGATTATTGCCCGTGCTTGGCACGCCAGGCGGGACCGGCGCCGCGCATGTAGTGCCGCTCGGGCCGGTAGGGCCGGACCGCGTCGCGTGTCAGTTCGTGCCAGAACCGTGCGACAGCGTGGCTGAATGTTGCGAAGGGGCGGCCCACTGCCGCCGAACCGGAAAGGATAGCGATCGCCCGTCCCATGACGTCCACCCACGTGGAGCTTTGCGCCCGCACTCCGTATCCGGTTTTACCCCCGTCCGGAGTTGTTAGAGCGCATCATCGCGCGGAACGGTTAAGAGACCGGTAGCACGGCTCACAGATCGCCGAAAAAATTGGCGTTGGCGAATGTTCGCGCGGGAACCCGGCCGCGCTTGCCCTTCACGGCCCCGCTCGCTACATCCAGCCCGATATTTCCCGACACCGCGGATGACCGCTCGCGCGCGCGGCGCGCGGCGCCCTATGCGGCGTAAGACAAGGCCTAAGCGACATGAACGGACGCCAATTCATTTACCACATGCACGGCCTCTCGAAGTCCTACCCGGGCGGGCGGAAGGTGTTGGAGAACGTCCATCTCTCCTTCTACCCGGACGCGAAGATCGGCGTGCTCGGAGCCAATGGCGCAGGCAAATCGACCCTGCTGCGCATCATGGCCGGCATCGATACCGAGTTTTCCGGCGAGGCCTGGGCCGCCGAAGGCGCGCGCGTCGGCTACCTGCCGCAGGAGCCGCAGCTCAATCCGGAGAAGTCCGTGCGCGGAAACGTGGAGGAGGGCGTCGGCGCCAAGCGCGCGCTGCTCGATCGCTACAACGAGTTGGCGATGAACTACTCCGACGAGACCGCCGACGAGATGGCGAAGCTGCAAGACATCATCGACAGCCAGAATCTATGGGATCTCGATTCCAAGGTGACGCAGGCGATGGATGCGCTGCGCTGCCCGGACGACGACGCGGACGTCGCAAAGCTCTCTGGCGGTGAGAGGCGCCGCGTCGCGCTGTGCAAGCTGCTGCTAGAGCAACCGGACTTGTTGCTGCTTGACGAGCCGACCAACCATCTCGACGCGGAAAGCGTGAACTGGCTGGAAGGGCATCTACGCCAGTATCCCGGCGCGATCCTGATAGTCACCCACGACCGCTACTTCCTCGACAACGTCACCGGCTGGATCCTCGAACTCGATCGCGGCCGCGGCATTCCCTACGAAGGCAACTACTCGGCCTGGCTAGTGCAGAAGCAGAAGCGGCTCGAGCAGGAAGGCCGCGAGGAGGAAGCCCGCCAGCGCACGCTTGCGCGCGAGCAGGAGTGGATTTCGGCGTCTCCCAAGGCGCGGCAGGCCAAATCTAAGGCGCGATATCAGCGTTACGAGGACCTGCTCAAGCAGGCGGCCGAGAAGCAAACGCAGACCGCGCAGATCATCATTCCGGTCGCAGAGCGGCTCGGCGACAACGTCGTCAACTTCGATCACCTCACGAAGGGCTTCGGTGACAATCTGCTGATCGACGATCTCACCTTCAAATTGCCGCCCGGCGGCATCGTCGGTGTGATCGGCCCGAACGGCGCTGGCAAGACGACGCTCTTCCGCATGATCACAGGGCAGGAGAAGCCCGACAACGGCACGATCGCAATCGGCGAGTCGGTGCATCTGGGTTATGTCGATCAGTCGCGCGACAGTCTCGACGGTAAGAAGACCGTGTGGGAGGAGATCTCCGACGGCAACGACATCATCCATCTCGGCAAAAAGGAGATGAACTCGCGCGCTTACTGCGCGGCGTTCAACTTCAAGGGCGCCGACCAGCAGAAGAAGGTCGGCTCGCTGTCGGGCGGCGAGCGCAACCGCGTGCATCTTGCCAAGATGCTGCGCTCGGGCGCGAACCTTTTGCTGCTCGACGAGCCGACCAACGATCTCGACGTCGATACGTTGCGCGCGCTGGAAGAGGCGCTGGAGGATTTTGCCGGCTGCGCCGTCATCATCAGCCACGACCGGTGGTTCCTCGACCGCATCGCGACCCACATCCTCGCCTTCGAGGGCGACAGCCACCTCGAGTGGTTCGAGGGCAATTTCCAGGACTACGAGGCCGACAAGATGCGGCGGCTGGGGACGGACAGCGTCATTCCGCACCGGCTGAAGTACAAGAAGTTCACTCGTTAAGCTCATCGCCATCTTGTCACCGCAAGTCGGATATATCTGGCGTGCGGCAGCGCGCGAGCTGATCGAGCGCAGATCGAGCAACGCGCGAGTTGGAGGCGCAGACGGTCAAGATGGCGCAAGGAATCTACATCCATCAAGGATCGCGCATTCGCTCTCGTGAGGCTAAATTGGCCTTCGTCCGCTGCGCCTTGGCCAACGACGCGAAATAATGACGATCCGTTCCGCCACTCAGCTTGCCGTCATTCTGTGCGCGATCCTGCTGGCGACGGTCGCCGCCCATGCCGACGCCACGTTCGAGCAGTGGCTCGCCGCGCAATGGCCGGCGGCGCAGCAGATGGGTGTTTCGCGAGCAACGTTCGACGCAGCAACGCGCGGGCTCGCGCCCGATCTGTCGCTGCCCGATCTCGCTATTCCCGGCCGACCCGAGCAGCAGCCGCAGCAGCCGGAATTCGTGCAGACGCCCGGGCAATATTTGCGCGAGTCGAGCTTCACGCGGCTAGCCGCGCGTGGGCGTGAACTTGCGGCACAGTATCGCGACACACTCGCTCGCATCGAGAAGAACTTCGGCGTACCCGGCAACGTCGTGCTCGCGATCTGGGCGCGCGAGACGGATTTCGGCGGTTACACGCTGCCACACGATGCGCTGCAAGTGCTGGCGACGCAGGCCTATACCGGCAAGCGCAAGGACTTCTTCCGCAACGAATTCCTGCATGCGCTGAAGATGCTGCAGGACGGCGTGCCGCGTAGCGAGATGCGCGCATCCTGGGGCGGCGCGATGGGGCTCACGCAGTTCCTGCCATCCGAATATTACGAATACGCAGTCGACTTCGACGGCGACGGCCGCGCCGACATTTGGCATTCGGTGCCGGACGCGCTTGCCTCCGCTGCCAAACAACTCGCCGGCAAAGGCTGGGTAACGGGCGTGCATTGGGCCTACGAAGTCCGCGCTCCGAAAAATGCGGACTGCAGCATCGGCGTGCCGGAGGTGACGAAGCCAATCGGAAACTGGGTCGATGAAGGTTTCGTGCCTGCTTATGGCCGGCACTTGAGCGAGGCCGAGCGCGCCATTGAGGCGTCCCTCGTGCAGCCGGAAGGCGCTTACGGTCCGTCCTTCCTCGCAACCAAGAACTATTTCGTGCTGAAGGACTACAATTACTCCGATCTGTATGTCCTTTTTGTGGGTCATCTCAGCGATCGTATCGGCGGCGCAAAGCCGTTCGAGACGCCGTGGAGCAAGAATGCGCAGCTGAAGACGCATGATGTCGAATCAATGCAGCAGCGGCTGACCGCGCTTGGGCTCTATCACGACAAGATCGACGGCAAGGCCGGTATGCTCACCCGCGCCGCGCTCGGCGCGTACCAGAAGAAGAATGGCCTGACCGTCGACTGCTGGCCGACGGCCGCCGTGCTTGACAGTATGCGGCGTTAGCGCCCCAGCTTGACCGCGCCCCGCCCGGCTGCTTTCTGCCGCTACACACGGAGACTCACTCAATGCAGATCGCCTTCGACCACGTCCATCTGCGCTCGCCCGATCCGGAAGCGACGGCGCAATGGTTTGCCGACGTGCTCGGCGCGGACGTGATCCGCACGATGCAAGAGGGTAAGCCGCGGATTGACGTGAATCTCGGCGGCGCCAAGATCTTCATCGCGCCCGTGGGCTCGGGCGATGGCACTAAAGACGCCCCGCAACATCCGCATCAGGGCCTCGATCACTTCGGATTCTTCGTGAAGGACATCGAATCCGTTGTGGCCGCATTGAAGGCAAAAGGTGTCGCCTTCCGGCAGGAACTGAACATGCCGCGGCCTGGCATCAAGGTCTGTTTCCTGCGCGGCCCGCAGGATATTTCGATCGAATTGCTCGAGCGCGATCCCGCGTTTGCGTAAGCGATCAATCCGCATGCGAATTTTCATTTTCTTGGGCGCGATCGCTTCGCTGAACGTGGCGCATGCGGCATCGAGCGACGCAGCGGTCGCGCGGAGCCTGAAACTGCTGGAACCGGTCGAGCGACTCGAGCAGCTCTGCGACTACACGGCGATGCAGTACATTCGCAAGAACGTGCAGCCATACCGGCCGGATCGCGCGCTCGCCGGCGCAATCTTGGACCCTAAAATCAAGCAGGACACAATCGAGGCAAATGGCGGCGCCTTCCGCAGCCGCGGCCGGTGGTACGAGATGTCCTACACATGCACGGCAGATCCGGAGCACCTGAATGTGCTCTCGTTCCGCGTGAACGTGGGGGAGGAAATTCCCGAGAGCAAATGGACTGGCTACGGCCTGTGGCAGTGATCGCCGAAATTGCGCGAGCGCGTTGAGAAGCTCGCTCGGACTTATGCCGTATCCTTGACGTCGGTCTCCGGCCGGTCCCTGCCGGGGGCGGTCTCGACGTGCCAGCGGCCGTTCTCATCCTCGTACTCGATCACCTCGGTATGACCGGGCTGCATCTGCTCGGCGGCCGCGATCTTCGCGGCGCTCAGCGCCTGCGCATGCGACGGATAGGTCTCGGAATAGGCGCCGTTGACCATATAGGCCCAGCCGCCGTCGTGCTCGACGATTTGATAGGTGAGATGGCTCATGCAGGACGCCTCTGTCTCTGTGAGTGAAACGTTGCACGCGCGGTGATGGTTGCAGCTTTCGTCCGCCTGGGGCAAGAAATGTTCCGGCTCGCCAACGAACCAGTACCTTGGAGAACCCTATGCGACTGCCCAAATTGACCGCCGCTATCGCCGTATTCGCTTGCCTTGTCGCAGCCGCGCCCGCGTATGCCGACAGCGGTACGATTACGCTGACGATCTATAAAGGCGGCTGGTTCATCGGTGGCGAGGGCGGCAGCGGCACGCTCAGCTTCCAGGGGCGGCGCTATCCGCTGTCTGTCGGCGGCGTGAGCGTCGGCCTCGTGTTCGGCGGCTCGAAGACCGTCCTGCACGGCACCGTCAGCCATATCCAGCGGCCGTCCGACGTAGCGGGTGTCTACGGCGCGGGCGGCGCCGGCGCCGCGCTCGGTGCCGGCGTGCGTGCAATCGTGCTGACCAACAACAAGGGCGCGGTGCTGCAATTGCAGGGCCGTCAGATCGGGTTGATGGCGAATGCCGATTTGAGCGGGCTTGCGATTTCGATGAGATGAATCGCGCCGGAATTCAAAACACATTGCTCAAAAATGGGAAAAACGCGGAGCGGCGATGCTCCGCGTTTTCCGTTTCGGAAGCGGTGATCGGCGCGCGCAACGAAAGGCCACGGCCGCGTCGCCGCCGCCCGCAAGGCCGCACGCACCGCCGCCGGACGGCAAGACGGCCGCATAGCGCCATCGCGAATTTGATCGCGCCGGCAGGACCCACTGATTTCACGGCGTCCGATCCGGACTAGACTGCCGCGTGCGCCGAACGGGCGCGACCTGTCCAACCGGTACGCGCCGAGCGCGTCGGCCCGCGACAGCATGAACGAAACATGCCGGTCCTTCCAGACCGGACCACACGGGAGACGGCACGCGTGCATAGATCCGTATTGTTCTTGGCGATGACTTGCGGACTGCTCGGTCTCGCTGCGCAGCCGGCCGCGGGCGCGAATGTGAAAATCACGCCGCTCGGCAGCCATGACGGCGAGTTCTGCAATCGAGACCGGGCCATGATCTTCGAAGACCCGGACGGGACGCGCGTTCTTTACGATGCGGGACAGACGGTGATGGGACCGAACGATCCGCGCCTCGGCAAAATCGACGTCGTTCTGCTCAGTCACGTGCACAACGACCATATCGGCGACCGGCACATCAAAACGCTCAATGCGGCCACCTGCGCGAAGCCGGATACGTCCGAAATCGATACGCCAAGCTCCAATACCGAGAAGATCGTCGTTGCCAAGAAAGCGAAGTTTCTGGTCGGCGGCGAGATGCCCATTTTCTTCGGCAAGCGCATTCTGGCCGCCGGCGGCGACGCATCGCAGGTGCAGATGCTGCGCTTCGGCGCCGACAGCAAGATCGGCGGCGTCACCTTCTGGAGCGTTCCGGCGGCGCACAGCAACGGTCTCGATCCGCATTTTCTGACCGGCCAGATCGCCAAGGACCTGCAGGACAACGGACTTACGGCATACATCGGCCCACCCAACGGTTACGTGCTGCGCTTTTCGAACGGGCTGACCGTCTATCTCTCCGGCGACACCGGCGTGATCAGCGAGCAGGCGTCGGTGGTGCGCGACGAATTGCATGCCAAGCTCGCGGTGATGAACATCGGCGGCGGCGCCACGACCGGGCCGGAGGAGGCGGCCTATGTGATCAACGACCTCGTCACACCGAACGGGGTGATCGCCTCGCATGCCAACGAAGCTGCGACGCAAGACGGCAAGATCCTGCCGAATTCGAAAACGGCCGCGTTCAAGGCGGCGACGCACGTGCCGGTCTATCTCTCGTTGAGCGGCAGGACCATGGAGTTCGACACCGAAGGCCGATGCGCCGCCGGCTGTTGAGCGGTGTGTGACGAAACGGGCGGACGAACCGACAGGGGCGCTCGTCTCTGATGCGAGCGTGCGATGTTTCAGACTAAGGAGGACCGCATGAAACGGGCAAGATCGTCGGCACGGAGCGGAGCAGCGCGAACGGGGAGCGCGGCAGGCGGCAACGCGGATCATGTCTACCGCGTGATCCAGGTCGTCGGCAGTTCGAAGGAGAGCCTCTCCGACGCGATCGAGACCGGAATTGCGCGCGCCGGCAAGACCTTGCGCAACATGCGCTGGTTCGAGGTCGAGCGCATCAGCGGCCACATCGCCAACGGCAGGGTCGCGCACTACCAGGCGACGATGACGATCGGCTTCACAATGGAAGAGCCTGACTGAGCGGGCGCGTTTCTTTTAGTTTTCTAGCCCGCATGCAGCGAAGCGGAATGCGGGGCTGTGGGCAGCCCCGGATTTCAATGCGCTCGATCCGGGCTACGGACTAACCCCGCAAGGGGAGGGACGCGTCATGGATCCGCTGGCATTGACGATCGGCCTGATCATCGGGATTCCGGCCTCGACCACCTGCCCAATGCGGTTCTGTTCTACTGGGTGCAGGGCAACATGACGGGCGTGAACATCTCCCTGTTCAACGAATATAACGATTACGTCAACCTGAGCCGCGTCGAAGAGCCGGAGATCACCGATCTCGTCGCTTGTGGATCAGGTGTTACTCTCCCTCCGTCTGCCGCAGCGATTTCCCGCTCCATCGATCTTATACCCGCTCCACCCGTGCGGCGTAACAGCCCGGTGCTGCGAAATGAACGTGCAGGTAACGCACGGCGGCTTCGGTGAACTGCCGCTCGATCGCCTCTTCCAGCCAGACGCCTTCGATGATCTCCCACCCGCGCATCATTCCTTGCGCATCGAAGCCGCGTACCGCCAGCGTGCGCCGGCGCAATTGATCTGGCACGCTGTCGACGGCGTCGTATGTCTGCTCGCCTTGCCGCACGTAGATGGCAAAGCGCATGCGGTAGGGCGAGGCGACGGCGTGGTGCTCGTAGTTGACGAGGATCACCTCCTCGCCGGGCGTCGCATCGGTCAAGCTGATGCGGCAAGGGCGCGGGCCATCGGCCAACTTGCGCACCGCGCCCTGCCCGGCGAGCTCGGCATCGGAGAGCGCGAACAGGTGATCGAATTGGCCGGCCTCGAGGCCGCGAATGCGGAAATGCATGGGTGTGCTCCGTCGACTGTCTCGCCGGAAGATGGAGACGCCGGCGAGGCGGCGACACCCGGAATAGGCACCCGATTTCTGCAAATCCGGGAAGCGACGGCCGGCGCGCAGTGACGTCTCGCTATTGCGGACGCTCGGCGCGCTCCGGCTACGTCCAACGCACAGAAGGCTGGTTCGAAACACGGGAGGCGAGGATGCAGCGGCTGAACGGGTGTGTACTGGCGGCGGCGGTCGTCGTCGCGATCGCGGGTGGTGGCGAGCGGAGGGGCGAGCGACAACGTTATTTGAGCGGCACCAGCCGCCTTGCCGTTTGCGACGCGTCGACGCGCGCCACCATCAGGATGAGGCAGAGGCCGCGCAAAGAAAAGGGCGGGTAGCTTCTGACTAACCGGCCCTAAGATCCCAAAAATTGTGAGCGCGATCAGAGCGCCTTGTTGCCCTCCTTCACCATCTCTGCGTCGACATAGACCTCTGACCCCATCGCCTTGAACTTCTCGCTCATCTCCGCCATGCCCGCCTGCGCGGCGTCCGGATAAAGCGCGGCCTTCTCGTTGTCAGTGA
>Ga0207761_1000425_pt1 | contig 14727 bp, 13 predicted proteins | sample LuqExpMetageno34_FD_187792 | JGI IMG/M metagenome (GOLD analysis project Ga0207761, IMG submission 187792) | Tropical forest soil microbial communities from Luquillo Experimental Forest, Puerto Rico - Sample 34 (SPAdes) | ecosystem: Environmental > Terrestrial > Soil > Tropical forest ... | reverse complement strand
GGTTCCGCACCCGCCTGCAGCGCCGGATAGAGCAGAGCGGTCAAGAGGAAATGGCCGAGATGGTTCGTGCCGAACTGGGTCTCGAAGCCATCGGCGGTGCGCCCGAAGGGGCAGGCCATTACGCCGGCGTTGTTCATGAGCACATCCACGGCGTCGTGACTGGCCAGGTACGCGTCGGCGAAGGAGCGGATGCTGCCCAGATCACCGAGGTCGACGACACCGGGCTTGAGGTCTGCGCCGGGGACCATTGCACCCACTTCCGCCACCGCTCCCTCGGCGCGCTCGGTGCTGCGAGCCACAACCGCCACGGAGGCACCGTGGGCGGACAACGCTCGCGCGCTCTCCCGTCCCAACCCGCTGGCCGCGCCGGTGATGACGAAACGCCGACCCGACAGGTCCACCCCTTCGAGCACTTCATCGGTGGTCGTGTCCCGTCCGAACCCGCTCATTGCCCACCTCCCGTCGACGCTGCGGCGATCATAGGGCTGAGGATCGTCCGGACCGCCGAATACAGCGAGGGCGGCCGCAGCCGGACGGGCGCCGGCCACGAGGCGTGTGCCAACATGCCGCCATGGTCGCCAACGGTCCGATGCTGCGTCTCTTGCCGCGCCTCAGCGACGACGTCGCCTTCTTCTGGACGTCGGGCGCCGAGGACGTGCTGCGGCTCCAGCGCTGCCACGCGTGCGGGTTCCTCATCCACCCGCCCGGGCCGGTCTGCCCGTGCTGCCTGTCGCGCGATCTCGGGCCGCACGAGGTCAGCGGACGCGGCCACGTCGAGACCTACACGGTCAACCATCAGCAGTGGATCCCCGGCAGCGAGCCCTACATCATCGCCTGGGTCTCCATCGACGAGCAGCCCGACGTGCGCCTCACCGCGAATCTGGTCGGCGTCGAGCCCGACGACGTGCACATCGGGATGCCCGTCCGCGTCGTCTTCGAACACGTCGAGGACGTGTGGTTGCCCCTCTTCACCCCTGACGACGAGGCGGCAACGGGCTCGGGGAGCGGGTCGTGACCCCGCCGCACCCCGGTCAGGAACCGCTCGAGCGGCGGGCCATCATCTCGGGCATCGGCCAGTCGGACGTGGGCCGGCGCCTCGGGCGCAGCGACCTGGACCTGACGGTGGAGGCTGCGTTGGCGGCGATCACCGACGCCGGCCTCCGTCGCGACGACATCGACGGCCTCTCCACCTACCCGGGCATGGGCGCGGGGACCGGGGGCTTCGCCGGGCCGACGTCGCCCGAGGTGCAGGACGCCCTCGGGCTGTCCCTCAATTGGCACGACGGTGGCGGCGAGGGCGCCGGCCAGATGCGCGCCGTGATCTCCGCCGTGCTGGCCGTGGCGGCCGGGCTGGCGCGCCACGTCCTGGTGTACCGCACGGTGACCGAGGGCACAGCGCAGGGCACCGGCGGCCGCCAGGGGATCGGCGGCACGGGCGGGGGCGGCGTGCCGCGCTTCGGCGGCTTCATGCAGTGGTCGCTCCCTTTCGGCGCCGTGTCGGCGGCCAATTGGCTGGCCATGGTGGCGCAGCGGCGGATGCACGACTTCGGGCTGACCCGCGAGCAGATGGGCCAGATCGCCATCAACAACCGCCGCAACGCCGGGCTGAACCCGAAGGCGATCTACCGCGACCCGATGACGATGGAGGACTATCTCGCCGCGCGCATGATCACGACGCCGCTGTGCCTGTTCGACTGCGACGCGCCCTGCGACGGCTCGACGACGGTGATCGTCTCGCACCGCGACGTGGCCAACGACCTCGACCACCCCGCCGTCGGCGTCAACGCGGTGGGAACGGCGCTGCGGGGACGGCCGAGCTGGGACCAGTTCGACGACATCACGTCCATGGCCGCTCGCGACGCCGGCGCGTCCATGTGGGAGCGCACCGAGCTGACCCCCGCGGACGTGGACACCGCGCAGCTCTACGACGGCTTCTCCATCCTCAGCATCGTCTGGCTCGAGGCGCTGGGCTTCTGCGGCCGCGGCGAGAGCGGCGCCTTCATCGAGGGCGGCGCCAACATCGCCCGCGACGGGCTGCTGCCGCTCAACACCGCCGGCGGCCAGCTCTCTGGCGGGCGGCTGCACGGGTTCGGACTCATTCACGAGGCGTGCGTGCAACTGCGAGGCGAGGGAGGCGAGCGCCAGGTCGAGCGGGCCAGGGGGCGTCTGCCCGAGGTGGCGGCGGTGGCCAACGGCGGCGGGCCGATCGCCGGGACGATGCTGCTGACTCGCGGGGTCCGCTAAGGCCTTCCGCTCAGCCTGGCTTGGTGCCGGCCAGGTGATGGGCCGCCCGTGACGCCAGTGCGACGAGGGTGAGCGTCGGGCCGTAGCCGCTGGCGGTCACGAAGACCGACGAGTCGGCGACGACCACGTTGTCGAGTGAGTGCACCCGTCCCCAGCGGTCGACCACCGAGGTGGCCGGGTTGTCGCCCATGCGGGCCGTGCCGATGACGTGACGGCTCTCGGGCACCGGCGTCGCGCCCACCCCGTGGTACGAGACGCCCGGAGACGACGTGTGCATCACCCATTCGGCCCCCATCTCCTCGAGGACCTGCTGGAGGATCTTCCCGTGGAACTTCGACGCAGCCAGCTCGTGTCGCCCGGGCTGATAGGTCACCCGCGCTACCGGGAACCCGCGAGCGTCGCGGACGGAAGGGCTGAGGTCGACGGTGTTCGTCTCGTAAGGCAGGTCCTCGCCCTGCATGATGAAAGCCCACATCCGCTCGCGGAAATTGGAGTCACGCATCGCCTGCACGTGGCCGCGGCCCCACGGCGAATGCCAGGCTTCCATGATCGGCAGACCGCCCCCGCTGTGCTCGACCATCCCGCCGCGCATCCAGGGCAGCCCGGCATCGTGGGCGGCGGCCAGGGAGCGCTCGTCTTGGATCATGGCGTCGTCGTGCACGTGCGTCACCGCCCGCCCCCGTTGCGGGTGGAGCTGGAGGTGCGGGAAGTGGCCGACCACGATGGTCTGGAAGTGCACCATCAGGTGGCGGCCGAGGGCCGGGTGCTCGAGTCCCGAGAGCAACAAGAGGCGCGGCGTCTCGATCGCCCCGCCCGCCACAATGACCAGCTCGGCCTCCATGGTGTGGGTCTCGCCCGCCGCGTCGACGTACTCGACGCCGGTGGCGCGCCGGCCTTCGACCACGATCCGGTGCACGAAGCTCTCGGGCATGAGCTCGGCGCGCCCGGTCGCCATCGCCTTGGTCAAGAGCGCGACCGGGTCTCCCTTGGCGTGGATCGGACAGCCGAAGAAGGCGCAGAACCCGCAGTTGTTGCAGGCGGGGCGCCCGTCGTAGGCGACGCTGTTGGCGGCCGTCGGCGCCTCATAGGGGTGGAGTCCCACCCGCTCGGCAGCGGCCGAGGAGAGCACCGCACCGTACATCGGCGCTCCCGGCGGCATGGGATAGGGCCCGGAGCGCCACGCGGCAAAGGGGTTGGCACCCTCGCGACCGGCCACGCCGATCGCCCGCTCCACCTCGGCGTAGTACGGCTCGAGCTCGTCGTAGCCGACGGGCCAGTCGTCGACGTGCGCGTCCTCCTGCGGACCGTAGGCCGAATGGAGCCAGAAGTCCTCCTCGCGGAAGCGCGGCACCTTCCCGTCGGCGTGGGTGCCGCCACCACCGACCGTGGTCGGGATGGAATTGACCTCGCCCACGTGCGCGTGTTCGCCCTCGTCGGCCGAGCGGCGGAAGGCACGCGGCTCGACGAGGGGATCCGGACCGAGGAAGTAGCGCGAAATGAACTTGATCTCGTCGTTCGAGTAGTCCCCCGCCGGCCGGGTGAGGTCGTCGGGTTCGAGCAGGTGGTTCCGCCCCTTCTCCATGATCACCACCGACCAGCCCGCCCGCGTCAGCACCTCGGCTGCGGTGGCGCCGCCGGGGCCCGAGCCGATGATCAGCGCGTTGGCGGCGGCCGTCACGGCTCGGACACCTCGGCGTCGGAGTAGCCGCGGGGCTGGACGTCGCCCTCGTAGCCGATGGCGGCCCAACCGACGCCGTCACGGTTGCCGCCGTACTCGGGCGCGCCGTACATGCCCTCGCAGCAGTGCTCCCAGAGCAGCACGCAGAAGCTCTCGTCGGCGCGCAAACGGCGGCGCTGCTCCTTCCCGTCGACGTCCGTGAAGTCCTCGCCGAGGCCGGCGAGGCCGTCGCGGTAGCGCTGCTGCAGGCCGACCACGGGGCCGTTGAACTCGCGTTCGGCCAGGCCCTGCGACCCCTCCAGGCGGGTTCGCCAGGCCAGCTCGTCGAGGCGCGAGAGGCGGTGGAACCGCGCGAAGCCGGCGTCACCGCCCTTGCGGCCCGACGTCGGTCCCCCGGCCCAGATGCGCGGCGGGTCGAAGCTGAAGGCGCCGAGGAAGCCGTCGATGTAGTCGGCCACTCCCGCCTCGTCGGCGCCGGCAACGCCCTGGTCGGAGGGCAGCATCTGGCGGCAGGCGGCCCGCAGGGCGGCGTACTGCTGCTCGTTCAGCCAGACGGGCACCGGGAAAACGTACCCGAGTGCGCCCCCGATTGCTGACGCCGCTGTCAGGTTCGGGCGAGCCGCCGAGACCGCTACTCGTTCGGCCCCGAGCCCGGGTGGGGCACGGCTCCAACGCGGCGTCCGAGGCAGACGAGCGCTCGCTCGGAATGGTCGACGACCTCGACCACGAGGTTGCCGGTCTGTGTCGCGCCGAAGTCGACGAGCCGGCAGGCATTGACGACGATGCGGAACCCCGGGCCGCGGTAGTGCCGGCTGGCCACACGGACGGGCGCCGCGGGCAGTTGCAGGGCCCACGCCACGAGGCCACCGACGACTTCGGCGACCGAGGTGTGGTGGCGGCTCACGTCGTCGTAGTGCCCGGTGACGACGTCGGCGATGTTCTCGAGTGCCTCGGACCCCTTGTCGAGGTAGTGCGAGTGCGCCGCCACCTCCGGATGGTCGGGCGCGTTGACCTCCATCCTGGTCCCCCCGAAGTGCGGCGAGGCCGGGGCGGCGCCGTAGACGCCCAGTTCCGCGGCGGCGTCGCCCGGCGCCTGCTCCGAGAAGAAATGCGTGTCGGTGACGTGCAGCTGCCGCAACTCGTCGACCGTCATTCCCGGGCTGCCGGCCACGACGACGTCGGTCACTTTCAGGTCGAAGTCGGCGAGCGCGGTCCCCGCGACGATGGATCCGAAGCTGTGGGCGACGATGGTGAGCGTCTGGCCGGGTTCGAGCTCGAGTGACTCCACGAAGCTCACGAGGTCGGACCCGGCCGTCAACAGGTGCTCGTCGCACTCGATGACGCCCTCGGCGGCGGCGAGCATGTCGACGGGATTGTCGTAGCCCTTCCACATGACCACCGCCGTCGACTCCGCCTCCTCGAAGAGGTTGATGGCACCGGGGATCCAGTCCTCGGACAGGTTCGTTCCGTCCCCGACTCCGGGCACGAAGACTGCGACGTGGTCCGCGGCCTCGAGGTCGCCGAAGAGCACGGCGTAGTGCTGCAGCTGCGGGCGGTAGAGGAGAATGTCGCCGCCCGACGACATCAGTGCGTCGAGCAACCTGGTCCGGTCGAGGTCCGATTCGGCGTACGCTGCGTCGAGGTCCATCCGTGCCGCCGCGAGATTGCTCGCGGCACGTCGGCGCAGATCTTCCCTTCCAGGCATGCGCAACGATACGCCGCCGGTTGCGTACCACTGCGTAACCTGTCCGCCATGGGCCCGGCGCTGGCAGTCCTGGCGGCATTCCTGTTCGCGATCGGGACCGTCCTCCAGCAGAAGGGGACTCTGAGCACCGAGGCCGGCGAGAACGACCCGCGCTTCTTGGTCCAGATCCTGCGCCGTCCCGTCTGGCTGGTGGGAGCGGCGATGATGGCGTCGGGTTGGGTCGTGCAGGCGATGGCACTCGATCGCGGGTCCCTGGTCGTCGTGCAGTCGCTCGTCGCGCTGAGTCTCGTCATCGCGCTCCCGCTCGGTGCCATCTTGACGGACCAGCACATCGGGCAGCGCGAGCTGCTGGGTGCCGGGCTGACGCTCGTCGGGATCATCTTCTTCGTCTCGGCGGGCCAGCCGCAGGGCGGCAACCAACACCCGGGCGCCGCGGCCTGGTGGACCGCGGTGCTGGTGATCTACGCGTTGGTGATCGTGCTGTTCTTGGTCGGCGCTCGGTTCAGCGGAGCGGCCAAAGCGCTAACGTACGGCGCGGCGGCGGGACTCGGCTACGGGCTCCAGGCCGCGGTCACCAAGACCTTCGTCACCGAGGTCGGGTCGGGCATCCTGGCGCTGCTCAGCTCGTGGTCCATCTACGTTCTGATCCTTTCGGCGCTCACCGGGTTCGCGTTGCAACAGTCCTCGCTCAAGACGGGCGTGCTCGCCCCCGCCATGGCGTCGGCCAACTCGGTCTCGCTCTTCACCAGCGTGATCCTCGGGATCGCGGTGTACGACGAGATGATCTCGAAGAGCGGCGCCGGACACACCGGCTCGGCGTTCATCGGCCTTGCCATCGCCCTGGTGGGGATCGCCCTGCTCGCCGGCTCGGCTGAGCCCGAGTCGAGCGAACAACCGACGACGAACCCGTCGCCGGCGACGTGACGCTGCGGCGGTAACGAGGAGCCGGGACCGTGCATGTCGTGGCAACGGTGAACGTCGCGGACTGGTGGGAGTACCTCGTGTTGTTCCTCGCCGTGGCTGCGTCCTGGGCAGGGGTGCCCTTCATCGGGGCCACGGCGCTCGGCGCGGCGGGCATCGCCGCCAGCCAGGGGACGCTCAACCTCCCCGCGGTGGTCTTGGTGGCGACCGCGGCCGGAGAGGTGGGCGGCCTCATCGGCTACGCCATCGGCGATCGCTGGGGAAGGCGATTGCTCGAACGGCCGGGCAAGCACCAGGCGGGGCGCCAGCGCATGGTGGCGCGGGGGGAACGCGCCTACGCGCGGTGGGGCCGGCTGGCCGTCTTCTTCATGCCCGCCATCGTGTCGGGCACGGCCAAGATGCACCACGGGCAATTCGTGCTCTGGAACCTGCTGGCGTCGTTTGCTTTCGCCCTCTCGGTCGGCGCCAGCGGCTACGGGATGGGTGGAGTGTTGACCGGCGACACGTCCCCACACGTCGTCGGCACGCTCGTCCTCGGCGTCGTCGTCGGCGCGTCGGTCATGGTCGTGCACGTCGAGCGCCGTCGGCGCCTGCGCCGGCGCGCCGAGACCGGCGGCGCGCCCGACTGACGGGTCAGCGAGGGAGTCCGAGGATCCGGCCGGCGATGATGTCGCGCTGCACCTGCGACGTCCCGCCCGCGATGCTGGCCGCCTTGCTCCAGAGCCACTGCCGAGTCCAGGCGCCGGACTCCGCCGCCGTGGGGTCGCGCCCGAGCACCAAGAGGGCGGCCTCCGAGAGGCCCTGCGTCATGTCGGTCCAAGTGAGCTTGACCCAGCTCGACTCCGGCCCGGGCTCTTCGCCGCGTCCGAGCCGCGTCAGGGTGCGCAGGTTGTGCAAGCGGAGGACGCCGAGGTCGACGTAGGCGCGGGCCAGGGCGTCGGCCACGAGGGGGTCGTCGAGGGCGCCGCGCGCGTCGGCTTCCGCATAGAGGCGCGCCAGATACGCCTCGTGCACGACCTGTTCCTTGAAGGGGAAGTTGGTCCCGCGCTCGTGCGCCAGCGTCGAGCCCGCCACCGTCCATCCCTGCCCCTCGGCTCCGACGACGTGCTCGTCGGGCACGAAGACGTCGGTGAGGAAGACCTCGTTGAACTCCGCGTCACCCGTCATCTGCACCAGTGGTCGCACGTCGACACCCTGGTCCCGCATATCCACGATGAACGCCGTGATCCCCTGCTGCGGCCGTGCCGCTCCGGCGTCCGTGCGGGCGAGGCAGAGGCCCCATGCGGCGAACTGGGCATAGGAGGTCCACACCTTGCGTCCGGTGAGCGCGTAGCCGCCGTGGGCCCGTTCCGCCCGCGTCGACAGCGACGCCAGGTCGCTCCCGGCGTCGGGCTCGCTGAAGAGCTGGCACCAGATCTCCTCGGCCGAGAGGATGGGCGGCAGATAGCGGAGGCGCTGGTCCTCGGAGCCATGGGCCAGCAGCGTGGGCCCGACGAGGTTGATCCCCACCCGGTTGACCGGCTGCGGCGCCTGCGCCCTGGCGTATTCGCTCTGGTACAGCGCGACCTGCACCGGCGTCGCGCCGCGGCCCCCATAGGCCTCGGGCCAGTGCACCCCGACCCAGCGGTCGGCCGCCAGCGTCGCCTGCCAACGGCGTCCCCACGCCACCTCGTCGGCCAGGTCGACGAAGGCCGGCGGCGCAACGAGGTGCTCACCCAGCCAGGCGCGGAAGGCCGACGCGAACTGCTCGTCCTCTTCCCGTAGCGACAGGTCCATCTCGTGCCCTCAGACGCGCCGCGGTGTCCCGGCCGATCCCGACATCGAGGTCACGTTAGTGGGTGACCGCTAGCGTGCCCCCCCGTGTCTCGCCGACTGCGCGCCACCTGGGTTCCCGACCGCACCCGCGTGTACCGGCGAGCCGCAGGCCCGTGGCAGGTGCCCTCCCTCGACGTGCTCCTGAGCGCGCATGCGGATGAGGTCGTCGACGGGGACACGAGGATGAGCCCGTCGAAGGTCGACGCGCTCGTGGCCACCGTGGCCGGTGGCCTGCGCGCGCGTGGGGCCCGGCCGGGCCATGCCGTGGCCTGGCAGGTGCCCAACAGCCTGGCGGCGGCGGTCCTCCCCCGGGCGTGCTGGCGCGTCGGCGCCGTGGCTGCGCCCCTGCTCCACTCCTTCGGTGCGGCCGAGGTCGACGGCGCGCTGCGACAGGTCGAGCCGTCGCTCGTCCTCGAGCTGTCAGAGGGTGCGCTCTCCGATCCGGCTGCGCTGGCGGAGGAGGTGGGCGGCCAACCCCTGGCCGCCGGCTCCGCTGCGATCCGTCCCTCCGACGTCGCCCTCGTGCTGTTCACGTCGGGCTCGACCGGCATGCCCAAGGCCGTGCTGCACACGCAGCGGGCCCTGAGCTGGAAGGCGGTGCTCATGGCGCGGGTGCACGGGCTCGGCGCCGACGACGGCGTCCTCGTGCCGGCGCCGATGGCTCACATCTCCGGGCTCCTCAACGGCGTCCTCGTGCCCGGCGCGGCCGGGCTGCGCTCGGTGCTCGTCCGGCGCTTCGACCCCGCGCACGCCCTGGACCTCGTGGCGCGGGAGCGGATCTCCTTCATGGCCGGGCCACCGACCTTCTTCGTCGCGATGGCGACGGCGCTGGCCGCTCGCGTCGAGCCGAACGACGTCACCACGCTCCGCCTCATCTCGAGCGGCGGCGCGTCGGTGACTCCGGCCTTCGTCGAGTCGACGGCCCAGACGTTCGGGTGCCGGGTCAAGCGCACCTACGGCTCGACCGAGGCGCCGACCGTCACGACGAGCACCAACGCCGACCCGTTCGACAAGGCACGCGACACCGACGGCCGCGCCGTCGGGGAGGTCGAGCTGCGCCTCAGCGACCCCGACACCGGCGCGCCTGTGCGCCATCGGCCCGGCGAGCTGTGGGTGCGCGGTCCAGAGCTCTTCGCCGGGTACGCCGACGAGGTCGAGACCGCGAGCGTCGTCGCCCACGGCGGTTGGTTCCGCACTGGCGACCTGGCGACGATCGACGACGACGGCTGGCTGCGGATTGTCGGTCGGCTCAAGGACGTCATCATCCGAGGCGGAGAGAACATCTCGGCGTCGGAGGTCGAGGGCGTACTCGAATCGCACCCGGACGTCCGTCATGCGGTGGCGGTGGGCTATGCCGACGCACTGATGGGCGAACGTGTGGCGGCCTTCGTCGAAACGTCTGCGCCCTTCGGTCTCGACGAGTGCCGGCGCTGGTTCGCCGAACGCGGCGTGGCGCGCTACAAGACGCCCGAACTGGTGGAGCGGGTCGAACGACTGCCTCTGCTCGGGTCGGGGAAGGCGGACCGCGCCGAACTGCGCCGCCGCGCCGCATCCGTGTCGCCGTCCTGACCAGCGTTGCGGCGGCCGCGGCCCGTACAGGCATCGGGGTTGGCGAAGCGTCCGTTCCCTGCGACTAGCGTGCCCCCGTGCCTCGACGCAATCTCGTGCCACTCGTCTTGTTGGGCGTGCTGGCACTGCTCACCGCGGGCTTCGCGGCGTTGGCCGTCTCGGCGGCACCCCCGACCGGCTCGGTGACCGTACAGAACGCGTCGGCGCAGACGCTGGGCACCCCGATCGGGACGACCTCGTTCTCCCTCGAGCTCACCGCCGTCGTGGTGGAGACGGGAGGAGCGACCGGCTCGTCGGTGCATCTCATCGACTACCAGCCACCCGACCGCATGCTCGTGTACCAGCTCACGCCGCGGCAGGCCTTGCTCGGACACCTGTCGCAGGCCGAAATCGACTGCGAGCTCGCGACCTACTCGGCCATCGTCGGGGGGACGACCCCGTGGACCGCGACGGGCTCGGCCTTCACGCGGACCGAGAGCCTGACCGAGTTCTCGTCGCGCGTGCCCAACGGTCCGACGTGCACGCCGCAGCCGTCGCCGGCACACGGACAGGTCGAGCAGCGTGCCGTCGTGCGCTCCGGGTATCTCACCGAGCTTCGCGTCGTCGTGCGGGTGCCGCCGCAGGCGCTCGGGGGTGGGTCACAGGCGGTCGCCGGGACCCAGAGCGAGACGTTCGGCTTCCTGCGCATCAACGGGACGCCGACCCGATCGCTCGCCCCGTGACGGACCTCGCGCGCGCCCTCGCGCTCAGGCCAGCCCCTGGCCCGACGCCAGCCGGGCCCGCAACACGGTGGCGATCCGATCGCGGTGGAAGGCGGCGTCCCCGTAGCTGACCTGGTCGAGCTGCGCCCGCTTGACGTAGAGGTGCATGTCGTGCTCCCACGTGAACCCGATGCCGCCGTGCACCTGCAACCCGGTGCCCATCACCCGGCGCGAGGCGTCGGAGCACCAGGCCTTCGCCATTGACGCGGCGAGCGCGCGGTCGGGATCGCCGGCGGCGACGCACCAGGCCGCGTAGTACACCGTCGAGCGCATCCCTTCGACGTCGACGAGCGCGTCCGCCAGCATGTGCTTGACCGCCTGGAAGGACCCGATGGGCTTGCCGAACTGCACGCGGTCCTTGGCGTAGTCCACGCTCATGGAGAGGACACGGTCGGCCGCGCCCAGCATCTCGGCGCTGGCAAGCGTCGCTGCGCGGTCGAGGACGAGCTCGGCTGCCTCCCCGCCGCCGATCGCGACGGCGGGCGAGGCCTCGAACGTGAGCACGCCGAGCTCTCGGGTGCGGTCCATGGCGGGCACCGCGTCGGGTCGGCCGTCGGCACGCAGGTCGACCGCGTACACCGCGCCGGGGACGACCACCACGGCCACGTCGGCCGACGGTGCGAAGGTGGTTGGCGGTGTCGTCCCGTGCAGCCGGGGCGCCCCGTCGGGGCCGGCCGCGTCGACCACGATCGCACCCGCCGGCGCAAGGGCCACGCACCCCACAGACGACCCCTCGGCGAGCGCGTCGCGCCATTCCTTCGTGGCGGCATCGGCTCGGGCCTCGGTCGTGCTGAGCGCGCCCAACGCCAGGACCGAGGGAAGGAACGGGACGGCCACCAGCCGGCGCCCGATCTGCTCGCACAGGACGGCCACTTCGACCATGCCGAGCCCGAGGCCGTCCTCGTCGTGCGGCACCTCGAGGGCGAGCCAGCCCTGATCCGTCATGGCCGCCCAGACGGCCTCGTCGTAGCCGCGCGCCGCATCCGCGCCGGCATCGTCACCGCCGGCCGGGCCGGCACCGGGCAAGGTCCCGACCACGGTGCCCCGTCCGACGCGCGCGCGCAGCGCGTCCTGTCCGGCCAGTCGGTCTAGCAGCGTGGCCGCGGCGTCGCGCAGCGCCTGTTGATCGGCTGAGAGGTCGAAGTCCACGGCGGCGCAGTCTACGGTGGCCGCTGACTCGGGTGTCTCCCCCGACGGGCCCTGTGCCATGCTGCGGCGCATGGATCTGCGGCCCACCGCCGAGCAGGAAGACCTGCGTCGCGCCTTTCGGGCCTGGCTGGTCGAGCACCTCCCGTGGCCCTACGGCGTGGGTCTGCCGCCTCGCTTCGACGACCTCGCGCAGACGGTGGCATTCGGCCGGCGCTGGCAGGCGGACCTGGCGGCCGACCGCTGGGTCGGGGTCACCTGGCCCGAGGACTACGGCGGGCGCGGCGTGGGCGCGCTCGAGAATTACGTCGTCATCGAGGAGCTGGCACGGGCCAGGGCGCCCGAGTTGGTGGGCCGCATCGGGATCAACCTCGTCGGCCCGACGCTGCTGACCCACGGGACCGACGAGCAGAAGACGCGCTTCTTGCCGCGGATCCTCTCCGCGGAGGAGTTGTGGTGCCAGCTCTTCAGCGAGCCCGACGCGGGCAGCGACCTGGCCTCGCTCTCCACCCGTGCCGTGCCGGTCGAGGGCGGCTACCGCGTGACCGGACGCAAGGTCTGGACGTCCTACGCCCAGTTCGCCGACTGGGGGCTGTGCCTCACCCGCAGCGCCCCCGACGCCCCGAAGCGGCAGCAGGGCATCACCGCCCTCATCGTCGACATGCACGCCGGCGGCGTGACGGTGCACCCGCTCGTGCAGTCCACCGGCGAGGCGGAGTTCAACGAGGTCGAGCTGGACGACGTCTTCGTCCCCGCCGACCGGCGGGTCGGCGACGAGGGGGCGGGCTGGACGGTCGCCGGCTCCACGCTCGCCCACGAGCGCGGCATCAACCCGCGTCAGCTGGTCATCCACTCGCAGCTCATTGAGGAGCTGCTCCGGCTGGCCGAGGACAACGGCAGCTTCGACGACTGGCGCCTGCGCCAGCAGCTGGCGCAGGCCGCCACCGAGGTCCGCCTCTTCCAGTTGCACAATTGGCGCTCGCTCACGCGGCTGGCCAAGGGGGAGGCTCCCGGGCCCGAGGGCAGCGCGCTCAAGCTGTATTGGAGCGAGATGTCCAAGCGGCTCCACCAGACCGCCATGGACGTGCTCGGGCCCGCGTCACCGCTGTGGGAGGGTGCGCCGGGTAATCCGGCGGACGGCGCCTGGCAACGTTCGTGGCTGTACTACCAGGCGTCTTCGATCTTCGCCGGCACCAACGAGATCCAGCGCACCCTGGTCGGCGAACGCGTCCTGGGCCTGCCCCGTGGCTGACGCAGGTCACGGCCGGCCGGACGACGAGACAGGATGAAGGACGCACGGAGGAGCGCGACATGACCCAGGGCTTCACCACCATCCGCTACGAGGCCGACGGTGCCGTCGCGACCATCACCATGGACCGGCCCGATGTCGCCAACGCCCAGAGCTCCACCATGATCGACGAGATCGATGCGGCGCTGGACCTCGCCGACGTCGACGACGCCGTGCGTGTGGTGATCCTGGCCGCGGCGGGCAAGCACTTCTCGTCGGGCCACGACCTGAAGGCACTCGTCGCCGGGGACGGCGACGACCCCTGGATCGCCATGCGGGAGACCCCCGAAGGGAAGTTCCAACACGAGAAGACGATGTACTTCGAGCGCTGCCTGCGGATCCACGACTTCCGCAAACCCACCATCGCCGCGGTCCAGGGCAGCTGTGTCGCCGCCGGGCTGATGCTGGCGGCCATGTGCGACCTCATCGTCGCCGCCGAAGACGCCGAATTCTCCAACCCCGTCCTGCGACTCACCGGTGCCGGGGTGGAGCTGTTGGTCGAGCCCTGGGAGCTCGGGATCCGCAAGGCCAAGGAGTTCCTGTTCACGGGCGACACCATCGACGCTCAGGAGGCGTGGCGCCTGGGCCTGGTGAACCGGGTCGTGCCGCGCGCCGAGCTCGAGTCCCGCACCCGCGAGCTGGCCGATCGGGTGGCGCTGGTGCCCCCGGTCACCGCCCAGACGGTCAAGGACACGCTCAACCAGACGGCGACCCTGATGGGCAAGCGAGACGCGCTCAAGTACCACTTCATGGCGCACCACTGGGTGCACAATTCGGCGACTGCGCTCAACGCGCTGGCCGCGCGCAAGGCAAAGGGATCCATGCGCGACGTGATGGCCGAACGCGACACCGGTCATCCGGACACGCCGGCATGACCCCGGCCGGGAACGGCCCGCTCGCCGACATCCGGGTCGTCGACGTCGGGACGCGGATCTCCGCACCCTTCTGCGCCGGCCTGCTCGGTGAGCTCGGGGCCGATGTGATCAAGGTGGAGCTGCCGGGAGAGGGCGACTTCATGCGGACCATGGGCCCGTTCGTGCCCGTCGCGGGCGAGCCGGACTATTCGCTCCCGTGGTCGGTCGAAGGCCGCGGCCGGCGCGGAGTGACCTGCGACCTGCGGCGACCGGAGGGCCAGGACCTCTTCAAACGGCTGGTCGCCGAAGCGGACGTGCTGTGCGAGAACTTCCGGCCCGGCACGATGGAACGTTGGGGCCTCGGACCCGACGACCTGCCCGACGGCCTCGTCTACGTGCGCATCAGCGTCTTCGGTCAGAGCGGGCCCTACGCACCGCGCCCGGGCCTCGACCGCTTGGGCATCGCGTTCGGCGGGCTCTTGCACCTGACGGGGGAACCCGACCGTGCGCCCGTGCGTCCGGGCGTCACGGTGTCGGACTACCTGACCGGCGTGTTCGCAGCCTTCGCCGCGGTGAGCGCGCTCTACGGTCGCGACGTCGCCGGCCGCGGCGGTGAGGTGATCGATGCGCCGCTGTACGGCGCGGTGCTGCGGATCTTAGAGTGGACGCTGGCCGGCTACGACCGGCTCGGCATCGTGCGCTCCCGCGAAGGAAACCGGCTGTCGCATTCGGCGCCCCTCGACAAC
>Ga0207761_1000424_pt1 | contig 14733 bp, 12 predicted proteins | sample LuqExpMetageno34_FD_187792 | JGI IMG/M metagenome (GOLD analysis project Ga0207761, IMG submission 187792) | Tropical forest soil microbial communities from Luquillo Experimental Forest, Puerto Rico - Sample 34 (SPAdes) | ecosystem: Environmental > Terrestrial > Soil > Tropical forest ... | reverse complement strand
CTGTATAGGGGCTTCGACTTGTCAGGATCCAGATTTCTACAAACGTTGCCTTGTCGAAGTCGTGGATTTCACAAGTCCGACTCCCTATACAGACAGGCGGTGGCGCCTACGGACTCCTCCCGTCTCCAGTCGCGTCTCAGGCGGCGGGGTCGGGCGAGCGCCGGAAGTAGCGGGAAAGCGTTTCCTGCTGCTGTTGATACGACGACCCGATGCCCGCTCCGTAGAGGGAGGTCGGCTCCTCGAGCATTCGCTCGAAGGTGAGCTTGCAGACGGCCTGTCCGTTCTCCACCATGAAGGGCACGTCGTGCGCACGCACTTCCAGAGCGGCGCGTGAGCCCTTGAACCCACCAGTGGGGTCGAAGCCGAACCCGGGATCGAAGAAGCCGGCGTAGTGCGTGCGCAGCTCGCCGCTCGTGGGGTCGTACGCGGTCATCTCCGCCGCCAGGGTCGGCGGGATGCTCACCGCTTCGTGCGACATCAAGAGGTAGAAGCGCTTGGGCGAGAGGACCAGGCGGTCGCCCTCCTCACGCCACACCGGGTCCCAGAACGGCGCCGGGTCCACTTCGGTGGGGCTCGTCAGGTCCAGCAGCGGTGCGCTGTCACGGGTGCTGTAGCCCACGCGCCCGGTGGCGTCGCCGTGGAGGTCGAGACCCAGGAACAGCCCGTCGGAGAGCACCAGCTCGTCCACCGGCACGGGCTCGTTCCCGCGGTAGAGCATCGGCTCGCCCCGGTGCGCCTCGCGAACCTCGTCGTCGGTCAGCCACGGGCGCCCCATGGCGAGGCGCAACTGGTTGAGCGTGAGGTCTTCCCGCACGCGCACGGCGAAGGACAGCGGCACGACCTCGAGGTACAGCGGCCCTGAGTAGCCGGCCGCGACCTCGTCGAAGCGGTCGCTGTTGTCGGTGATGACGCGCGTGAAGACGTCGATGCGTCCGGTGGAGCTCTTCGGGTTGGCCTTGCCCCGCAGCCCGGCCGGCAGATCGAGGCGCTCCTTGAGTTCGATGAGATACGGGCAACGTGCCTCGAGCATGGCGCCGTCACCGCGCAAGTCGATCTCGTCGAGGATGTAGTCCTTCAGCTTGCGCTCCACCGAGTCGGCGCCGGGCAGGAAGCTGCACCGGATGCGGAGCGCCCGCTCGCCGAGGCGCAGGTCCAGGCTCGCCGGCTGGATGTTGGCCTCGGGGATCTTGAAGCGACCGGCGTCGATGTAGCCGGCGACGATGGCCCGCTCGAGGAGCTGCCCTGGGAGCACCCCTTCGGAGCTGGCCGGGAGGCTCAGCACGGCGCAATCCATTGACGGGAACGCTGCGAGACGGCGGAGGTGTGCACGCTGAGAGCAAAGCACGTGCCGGCCCTCCCGCGGAAGGGTCCCGGTGGGGACTGCGAATGGCACAGCCTGTGGATGACTTGGGGACAGTGGGTGCCCACACGGGGGTTCGACAGGTAGCACACGTTGTCCACAGCCTCTTTTCTGCGCGCCGTCCCCGGCGCGCTGGCCATGGAACCGAAAAGGTCTCCGTGCTAAAGAGAGGACACCGAGGGTCGGCTCGACACAGTGGCGCTCCCCGCGAGCGATGAGGAATGGGGCCCGATGCCATCGGCACAGGCGCAGGCGCACGATCACGACGGCGGCCGCACCGACGGCGATGTCGCACCGCTCTTGATGGCCGACGTCGACCGTCTGCTGCTCGAATCGGCCCGGGTGGCCCAAGCCGGCCCGGCCACCCCGGAGCGCACCTGGCGCGCGGACCTGACCGAGGCGCTGGCGGTGCTGTCCTACGCGGAGACCGTGCTGGCCGGCGACGCCGCCCTCCTCCGCCACTGCCTGGCCGGCGTGCCGGCGGACCACAAGGCGGTGCTGGACGACCTGGCTCGGACACTCTCGGATGGGGACGACCTCGGCGACGCGGCGGCCGCCGTGCCGGTCGACGAGACACTGTTCGCCCGGGCCGACGGGCTCGCGGCTACGCACGATCGCATGGCCCGAGCCGACCTGAGCGAGCCGGCGGGGGTGCGCGGCCTGCTCGACGACGTCGAGGCGCAGCTCGACGAGGTCGGCACACGCCGGCGCGAGGTGGAGGCCCGACTGGCCGACATCCGGGCTGCCGTCATCCGCCAATACCGCGAGGGCATCGTGCCGCCCGCGGAGAGTTGGCTGCGCTGAGCGGCCGGCCCGCGGCCGGCCCCAAGGAAGGGCAGCCGGGGGCCGCAGTAAACTGACGGGTCGTCAGATTTGCCGCGCAGCGCCCTCCGGCGCGGCGCCCGCTCCGGAGGTCCCATGCTCGACTACCTGATCCGATCCGGCACGGTCCTCGACGGCAGCAGCGCCCCCGGCCGGCAGGCCGACGTCGGCGTGCGCGACGGGCGCATCGTCGCGGTGGGGCGGGTCGACGAGCCCGCGGCCACCGAGCTCGACGCCGCCGGCCTCATCGTGGCGCCGGGCGTGGTCGACCCCCACACGCACTACGACGCCCAGCTCTTCTGGGACCCCACGGCGTCGCCCTCCAATGTGCATGGCGTCACCACGGTCGTCGGCGGGAACTGCGGCTTCACCCTGGCGCCGCTCAACGCGGAGGACGCCGACTACATCCGCCGCATGATGGCCAAGGTCGAGGGCATGCCGCTGGCGGCCCTCGAGCACGGCGTCCCCTGGACGTGGTCGACCTTCGGGGAGTACCTCGGCGCGCTCGACGGCCGGCTCGGCGTGAACGCCGGCTTCCTCGTCGGCCACTGCGCCCTACGCCGCAAGGTCATGGGCCACGACCGCGGCGAGGAGGTGGCGACCGAGGACGAGGTGGCGGCCATGCGCGCGCTGCTGGCCGAGTCGCTCGCGGCCGGCGGGCTCGGCTTCTCGTCGTCGCAGTCGCGCACCCACTCCGACGGCGAGGGCCGGCCCATCAGCTCGCGCTACGCGGACCGCCGCGAGATGCTGGCCTTCTGCGAAGAGGTGGCGGCCCACGACGGCACCACCCTCGAGTACATCACCAACGGCTGCCTCGACTCCTTCTCCGACGAGGAGGTCGAGCTCATGACGGCCATGAGCGTCACCGCCCGCCGGCCGCTCAACTGGAACGTGCTCACCGTCGACGCCCGTGCGGCCGAGCGCGTCGAGCACCAGCTGGCGGCGTCCTCCGCTGCCGCTAAGGCGGGCGGTCGCATCGTCGCGCTCACCATGCCGACTCTCGTGCCGATGAACATGAGCTTCCGCACCCATTGCGCCCTCTTCCTGATCCCCGGCTGGGGCGACGTCATGGCCCTGCCCGAAGAGGAGCGCATGGCCCGCCTGGCCGACCCGGCGGTGCGGGCGATGCTCGACGAGCGGGCGCGCAGCAAGGAGGCCGGTGTGTTCCGCGGGCTCTCACGCTGGGGCACCTACGTCATCGGCGACACCTATGCACCGGCCAACGACGGCTGCGCCTTCCGGCGCGTCGACGACATCGCCGCCGAGCGCGGCACCGCGCCCTTCGACACGCTCCTCGACATCGTGCTGGCCGACGACCTGCGCACCGTCCTGTGGCCCAACACCGACGACGGGGAGGACCGCACCTGGGCGTTGCGTGCCGCCATCTGGAGCGACCCGCGGGCGATGGTGGGCGGCTCCGACGCCGGCGCGCACCTTGACCGGATGTGCGGCTCGAACTACCCGACGGCCTTCCTCGGCGACTGCCTCAGGGGCCGCAAGCTGGTCCCGGTCGAGCAGGCAGTGCACATGATGACGTCCCAACCCGCCCAGCTCTTCGGGCTGCGCGAGCGCGGACTCGTCGAGGAGGGCTACGCCGCCGACCTCTTCGTCTTCGACCCCGAGACGGTCGCCTCCGAGCCCGCACGCCTGGTGCACGACCTCCCCGGCGGTGCGGCACGCCTCTACGCCGGCTCGCACGGCGTCGTGCGGGTCCTGGTCAACGGCGTCGAGACGGTGCGCGACGGGGCGCCGACCGGTGCGCTGCCCGGGACGCTGCTTCGCTCCGGACGCGACACCGTCTCGGTTGTCCCGGTGCCGGCCTGAGCACGAACGCGGTCCGCCCCCGTCTAGCCTGCCTGCAGTGACGCCCGATCCCAACGAGCCGGCGCTCGTCGTCGACGAGCCCGCCGGGGACGGCGTCCCCGGCTCGGGCGAGCCCGTCCCGCCCGTGGTGCCCCCGCGGTCGGGGTCGAACTCGCGCTGGCTGCGCGAGGGGCTTCTCGTCGTCCTGGTGGCGGTCCTCGTCGCGGTGCTGCTGCGGACCTTCGTGGTCCAGACCTTCTACATCCCGTCCGGGTCCATGGAGCCGACCCTCCAGGTCGGCGACCGCATCCTGGTCAACAAGCTCAGCTACCACCTCCACGCCGTGAGCCGCGGCGACATCGTCGTCTTCAGCCGGCCCGTCGCCGAGAACTGCGGCGGACCCGAGGTCAACGACCTCGTGAAGCGCGTGATCGGCCTGCCGGGCGACACCGTCACCCTGGCCGGTGGGCACGTCTACATCGACGGGCGCAAGCTCGACGAGTCATGGCTGCCGGCATCGGAGCAGGGCCAAACCCAGCCCGGGCCCCCGGGCAACTCGGCCAACCTCCAGCAGGCGTTCACCGTGCCCGCCAACGACTACTACGTGATGGGCGACAACCGTACCGACAGCTGCGACAGTCGTTACTGGGGCCCGATTCCCCGCTCCCTCATCGTCGGCAAGGTCGAGATGCGCGTCTGGCCGGTGACCGGCATCCGCTTCTTCTAGTCAGCGAGCGGTTCCGCCGCCGGCGGCGGCGGCGCAGGCGTCGGGCGCGGCGCTGTGGGGCGGTCCCGGGCTCAGTCCTCCTCTTCGCCTTCGGCCGCCACCCGGGCCACCGCCGCCACGGTCTGCCCATCCTCGAGGTTCATCACCCGCACTCCGGTGGCGTCGCGGCCCTGTGAGGCGATCTCCCGGGCGGCGGTCCGAATGACGATGCCGCCCGAGGACACCAGCAGGATCTCCTCGTCCAGGCCCACCATGAAGGCTCCGACCACCTTGCCGCGCGTCCCCGTCAGGCGGATGCCGCGCACCCCCTGGCCGCCCCGGCCCTGCGGGTTGAAGCGCTCGAGCTTGGTGCGCTTGCCGTAGCCGGCGTCGGTGACGATGAGGATGTCGGTGTCGTCCGCCGCCACGTCGCACGACACCACGGCGTCACCCGCCCGCAACCGGATGCCGCGCACGCCGGCGGCGTCTCGGCCCATCGGCCGAACGTCCGCCTCGTTGAAGCGGATCGTCATGCCGCTGCGGGTCACCTCGAAGATGTCGTCCTGTCCCGACGTGGCGACGACGCGCACGAGCTCGTCGCCCTCCCGCAGGTTGATGGCGATGAAGCCTTCCCGCCGCGACTTGTCGTACTCGCTCAACGCCGTCTTCTTCACCTGGCCCTGCGCCGTGGCGAAGACCAGGTACTGCTCGGCTGAGAACTCCCGCGTGGCAATGATGGCCGTGATCGACTCGTTCGGCGCCAGCGGCACCAGGTTGACCGCCGCCGTGCCGCGGGCCGTGCGGTCCTTGACCGGGATCTCGTGGCCGCGCAGGCGGTACACCTTGCCCCGGTTCGAGAAGAGCAGGAGGTAGGTGTGGGCGGTCATGTGGACGACCTGGCTCACCAGGTCCTCCTCCTTGAGCCGGGCACCCTGGACGCCGCGACCACCGCGGCCCTGGGTGCGGAAGGCGGCCGCCGCCACCGACTTGATGTAGCCGGCCCGCGTCATCGTGACGACGATCTCCTCGTCGCTGATGAGGTCTTCGACCCCCATTTCGCCCGGGTCGTGGGTGATGATGCTGCGGCGCGGGTTGGCGTGCTTGTCTCGGATCTCGCGCATCTCCGTCTCGATCACGCCGCGCAGCTTGGCGTCGTCGGACAGGATGGCCTCGAGCTCCGCGATGGTGGCACGCAGCTGCGCCATCTCCTCTTCGAGCTCGCTCCGGCCGAGCCGGGTGAGGCGGCCGAGCGTCATGTCGAGGATGTGCGTTGCCTGGATCTCGGTGAAGGAGAACGGCTCGGCCATGAGCGCGGCCCGTGCCTCGGGCCGGTCCGCCGAGGCGCGGATGGTGGCGATGACGGCGTCGAGCATGTCGATGGCCCGCAGGAGGCCCTCGACGATGTGGGCGCGGTTGCGCGCCTTCTCCAGCCGGAACTGCGAACGCCGCGTGATGACTTCGATCTGGTGATCGATGTAGTGCCGCAGGGCCTGCGCCAGGTTCAGGGTGCGCGGCACGCCGTCGACCAGCGCCAGCATGTTCACGCCGAAGCTGGTCTGCAGCGGCGTCTGCTTGTAGAGGTTGTTCAGCACCACGTTGGCGTTGGCGTCCCGCTTCAGCTCGATCACCAGCCGGGGCTGCTGGTTGGCCGACGCGTTCCGCAGCTCGCTGATGCCATCGAGCTCGCCTGCCTTCACCAACTCGGTGATCTTCTGCTCGATCGCCTCCACCGAGGTCTGGTACGGCAGCTCGGTGACGACGATGCGGTCGCCGACGCGGCCCTCCTCGATCTCGGCGACGGCCCGCATCTTGATGGAGCCGCGTCCGGTCCGGATGGCGTCGAGGACGCCCTGGCGGCCGAGGATGAGCGCACCGGTCGGGAAGTCGGGCCCCTTGACGAACTCCATGAGCTCGTCGGACGTCGCCTCGGGGTGGTGCAGCACATGGATGGCGGCGTCGATGACCTCGCCCATGTTGTGCGGCGGCACGTTGGTCGCCATGCCGACGGCGATGCCCTGGGACCCGTTGACCAACAGGTTGGGGAAGCGCGCGGGCAGCACCACCGGCTCGAGCGCGGAGCCGTCGTAGTTGGCCGCCATGTCGACGGTCTCCTCGTCGATGTCGGCCATGAGCTCGAGGGCGAGCGGCGCCAGGCGGCACTCGGTGTAGCGCATGGCTGCCGCGCCGTCGTCGGGCCCGCGGCCACCGAAGCTGCCGTGCCCCGAGATCAGCGGGTGGCGGAGAGAGAACTCCTGGACCATCCGCACCAGCGCCTCGTAGATGGCCGAGTCGCCGTGGGGGTGGTAGACGCCCATCACCTCGCCCACGACCTTGGCGCACTTGTTGTGCGGCCGGTCGGGACGCAACCCGTTGTCGTACATCGAGTAGAGGATCCGGCGCTGCACGGGCTTGAGGCCGTCGCGCACGTCGGGCAACGCCCGCGAGACGATGACCGCCATGGAGTACTCGAGGAACGAGCGCTCCATCTCCTCTTGGATCTCGATGGGCTCGATGGACCCGCCGACCGGCTCGTCGCCGTCGCCCGGGGGCGGCGGGGTCCCGCCGTCGTCGGACCCGGCGCCCCCGCGGCCGCGTCCCGGGCCGCGTGTGGGCTGGCGTTGGCGTGGCATGGCTATCTACTCCTGTCCGGTCCGCTCAGATGTCGAGGAACCGGACGTCTTTGGCATTGGTCTGGATGAAGTGGCGTCGCAGCTCGACGTCGTCGCCCATGAGGATGGAGCACACCTCGTCGGCCAACGCCGCCTGCTCGACGTTCACCTGCAGCAAGGAGCGCTTGGCCGGGTCCATCGTCGTCTCCCGCAGCTCGGCGAAGTCCATCTCGCCGAGGCCCTTGAGGCGGTTGAACTCGTTCTTGTGGTCCGGGTGCTGGGCCAGGAAGGCGTCCTTGGCGGCATCGTCCTTGAGGTAGATCTTCTCCTTGCCGACCAGCGTCGAGTACAGCGGCGGCTGGGCGACGTAGACGAAGCCACCCTCGACGAGTGGTTTCATCTGGCGGAAGAAGAAGGTCAGCAGGAGCGTCCGGATGTGGCTCCCGTCCACGTCGGCGTCGGCCAGCAGGATCACCTTGTGGTAGCGGATCTTCTCGACGTCGAACTCCTCGGCCAGCCCCGCACCGATGGCCGAGATCAGCGCCTGGATCTCCTGGTTCTTGAGCATCTTGTCGATGCGGGCGCGCTCGACGTTGAGGATCTTCCCGCGGATGGGCAGGATGGCCTGGGTCACCGGGTCGCGGGCGTCCTTGGCCGAGCCGCCGGCCGAATTGCCCTCGACGATGAAGAGCTCCGACTCGCGGGGGTCGCGCGACGAGCAGTCGGCCAGCTTGCCGGGCAGGCCCGCGCCGTCGAGGGCGGACTTGCGCCGCGTCAGGTCGCGCGCGCCCTGGGCGGCCAGGCGCGCCCGAGCCGCTTGCGTCGACTTCTGCACGATCTGGCTGGCCTCGCGCGGGTTCTCCTCGAGCCATTCGGTCAGCTTCTGGTTGGTGGTGCGCTCGGTGAGCGAGCGGATGCTGGTGTTGCCGAGCTTCGACTTGGTCTGTCCCTCGAACTGCGGGTCGCGCAGGCGGACCGAGATGATGGCGGTCAGGCCCTCGCGGATGTCCTCGCCCTTGAGGTTCTCCTCCTTCTCCTTCAAGAGGTTGCGGCCGCGCGCGTAGCGGTTCACCACGTTGGTGAGGGACTTGGAGAAGCCCTCGACGTGCATCCCGCCCTCGATGGTCGAGATGCCGTTGGCGAAGGAGTGGATCGACTCGTGGTAGCCCGTGTTCCACTGCAGCGCGATTTCGACCTCCTGGCCGTCCTCGGACTGCTCGAAGGAGGCCACCTTGCGGAAGAGCGACTCTTTCGATGCGTTGAGGTGCTTGACGAAGTCGATGATGCCGCCGCTGTACTTGAACGTGGTCTTCGTCTCCGGGTCGCTGCGCTCGTCGGTGAAGCGGATCTCGAGGCCCTTGTTCAAGAAGGCCATGATCTGCATGCGCTCGGTGATCGTCTGGGCGCGGAACTCGGTCTCGTCGAAGACGCTGGCGTCCGGCCAGAAGGTCACCGTCGTGCCGGTCCGGGGCTCGCCGGTACTGCGGTCCTTGGGGGCCGGCCCGGTGGCGGTGACGTGCCGCTTGACCTTTCCGCCCTTCTCGAACTCGGCCTCCCAGTGCTGGCCGTCACGGTCGACCTCGAGCACGAGGCGGGTCGAGAGGGCGTTGACGACCGAGACGCCCACGCCGTGCAGGCCCCCCGAGACCTGGTAGCCCTTCCCGCCGAACTTGCCGCCGGCGTGCAGCGTGGTGAGGACGATCTCGGCCGTGGACTGCTTGGGGTACTTGGGATGGGGACCGACCGGGATTCCCGCGCCGTCATCGCTGACCCGGCAGCCGCCGTCGGCCAACAGGGTGACGTCGATCCGGGTCGCACGGCCCGCCATGGCCTCGTCGACCGAGTTGTCGACGACCTCCCACACGAGGTGGTGGAGGCCGGTCGGCCCGGTGGATCCGATGTACATGCCGGGTCGCTTGCGCACCGCCTCGAGACCCTCGAGGATCGTGATGTCGGCCTCGCCGTAGGAGGCGTCGGCCCCACCTGGCGTCTCGTCCAACTTCATTGCCACAGGCGCGCCCTTTCAAAACAGCTGTCGTCGCGGTGCGTATCGAATCCCCGAACGGTGCACCTCCGGCCTTTCGATGCGAACGCACCATTCTACCCGAAAGGCGTGTCATTTCGGGTCTCATGAACGGTCTGCGCCGGCCCGCTCAGGGGCGTTCCACCACCACCTCGAGGCGCTCGATCGGCGTGTCACAACGGGGGCGCAAACGGGCCAGGATTTGCGCCGATTCCATGCGCGCCCGGGTGGCCCAGGCGGGGTGGTCGGCCGCCACCACGAGCACGGAACCGTCGATGCGCACCGGGCGCAGGTGTGCCCCGACCTCGTCACCGACCACCTCGCCCCAGCGTGCGAACACGGCCTCCATCGTCGCCGGGGCGGGCGGGGCGCCCAGCCGCCCGAGCAGGCGCGCCATACTCTCCCCCACCCGGCGCGGGCCCTCGCCGCCGGGGCCCCTCACGACACCGTCAGCCGGTCGATGGGCACGACCCGGGCCACGTCGATCCCGTCGGGCAGCGGCGCCGCCGTGGTCAGCAGCGACTGGCCGGCGGGCAACTCGGCCACGAGGGCGCGGCTCCGGCCGGGGTCGAGCTCGGAGAAGACGTCGTCGAGGAGCAGGATCGGCGCGAGCGCGGTGCGCGTTCGCACCAGCTCGTGCACCCCGAGACGCAGCGCCAGCGCCAGCGAACGCTGCTCGCCTTGCGAGGCGTGGGTCCGCGCGTCGCGCTGCTCGATCCGCAGCACCAGATCGTCGCGGTGCGGGCCGACCGTGTTGACCGCCCGCCGCAGGTCGTCGGCGCGGGAGCGGCTCAGCGCGTCGCGCAGGTCGCCCTCCCAGCTGCGCACGTAGCCGAACGCGACCAGTGCCTCGCCGGGCCGGCCGGCGAGGCGGGCGTAGGCCTCGGCGGCCAGCGGCTCGAGCTCCACCACCAGGCGCTCGCGCGCGGTCACGAGCACCTTGCCGGCGTCGGCCAGCCGCTGGTCCCAGACGTCGAGCGTGCTCAGGACGTCCTCGGTGGCCCGCCCCGCCGCGTGGCGCAACAGCGCGCCGCGCTGGCGCAAGACGCGTTCGGTCTCGTCCGCGGCGCGCACACCCTCGGCGTCGAGTAACGCCAGCGCGTCGTCGAGGAAGTCCCGCCGCCCTTGCGGACCGCCGCCGACGGTGGCCAGGTCCTCGGGCGAGAACACGGTGCAGGGGGCCGCGGTGGCCAGTTCCTTGCGCCCCGACACCGCCTTGCGGTTGACCCGGGCGCGGCCGCGCCCACCCGGCGCGATCTCCGCCTCGACGAGCGTGGGCGCTCCGCCGCCCGACGGGACGACCAGCTCGGCCCGGACGATCGCGCTGGCCGCGCCGCTGCGCACGAGCGCCTCCGTCGGCGCGCCGCGGAAGGAGCGGCGCGTGCCGAGGTAGGCCAATGCCTCCAGCAGGCTCGTCTTGCCCGTGCCGTTGGCGCCGGTGATGACGGTGGTCCCCTCCGGCTCGGGGTCGAGCTGGACGGCGGGGAACAGGCGGAAGTCGGTCAGCTCCAGGTGCCGGAGGGCCACGGGCCCCCTCAGGACACCCGCACCGGCATCAGGAGGTAACGAAAGTCGTCCTCCTCGGCGCCGCGCACCGTGGCAGCCCGCGTGCCGTCCGCCGTCTCGACGATCACCTCGTCGCCCAGGACCGCCTCGACGCCGTCGATGAGGTAGGAGGGGTTGAAGGCGATGACGAGGTCCTCGCCGGTGTAGTCGCCGTCGACCGACTCCTCGGCGTCCCCGACGTCCTGACTCTGGACGCTCAGGTCGACGCCGGCCTGGCGCATGGAGAGGCGCACCGGGGTCGTGTTGTCGCGCACGAGGAGCTGCACACGCCGCAGCGCGGCGAGGAAGGTCTCCTTCCCGAGGTGCAGCCGGTTCGGGTAGCTGTCGGGGATGAGCTGCTTGTAGTCCGGGTAGCGCCCCTCGAGGAGCCTGGTGCTGATCTGGACCTTGCCCTGCCAGAACGTGATCTCGCTGCTGCTCGCTGCCACCCCGACCTTGTCGGTCTCGCTGCCCTCGCTGATCGTGCCCGTCGGCAGGCGCTGGAGCTCTGAGAGGGCGCGGGCCGGGACGAGGAGGTCCTCCTCGCCGGGGATGGCGTTCTTGCCGGGGAGGTCGCGCATCGCCATCCGGTAGGAGTCCGTCGCCACCATGCGGATCGAGCCGTCGACGTGTGACAAGAGGACGCCGGTCAGCAGCGGCCGGCCGTCGTCGTGCGACGCCGCGCGCACGACCTGGCGCACCGCTTCGCCCAGCGCGCTCTCCGAGATGTGGGTGTCGGGCTCCGAGGTCTTGCCCACCGGGGGGAACTCCACCACCGGGTAGGTGTGCAACTTGAACGTCGAGCGGGCAGCCGAGATCGTCACGTGGTCGCCGTCGTCGGCCACGGTCACCGCGCCGGGCTCGAGCCGGCGCACGATATCGGTCGACAGACGGGCTGGAATCACACACGTGCCGTCGTCGATCCCGATCACCTCGTCGGTCACCTGGATCGTCAGGTCGAGGTCGGTGCCAGTGACACTCAGCGAGTTGCCCCGGCAGGCGAGTAACAAGCCGAGGAGCACGGGCGAGGACCCGCCGCGCCCTCCCACCGCGCGGCTCGCCGTGGCCAGCATGTCGACGAGCGCATCGCGTTCGGATCTGAACTTCACTCGGCACAGTCCTTTCGCAGCAATCCCCACCCGCTTTTCAGACGAGGAAAGGTATATGTGCTCAGTAAAGGTAGTAAGGCCTGTGGATTGTGGACGACATCACTCCGGGCCTGCTGGGCGCGGCGAAACCTTTCCCCACCGGTGTGCCGCGTCGGCGCGGCCGCGCCGGGCTGTTCGCGGAGGGTGCGGGGACCGGTGGGGACGAACGGGGGCGGAGTCCCCAGGGCCGGAACACGGCGTCCACAGGCTTTGCCCGGGTCGAAGCACAAGGACACGGGGCGGGGATGTCCGGCTCAGGCCGAGCCCGCACGGATCTTCTGGATCAGCTCCGTGACCTGCTCGTAGATCTGCCGGCGCTCTTGCATCTGGCCGGCGATCTTCTCGACGGCGTGGATCACCGTGGTGTGGTCGCGCTTGCCGAAGACGCGGCCGATGGCGGGATAGCTGTAGTCGGTGAGCTCGCGGGTGAGGTACATGGCCACCTGGCGGGCGGTGACGAGGGGGCGCGTCCGGCTGGGGCCGATGAGCGCCTCGACGGAGAACCCGTAGCTGGCGGCGGTGGTTTCGAGGATCACCTGCGGGGAGATCCGCCGAGGTTCCCCCGCCTGGACCAGGTCGGACAGGACCTGCTCGGCTTGTGCCAAAGAGATGGGCTCCTTGTTGAGCTTGGCGAAGGCACAGATGCGGATGAGGGCGCCCTCGAGCTCTCGAATGTTGTCCTTCACGTGGACGGCGATGAATTCCAGGACGTCGTCGGGCACGTCCTGGTGCTCGCTGACGGACTTGGAGCGCAAGATGGCGAGCCGGGTCTCGATGTCGGGCGGGTCGATCTCGGTGATGAGGCCCGAGAGGAAGCGGCTGCGCAGCCGGTCCTCGAGCGTCTCGATCGACTTGGGCGGTCGGTCCGACGTCAGCACGATCTGCTTCGAGGCGCCCTTGAGGTCGTTGTAGGTGTGGAAGAACTCTTCCTGGAGCCCCTCTTTGCGCTCCATGAACTGGACGTCGTCGATGAGAAGGACGTCGCAGTCGCGGTAGCGGCGCTTGAAGGCGAGGGTGGTCGACGTGCGCAGGGAGTCGACGAAGTCGTTCATGAACGTCTCGGTGGTGACGTAGGCCACCTTGCGCCGGGGGTAGTTCTCGGTGACGTAGTTGCCGATGGCGTGCAGCAGGTGCGTCTTGCCGAGCCCGCTGTCGCCGTAGATGAACAGCGGGTTGTACGAGCGGCCCGGCGTCTCGGCCACCGCCTGTGCCGCGGCGTGGGCCAGCCGGTTCGACGAGGCGGCGACGAAGGTCTCGAAGGTGAACTTCGAATCGAGCTGGACGGCGGGCGACTCTCGGCCGGTGCGGGGCGCGGCGCCGGCGTTTGCGTTTGGGCCGGCTGTGGAGGTGGAGCCGGAACCGGAACCGGAGCCGTGTGCAGGGCCCGACCCCGTGTCGGTCTCGAGACCCCCGGTGGGGCCCGTCGTCGGGAGGGTGGCGCCGGCGCTGGTGAGGCCGGGCTCACCGAAGATGTCGGGGATCATGGCGGTGTTGACCGTCTCGATCCCACCCGACACCGCAGTACCGGGCGCCGTGGCCGTGGTCGTGGCCTCATGCACTTCGAGCCGGCCCCGGACGGGGGCGCCCACCTCGTTGGCCAGCGTGTCCTCGATCATGGGCAAGAACCGCGACTCCACCCGCTCCCTGATCAGCCCGTTCGGCGCCGAGAGGACGAAGACGCCGTCGTCGAACGCGACGGGCTCGAGCACGGACAACCAGAGCTGCCAAGTGGTCTCGGACACCTGGTCGCGCAGGGACCCACTGCACTTCGTCCACAGATCGCCTGCTTGATTCACCATTCCGTCGATCGACCCCTCTCACCCCTCGGCGTGCCGCCACGACAATCGGAACGATCCTCGGTCTGGGTAATTGGCCGAACGTACACCGCGAGGGCCCGTGCGACTAGAGGCGATCGCCAAATCGCGCCTAACATGGGACAACTCGCCGCCGGCGGCCTGGACCTCGCCCGGGGCCGCGGCACGAACCTGCGACGAACCGGCCCCCGATGCCGTTCGGGCAAGGCGAAAGGCTGATTGACGTGAAGCGGACCTACCAACCCAACACCCGGAAGCGGGCCAAGACCCACGGCTTCCGCAAGCGGATGTCCACCAGGGCGGGACGCGCCATCCTGAAGTCGCGGCGGCTCAAGGGGCGCCACCGTCTCTCCGTCTGAGGCCCGCATCGTGCCCGCACGGACGGTCGGCCGCCTCACCACCCGCGCTGCGTTCTCCTCGCTCCAGCGCGCCCGCGCCCGCGGGTCGGCCGGCTCTGTCCGCGTCGCCTTCGTGCCCGTCGAGTTCGACGTCCCCGGAGTGTTTCCCCAGGTCGGCTACGCCATCGGCCGCCGCTGCGGGAACGCCGTGACTCGCAACCGCCTGCGCCGCCGCGCCCGGGAGGTCGTCCGCGCCGAGGCGCCGGCGCTGCCCCGCGGCCGCTACCTCGTGCGCCTGGAGCCGGGGGCGAACACTGTCTCGCCGGCCGAGCTCCGTTCGGATGTTGCCACCGCCCTGCACCGGGCCGGCCGGGGGTCGGCGGCCGGATGACCGCGACCCGGACCCCGCCTCCGGCGGTTGCCCCCGTCGGGTCGGTGCGCCGCCCGAGTCCGCCCGTGCGAGCCGCGTTGGCCCTGCTCAAGGGGTATCAAGCGGCGGCCTCGGGCCGCGTCTCGCTCGCCGACCTGACCGCGATGTCCGACGTTGCCGTGCGCGGTCCGGGGG
>Ga0207761_1000423_pt1 | contig 14742 bp, 15 predicted proteins | sample LuqExpMetageno34_FD_187792 | JGI IMG/M metagenome (GOLD analysis project Ga0207761, IMG submission 187792) | Tropical forest soil microbial communities from Luquillo Experimental Forest, Puerto Rico - Sample 34 (SPAdes) | ecosystem: Environmental > Terrestrial > Soil > Tropical forest ... | reverse complement strand
TGAGGCGGCGCGTATCCATTGCCCGCGCACTGATTACGCACCCCCCGATTGTGTTGTACGACTCGCCGACAGCAGGACTCGACCCCATCACGTCGCAGACGATCATCACATTAATTCTGCGGTTGCGTGACGTGTATGGCGTAACGTCGTTGCTTGCGACCCACCGGCTGCAGGATGGGTTCGGGCTGGCTAATTTTCGTTTCGATCCGAAGACGCGCTCCGTTCTGCGCGACTCGCCTGCGGAGAAGTCCAGTGAATCCGCCACGCGTTTTCTGGTATTGCGGGACGGTAAGATTTATTTCGAAGGAAGTCCCGAAGAGTTGTTGCAGTCGCAAGATCCATATCTGCGACGGTTTTTGATTTGAACTCTTGTATAGTTGTGACAGACGTCTCCAGGGATATTGCGGAGGGACCTCGGAATGGCGCGCAGTAAACAACTGACGTGGTCGGAATTGCGCGTAGGGTTGTTCGTGCTGGTAGGCCTTCTGATTCTTGCGGTTGCGATTTTTTACGTCACCGGGGCGGGAGTATTCGGCCCCAAGTATCGCCTGAAAACTTATTTGCCGGAAGTGGCAGGTTTGGCTACGGGTGCGCCGGTGCGGCTGGATGGAGTGGAAATCGGAAACGTGGAGCGCATCAATATTGTCCCGCGGGAGAACGGCAAGCCCCCCGACCGCATGCGCAATATCGAAATCGTGATGAAACTCGACCGCCGCTATCAGGGAGACATTCTCACCGATTCGGTGGCAACACTGGTCACCGAAGGTCTTCTCGGCAACCGCTACGTGAACGTGCAACGCGGCTACACCGGCCTACCGCTTAAAGACGGGCAGGCCATTGCGGGCGGCGAGGAAAAAGCCATTAAGGAAGTGGTCGAACGAAGCGCCGATGTCCTGGCCAACCTGAAGGCGCTGAGTTCGGACGTGCAGGATCTGATTGCCGGAGTTCAGGAAGGGAAGGGCACGCTCGGCAAACTTTTGACCGACGATCGCGCCTACAACCACTTGAACAGCATTCTCGCCAAGGGCGATGAGATCGCGACAAATATCCAGTCAGGGCAAGGCACCGTTGGCCGCTTGCTGATGAAAGACGAGATGGCCGACAAGATCCAGAATACCGTCGATCAGTTGAACACGATTCTGGCGGATTTGCGGGCGCAGAAGGGCACGCTCGGCAAATTGCTTTATGATCCCAGTCTATACGACGAAGCCAAAAAAGCGCTCGACAACGGAAACGGGATGATCAGCGACATTCGGGGAGGCAAAGGCACGCTGGGCAAACTCGCGACGGACGAGACTCTGTACAATAAACTGCGCGACACCAGCAGCAATTTGTCGGAAGCCACTTCCAAACTGAACCGAAACGATAATACCGCTGGCAAGCTCTTTTCCGACCCGCAACTCTACGACAATCTGACCGGCCTCACCTCGGATATGCGTACGTTCATCGCGGAATTCCGCAAGAATCCAAAGAAGTATCTGAGCATCAAACTGTCATTCTTCTGATTTCAACAGGTCACCATGGGCCTGCTTTGCTTGTGCCTGCAACGTTGTGTTGTAATGTGACCGTAACAAAGAGCCACTACCGTTACAATTCTCAGCGTGGTCTTTGACGCGATTCATGGATATTCAAGACACCGTCGTAAAATCGCCCCGACTCGAAACTGCGAAAACAACGCTTCCGCAACCCGGCCGGCCGGTTCCCAGCCGCGCCTACCCCGGCGCGCTCATCGTCGTCGAGGGAACGGATGGCTCGGGCAAGAGCACGCAACTGTACCTTCTGAAGCGATGGCTCGAGATCGGCGGTTATCGGCTGCATTTTACGGAATGGAACTCTTCGCCCCTGGTGAAATCGGCGACCCGTCGCGGGAAGCAAAAGCGGCTGCTTACCCCAACGACTTTTTCGCTGCTGCATGCGTCGGATTTTGCGGATCGCTGCGAACGGCAAATCATGCCGCTGTTGCAAGGCGACTACCTGGTTCTCGCGGACCGCTACATCTACACAGCATTTGCCCGTGATGCCGCGCGCGGCTGTTCGCACCGGTGGCTGCGCAACCTGTACCGGTTTGCGCCAATTCCCGACATTACCTTTTATTTCCGCGCGCCGCTCGATGTCGCGGTGAATCGCATTCTGAGCGGGCGGCCAAAGCTGAAGTACTACGAAGCGGGGATGGATTTGGGGTTGTCGTACGAACGTGCGGAGAGTTTTAAGCTGTTCCAGGCGCGCATTCTCGAAGAGTACGACAAGATGGTGGACACCGATAATTTTGTCGTGCTCGATGGCACTCTGCCTGTCAACAAGTTGCAGAAACAGATGCGCGACATCGTAGCTTCGAAAATCGATTTAAAGCGGTTCGCCCCGCGTGCGCTGGAGGCCGAGTAATCATGGTGGACCAGGAACGCGACAAGGCCCCTACTCCCGCGCTGCCGGAAGTGCCGGGCAGCAAGGGTCTTCCGCCGGCGGATGGAGACGGCAATCAGACTTTTTTTGGTGAATCGTTGGTTGGTCTCGATAGCAGCGAACTCAATGGCAATCTCATCGTCATCGAAGGCATGGATGGGTCGGGCCGTTCGACGCAGATCGCGCTGCTGCAGGAATGGCTGGAATCCGAAGGGTTTTCCGTACAGACAAGCGGATTGCGCCGGTCGAATCTCGTCGGCCGGGACATTGACGAACTGCTGGCGAAGAATGCGGTGACGCGCCTCACGCTGGCGCTGATGTATGCCACGGACTTCTTCGATCAACTCGAGCACCGCATCATTCCCGCATTGCGTTCGGGCGCCGTGGTACTGGCCGACCGTTATATTTTTACGCTGATCGCGCGCGGCGTGGTTCGCGGCATCAATCGCGACTATCTGACGGGACTGTATGCCATGGCGCTGCGGCCGCACTTGACCTTCTGGCTGAACGTGCGGCCGGAGACCGCGTTTGGGCGCGAGTTCAAGAAAGCGCAGGCCATTAGCTATTGGGAAGCCGGGCGCGATATGTCGCTCTCCCACGATTTGTACTGGTCGTTTGTCCGTTACCAAACAATGATCAAGCGCGAGTTCGAAGTGATGGCCAAGAGAAGCGGCTTCATCGAACTCGATGGCGAAGCCAGCGTCTCAAACGTAAATCGACAGCTGCGCCAGCGCATCGGCGATCATCTCGGCATTCGCGCCTCGAAATACACACCCTCTGCCGCACTCGCTCACCTCTGGAGGTGAGTTTCGCCCATGCCCGATCCGGTCCACGTTGCCGCAATTGATGCGGGCTCCAACGCGGTGCGCCTGTCGATCGCGCGCGCCTATTCGGCCCTGGACATCGAACCGCTCATCACCGAACGGTATCCGCTGCGGCTGGGCGAAGGTGTGTTCGTTCGGCATCGTTTCAGCGAGGAGATTCTCAAGAAAGCCGTAAAGGCGTTTCGGCATTTGCGCGAAATCATGGACGAGTATGGCGTGACCAAGTACCGGGCCGTAGCCACGAGCGCCACCCGGGAAGCCGAGAATCGCAGCAGTTTGATTCATCGCGTCAAACGCGCCAGCGGCATCCACCTGGAAGTGATCAGCGCAAAAGAAGAGTCGCGTCTGGGCCGCGAAGCCGTTTTTGCCGCGATGGGGCCGGATTCGCAGCCGCAGTGCATTGTCGATCTCGGCGGAGGCAGCCTGGAAATCAGCATCTTGCGCGATCACACCGTGGTGCAGGCGGCGCAGATTCCGGTCGGCACCGTGCGCCTGATCAGCACGCTCAGCATTCCGGGAATTATCCATTTGACCGAAGCGGAGCAGGTGCGAAAGTACGTGCGCGCTTTGTTGGAATCGCGCCTGCCGAACCGGCCCAATCTTGGCGAAAGCGTCGCGGTGGCGCTGGGCGGAAACGCCGAAACGTTGGCTGTCGTGGCGCCCGGGCCGCGCCAGCACGGCCTGCCCACGCTGGAGCTGTCTCTTTTGCGGGAACGTCTGCCCACCATCCTGGAGCGCGACATCCGTGAACGGATGAAGGCCTATGGCGTGCGACGAGATCGCGCCGACGTCATGGGAGTCGCCGCAATCATCCTGGCCACCCTTGGCCGGTATCTGAACATTCGCATGTTTTCGATCCCCAGCGTGGGCTTGCGCGAAGGAGTTCTGCACGAGATAGCGCGCGATGTTTTTTCGCGCAAAGAGCCGCACCGGTACAGCGCCGACGCGCGGCAGATCCTGTTAGCGACGCGCAGCTTCGGCCGGCGGTTGGAGTACGACCAGCAGCACGCGGAGCACGTGCGGGAACTGAGTTTGATGCTCTTTGACCAGTTGCAACCGGTACATCACCTGCCCGTGCATGCGCGCGTGCAATTGGAAGCCGGCGCGTTGCTCCATGACGTAGGCCATCGCGTAAGTCACCGTGGACACCATAAGCACGGCGAATATTTGGCTTTGAACGGGGACATTCCCGGGCTGGAAGGCCGCGACCGTCACATCGTTGCCGCGGTCGTCCGCTATCACAACCGCAAGTCCGAACCTGACGGGGACCACCCGGCGTACTCCGGTCTAACAGCTGCGGATAAACGGGTGGCCCGGCGTCTCGGTTCGATCGTGCGCATTGCCGAAGGGCTCGACCATTCGCACCGGCAACGGGTGCTGGGTCTGAAGGCTTCCTTTCAGCGCGGTGCGGTGACGTTTCAGGTGGACGCCCGCGGCGATGTCACCGAGGATTTACGCGATGCGGAGCGGAGTGCCAACCTATTCGAGAAGGAATTCCATGTGCAGCTCTTTTTCCGTTCTCGCTCCGATTGATAGTGAAGCGATTGAGCGTGGCACCGCGCGAGCCGCGCTTAAGTAAGCACACGCGCCAGAGTTTTCAACGAACCGTCACACGGGCCTGCGTATCATGAGATTCAGGAGGCGCCTGCTCCATGCAGCTGTACATTGTTCGCCACGGCATTGCTATCGATCGTGAAGATCCCAAGTGTCCGGCTGATCCGGAGCGATTCCTCACCGAAGAAGGACTGGAGAAAACATCGGACGTGGCCAAAGGTGTAGCAAGAATCAGCGAAGCGCCCGACCTAATGCTGACCAGCCCGTATGTTCGCGCCTGGCAAACCGCCGAGTTGTTTGCGGATGCTCTCGATTACCCCCGGCAAAAAATCCGCAAGACCGACGCGCTGCTGCCGGGAGCCGAGCCGCAGCAATTGCTTCGCGAATTGGCCAAGGACAAGGAACTCTCTTCGGCGTTCGTCTTCGGCCACGCGCCCAATCTTGACGAACTGGTGGCTACCGCGGTTGGGGTGAAGCAGCACATCACTGGCTTGAAGAAAGCGGGTGTGGCTCTGCTGGAATTGAAGCGATTCACTCCGCCGAGCGGCCAGCTGGTCTGGCTCGCCACTCCAAAACTTCTGCGCAGGGTAGGGAAGTAGTCAGTCGGACGCCACTGCGCTGGGCGGTGTTTCCTCCAGCGGACGCGGGAGTTGCACGACCTTGGGCACAGGGGGTGCTGCTTTCAGAATCAGTGGTTTTCCCAGAAACGTTTCCAGCAAATATTTCCCGCTAGCCAGACGGCTTGCGGCTTCTTCCGATAACGCCAGCCCAGGCACATCAACGACAATCGCTTCGGGCGATTTCTCGAAACGCAGGCCGGCTGGACTCTGGACGCCGCACTTGCGTAGAGTTCTTGCCAAGCGAAGGATTCCGGCCAGCGCGCAGACTGCCTTCTGATCGTTTTCGTCCAATCGCGTGAAGGACTTCTGTTTTCCCGGCAGTGGCCCGCGCTGATAGCGCACCACCTGCGCAGTGATTTCCCACTCGGCCTGGGTCCAGCCGGCAGGCAAGACCATCTCACGCAAGAAGTCGCGCGCAGCTTGTTGGGGAGATTTGCGATCCAAGGCGCGGCCAATGCCATGCAAACGCGCCGCGGCGCGCATGGTCTTGCGCATTCCACGAGCCTGGAACACTGACGCGGCTTGCACCTTCGCTAGACCGTCGAATAGGTGCAGACTGATCCGTGAAATCAACGATGTGCGCGCGGGATTTTTGTCGAGAGCGCGCGCCGTGACCCGCAACCGGGCCATGGATGCGGCCTCCAGGCGACGGCCCTCAGGCAAACCTTCGCGCCAGGTGTGCCACGAGCTATCCTTACCGGTGGTCATCTGGCGGTAGGTGTCGATGCGCAGTTGGCGCTCGGTAGCGATTCGTCCCGACCAGCGTGCGCGTATCTCTTCAGTAGTATTGGCAGTGGCTTCCGCGACCGTGTCGGTGAGCACATCGAGGTCGTGCACCTCGCCGAGGAGATCCTGCACATGCTTGAGTTCGTCGCCCCACAATTCATAGCGTGCGGGCAAGAGGGATTCAACGGTGTAGCGGAAGCGCTTTACGCCAATGCGCAACTCGTGCCATGTGCGCGGCTTTTCCGCACGAATCGCCCGGGCATGCAATTCCTTTGCGGCCTCCAGTCGTTCCAGTGCCAGGCACTCCGCAGCCATGCGGTCGGGAGGAACCATGTGGGCGCGGCGTTCGAGGCCACCCTCGAGCTTGCGCCAAGCCTTTTGGTTGAACTTCTCCGCGGCTGCTACTGCCGCCTGGCGCAACTCAGCTTCCTTCGCCTTCAACGAGCCCAGCAAGGCGAGGCGGACGGGATCTTCGGGGTCGCCCAACTTTTCAACCCATTCCTCGAGAACCTGCGTGTCGCGGAGTTCGCCCAGTTGGCGGAAGAGCTTGCGGCCCAGCTTGCGCATTTCCGGCCAGGCCGGGGAGGGATCCACTTCTTCCATCACCGCGGCGACCGAACGGCAGCGCCGAATAGCGACGCGCAGGTCGTGGACTGCTTCGGGATCGGGCGACACGCGCACCTTTTCCAGCTCCTTAGTGGTGCGCTCCATCCAATAAATCAGACCCCGCTGCTCGCCGCGCGAGCCGGGTACAGTAACTCCTGTAGCCATTTTTCTCTTTCCGGGTCACAGCCGCTGGGACGGCCCCCTTGTAACCCGGCTATAGAGTAGACCGTTGTCGCAGACGCGTCCAGTGGAGGGCGCTCGGCCATAGCTCAGGAAGCATCCAGGCCAGCACGAAGGCCATAGCGACGCAGGCGACGGAACTGATCAGGAACACGTGGCTCGGGTCCGGGTGTCCCAGCTTCAACATGGCATATTGCGCAAAGGGCTGGAGAGCAATGCCGCCGAAAGAAAGCAGGTTCGACACGCCGATGATGCGGCCTTTTTCTTCGGGCTTGGGCCGGTGCTGGATGACCGCGTTGATGGGCACGACGAAGAATCCCGCGCAAACCCCGAGGAGCAACAGTAGCACCATCGAGAAGTCGTAACTGAGGCCCGGAATGAAGAGGGCGCCAGTGGTCAGCACGATGCCGGTGAGACCCGGCAGAATCATGCCCATTTCGATTTTGCGGCCGGAGGCGTGGCCAGCGAGATAGCTGCCTGCGCCGATGCCGAGGCTGAGAGCCGCGAGCAGGTAACTGCTATGCGCTTCGTCGACCTGGAGAATGTCTGTGGCGTATAGAACGATATTCAGGAGCAGAATGGCGCCGAGAAACCAGAAAAAAGTGTTGGCCACCACGGCGCACCAGAGCAAAGCGTCGCGCCGCATGCGCTGCACTTCGCTGCTGAGCTCCTTGAGCCAGTTCCAATGAAAGCGGCGCGCGCGGTCGGCGGCGGGAACGCGCGAGATCAACAGGCTGGTGGCGAAACCGGCGATGCCCATCACCAGAAAGAAAATGCCGGACCATTGCTGGCGCCCTTTGAAGTGATGCGCCAGAAAACCGCCAGCTAGCGTGCCGCCGATCGCCGCGAGCAACGTCCACAATTCGATGACGCCGTTGCCCCAGCTCAGTTTGGAGGTGGGCAGGAGTTCGGGCAGCAACCCGTACTTGGATGGGCCGAAGATCGCTTCCTGCGTGCAGACGAGGAATAGCGCGACCGCGGCCAGGTCCAGCCGGTTCACCCAGAGCGCGTAGGTGACCAGCGTCATGGTGAGCAGCTCGAGGCCCTTGGTCCACACCGTGACGCTGCGCTTGCTGAATCGGTCCGCGAAATACCCGCCAGGAAGTGAGAAAACCACGAAGGGAATCGCGAACACCATCGGCACAACAAGCACAAACAGGAAGTCGCGCTGCTCGCGGGAAACCCCGGACTCCAGCACGAGAAAGCTCACCAGCCACTTGAGCGCGTTGTCGCTGAACGCGCCCTGGAATTGCGTGGCGATGAGCGCCCAGAAACCGAGCAAGCGGCCGCGCGGGTCGGCGGCGGTGGCGTCGGCTGTCGCGGGGGCGGGGTGGGTGGGCTCCATGGAATCAGGAGGCGAGTTGCTTCAGGGATTCGTCGATAAGGCGCTTGGTGCCCACGTAAGGACTCTCTGGCCCCTCCCACTCCATCGAGAAATAACCGCTATAGTTGGCGGCTTTCACGATATCGAAGGTGAGCTTCATGCTGATGCGGTAGACCTTGCCGGCGTCGCCGACTTCCGAGTCCTTCACATGGCAGATGTTGTAGGCGTGGGCGAACATGGCCTTCACCGCATTGTAGTTGAACGTGGAATTATCGGTGGCCATGGAGTTGCAAAAATCGGGTAGCGCGTGCAGGAACGGGTGCTTCACCTGTTCGATGACCTTGACCACAAAGAAGGCGTCTTCGCTGGTGAGATTATCGTTCTCCAGATTGACTTGAATGTTTTTCTTGGCGGCGTAATCGGCAACCTGCTTCAGGCTTTCCGCGGCTAGGTCGGCATTGGGCTTGCCGCTTTTCGGTTCGGCCATGGACGTCCGCACGCTGGGCGAACCGATGGCCACGGCGATGTCCACCCACTTTTTGCTGTTGTCGACCGCCTTCTTGCGATTGGCCAGCGCCGGGTCGTAGAAACTGAATTCGTTGTCGACGGGGATATTCACCACGTGCATGTCCGCTTTTTCGATGGCCTGGCGGAGTTCGCGCAGGTAGCGCGCGTCGGTGGAAGAGAAGTGCGCGCTGAGCGGCTCGACGCCGTTCACGCCGAATTTGTCGGGAATGGTGGCCACGAAGTCGCGGAGATCCATGCCCGGCTTCATGCGGTCGCGATATTCGTTCGTTGCGCTTTCGATTTCCGCGCGAAAAGGCCAGGTGGCCACGGCGACGCGTTCGCGAGGATCACTGGGAAACGTCATGGCCGGCTGCACCTGTCCAAAAAGGAAGGAAGATTCGAAAGCGCTGTAAAGGACGGAGCCGCTCACGGCCGCCGCGCCACACGCCATTGCCGACGAGCGCAGTACTTCACGTCGAGTCCATTTGCTCATGAGCCCTCACGGAGCGACGATGTCGGGGAACTTGCAGGTATTGAACACCGGAATTCCTGTGGAATGCAATATCGGCCCGCTCATGCCCTGCTTCCTTTGTCATTCCGAGGGCGATTTCTGCCCGAGGAACTGCTTTTCTCTTTTGTGGTTTGGAAACAGCAGGTCCCTCGCTTCGCTCGGGATGACAATGGTGGTCTTTCCTCGCAGGCAGTTTACGCCTCTCCGCACTCATGTTATTTTGAATTGTTAGCCCGGAGTGGCGGAACTGGCAGACGCAGCAGACTCAAAATCTGCCGGGGATCACTCCCCGTGTGGGTTCGACTCCCTCCTCCGGGACCAATCTTCTGGTTTTCCACCATAGCTTACCTCACCGGATTCGTTGTCGGGCCAGTGCTGGAGTTGGTTCTGGTAGAACTTTTCCTTAGCGGATTTGCCGGGACTTGACCGGCCTGAAATGACGGCCGATTATTGTGAGCCACGTGCGTCGAAAGCTGATCTGGTATTCCATTCTTGGCGGAGTTTTCATCACCCTCCTCGCCGTCGTGTTGCGATCTGTCGGTATCTACGGGCCGGTCCCGTACCTGACGTATGCTGGCGCTTACTTGATGGAGACTTTCTTCCAAAGATTCCTCGAATGGATTCCTTGGCGATATGCGGACAACCTCATCTCTGAAGTGGTTCTCTTCCTCCTGTTGAATATTTTGAGCTACGCTTTCGTGATCTTTCTTCTGCTCCGGATATTTTTTCCAGATCGTTCGTCCGATCTGCCTCCCCTGACCGGCAAAAAATAGGTCTATGTAGGCGACGATGGTCAGTTGGAGGCTCTCGATCACTCGGTAGGCCAGCGCTCGTCGATTCTCTGCAGGATGAACTTTGCGAGTTCGATGGCGCGGTCGACGATCATGAATTTGGCCGGCGACGGGCGAGTCGATTCGAGTTCGGCCAGTTTGCGCGCCGAGAGGATGGTCGCCGCCAACAGCAGCGCGTGCTTGCGTTCTTCGGTCATGGGGTGCTCCCGCTTTTGGTTTGCGGGTAGAGGTTGGTGGAATCATTGTACAGCGAATCGAGCAAGCACGTGGCATCGCGAATCCGTCAACGTCTGCAGGTTAATGTTGAATTTAGGTTGAGAAAACGATAGTTGTGGGCGCAGTCAGAATACTAGGTGGAGAAGATAATGCGCCTCACTAGAGCGGTGTTATTGCTTGGGTTGTTTTTCGGTTTGCTGATGACCAGCGCGGTTGGGCAGGAAGGCGGGTCGCCCTCCGCAGTCAGGCCCATGGTCCTGACCGAGGCCATTCCGCTGGAAGGTGTGAAGGGCAGGTTCGATCACTTCGGGACGAGCGGCAAATTGCTGTTTGTCTCCGCATTGGGAAACAACACGGTCGAGGTGATCGGGATCAGTGCGCGCACGTTGGATCACACCATCACCGGAGTGCCCAATCCACAAGGAGTGGTATACGCGCCGGAGGTAAACAAGTTGTTCGTGGGCAGCGCCAAGGGGAAGCTGTACATCTACGATGGCGACACATTTGCGCTGCTGACCAGCATCGACTTTCACGGCGACGTGGACAATCTGCGCTACGATGGCGCTGCGAAGCGAGTGTATGTAGGCTATGGCGACGAGGAAGCGGCGGCAATCGGCGCCGTGGATGCTGTGACCAACAAACGGCTCGACGAGGAATACAAGCTCGGCGCGCACCCTGAATCTTTCCAGTTAGAAAAATCCGGCCCAAATATTTACGTTAACCTCCCTGACCTAAAACAGATTGCGGTGATCAATCGCACCACCAAAGCAATCGCGCGATGGCCGCTCACGCTGGACCACAACTTCCCGATGGCCCTGGATGAGGAAGGGCACCGGCTATATGTTGGCACGCACCAACCAGCGCGGTTGGCCGTGTTTGATACGAGTACCGGCAAAATGGTTGCGTCACTGGAAAGCGTGCAAGACGCGGATGATTTGTATTACGACGCTTCCCGGAAGCGTATTTACATGGCTGGCGGAGAGGGTTTCGTCTACGTGTTCCAAAACAAAGGTGAAGACAAGTACGAGTTGCTGTCGAAGATTCCCACCGCGTTGGGCGCTCGCACAGCGGGATATTTCGGCAAGGGCAAAAAGAACTTCGACCGGTTCTTTTTAGCCGTCCCGGCTCGCGCCGACCATGGCGCCGAAATCTGGATTTACACCGTGCAGGATTGACAGAGCATTCCGGCCGACAGCCCCATTGCGGTATGCACCCAGCGCCGGTTCACAAGTACGCCGCTCGCTCCGAACGAATTTCGCGCACGCCCCGGCCGAGCCTGCGCCGAAGGAGTTTGCGAAGCGCGACGCCGTCCGCATATCCGACCGCCGCGGCGATGCTCTCTACGTTATCGTCGGAAGTCCGCAGCAGATGCACGGCGCGCTCAACGCGCAGATCCTGAAAGTACGAGAGCGGGCTTTTGCCAAGTACGTCTGTGATGCGGCGGGTCAGCGTGCGCTTGCTCGCTCCAATGGCGCGCGCGGCCTCATCAAGAGAAAAACCCTCGGCGATGCGGTCGCGCGCCCAGCGTTCAAATTTGTGGACGAGCGGATCCGCATGCGCTAGGTGATCGCTCATCGCGTATACCGATTGGCTGGGGCGCGAATCGACGATCAGGTAGCGCGCGGTTGTTTCGGCAAGCAACGGGCTCGCCTGGCGAATGAGCCACAGCGCCATGTCCATGTGGCTGAGCGCGGCGCCGGCGGTGAGAACGCGGCCCGAGCGAACAAGCATGTGCCGGTCATCCAGACGAACCTTCGGATAACGCTGGCGAAAAAACGGCGCGAGCCACCATGTGGTTGTCACGGTCTCGCCGTCGAGCACGCCGGATTCCGCGGCGATGAAGGTGCCGATGCATGCGGCTGCAATCTGTGCGCCATCGTCGGCCCACTTCCGCAAAAGGCGCGCGGCAGCTTGCGTGTCTGGCGTCGCGAGGGCCGCGGCTAAGGGTTCCGGCGCCCTGTCGCCGATTGCCGGGACGATGACCCAATCGCCCGGCGCGCGGCCACCTGCCGGCAAGACGGGAACGCTGAAACCTTGATTGGTGCGCACCTGGTTGCGCAGACCGACCACGCGGAAGTCAAATCCCACGGAGGAAAGCCCCTGAGCAGCGGCGAGCTCGTTAGCCGTTGCAAATGCGTCAAGCACCGCGGCCAGGCCGGTATCGAATACGCCGTCCACACAAAGCACGTCGATCTTCATAGCTGACATCAATACCAGACTTGTTGGCTGTATCAATCAAAATAAGGTGAATGGCCAGATCGACATCAAAGATGTCTTTCCTGACAATGGACCGGCCGCCGCAGCGCCACTACATTGAACGCGTGCTTCGCTTTTCGTTGCGAAGCCAATCATCTGCTCCTGGAGGAACTAATGACAAAGCTCGCTTTTTTGGCCCGCTTCGAGGCCAAGCCTGGCAAGGAAGAGGAGGTGGCGAAGTTTCTGGAATTTGCGCGCGACATGGCCAGAAAGGAACCCACCACCATTAACTGGTACGCGTTCAGGCTCTCGCACAGCACCTTTGGTGTGTTCGACACCTTCAATGATGAGGATGGACGCCAAAAGCACCTGAATGGCCCGATCGGTCAGGCGCTGATGGCCAAGGCGCCGGAATTGTTCTCGTCGCCGCCTTCCATTGAGCCGGTCGACGTACTTGGATCAAAGAGCACAGCTTAGCTGCTGTAGAAACTGCAAGCCGCCCCGCATCCGGGCGGCTTTTGCTTGGAAGGGCGAACTAGCCGTTTTCGACGCGTGCCTTCATATCCGCGTACGCTACCTCGATGAGATTATTTAGGGCCGAGGCGTTGATTGCCATTCCCGGCTTCAGCTTCACATGCCGCATGAACTTGCCAGCTCCTTGCAATAAGCGTGCCGGATCTGGCAGCGCCGCGCCTTGAAAGAACCCCACGTTGACATGCGAGGTGAAGACGTTCACGTAGGCGAAGGGCGCGTCTCCCAGACAGGCGACCGGGCAGCCGTCGTGTACAAGCTCGCGGACTTCGTCGCCGCATTCGCGCATAACCTGGTACCAGTGGCGGGCGATGGCTCCCAGTTCGCCAGGGTGCTTTTTGAACCACGCATCGATGGCCGGATCGCGCTCGACCGCACCGTCGAATCGCAGTAAGTTTGCCTTCATCGTCGCTCCAGGTTTGTGTTCAGCCTGATAGTCACGTGGCAGCCTAGCACGAAAGGCCGCACGCTCATTGTGGCCAGGGGCGAGCGGTATCGTAGGTCAGCGCACCGCCGTTCAGGGCTTGCAGGGATGCGCCCGGTGATCCGGAACCAAGCAGATCGACAACTGGAGGGCGAGAGACGTTATCATGGAATGGCTTCGGCAACGTGCCGGGCGATGGGAGGCAGGCCAGTGGCTTTGGAGATTACGCAGCGGGAAGTGAATGGGATCTACCTTCTGGCGCTTCGCGGGCGTCTTGTGCTGGGAGAAGAGAGCAACGGACTTCGCGCGACAATCGACAACTTGCTCACAGCAGGTGCAACGCGGATCGTTGTGAACCTGGAACACGTGGATTTTGTGGACAGCGCCGGACTCGGTGCGCTGATCGAGACGCATCGCAAGACCAAAGCGAAGGGCGGGCGGTTCTTGCTGTGCCATATGGGCCCGAAGCTGACGAAGGCACTGGAACTCGCGCGGCTGATGCCAATTTTTGAAACCTCGCCGAACGAAGCTGCCGCGGTAGCAAGCCTGTGATGTTGGCAATCAGAACGCCTGGGACATCAATTCGATTCGTTGGCGGGCTTTGAGTAGAGGCTGACTAAACGGGCAACCAGCACCGCGAGGAAGAGTTGGCCGCCGATGCCTTCGATGATGGCCAGGCCGCGGGCCACATCGCCGTGCGGAGAGATGTCGCCGTAGCCGAGCGTGGCGAGGGTGACGAAGCTGAAATAGATGGCGCTGTTTTGCGAGAAGCGGCCCGACAGAGTGAAGGTTCCCGGACTCACCTGCTCAATCACGAAATACAGCAATCCGAAAAAAATCCCGGAAAGCAAGTAGGCGCTCAGTGCGGCATAGAGATGTTCACCCTCGACGCGAGTTGCGCGCATGGCGAAGCGAAGCGCGGCTGCGGCCGCGACCAGTCCGATAACTGTCCAGGCAGCGAGGGTCATCGCCGACCAGAACGGATGGCCAAGCCACAGCGTCAATGGACGCGCGAGCCACACCAGCACCAGGACGGCAATCAAAATGGGGCGGCTGCGCACGGAACTTGCCGGCAGGATGGCGGCGAGCAGGCTCGCGGCGAGGAACGACTCGATGACGGTTCCGCTGAAATGGAGAGCGCTCAGGATTGGGGAGGACACCAGAGTGAATAGAACGGTGTAGAAGAGAATCGTGTAGCGGCGCTGCAAGTAATTGCCGAGGAAGCTGGGAGGGCTGGCGGCGGGAACGCTGCCGGCTACGCGCTGCTCTGGTGGCATGTCATGTTCCTTGCGCGGCCACGGAGTTTTGGTCGAGCCAGGCGAGGAAGAGTTT
>Ga0207761_1000421_pt1 | contig 14762 bp, 22 predicted proteins | sample LuqExpMetageno34_FD_187792 | JGI IMG/M metagenome (GOLD analysis project Ga0207761, IMG submission 187792) | Tropical forest soil microbial communities from Luquillo Experimental Forest, Puerto Rico - Sample 34 (SPAdes) | ecosystem: Environmental > Terrestrial > Soil > Tropical forest ... | reverse complement strand
TGAACGTCACCAGCGGAATAACCTGTCCGTCCTCGATGCTCCAATGCGCAGGCATTGTCGGCCTCCCTAAAAGCTGAAAACAGATCGTTGCCTGATGCATTCACCAAGCGAGCCGTTGAAGCTTAAATCCCCCCAATTGTTTTGCCAAGCGTTCTGATTTAGCTCACACCAAGATTTCAATGTGAATGAATAAATGACAAACGCTGCGCCAAGGAGTATAAGGACAAAGCCGATGCTGGCCCACCCACGTCGCGAAAATCCCAGCCCCCCGACAATCGCGATAACTCCAGCGGCCAGTATCGGTAACTTGGCTGTCCACTTAACTTGTGGCTGGCTCATGGCGCGAACTCACCAAAATGCGCACGTGCCGCTTGTATTTCCTTCAATTCAGACTGAGTAAGCATTACCCTACCCTCCGCGGGAACATCGAAGGATCACGTAACTGGTCAGGTGCAATAAGCCCCGGAGGCCCCTGTGGACGCGGTACCCCTGGCTGCGCTCCTGGACGAGGGCTCCCAGCGACACCCGGCTGCTGCTGTCCTCCTATTTGACCGCCGGGAACACCAGGTTGTCCCTGCTGCTGCATTGCTTGTTGCTGCTGCATCTGGGCTTGCTGTTTAGCTTGGGCTTGTTGCATATGACGCCATATGTGCGTTTGTACCTTTTTCAAATTACGACCTTCACCTGACATCTGGATTTGCTGCATGAGCTGAGCATGAGCTTGTATATGTTGCTGGTCGTCGTCCATCGGATGAGTAGGAACCTCAAAACCTTCGGCTAATAATGCATTTTCCTGGTGCACTGGCACTGGTAATTGTTGCTCCGGGGCAACAAAAATTAACGGCGCTAAACGGGGCCCAAATGTATTTTCGGTCAACTGCGTAATGATCGGCACCAGGTTAATTTGATAACCGCCCAGTTGTTGCGGCGGTATACCCCTTATAACATTCATAGCAGCAATACCCTGCTGTATTTGCTGAGCGCTGCGCGCCGCCTCGACCCCAAACCATCGGAATTGATACCTCCGGTCCATCTGCACGGGCGGGATTGCCTCCATCGCCGCACGCAAGCCCATCTCACCGAACGACCGGATGGTGATCTCCTCATCGCGATACTGATGATCCATCTCAATAAACAAGTTCAGCATCGGCGTCAGCACGCCTTCCTCAAGCACGGTCACGCTGTCGGCCGTGTTGAGAATATCAACTTGCTGCTCCTGCGCGACCTGCGCCTGGTTCGTCTTGCCCCGCTGCGCGGTCGGCGTGCCCTGCGTGATCGCCGCCGGCGAGACGCTCAAGGTCTGCGAGACCTCGGCCTTGCACTGCGCAACCATCTCGAACCCGTGCTGCCAGAGCTGCGGAAAATTCACGACCTGGGTGCTTTTGGGGTCGGTTTCCCACACCGCGGCCATGCTCATGACCATCGTGCCAGTGCGCGGGTTGCGCTCCGGGTCGGTCATCACGATCGGCAGCAAGCTGTAGCCGGCGCTGTCCCAAGCCTCATTGACCGCGTCATTGGCGGCGTATTGCAAGTCCGCGCAATCCGCTATTTTTGATCTGCCCTTAAATAATCCACCCACCTTCTCGACTGGCACAGATAACAACGGCACGCGGTCGCTCCAGAGTGGATTGCGTCGTGCGCCCAAAATCCGCTGCTCACCGCCGTAGAAGGCTTGGCATAAGAGCCGCTCGCCTTTGATCTTGAGCTTGGTGAAAGTTTCGTACACCAGCGCATGACGCGCGCTCTGTACGCCTTTAATTCCCGCCGCATCGGCCAACGTCTTCGCCTGGTTGATGTCCTCCGGCGCGACCTTTTTCTGCAACCGGTCCTGCAATTCCTTGCCGGCATCGGCGCGGATCGCACCCTCGTCGATCATCTGCTGAATTTTTTCCTTGGTCCAGCGACGGATGATGGTGACGCTGCCGCCCTCGTCGAGCGCCTCGTCGATATCGTCGACGGTCACCGGCAGCACCAGCACGTCGCTGTCGGCCAGCACCTCGACCTCGGGATGCGCCGCCTCGATCTCGGCGTGCCGGATGTCGATGATCGGCTCCATCGCTGGGTTGGGCATGCCGGTGCCCTCGACCAGCTCCGGCGGCGCAGCCGAGCGCCACGTCACATGACGCTTGCGGCGACACCAGCTGACGTAGACGTTATAATGCCCCTCGATATCACCGGCCTTGCATAAAGCAGGCATCACCTTGGTGCGCAGCTTCGCCTTGCGGACGTAATGCTCTAGAAGACTTGCCAGCGCGTCAGGACGGGTACCGTCGGTGGATGTGACCTCAACGTAGCGTCCGGCTTGCGGGAATATCTGGTTGGTAAAGCGCGTTTTTCGGGCATTGATCGCATTGTGAATGATAGGGACGAAGATTTTCGAGTTGCCGACATAGAACTGCTTCGAGGTAAGGATGCAATTGTAAATGTCCCAGTAGTCTTGCTGATCATTCGATCGGTTCCACTGATCGCGATACCCCTCCTCAACCTTCTTGAAGACATCAAGCAGGTCGTCCTTGATCTTCGGCCGCCGCGAGATGTCGGCACGCCGCGAGACGCCGCGCGCCTCCTCCTCGATCTCGTCGGCAACAATGTCCTGCAGCTCGTCATCGTCGTCGGCCATAATTTACTTATAACTCATAGAGTAAACCTTGGACATCAGTAAGTGAGGCGTTGCCGCCGCCAGTCGCCGCGATCGCGACATCGAACCAGACCGGCACCCCGAGCGCCAGGCTGGGATTGCCGCCGACGACGGTGAAGCCCGATACGTCCTTGGCCGCTGCCATGAAATAATGCTGCGTCGTCGACCACAGCGTGCCGCTGGGCGCGGTGCCGTTTGCCGGCGCAGTGCCGGTGCCATGATAACCGGTGATGGTCAATCCACCGTTGGCGCTGTCGTTGGCGCAGCAGCCGGTGATCATCGCCACCACCCGGCCGGTCTTGCTGGGCGTGATGAAAAACCCCTGGCTGGCCCCCAGCCCCATCATCACGGCGGCCGTGGCCGCAGTCGGTGCCGGTGCCGGCACCACCCCGCTCACCACCGGCATCAGCGCCGCCGGCGGCGCGCTCTCGAACTGGCCACACCAGTCGGTCTGACCGGTCACCGGCCAGGAGATATAAGGCGGATAGGCCGTGGCATTCAGCGGCGCGTTAAAGCGACAGTGCCCGCGGGTCGCGTCAAGCGCGAGCACGTCCCAGTAGATGCATGCGGAGCAGGCGTTAGGCACGCCGCGATGGTAACGGCGTCGGAGCCGGCCGGCTAGAGATGTATTTGCGACCGTCGGGCGTGGTCGCCCAGCTCACCTCGGGCTCGTCCTCGTCGCTCAAGCGGGCCGAGCGCAGCACCGCCGCCAGGCTCTCGATGCCTTCCATCAGCACCCGGTAGGCGTTGGTCGCCGGCTCCGCCATGATCTGCCCGGAGCGCGCGATCTCACGGTAGTAGCCGCCGGCAAAGGCGTTGAGCGCCCAGCGCGCGGTCGACGACACCTGCAGGCAAGGCCGGCCGTGGGCCAGCCGGTTCAGGAGCGCAGTGAGCTCCTGTCGCCCTGCCACCGGGTCGCCGCCGCGGCTGAACTCCACAGGCACGCTCCGGCACGCAGCCCGTAGCCCGTGAACGGAATAGGAATTGAAGTGGATGGGCGGCAGCAGCAGGCGAAGCCTGCTGCAGCCGGTCTCCAGTGTCAACTCGGTGATGATCTCGGCCAGGCAGCTTGCCGGCTCGCCCTCGCGCACGCGATCGGCTAGGATGTGCAGCGCACCCTCGTTCAACTGGACGACGGCGGCGGCGGTCGCACGGCTGTCGGTGTTGACAGCAAGGAAAGCGGGTTTCGGATGGGGGGCGAGGTCGAGCGCCACGTGCGCGTTGTTGAATGCATCATATACGGGCTGACCGCCGCGGAGTGTGAGCGCATAGGCAAGCGCATTTGGAATATCAATCCGACCCGCTGGGAAATTGAGGAATTGCTGACGCGCCTCGGGACATTCTTTAGCGAGCACGATCTCACCCGCCTTAAAATACGGCTGCAGCCCAGTGATGAACGACAGCTTACTTTCGGGAGCTTTGACGGGTCGTATGGGGATTGAATAGCCGCGCTTGAGCTGCTCGTGGCGCAAAGGCTGGAGAATGAACTCCTCGAGCCCGTCGCGCTCGATGCCGATCGCAACCGGTGAATACGTTGTATCGATCTTGAAAATCTGGGACACGATCTCGTCCGGCTGCCAGAAACCAGCATACGCGTCCCAGACAATGAGCCGGCTGCCCAACCAGCTCCAGACCGCCATGCCGGTGGTGGCGCTGGTGGATTTCACCGAACGCGCCGGATCGCACATGGCGTAGACAGCGTGCCAGGTGCGGACAAGGCTCGCGTCGACACGGATCAAAGCGTCGGAGAACGGCTTGGAAGCAGGGTCCTCGGCCTGGCACATGAACTCCTGCGCGAATGAATGCGCCATCCCCATGCGGGCATAGTCTGCACGCTTCCTGGCAATGTCGTCAAACGAGAACCGTTCCGGCCAGATCGAGCGCTCCGCGCCGGCCTCGTCGATGTACAAGATCGGATAGGACCGCGTGACCCAGCCGGGGTCGCTCGCCAGCTGGCAGATGACCGAGCGCGGATGCAGCGGGGTGCCGTTGATGCGCACCAGCGCCCCGGGCTCGAGCGCCGGCAGCACCGTGGCCATGAACCAGGTCTTGGTCTTCTCGATCGCCTCCGGGGAAATAACACTATCCTCGTTCTCGATGTCGTCGGCAAAGCAGCGGTCGGGGCGATAGTCCAGATGCTTGCTGCCGCGCAGCGACTGCCCGCGGCCGAAGGCCTGGATGATCGTGCCGTTGGCCAGCACGATCTTGCTCTCGCTCCACACCGGGCCCACCTGGTCGCCGAAGGTCTCAAAGATCAGCTGATTGGTCTCGACCTCGTGCTTGATCGATCGCAGCCGCTCGACCGCCCGCTCATAGGTCTCTCCCAGTATGATCGCGTTGTGAAACTTGCGCAGCAGCGCCTGCACCAGGATCGCCTCCTCGGCCAGCGTGCTCTTGGCCGCGCCGCGAAACGCCTGGATCAGCACCTGCGGCAGCGCCTCGTCGTGCCACAGCTTGACGATCTCGAGATGAAACAGCGGCGTCGCCGCGGGATGCCGGTGCTTGAACAAGGAGACGTGCGCCAGCCACGGATGGCGCATCATCTCCGCGATGCCGGCTTCCTTGGTCTCGCTACTCTCGCTCAAACGGCGCGCCTTTCAGGTTTGCATGAAACCAGCCGCCCGGGCTCGCTGCCGTTGCTAACCCTTCTACCATTTCCTGAGAAATACGGTAGTAACGATAGATACGACCGCCGTGGAAGTTGATCCACAGATCCTGAGTTTCAGGATCGTATTTGAATGCGTCAATGTTTGACGAGCTGATATAGTGCCACTGCCCGTCGGCGTACCAGTCGCTCATTTGAATATCTCCACCACCGGGTTCCTGAACGCATGCTGCTGCTCGCCGTAGGCGAGCAGCAGCACGTTGACGGCGAGCGCGAGCGTGACGACGAGCGCGACGAGCACGACAGGCCGGAGGATCATCTGACGATCCAGGCCTGCAGGGCGCGCAGCGCGAAGAAGACCGCGCAGGCGGTGAAGAAAAGAAGAAGAGCTTCGAGGATCACTGGATGAACCGTACAGCGTCGGCGGCGAATTGCGCCGCGACGTTGATGCGGCCGTGCACGGGGGTGATCATTGGCGGTGCGGTCCTTTTGGAGTGCCTTGGATCAACCATTCTCGCTCGCTGAGCCGCCCGCCGTCCAGCAGGTATTGCGCATGCGTCATCAGGATGCCGGGACCCCAACCGTAATCGAATTCCGGCTTATTATTTTTTGAAGCAGGAGCAGGCAGGGTAGCTGCTTTATCATAATCCCTCCCGTCTTCTATCCGCTTTTTTGTTTTTCGAATATCCGCTTTTATATTTGCGATCTCGTTCCGTAATTTTACTAGCGCAAACTCTTTCTCATCTCGTAATTGTTCGAGATCAGATAGATAATTTTGTAGCACTCCCATGATAATTCTCCAGCTATGGTATAGAAATTATGTAGCGTGCATAATTTCTGGATCGTGTCAAGTCTAGATATGAATCGTAAATTGTCCAGCTATTATAGCGCCTTGGAAAAATCCTATCGATACTAATTCCCAAAATAAAATCCTGAATTGTGGCGCGCATTTTGTGTGCGATCCCCGCCGCAAGCCCCCCGCCGGGGGCGGGGGGCTTTTTTCCTGAGTTAAATCAATGACTTAAGCTATGCATTATTGACATATGTCAATAATGCATAGCTGGTGGCCGCATACCACAAAAAACAACCGCAGGTTGTTTTGTGTGGTATGCGCGGAAGCCGTCGCTAGGGGGGTCCCCCCTTATTAGTTGTGTTGTTTGATGAGCAAACATATAGTTTGAGCAGCGTGCAAGAAAGCCTTATAGAATGCATACATCTGAGCACAACCAAATATTTGTGTAAAAACGAACAAACATTGAAATCATTATAATAATAATAATAATCTACTATTTCTACTACTACTACTCTATGCCACAAATGCATCGATTTGGCCGCGGGGGGTAAAAGTGGCCAAATCGATGCATTTGTGGAATGGGTCTTATCCTCCAAAACGCAAATAGTTTAGATAGCTTTAATACCTTGCACATATCAACCACTTGCAGCGGACAGAAAAATGCGCGAAAATATACCTTCGAAATAGCTATATAGGATGGAAGATTATGCTATTTTCCCAATCTGCCCTGGCTGAAGCGCTCGGTCTCAGCCTGACCGCCCTGCGCCGCCAGCAAAGCTATCCGACAACAACGCAGGAGCGCGCCTACCAGCTTGCCCATGCTGCGCTGCTTGCCGGCATCGCGCCTGCGCCTGCGTTAACGCAGGCGCAGCTGCAGCGCATCTTTGAGGATTTTAAGATATCGGGTCGCACGCTGCGTCGTTATCGCCGCAACCTCGATGCGCTGCTCGGCGAGCGCTGGTTTGCGCTCGCCGTGGCCGCGGTATTCGCCGGGCTCGAGCCGGCGCCGTTCGTATCGCAGAAAGCGCGCCGCGATTATTTCTGGCGCAAAGGCGGTGCGCTGTACCACGGCAAAGGCCGCTTTCCGAAAGGCAAGCGTCACAACCTATGAAACGAGAAAGGCCGCGGGCTTTCGCCCGCGGCCTTCGCCGAGCGACCGACCCGTTTAATCGTCACAGCGCCCGAATGGCTTCTCAAGGAAAAGGGGATGATATGACTCGGGGCATGAGGATTTATCTCGCGTGTATTTTGGCGGTCAACCTCGCTGCGGCTGGTTTAATCATCTACGCTTTCTTCAGCATGACGATAACTCCCCGTTTTGGTTGCTGACGACCCGCATCATGCATTACCTCTTGACACCTGTCAAGACCTGTCGTACAGCTATCTTTGTGAGAAAACATCCAGACAGGAGATCGACAATGTCTAAGCGCACGAATACCTACTACATCCACTATAACCCCTGCCGTGGCGATCCGACGCCGTATGAGATCTGGCGCCTGGAGGACGACGCCTATTATGGCGCGTTCAAGACCCGCAAGCGTGCCGAGACCGAGCTGGCGTTCCTGCGGGAGATCGCGTGATGCGCAACCACCATCCGTTTTTCCTCGTGGCGCGTGAGCGCCTCGCGCGCTGCAACGACGCGGTCGAGCGCATGCTCGACAACCGCAGCGACCCCGACGCCTGGCGGCAGGCGCAGGCCGACGCCCGTGAGGCCTTGCATGTTCACACCGAGAATGAGGCGTGGGTGCGATGACCTATTTCGAGCTGCTCTGCCTGCTCGAGGTGGCGACGCTCGTCACCCTGATCGGCGCCTGCCTGGCATCGATCAAGCGACCGGAGGGACAATGAGAATGCGGGGCCGACGAGCTGTTGCTCCGGCTTGCGCTCTAGGCTAGGATATGCAGGTCGATAGTCCTGTTGACTTGCCCACAACCTCATCCGGGCGGCCTCTGCCGGGGCCGCCCGTTCTCTTTTCAGGTAGGGTGATAGCCCCCAGCGTTTTTAAGCGATGGGCGAGCCTTCCTGCACCATTTGCCGGGCATTTAAAATCGCACCGGCGATCGCCCGCGCTGCGTCCCGGGCCCGCGTAACGTTGACTATGTCCGAAAGTACCCCATCAGGATACCGCACGCGCCACATTGCTGGGTAGCGGTCGCCCTGCACGATGCTGACGATCGCGGTGTGTCTTCCGATCAGGCACAGATCGTTACCGTGCCATTCGATGCGGTCCTTACCGTCCTTGCGCATAGTGTTCCCTCCTTGCCAGTGCGCCTCTGGCTAGATCCTCGGCGCGATGGCCATCAATGCAAGGCCGACGAAGGTCAACGTGAGGCCAATCGCGATCAGCACATATTGGTGGGTCATGATGATGGATTTCCCTTCGGTGTCAGGCATACCAGCGTCCCTCCAGCCTGCACTCCATGCGCACCGTATGCGCCAGGTGCGCGGTCCAGAATGCCCGCTGCGACAGCGCCGAGGTCTGGCAGGCCCGCCAAGTCGGGTAGTGCCCGGCCTCCACCCGGCCGCTCACCAGCACCACCCACAGGATCCAGATCATTGTTGACACCTGCCGCCTCGACCCTTTACGCTAGTCTCTCATGGCTGGCAAGCGGAAAGCAACCGAGGAGGATCGCGCGCAGGTGCTCGTGCTGCTGGCGTCGGGGCTGATCCTGCAGAACGAGGCGGCAGCGCTTGCCAAGGTTACCCGCCAGCGCATTCATCAGTGGGTGCGCGCCACCGGCATCGAGCCGATGGCAGCCCGCGCCCGCTTTCTGCGCGGCCTGATGAATGATTATTGAATGTACATACGACGAGGAGCGGCGCGCCGCCGGCACGGTCAACCAGGCGTGGAGGGCAAGACGGATGAGCATCGTGGAGAGGCTGAAGATGAGCAAGGAGCCGCAGCTGCCGGCAGTTTCGGCTGAGTCGAAACTGCCGGAGCGGCCGCTGTCGCGCCGCGCCGCCGAGATGCACGACTACGTCACGCTGATGGAGGAGAAGCTCGCCGAGATGGAGAGCCGGGCGCGCATTGCCGAGAGCCTGCTCGAGAAGGAGCGGCGCGAGAACACCTACCTGCTCAACAGCCGCGACAGCCTGCTGCGTGACAACGCGCAGCTGGCCACCCTGCTCGCCAGCATGTCCGACCTGATCGACCGCGCGCGTGCCATCAAGTCGCTGCCGAAGGAGGAAGAAGCGCATGCGCTGGCTGCTGCTGATCCAGCTGTGCAGCCCACTGACAGCGCGCTGTGAGTGGAAGCTGGCCGACAGCTATCGGACGCAAGAGGCGTGCGTGCTCGGGGCGCTCATGATCCCATCGATCAATTTCAAATGCCGCGAGCGGCGGATAGAAAGTATCCCGTTGCCACGACCGCGACCCAATTGACACTTGTAGCAAAGTTTACCAAGCTATTTGGGCACAATGCATGGTGCATTGTGAAAAGGAGGACATCATGTCCAATCGTGATCGCGCAGCCGCGCTGCGTGAAGCTCCGGAACTTCCTGAAAAGATTGAAGACTGGCAACGGCAGATCAAGGTCGAGCGTACGCTCAATGATCTGGTCGAGGACATCCACCGCATCCTCGTCAACGAGAGCAAGGAGTACCGCGCGTACTTACGTGCGGTCTACGACCAGCATGCCATCGAGGGCTCGCTTGCTGCCGACAACGTGTTTGCATGCATGCTGATCCGCAAGAAGGCTAAGGAGATCGGCAGCACCGAGGTCGGCGACGAGAAGGTTGGTATCATCAATCTGGCTCTTGGTGTGGTGCTGCGCCGCTACCATGCTTCACGCAAGCAGCGCCGCAACATGCTGGGAGGTGAGGTGGTCCCATCCGATAACGACGAGTGAATTGGCGCGGGCCGGGGAGCAATCCCCGGCCTTCTTTCAGCGCACGCATTGTGCGTGCAAGGAAGGATACGACGATGAAATGTGTATGCCCGATGGGTGGGGATCGTACCTGCCCCGATGATTGCCCGCTTTCAGTGTGGCAGAGCTTGCCGCCGAATGACCGCAAAGCGCAGCGCAAGCCGATAGCGGAGCGTCTCTATAAGCAAGGTTTCACGATGGAGGCCATCGCTACGCAGCTCGGTGTGAACCAATCAACTATCACGCGCGATCTCACGAGTTTATGCGACGTGCATAAACCTTCGCGCCCCAAAGGCGGCCGCCCCAAAGGCCAGCGGCCGAAGCCTAAACCCCCGGAGCAGCAGCAACGCAATGAGAAAATCGTGGCGATGTCCGATCGGGGCATGTCCTCGCAAGCTATCGCCGAAGCGGTTGGCGTCGGTCAGCGTATGGTTGATCGCGTGCTGGAGGTGGAGGGCGCCCGACGCGAAGGTACGACCGAGGTAAACCGTAACGAGCTATCGCTGACCGCGCAGCAGAAGCTTGATGCCGCAATTCGTCAACATCAGGCCAAGCTCGATGCAGCTTTCCACAACCGTGTATTAGATGAGGTGAAAAAGCGCATTGACGAGATTGTGCTGCCGCACTGGAAAAAACAGATAGAGGAAGCGCAGAAGCTTTACCAGCACCGCCGTGGCGCGATGAGTAAAGAAACTTTTAATACCATCCGGCGCGCATTGCATCCCGACAGTCGCCAGTCGATCAGTGACAAGAAGCTGGGTGAAGCGTTTGATACGTTCATGAGCTTGGAAAAGTTTTTGCTGGATGAAAAAGACAGCCCGACTGACTTTGGTGATTTACCCGATAACCTTGCCGATTGGGACAAGAGGAAGGCAAAAGCAGATCAAGATAAAAAGGCAGCGCGCAATCATTCAGCAATCAGGAGGGCATAAAATTGATCGTTACCCTCGATTTTGAAACCTTCTTCAGCCAGGACTACAGTCTGACCAAACTCACTACAGAAAGTTACGTCCGCGACCCGCGCTTCGAGCCACACGGCTGCGCGGTGCGCGCGCCCGAGGGCGAGATCGCCTGGATACCGCCGCTGCGCTTGAAACGGTTCTTCGATGGGATCGACTGGTCGCAGGCGGCGATCCTCTGCCACCATGCGCAGTTCGACGGACTGATCCTGTCGCACTATTACCGCGTCAAGCCCGGCTTGTGGCTCGACACGCTGTCGATGGCGCGCCTGGTGCATGGCACCCACGTCAGCGTCTCGCTCGACAGCCTGGCCAAGCAGTATGGCCTTCCGGCGAAGAGCGTCCCCTACCAGGCCTTCCGGGGGCTGCACTGGGACGCGCTGTCCGGCGTCGTGCAGCAGCAGATTGCCGAGGGCGGCAAGCACGACGTGCGTCTGACCTTCGAGCTGTTCACGCAGATGTATGCGCACGTGCCGGCTGAGGAGCTGCGCCTGATCGACCTGACCGTGCGCATGTTCGTCGAGCCGTGCCTGCGCGGCAACATCGACAAGCTCAAGCAGGTCGAGCTCGACGAGATCGTGCGCAAGCAGGAGCTACGGGCCAGGCTCGGCGTGAGCGAGAGCGACTTGCAGTCGCCGGAGCGGTTTGCCGCACTGCTGCGCGGCTATGGGCTCGAGCCGCCCCTGAAGCAAACGCCCAAAGGCAAGGTCTATGCGTTCGCCAAAACCGACGCTTTCATGAAGGAGGTTGTCCTTGAGCATCCCGACGCCGGTGCCCTGGGTGAGGCTCGTCTTGGAATTAAATCGACCCTTGAGCAAAGCCGCGCTGAACGTCTTGCAGATATGGCTGGACGAGGTGCTATGCCAGTGTACCTGTCATATGCAGGCGCGCACACCACCCGGTGGTCAGGGGGAGACAAGACTAACTGGCAGAATTTTAAGCGTGGAAGCCTTATCCGAAAGGCAATTTGCGCGCCTGCTGGCTACAAGATCGTCAAGGCCGATAAAAGCCAGGTCGAGTGTCGATTCCTGAACTATCTCGCCGGGCAGTGGGACGTTGTCGACACGTTCCGGCGCGGGGACGACCCTTACATCAGCATCGCATCGGAAGCCTATGGCGAGCGCGTCTACAAGCCCAAGCCCGGCGACCCGCGTTATGACGAGATGCTCGCCAAGCGAGGTACCGGTAAGATTTTGGAATTGTCCGCAGGCTACGGGGCCGGCAGCAAGACCATCCAGCTCACCGCGGCCAAAGGTACCTACGGCCCGCCCGTGCAGATATCGCTCGACAAGGCGACCGAGTGGCGCAACCTCTACCGGCGCACGCACCCGAAGGTCGTCGCGTTCTGGCACGCAGCCGAGGATATGCTGCGCGCGCTCGCTGACGGCAAGGACTACAACTGGTCGATCTTCCGCTGCGCGAGCGGCAAGCTCTACCTGCCCAACGGCACCTGCCTGCAGTATCCCGAGCTCGAATGGGCGCGCGATGAGGAGGGCAACGGTTTCTGGCGCTACCGGTCGCGCTACGGCCTGCGTCGTATCTGGGGAGGCTTCCTGGTCGAGAACGTGATACAAGCGGCCTCGCGCGTCGACATCGGGCAGTGCATGCTGCGGCTACAGGATAAGGGTTACCGCATTGTGCTGATGGAGCACGATTGCCTAGGGGTTCTCGTGCGCAACGAGACTGCCGAGCGCGATCGTGAGATCATCCTCGAGGAGATGCGCCGGCCGCCGGAGTGGTGTCCCGGGATACCTCTTGATGCAGAAGCTACGATGGGAGATAGCTATGCCTAAGAAAACCAAAGAGCACAAGGTCATGGGCGAGTTCAAGCGCGGCACGCTGCACAGCGGCAGCAAGACCGGGCCCAAGGTCAAGTCACGCAAGCAGGCACAAGCAATAGCAATGTCTGAAGCAGGCAAGAGCAGAGGGAGGAAAAAGTGAAGAAGCCGAAAGCGCACAAAGAAATGATGAAAGAGCGTCCGCACAAAGACCCGCCGAGAGGCTCCAAAGCTTACGCGCGCCACGAGCGCAGCGAGAGCAAGGCAATGGAGAAGAAGGAGCGCCGTGGACGCAAAGGTAACCCCTACTAGGCTGCCCGCGGTCAGCTACACGTTCCACCGCAACTGGGAAAATTGTCCCAGGCAAGCCTGGCATGTGAACATCGCCCGCGATACCGTACCGGCCGCGAGCGAGGCGATGCGCTGGGGCACGCGCGTGCATGAGGCGCTCGAGAAGCATCTGGGCCAGGGCGAGGCGCTGCCGCCCGAGCTGGCGCACCACGCCCACCTCTATCAATTTCCTGTAGGGTATGAGATCGACGCCGAGCTCAAGCTCGGCATGCGCGAGGATGGCAGCTACTGTGACTTTTTCGACAGCGACGCCTGGATGCGCGGCGTCATCGACGTGCTGCTGACCAAGCCTGAGCAGCCGGATTGGGCGGTGATCATCGATCACAAGACCGGCAAGATGCGCGAGGACCCGGCCGAGCTGCAGATGCACGCGCTGCTGCTGCGTGCCTACAATCCAAAGATCACTAATGTGAAGGGCTGGTACAACTGGTTGCGCGATAATCAGATGGGGCGCGTGTACGATCTCAGCGACACCGAGACGATGCTCGAGCAGCTGCGCAAGGTGCGCGACCGGATCGAGGCGGCGTACATCCTCGGCGAGCGCGCGTTCCCGCCGCGGCAGAGCGGGCTCTGCCCCTGGTGCCCAGTTCAGCATTGCGAGTTTCATCCATGAGCACGCATATCATCGTGCGCGACTGTTTGGAGGCGCTATGCAAGCTGCCGGACGAGAGCGTGCATTGCGTGGTGACTTCGCCGCCGTACTGGGGGCTGCGGGATTACGGAACGGCGAAATGGGAGGGGGGCGATCCCGACTGCGGTCACCGGCAGGGGCGTCCGGGCCAACGTCGTGCGGATGGGATCGTAGATGACCGGGAAGTGTTTGCGCGCAATCGCGATGGAGCCGGCGCGATGGGTGGAGATTGTCTCAAATGTGGTGCCCGCCGCATTGATAGCCAGATTGGCCTAGAGCCGTCATTTCAGGATTATCTTGCGACGATGGTGAAGGTGTTCCGGGAGGTGCGCCGCGTGCTGCGCAAGGACGGGACGCTGTGGCTGAACATGGGGGATAGTTACGCAACAGGAGCGGGCGCAGTCGGGCAATGTCCTGGTGGGGGCAAGCAGGGCGAAAACTGGCAAGGTTTGATGACCTCACCTAATAGAATGCCGCAGATCGGTCTCAAGGCGAAAGACCTCTGCGGCATCCCTTGGCGTCTCGCCTTCGCGCTGCAGGCCGACGGCTGGTACCTGCGCAGCGACATCATCTGGCACAAGCCCAATCCGATGCCGGAGAGCGTGACCGACCGGCCGACCAAAGCGCATGAGTACGTGTTTCTCATGAGCAAGAGCGAGAGATATTTTTATGATGCGGAGGCAGTACGAGAACCAGCGCAATATGGACGGCGAGATACTGCCGGTAAGTGGCGAGGTGTTTCATATGTCGATCAGAAACGTGGACAGGATAATTCAAAAGGAAATGGCGGTTTTAATTCTGTGACGGGTAAACATCCGGAAACTGGTCGTAATAGACGCACCGTCTGGACCATCCCTACCGCCCCGTTCCCCGAGGCGCATTTCGCCACTTTCCCGCCGGCGCTGGTCGAGCCGTGTATTCTCGCTGGGTGCCCGCATAAATGTTGCGCCACGTGCGGAGCGCCGTGGGTGAGAGAAACAGAGTCGAAATTCATTCCTCAGTCTGAAACAGGGCGTAAAAATATTACTGGTCAAGAATTCATGCAAGGATGGGAAGGGATAAGACGTGGTATTACCCAAAGAACAACATTAGATTTTTTGCCTTCTTGTTCTTGCGATGCCGAAACCATTCCCGGCACCGT
>Ga0207761_1000418_pt1 | contig 14901 bp, 11 predicted proteins | sample LuqExpMetageno34_FD_187792 | JGI IMG/M metagenome (GOLD analysis project Ga0207761, IMG submission 187792) | Tropical forest soil microbial communities from Luquillo Experimental Forest, Puerto Rico - Sample 34 (SPAdes) | ecosystem: Environmental > Terrestrial > Soil > Tropical forest ... | reverse complement strand
AAAGCCGCAATCCAGGCACGGCGCGAATGACTGGCGCATGAAAGCATCTGCCGGCCAATCCAAATCCAATCAGCCCGACCTCGATCATCCCCATGAACCTCAACGAAATGCCAGCAGTGTACCACCGGCGCGCGCGGCGGCTCGAACCGCTCGATTCCGGCCGCGAGTTGGTTCACGCCGTACCGGCGGTATATCCTTTTCTTCGTGGAACGAACTCCCGCCAAACAACAAGGACCGGCGCCTGGGCTCTATCTCGGATTGGCAGTCACGATCCTGGCGGTGCTCGCCTACGGAGCGTACATCACCAGGCAATTTGCGGGGGTCCGCACGTTACAAAGTGAATTGGTCGATCGCAATCGCCGTGATTCCCTACAGCTTCTTCGCATCCAGAATGATCTCAACTCCATCGCCCTGGCAATGCGCGACATGCTGGATGCGGGCGAGCCTTATCCCCTGATTGCCTGGAGCGCGCAACTCGCGCGAATCCGTGCGGATCTGGACGATGCCATGCTGCGCGAAGAACCTCTTGGCGAAGCTACGCGCACGACCGACCAACGCCGTTACCTGGCCCAATCTTTGAATCAATTCTGGGATGCCAATGACCGGATGTTCGCACGGGCCCAGTCGGGTGACGAGCAGGGCGCGCGCGAACAGATCCGCGACACCTTGCAGCCGCGCCAGGCCGCGCTCATTTCCGCGGTTTCGCGATTGCTGGTCCAGAACACCGAAGGCGAGGAGCAGGCCGCTGCGCGCATTGCGCAGATTTACGATCGCGTGCAGCGCCAGCTTTATTTTTTCCTGGGGGCGATCCTGCTCGCGATTGTCGTCACCAGCTTGTACCTGATCCGCAATAACCGCCGCCTGTTTGCGCATGTGGCTGAACTTTCCTCGCAGCGCAGCGAACTTGCGCAGCAGCTGATTTCAACGCAGGAATCCACGCTACGGCACATCTCGCGCGAGCTCCACGACGAATTCGGGCAGATTCTTACGGCCATCGGATCCCTTTTGCGACGCGCCGAGAAGGACGTGCCAGCGAATTCTGGGTTGCGCGACGACCTCGAGGAGGTTCGCGAAATCGCGCAGACGACGCTGAACAATATCCGGAGCCTTTCGCAGGCCTTGCATCCTGTTTTGCTTGAGGAAGCGGGCCTTGAAAGCACGCTGGACTGGTACATTCCTACGGTGGAAAGGCAGACAGGGATTGTGCTTCACTACGAGAAGTCTGGAAAGGGCTATCCCATCGAAACCGGCGCCGGAGTGCAAATTTACCGCGTCTTGCAGGAAGCGTTGAATAACGTGAACCGGCATTCGAATGCAAAAGAAGCCTGGATACGGCTGCGCTTTGGCCCTTCACAACTCGAGCTGGAAGTGGAAGACCATGGCAAAGGCTTCGCGCCAAACGATGGACAGACCGGCATCGGGCTCGTCGCGATGCGCGAGCGAGCCGAAATTCTTGGTGGAACGCTCGGCGTTTCCTCTCTCGGAGCTTCGTCCACAAACGGGGCCGGGACGCTCGTCCAGCTGCGGATTCCACGGGTAAAGGTCGAACCGCATGTCGAATAAACTGACCGTGCTTCTGGTGGACGATCATGCGCTGGTCCGCCGTGGTTTTCGGCGCATGTTGGAAGACGAGCCCACATTCAATGTGATCGGGGAAGCAAGCGACGGGCTCGAAGCCATTAAACTGGCCCACGAACTTCACCCGGACGTCGTGGTGATGGACTGCGCGTTGCCGCAGATAAACGGCATCGAGGCCTCGCGCCGCATCCTCGAAAAGCGTCCAGCAACGGCAATCCTGATGCTAAGCATGCATTCGGAGGATACCCTAATCCGCCAGGCACTCGAAGCCGGCGCGCGCGGGTACATCCTGAAAAATGCGATGGATCTCGATCTCGTGAGTGCGATCAAGAAAGTGGCCGAAGGAAAAACCGTTCTGGACCCGCAAATATCCCGGACCGGCACGCTGAAAGGAGAGCGCGATACGGGACTGACGCCACGCGAACTGGAAATCCTGCAGCATATTGTCGCTGGCAAATCGAACAAGGAGATTGCGAGCGAACTCAACTTGAGCGTGAACACGGTTTCGGTTCACCGCGCCAATATCATGGATGCGCTCGGGATGCACAAAACGGCGGAACTGGTGGTGTACGCGATCCGCAACGGGCTGGTCAACCTTCCGTGAACCGGCGCGAATTCATCCGGCAGGGAATCGGCGCGGGGCTGGCGGCAGGAGCGCTGCCTTCCCTTGTTCCTGCACCCTCAGCAGGATTTCGCTTCGTGGATGTGACCGGCAGTGCAGGAATTCATTTCGAACACAACACCGGCGCTTATGGGGGAAAGCTCCTGCCGGAAACGCTTGGCTCCGGGTGCGCCTTTCTCGATTACGACGCCGATGGCTGGCAAGACATACTCTTGCTCAACTCGATGGACTGGCCCGGTCACAAACGCCAGCGCACAACGCTGAAGTTATATCGCAACAACCGCAACGGTACCTTCACGGATGTAACCCAGGCCGCCGGCCTCGATGTAGAAATGTACGGTTTGGGTGTTGCGGTGGGAGATTACAACAACGACGGCTTTCCCGATATTTTTATCTCGGGCGTGGGGCAAAGCCGGCTTTTTCGCAACACCGGCAAAGGCACCTTTCAGGATGTGACGAAATCAAGCGGCCTGCTCGGAAAACAAGGTTTGAGCACCTCAGCCGTTTGGATTGACTACGACCGTGACGGATTCCTGGACCTTTTTGTTTGTAATTATGTGCGCTGGTCAGCCGAACACGATGTATTTTGCAGTCTGGACGGGAAAAACAAATCCTATTGCACCCCCGAAGCGTATCGCGGGGATACCTGTTGGCTGTTTCACAATCAGGGAAATGGAACGTTTGAGGACGTTACAGCGACAAGCGGGATCTTCGACAGCAGTTCGAAGTCGCTCGGCGTGGCGATGCTGGACTACGACCAGGATGGCTGGCCGGATCTGCTGGTCGCGAACGACACTCAACCCAATAAGCTTTACCGCAACTTGCACAACGGCAAATTCAAGGACGTTGCCGTTGAGGCAGGCCTGGCCTTCAGCACGGAAGGCAAAGCGCGCGCCGGCATGGGCGTGGATGCCGCCGATTTTGATAATTCCGGAAAAGCGGGAATTATCATCACCAATTTCGACAACGAAATGATTGGCCTGTACCGCGCGAGCACCAAAGGCTACGACGATATCGCCATGCAGACCGGTCTCGGCTCCGCTTCAAAGAACACGCTCGGCTTCGGGTGCGTTTTCTACGACGTGGACCTCGACGGACTGCTCGATATCGCGGTGGCCAACGGACACATTGACGAGACGGTGCGGAACATTCGAGGCAACGTCGGCTACGCGCAGCCGCCGCAACTTTTCCAGAATCTCGGCGGCGGAAAGTTTCGGGATGTCGCGAATGAAATCGGCGGTGAATTCGATCGGCCCAAGGTGGGGCGGGGCCTCGCGGTTGGAGACTTTGACGGTGATGGAGACCTCGACCTCCTTCTGACGACGAACAACGGCGGCGCGTATCTTTACCGCAACGACGTTTCGAACGGCCATCGAAGCATCCGATTTCATCTCGTCGGCACAAAGTCGAATCGCGACGCAATCGGGGCTACGGTGCGCTTGTACGTTGATGGCCGGGTGCAGACGCGCATGGTACGCAGCGGCTCGAGCTATCTTTCACAATCCGAACTGCCAGTGACGTTTGGCGTTGGGAAGCAGGATCAGATCGAAAAAGTAGTGATCGCATGGCCGAGCGGGCGGAGCGAAGAGCACCGCAAGCTCGCGACCGGAAAAGCTTATCAAGTGGTTGAAGCCAAAGGTATTATGGCAAACTTGAAGGGCTAATACTTTCACAGTATTGTCAAAGTTCCGGGGTCTCTCTATAAATGGGTCAACTTGCTGTTGCTTCCACATCTGGCTTAGCCTTCGCCGACACCGGAAGCACCCCAACAAAATCTGCGGCCGGGTTCACGACTCCCGGCCGCATTTTTCGTTTCAAGACCGGGGTCATTCGAAAGGAGCTGGGGGACCAGGAATGAAACGCTGGCGCTCCTTGAGCGTTTTCCTCCTCGCGATCACGGCTGCCTACCTTTACGCCCTTCCCACTGCGACGATTCTCTACGCTGCTACCGTCCTTTTGCACACGGGTGTTGGCGTGCTTCTGGTGTTGGGTTTGGCGGCCTTTTTCTTTCGCGGATGGAACAGAGAGGAGCTGCTTGCGCGATTCGGCTGGCTGCTTCTGGCGATCGGCGGAGCGCTTGGAGTCGCGCTTATCTATCTCGGCACGCCGCATCGGATGAAGGCATGGTTGTATTGCCACATAGCGATCTCGACGCTCGGAACGTTGTTGCTGTCGGCATCGTGGATGGCCGAACGCGGCTGGCTTGATGCGAGTCTACTTCAGCGCCTGGCTCGCTTCGCCGCGCTCCTTGTGACCATGGGCGGGATTGCGGCAGGTGCGTGGTGGGTCCGCAACATTGCCTGGACGAATGGCTTTCGCATCGAGAATCCGACGATCGCGCCCGCCGCGATGGACGATGAAGGTGACGGACCTCAAGGCAAGTTTTTCCCCAGTTCCGCTCAAACCAAGGACGGCGAGTACATTCCCGCCGACTACTTCATGCAATCGAAGGCCTGCGAGCGGTGCCACGCGGATATTTACAAGCAGTGGGAAAGCTCCATGCACCACTTCTCTTCCTTCAACAACCAGTGGTACCGCAAGAGCATTGAATACATGCAGGAAGTGGACGGGGTAAAACCGTCCAAATGGTGCGCGGGATGCCACGACCCGGCGCTGCTCTTTAGCGGGATGATGGACACGCCAATCAAGCAGAACGTGGACCGACCGGAGGCACGCGCGGGCTTGAGCTGCTTGATGTGCCACAGCATCGTGAAAGTGAAAAGCAGCATGGGCCAAGGCGATTTCGTGCTCGAATACCCGAAGCTGCATGCGATGGCGGCCAGCCCGAATCCTCTGATGCGGGGCTTGCACGATTTTATGGTGCGGCTGAATCCGGAACCGCATCGCCGCGTGTTCCTGAAGCCTTTCATGCGCGACCAAGTGCCGGAATTCTGCTCTGGGTGTCACAAGGTTCATCTCGACGTGCCGCTCAACAACTACCGCTGGATTCGCGGATTCAACGAATACGACAACTGGCAAGGCAGCGGCGTCTCCGGGCAGGGCGCGCGTTCCTTCTACTACCCGGCGTCGCCGATGATGTGCGCAGATTGCCACATGCCGATAGTTCCCTCGAAAGACGAAGGGAATATCGACGGCTATGTACATTCGCACCGCTTCCCGGGAGCCAATACAGCCGTGCCGTTCGCCAATCAAGACTCGGCCCAGTTGGAAGCCAGCAAGTCATTTTTGCAGGACAAGCAGTTATCGGTGGACATTTTCGCCATCTCGCCCGCCGGGAAGAAGGAAAAAGAAGCCGCCAATTCCGGGTACCCCAAGCAGGAACTTTCGACGACTTTTGCGGTCGGCGAGGAGGCGGAACCCTTGCTGCCAACCGGCGCCGCGGGAGAGGTCCGGCCCCTTACAGCGCCACTTGGACGCGTGGACGCTGCGGTTCGACGCGGAGATGACCTTTTGGTCGACGTGGTCGTGCGCACGCGGAAGGTAGGGCACTTTTTTCCGGGCGGTACCGTGGATGCCTTCGACGTTTGGCTCGAATTACAGGCCACTGACGACAAAGGGCAGACCATTTTCTGGAGCGGCAAGGTAGCCGATGATGGCAAAGGGCGAATCGATCCCGGCGCGCACTTCTATAAGTCACTGCAGATTGACGGTCACGGAAACCCGATTAACAAGCGGAACGCCTGGGCCAGCCGCGCGGTTGTGTATGTTCACCTTATTCCGCCGGGGGCGGCTGATACGGTGCATTTCCGCCTGCATGTGCCGGAAAACACCGGCGAGCACATCACGCTGCATTCGAAACTGAACTATCGCAAGTTTCAGTGGTTCAACACCCATTTTGCATTTGGTGGAGTGCCGGACGCCTCTGAACCTCAAGGTGAAGTGACGCCAGACTACGACGATCGCAAGTGGGCGTTCAACGGGGACCTCTCTGACGTCTCGAGCCAGATCAAAGCGATTCCGGATATTCCGGTCATCACGGTTGCTGAAGACAAAAAGACAGTTCGAGTTCTGCCGCGGTCGCTCGCCGCACCCGCTCCCCAGGTGGAATGGTCAAAAGACGATTGGACAAGGTGGAACGATTACGGAATCGGTCTGTTTTTGCAGGGGGATTTGCGGGGAGCGGAGCAGGCGTTTGGCGAAATCACGAAAATGGCTCCTGACAATTTTGACGCCTGGACGAATGTGGGCCGCGTGCGAGTACAGGAGGGAGACACACAGGGTGCGCGCGAGGCGCTTCTCAAGGCGCTGGCTCTGAAACCGGGATTGGCGCGAGCCAATTTCTTTTACGCGAGGGTATTGAAGGAAGAAGGCAAGTTCGACGAAGCCGTGCAAACGCTCAAAGCCGTGCTGGCGCAGTACCCGAAAGATCGCGTGGTCCACAATGAACTTGGACGCGTGTTCTTCTTGCAAAAGAAGTTTCCCGAAGCGGTAAAGGAATTACAGCAGACCTTAGCCATCGACCCCGAGGACCTGCAAGCTAATTACAACCTGATGCTTTGCTACACGGGCATGGGCGATGAAAAACGCGCCGATGAACATAAGGAGCGCTACCTGCGATTTAAGGCCGATGAAGCTGCTCAGGCACTGACTGGCGCTTACAGGCAATCTCATCCGGAGGACAACAACGAGCGGCAAGCCATTCATGCGCATGTGAGCGTCGGGCTCGGGCCGGAATTTTCCGCCAAGCCCGCTAGCGCAAAGACAGCCCAGAGCGCTAAGGGGAAGAAATCCTCAACCGGCGCGGGACGGTAAGTATCCTCGTTTCGAAACAAGGAAGAGGGAAAGCATACATGACCTGGATCAAAACGATTCGCATGGAAGATGACGAGCAGCTGCGCAACGCGATCCTGGAGGAGCGCAAGCTGTATCCGGCCGAGTATGCGACACCAGTGCCGAGTGTGTTCAGCGGCGTTGAGAACAGCATCGTCGGGTCGCACAGCCTGTTCCCGGAGGTCTTGTTTCATGCATTCAGCACGTTTGGTGCGCTCATGTCGCCGGAATTGCCTCTGCGCCGCGACCAGCACGAAATGATCGCCACAATGGTTTCGGTCACCAACCGGTGCTTTTATTGAATCGAATCGCACGCAGAGTTTCTGCGCCGGGTCACATTAAATGATGAGATGGTCGGGGCGTTGCGGAAGGACTTTCGCACGGCACCGATCAGCGAGCAGGACAAGGTGATGCTTGAATACGTGGTGAAACTCACGCGCGATGCAACCCAGTGTCGCCCGGAAGATCACAACCAGCTCCGAAGAGCTGGGTTTGACGACCGCGGAATCTTGCAGATCACTTTAATCGCCTCGTGGTTCAACTACATCAATCGAGTCGCCGACGCGCTGGGGGTCGGACGCGAAGCGAAGGTAGAGAGCGCGTGAAAAGAGCAATCGCTTTGTTGGCGCTACAGCTGACCGCGGTCGGAATTTTCGCTCAAGCTCCGAAAGGTTCGGAAGAAGCCGCCGGCATCACTTTTCGAGATATTACGCAGCGGGCCGGGATTCATTTTGTGCACAACAACGGGGCCTTCGGTAAGAAATACCTGCCCGAGACGATGGGCCCGGGAGTGGCATTCATCGATTACGACAACGACGGATGGCCGGATATTTTTCTGGTGAATGATACGGACTGGCCGGGGCACCCGTTGAAACATAGCACACCAAAGCTGTATCACAACAACCACGATGGGACATTCACCGACGTCACGCACAAAGCCGGCCTAGACATCGAGATTTTTGGCATGGGTCTGGCCGTCGGCGACTACGACAACGACGGCTATGACGACCTGTTCATCTCGGCGATGGGGCAGAGCCGTTTGTTTCACAACAACGGCAACGGGACGTTCACCGATGTCACGCAAAAAGCCGGTTTGATGGGACCGAGGGAGTTCAGTACCAGCGCGGCATGGGTGGACTACGACAAGGACGGCAAGCTCGATCTGGTGGTTGCCAACTACGTGCAATGGTCTTTGGACGGCGATTTGTATTGCACGCTCGATGGAAAAAGCAAATCGTACTGCACGCCCGAATCCTACAAAGGAACGGCCGTGCGCTTGTGGCACAACCGCGGCGACGGGACGTTTGAGGATGTGACCAAAAAAGCCGGCCTGGGGGATGCCACTTCAAAGACTCTCGGCGTTGCGCTACTGGACTACGACAACGACGGCTGGCCGGATTTGCTCTTCTCGAACGACACGCAGCCGAACAAGCTTTACCGGAACAATGGCAACGGCACCTTTACCGAAAAGGCTGTCGTGGCCGGCGTGGCTTTCAGCGAAGATGGTGTGGCGCGTGCCGGGATGGGTGTCGATGCCGTGGATTATGACCGCTCAGGCGCTACCAGTCTGCTGATTACGAATTTTTCGAACCAGATGCTCTCGCTGTATCACAACGAGGGGAAAGGGCTGTTCGTGGATGAAGCGCCGCGCTCGGAAATTGGCCGCGCTTCCCTGCTGACGCTCGGCTTTGGCTGCTTTTTCTTTGATTACGATCTCGACGGCTGGCCGGATATCCTCATCGCGAATGGACACATCGACAGCGACATCCAGCGAGTGCAACCAAACGTAAAATATGCAATGCCGCCGCATCTTTTCCGCAACAGGGGAAAGGGCGATTTCGTGGAGGTTACCAGCAGCCTCGGAGCGGCCTTCGCGGCACCACGTGTCGGCCGTGGAGCTGCCTACGCCGATATCGGCAATCGCGGCCGGTTGGACCTCCTGTTGTCGACGAATGGCGGTCCTGCGTACCTATTCCAAAACGAGGCGAATGGAACGGCTGCGACGAATAAGAGCCTCCGCCTAAAACTCGTGGGCACAAAATCCAACCGTGACGGAATCGGAGCGGTCGTGAGAGTGACCGCGGGCGGTGATTGGCAGTCGCAAATGCTGCGTAGTGGGTCAAGTTATCTTTCCGCCAGCGAACTGGTGTTGACCTACGGTCTCGCTCAACACGATCATGCCGATTCGATTGAGATTCGGTGGCCGTCAGGGCAGATCGAGAAGCTTTCGAACGTGGGCGCGGGCCAAACCATCACGGTCACTGAAGGCAAGGGCCTAACTTCCAGCCGGAAATACCGGACGCGCTAGGCGGAGACCCGCTAAGGTTGCTCGAACCCCCAAAAGCCCTGCGTGAGTTCCCTACGACCAATGAGCTGCAATCAAGGCCTGGCCGAGGCTGATGCCACCGTCTCCGGCGGGCACTTCCGAATGAAAGTAAACTTCGAAAGAGCGTTCGCGCAGCGCGCCCAAAAGCATCCCGAAGAGAAGTGAATTCTGGAAACAGCCTCCGCTCAGACAGACGCGATTCAATTTGCTGGTTTCGCGAATTTTTTCCGCCAGCTCTGCGAAAAGCGTCGCAAGACCTCGATGAAAGCGCCGGCTGATATCTCGTACCTCAGACTTAGCCGAAAGATCGCGCAGCAGCGCACCGAAAAGCGAGCGCGTGCCGATTTGCCAGCCCGACCCGTCGGGAAGAAGGTCGAGCGGATAGGAACCTTCGTCGGTGGATTCGTGGCCGGCCATTTCAAACTCGATGGCCGCCTGCGCTTCGTAGTTAACGCTGGAGCGGACGCCCACGAGGGCGGCCACGGCATCAAATAGGCGCCCACAGCTCGACGCACGCGGCGAATGGATTTCGCGGTCGATCATCTGCAAGACAATCTGCAGGCGGCGGGGATCCAGCGCCTGCACAAAAGACAGGTTCAATCCGTTGAGTTCCTTGCCGTAGTGCTGCACCAGATAGCTCACTGCCATGCGCCACGGTTCGCGAATCGCTGCGCCACCTCCGGGCAAAGGAACATATTCGAGATGGGCAGCTCTTTCGAAAGCGCTGTAATCGGCCAGCAAAACCTCTCCGCCCCAGATGGCTCCGTCCGTTCCGTAACCGGTGCCATCGAGCGCAATGCCGATGACTTTGCCGCCGAGATGATTCTCGGCCATGCAGGAGGCGATGTGCGCATGGTGATGCTGCACGCCAACCAGTTGTACGTCCTGTAGACCGAGCGCCCATTTTGTGGAGAAGTAGTCCGGGTGAAGGTCGTAGGCTACGATCTTGGGTTGCACTTCGAGAATGCGCTGGAGATGCTCTACCGCTTCCCCAAAAAATTTGTAACTTTCGAGATTTTCGAGGTCCCCGATATGCTGGCTGAGGAATGCCTCGCTGCTACGAACCACGCAAATCGTGTTTTTGAGTTCTCCGCCCACGGCGAGAATTGGCCTCGATTCCTTCTCAAGAGCAACCGGTACGGGCACGAATCCGCGCGACCGGCGTAATTGCTGGACCTGGCCCGAAAACACACGCACGACGGAATCGTCGCAACGGCGGACGATCTCCCGGTCATGCAACAGGAAAGCATCGGCAATACCATGAAGCCGCTGCACCGCCTCTTGATTGTCGATGACGATCGGCTCTTCGCTGAGGTTCGCGCTCGTCATGACCAACGCATCAAATCTGCTGCTCAGGAAAAGCAAGTGATGTAGCGGGGTATACGGCAGGAAGACGCCCAGGAAGCGGTTGTGCGGCGCAACGGCGTCAGCAATGCCGTTGTCATGTTTTCTGGGAAGAAGCACGATCGGCCGCGCATAGGAGAGCAATTGCCTTTTCTCCGGCTCCACCAAATCACAGAAGCGTTCAACATCTTCCATGCGCCGGACCATGACGGCGAAAGGTTTTTCCACGCGCTCCTTCCGTTCACGCAGGCGGCTCACTGCCAATTCGTCCTTGGCGTTGCAGGCGAGGTGGAATCCCCCGAGACCCTTGAGGGCAAGGATCCCGCCGTGTTCAATCAACCGAGCCACTTCGCGCAGTGGTTCGATGACATCCTTGCGTGAACCGTCTGCCGACCAGAGCTGAAGCTGAGGGCCGCAATCCCAGCAAGAGTTCGGCTGCGCGTGAAACCTGCGGTTGGCCGGATCATCATATTCGGCCTGGCAGGCTCCACACATTTTGAAGGAAGCCATCGAGGTCCGCGCGCGGTCGTACGGAATGTCGCGGATGATCGTGAACCGCGGACCGCAATTCGTACAGTTGATGAAGGGATAGCGAAAGCGGCGGTCGCGCGCGTTCATCATCTCGCGCAGGCAGTCGTTGCAAACAGCCACATCGGGAGAAATGAGCGTCTTGGGCGGGGCATCCAGCCGGCTCGAAAGAATGCGAAAGACCGAATCGCTCTTGGGCTCTGCATCGCACGGAACAAACGCAGTTAGTCTTGCTAAGGGAGGAATTTCTTTCGGGAGCCGCTCGAGAAAACGCTCCACACTTCCGGAATCGCCCTGCACTTCAATGCTTACGCCGGCCGGGGTATTCGCGATGAAACCTACCAGATTGCATTCATTCGCCAGTCGGTAAACGAAAGGGCGAAACCCGACGCCCTGCACGATGCCGGTAATCTCGAGGGCTTTCCGTACAACGTCGACCCGAGCTGCTTCTGCCATTCGGGAATTATCGCAGAGTCTTTAGGAAGGCGCAGCCGCAGCTTCCTGTTGTACTTCTTGTTGAAGGGCATTCAGTCAGGCGTGCCACGTGTCAAAGCCTTCTCCTATGCGAGAGGAGAGGGTGAAGCCGACGTGAACCATCACGTAATCGCCTTCCTGCGCTTCCGGAACAAAATCGAGGCAAGCCTGTCGAGTGACTTCGCCGACCTGAATGCGGCCAGAGCGACTCCGCTCTTCTCTTCGATGGATGCGACCTTACCCGGAATCGCCAGACACATCTTGGTGTTCTTCTCCGGTAAGTCTTGAAGAAAGCTTGGCCGCCACGCAAAAGATCGAAGTGACCGCCGCTCGCTCATCCGCTATGGCCTGCCGCTCAGCTTCAGAAATTCACCAAAAGCCATGTCGTGGGAAGCCATATGAGCCAGCAGCCAGGCGCGTAATTCCTTGATTAGTTCCAGGCTAAGTATTTTTTCCCCACGGAAGACCTTCTCGCGGATTTCGCGGACCTTCTTCAGCAGGCGCGTGTGCTCTTCCAAGTGGGCTTCGTAACCTGGATAGCTGTGCAACCGCATAACCAACTGTTCGGATAGAAAGTGCATGTCGGAGAATTCGATGAATTGCTCCAGGACGAGCTTCATGGATGCGAAGTTTTCTCTGTTTTCAATCGCCGCAGCGAGAGAATCGAGCATTTGCATCTGCACATCGTGCTCGGCATCAACGACCCTTTCTCCGACTCTCAGCGGGGCTGCCTGTAAAGTCTCATTCATGTTTCATCCCTTCGGTAGATGCGGACGACTCACATTCCTTCCGGAGCGAGTGTGAGTCGCGCAACCCAGACAGACACAGGACGAATGAACCGTCCCAGAGACTCTGAGCGCATCCGATCAACTTCCAAGGGCACTTGGAGTTCCAGTCCGAACGTCAGGCGGAATTCTTCATTCTGCTGATCAGAAAGCCAGTTAGCAAAAAGACGACCCTGCTCGTGGGTATTTGTGCGCACTCGCCCGTGTGATTGCCATCACCCGCTGTGTGCTTTCTCGACGACGCCTTCCGCATCATCGGTTCCCGATTCATCTCTCCCCGATGTGAGCCTCGTCACGGCTCATGGAAGCATCCCGTGACACCTTGAAGTGTACCCCCTGGGCGCTTTACTGGACTCTTGCTATGCGATCCCTGCCTTGTGAAATCAAATCAAGGCGCCCCTTTCCGAAGTGTCGTTGGCCGTGGGATTTCTGTCTCCGTCAGCCTAAACCGGAAACACGTCCTTGCAGCCGCCGACGATGGGTGTGCTATCGTCTCCTTTCTCGCATGTTCTCTCAACGGACCAACTGGAAGCTGTCTCCCAACCGGTTTGCTCAAGCCCTTGAAACGGCCCGCGCTTCACGAGAGGCGATTCTTGACCTCACAATTTCAAATCCCACCCAGTGCGGTTTTGCGTACGAGAACGGCACGATTCTTCAGGCGTTTCATAACCCAGCCGCACTCTCCTACACTCCCCAGCCGAAGGGGCTTCTTTCGGCGCGCGAAGAGGTGGCGCGTTACTACCACGACGACTATCACACCGCAATCGATCCAGAATCCCTGGTTCTTACCACAAGCACCAGCGAGGCTTATTCCTACGTTTTCCGACTGCTTTGCAGCCCGCACGACGAAATCCTCGTGCCCAAGCCGGGTTATCCTCTTTTTGATTTTCTGGCTGGACTTCAGGACGTGGCGCTGATTCCCTACTCCCTCGAGTACGCGCACGGCTGGTTCGTCGACTTCCATTCGGTTGTTCGTGCGCTGACACCCCGCACGCGGGCCGTTCTTCTGGTTCATCCGAATAATCCGACAGGCTCTTATGTGCGCGAGGAGGAATTACGGCAGTTCAATCAACTGTGTCAGGAACGGAATCTCGCGCTGATCGTGGACGAAGTCTTTCTCGATTTTCCTTTTGATGATTCGCCTCGAAAGACCTTTGTCGCAAACCACGATTCTCTGACCTTTACCCTGAGCGGCCTTTCGAAAATCGCCGCACTACCCCAAATGAAAGTCGCGTGGGCGGCAACAACTGGACCTCAGACCCTGGTCCGCCCGGCTGTTGATCGCCTTGAGGTAATTGCGGACACCTTCCTTTCCTTGAACGCTCCAACGCAGCTGGCGTTTCCGGCGCTCCTCGCACAACGTCATTCACTTCGACCGCAACTCCTCGAACGAATTGGGAACAACCGCTTGTTCTTGCAATCGGCCATGGCCCGGAGAAACTCGCTTCAACTGCTGGACGCAGACGGTGGCTGGTACGCGGTCCTGAAAATAGCCGGGGATCGCTCCGACGAAGACGTAGCGATAGCACTTCTACAGAAACACCGTGTGATCGTGCATCCCGGTCATTTCTACGACTTTCCGTCAGAAGGCTATCTGGTGCTGAGTCTGATCTCGCCCCCGGCGGCATTTGAGCAGGGGGTCGAGCGATTGCTTAGCTCGTTCTAAAGAGCAGCCGGGGGGGCCAGTCCCCACAAGACGCGGTGTCCTAAAAGCGGCATTTCTGATTGTTTCCTGGCTGCGCGCTGACGAGAAGGGCGTTAGCAGGCGCGGGCAACGGGTCTCATTCTTCGCGCAAGGCGACGAGAGGATCCACCCGGGTTGCGCGCTGTGCGGGAAGGTAACAAGCGAAAAACGCCACGGCAGCGAGAATAGCTGAAACAGCAGCGAATGTTGTTGGATCGCTCGGCGCCACCTCGAAAAGCATGGAACGGAACAATCGCGCAACCACCGCAGCTCCGACGAGACCTGCGGCCATTCCGATGACAACAATCTTCATCCCTTCACCCAAGGCCAATCGCAGAATGTCCAGGCGCTGCGCGCCGAGAGCAACGCGGATTCCGACCTCGTTGGTGCGCTGGCTGAAGGAGTAGGACATCACACCGTAAATGCCGACGGTGGCGAGCAACAGCGCCACTCCCGCAAAGACGCCGAGAAGCTCAAGAGCAAAGCGCCGTGCAGCCACCGACCTGGCGATGATTTGATCCATCGTGCTGATGCTGTGCACCGGGACATTGGGATCGACACTTTCAACCTCGTGCCGTACCGCTTCCCCGAGCCGTTCTGCGTCGATCCTACTCCGCAAAAAAACCACCGCATTGACCGGCGCAAACTGCCCCAGGGCAACATAGATGTGGGGAACGCTAGGAACCTCAAAACCGTCCGATTTGATATCGCCGACCACGCCGACAATCGTGACCCCTTGCAGGCCTCGTCCAAATCCAAACTTAACCTGTTGTCCAACCGGAGTCTCATCGGGCCAATACCGTCGTGCGAGAGTTTGGTCGATCACGGC